>ERZ1645187.1588-NODE-1588-length-20751-cov-8.542714_pt1 | contig 20751 bp, 17 predicted proteins | sample MGYA00575352_ERZ1645187 | MGnify/ENA primary metagenome ERZ1645187 (study PRJEB40837, sample SAMN11349314) | freshwater sediment metagenome | isolation source: river sediment | host: Sediment | place: India: Wazaribad , New Delhi | collected 2017-02-21 ... | reverse complement strand
GGATCGTCGAGGTCGTCGACGGCCTGGCCGCCAACGGCGAAGACGGCAACGCCGCCGTCGAAGCCGCCGTCAAGGCCAAGGTCGAAGCGCTCTGCGAAAAATTCCCAATCTATCCGGGGATGTAAGGCCTAGCCGATCCGGCCGCGCAGGCCGCCGGTCTGGCCGCGATCACGCAAGAGATGGTCTGCCAGCACGCAGGCCATCATCGCCTCGCCCACCGGGACGGCGCGGATGCCGACGCATGGGTCATGGCGGCCCTTGGTGATCAGGTCCACCTCCTCGCCCTTCACGTTCACCGTCTGCCGGGGCGTCAGGATCGACGAGGTCGGCTTGACCGCAAAGCGCACCACCACCGGTTGGCCCGAGGAAATGCCGCCAAGGATGCCGCCCGCGTGGTTCGACAGGAACTCTGGCCCATGCGGCCCCATGCGGATTTCGTCGGCATTCTCGACCCCGGTCAGGCTGGCCGAGGCCATGCCGTCGCCGATCTCTACCGCCTTGACCGCGTTGATCGACATCATCGCCGCTGCCAGATCACCGTCCAGCTTGCCATAAAGTGGCGCGCCAAGACCGGCGGGCACGCCTTCGGCCACCACTTCGATCACCGCGCCGACCGAGTTGTGCGACAGACGCAGGTCGTCAAGATACGTCGCCCATTCCCCTGCCATCACCGGATCAGGGCACCAGAACGGGTTTTGCGCGATCTGGGCGGCGTCAAAGCGGGCCCGGTCAATGGTTTTCGGCCCCATCTGCACCATATAGCCACGGATCGTCAGGCCCGGCACCATTGCCGCGATCACCGCCCGCGCCACACCACCCGCCGCCACGCGGGCCGCGGTTTCCCGGGCCGAGGACCGGCCGCCGCCGCGGTAATCCCTGACCCCGTATTTCTGGTGATAGGTGATGTCGGCGTGCCCCGGCCGGAAGGCTTGCGCGATGTCGCCGTAATCCTTTGACCGTTGGTCGGTGTTCTCGATCATCAGCTGAATCGGCGTGCCGGTCGTCATCCCTTCGAACACGCCGGACAGGATGCGCACCTGATCGGGCTCTTGCCGCTGGGTGGTGAATTTTGACGTCCCGGGCTTGCGGGCGTCCAGCCAGGGCTGCAGGTCCGCCTCGGTCAGCGCGAGGCCCGGAGGGCAGCCATCCACGGTGCAGCCAATCGCCGGGCCGTGGCTTTCCCCCCAGGTGGTGACCCGGAACATGTGACCGAAGGTGTTGAAGCTCATCGCGGACCTCATGGCTTTTCCCCCGCATAGGCAAATCTGCCCTGCGGGGGAAGAGGAAAGGCGTCACTTACGGGGCCACTTCCGCCTTGGGGTGACGGGTCTTCCACAAGGACACCGCAATGCCTGCGCCAAGGATGGCAAAGGTGATGCCCAAGGACCATTCCGGCGGGAACTTGGCCCAACCCATCAGGTCAGCGATGAAGATCTTCGACCCGATGAACACCAGCAGCAGCGACAGGGCATATTTGAGATAGGCAAAGCGGTGCAGGATCGCGGCCAACGCGAAGTACAGCGCCCGAAGGCCAAGGATCGCGAAGATGTTCGAGGTGTAGACGATGAACGGGTCGGTCGTGATGGTGAACACCGCAGGAACCGAGTCGACCGCGAAGACCAGGTCGGCAAACTCGATCAGCACCAGCGCCAGAAACAGCGGCGTGGCATAGCGCACCAGCTTGCCGGTTTCCGGATGCGGCTTTTTCACGAAGAAGTCGTGGCCGTGCAGGTCATCCGTCACATGGAACCGGTTCTTCAGAAAGCGCAGCACCGGGTTCGAGCCGATGTCATGCGGCTTGTCATCGGCCATCAGCATCTTGATCCCGGTCAGGATCAGGAAGACGGCGAAGATGTAAAGAACCCAGTGATACTGCGCCACGATGGTTGCCCCAAGGCCAATCATGATGCCGCGCAGCACGATCACGCCCAGAATGCCCCAGAACAGCACGCGGTGCTGATAGGCGCGCGGCACGGCAAAGAAGCCGAAGATCAGCGCGATGACAAAGATGTTGTCCAGCGCCAGGGTCTTTTCCACCACGAAGGCGGTCAGATACTGCGCGGTCTCGGTGGGGCCGATCTGCCACCAGACAAAGCCCGAAAACGCCAGGCCAAGCGCGATGTAAAAGCCCGACATCTTCAGGCTTTCGGCAACGCCGATTTCTTGGTCGCCCTTGTGAAAGACGCCCAGGTCCAGCACCAGAAGCCCAAGCACAATCGTGATGAAGACAAGCCACATCCAGACGGGCTTGCCGAGCCAGAGAAGCGTGAGAAGGTCCATTTGCCTCTTTTTTCCCAAAAAACGAGGCCAGCCGCTTTCGTTAACCGGGCTGACATCGAGGTTTCTCGATGCGGTCCGACATCACGTTTGCACGTCAGAGGGGCCCGGTCCGCTGGCATAAGATGGATCACGATTTTGGCATTTCAACCCCGGCGGCGTCGATTTCAGCCGCGAAGCCTGTTCATCGCATGCACCAGCGCCTCAGAGATCCCCGGTTCCGACAGGGCGTGGCCCGCCATGGGGATCATGTGCAGGCGGGCATGAGGCAGCGCCTGCGCCAGCGTCCAGGCCGAAGATGGCGGGCAGATCATGTCGAACCGGCCCTGAACGATGGTCACCGGAAGATGCGCGATGCGCGGTGCATTCGCCAGGATCCAGCCGTCGTGCTCCAGAAAGCCGCCGTTGATGAAATAGTGGTTTTCCAGCCGGGCAAAGGCGCGGGCATATTCGGCCGGGCCTTCCCCGGCCGCGCCATCGCCCATGACCGAGGCGAGCGCGTTTTCCCAGCCAGCCCAGGCCCGCGCAACACGGGTTTCCTCGGCCAGAACGCCGGAAAACAGCCGTTTGTGGTAGGCTGTCAGCAGATCGTCATGCTCTGCGATGGGAATTGGCGACAAGAACCGCGCCCAGAGTTCCGGGTAAAAGGCCCCCGCGCCGCCGCCATAGAACCAGCTCAGCTCGGCCTTTGTCATCAGGAATACGCCGCGCAGCACCAGGGCGCTGACCCGCTCGGGGTAGGTGATCGCATAGATCAGTGCCAGGGTTGCGCCCCAGCTACCGCCGAACAGGATAAAGCGGCTGATCCCCAGTTCCTCGCGGATCTGCTCGATGTCGCGGACGAGATGCCAGGTTGTATTGGCCTCGACGCTGGCATGGGGGCGCGAGCGGCCACAGCCGCGCTGATCGAACAACACCACCCGGTAATGCGCCGGATCGAAATAGCGCCGCATGGCCGGGCTGCAGCCGCCACCCGGACCGCCATGCACCACAAGAACCGGCACACCCGCCGGGTTGCCGCATTGCTCGACAAACACGCGGTGGCCGTCGCCCACCTCGATCACCCTTTGGTCAAAGGGCTCGATCGGCGGATAAAGATAGTCGGCTGCGCGCTTTTGGCCTGATCTCTGGTCCATCATCGTCCTATATACCGCGAACAGACTGCGCTTCATCGCGCCGACGTGCAAGGAGTTCCGCATGACCACCACCATCGACCCCGCCGAAGTGGCCAAGTTCGAAGCCATGGCTGCCGAATGGTGGGACCCGAACGGCAAGTTCAAGCCGCTCCACCTGATGAATCCCTGCCGGCTGGACTATATCACAACCCAGATCGCGGCCGAATTCGACCGTGATATTGCCGGGCCGCAGCCCTTCCGGGGCCTTCGCATCCTTGATATCGGCTGTGGGGGTGGCCTTTTGTCGGAACCCATGGCGCGGTTGGGCGCCGATGTCGTGGGGGCCGATGCCGCCGCGCGCAACATCCCGGTGGCGCAGGTTCATGCCGAACAGTCGGGCCTGACCATCGACTACCGCATCACCACCGCCGAGGACATGGCCGCTGCGGGTGAGGCGTTCGATGTCGTGCTGAACATGGAGGTGGTCGAGCATGTGGCCGATCCGCTGGCTTATCTGACCGCATGCCAGCAGCTCTTGAGACCGGGCGGGCTGATGATCTGCTCGACGCTGAACCGCAATCCGAAATCCTTCATGATGGCGATCATCGGCGCCGAATGGGTCATGCGCTGGCTGCCCAAAGGCACGCATGATTGGGCCAAGTTCATCACCCCGGACGAACTTTATGATCTGATCCGCCGGGCCGGGCTGGAGCCGGTGGACAGGAAGGGCATGGTGTTCAACCCCGTCTCGTGGCGCTGGGGCCTGTCTGACCGCGACCTGTCGGTGAACTATGTCACGGCCAGCGTGAAGCGCTAAAGAAAGTCGGCCGCGGTGATCTGGTCGGGGGTGATGTCCAGCAGAACGATGGTGCCCCCGCCGTGGCGTATCACGGTATCGTCGCCCCGGGCGACGAGGCTGTAGGGCCCCGTCAGATCGATCCGGTCCTCTCCATCGCGAAAATCGGTGATCCGGTCGGCGCCTGTCTGTCCGGCAAAGCGGAACACATCCGTCCCTCCGCCCCCGGTCATGATGTCCTTTCCGCCATTGCCCGCCAGACTGTCGGCCCCGTTGCCGCCGCGCAGCCGATCTGCCCCGCTGCCGCCGGCCAGAAGATCGGCACCGTCATTGCCCAGAAGCAAGTCATCACCCCCACCTCCCAAAAGGGTGTCGGCCCCGCGCCCGCCATCCACCGTGTCATTGCCGTCCAGCGCATCGACTCGGTCGGCCTTGCCCAGCTGCGCATGAAGTGATGGTGCGATCATCTCGGCATTGTTGCTGCCGGTGATCTGCCAGGCTTTGGCGTTCAGCGCCTGACGGAAGGCATCGGGGTGATAGTTCACCTGCACACGCGTGCTGTCCCGCGACACAAACGAGAAAAGATCGGCCGCATCCAGATCGAAATCCCGCAATGTCAGGGGATACATGTTGCTGGCCCCGAATTCGATGAGCGTGGAAAAATAGAAGGTGCCGGTTATGGCGATGTCGCCATCCTTGGGAACCACGATATCGCGCCCCGAAAGGCCGCCCGAGAACGGGTAACCAAGGCTGTAGGTCAGGGTCGAAAAGGCGCCAAGTGTCAGCCACAAGTTGCCTTTATGCCCCGTCATCAGCAATTCCAGCCGGTCTGAAAGGTTCCCGTCGATTTCAATTTCAGACATGCCGCACCGCCTGATCGTTCTGTCACGCAACACCCCCCTAAACTGCCCATGTCCGTCCTGCAATCAAAAAGCGATGTTTCCAACGGCGTGGGGCAGTGCAAAAGGCTGTGTTTCCTGTCGGTTCCGATTGCGCCAGGGCGGCGGGCTTGCGATACTGTTCCCACTATCTTTGGGGGTTTTCATGGCAGCCGCAACGATCCGTTGTTTGGGTCGACTTGGCGTTTTGGCGCTGGTCCTTGCCGCGTCATCGGCGCAGGCCATCGAAGCGGTTGAATTCATTGTCTCTTCAAAGGACAAGGATCTGGCGTCGAAACTGCGGGCGGCGTCGGTCTTGTTGTCGGGCGAACAGACGGGCCAGACCGCGCCGCAGGATGTGCTGACCAATGGCCGGGCGGAATATGCGGCGCTGCTCAACACGCTTTATGCCCACGGCCACTATTCTGGCGTCATCCATGTTTACGCCGACGGGCGCGAGGTTGCGTCGATCCCGCCTCTGGATACTCCGGCGCGGATCGACCATATCAAGATCACGGTCGATCCCGGCCCGCGGTTTGTCCTGTCGCGCGTTGCGGTTGAACCGCTTGCCCCGCGCACAAAGCTTCCGGATGGATTTCGCCCCGATGCCCCCGCTGAAAGCGGGATCATCCTGGGTGCTGCGGCGGCGAGCGTGGAAGGTTGGCGGTCGCTGGGCCATGCCAAGGCGCGGATTGCCGGGCAAAGCCTTGTCGCCGATCATGCCAGCGCCACCCTGTCGGCCGCCATCCGGGTTGAACCCGGCCCCGTCTTGCGCTTTGGCCGGCTGGAGGTGCAGGGCCAGGACCGCATGAGAGAGGGCCGCATCCGCAAGATCGCCGGTCTGCCCGAGGGCGAGCGCTTTGACCCAAAGGAACTTGATCGCGCGGCGACCCGTCTGCGGCGGACCGGGGTGTTCAAATCCGTCACCCTGACCGAGGACGAGGCCATCACCCGGCCAGACCTTCTGGGCATCACCGCGACGCTGGTCGAACAGAAGCCCCGGCACTATAGCCTTGGCGCGGAACTGGCCAACATGGACGGGCTGCTGCTGTCGGCAAGCTGGCTGCACCGCAATCTTCTGGGCGGGGCCGAGCGGCTGGAACTGGGTGCCGAGGTCAGCAATATCGGCACGCAATCGGGCGGCATGGACTATGTTCTTGGCGCCAAGATAGACCGGCCAGCCACCCTCACCCCTGACACAAATCTGGGGCTGGCGTTCGAGATCGGCCATCTGGACGAAGAAGATTACGACGCCGACGTCGCCAGCGCCGGGGTTACGCTGTCGCACGTGTTCTCTGACAGCCTCACCGGTCGGGCCGGGCTGTCCTATGAATACGCCTCGATCACGGACGCGCTGGGGCAGTTCAGGTATCGCCAACTTGCCCTGCCGCTGGGCCTGACCTGGGATCGGCGGGACAGCACGACCGATGCCAAGCGCGGCTTCTACCTCGATGCCGAGGTCAAGCCGTTCCGAGGTTTCGGTATCACCGAGAACGGGGTTCGCGCCACCATGGACATGCGCGGATACAAGGCTCTGGGCGCCGAACAGAGACTGGTTTTCGCTGCAAGGCTGCAGGCTGGGGCCATCTATGGTGCCTCGCTTTTGGGAACTCCCCGGAACGATCTGTTCTATTCGGGCGGCGCGGGAACCGTGCGCGGGCAGCCCTATCAGTCGCTGGGCGTGACGGTGGCGCGCGGCGGCCTGTCGCTGCCCATCGGCGGCAATCACTTTCTTGGCGGTTCGCTGGAGGCGCGGGTCAAGGCAAGCGAAACCATTGGCATCGTCGGCTTTGTCGATGTGGGGCGGATCGACGTCGGCGGATTTTTCAACGGTATCGGCGATTGGCATGCAGGGGCCGGTCTGGGCGTGCGCTATGCCACCGGGATCGGGCCGCTTCGGCTGGATGTTGCTGCGCCCGTCGGCGGCAAGACCGGAAACGGGCTGCAGATTTACCTCGGTCTGGGGCAATCCTTCTGATGAAACGCTCAACCGCCCTTGCCCTTTGCCTTCTGCCGCTGCCCGCCCTGGCGCAAAGCGATGATCGCAGCTATCTGACCGCCTTTCTGGAGGACAACCTTTCCGACGCTGGTCGGCAGGTTGTGATCACGGGCTTTGCGGGCGCTTTGTCGTCGCGGGCCCGGATTGCCGAACTGACCATTGCCGACGATCAGGGAGTCTGGCTGACGCTGCGCGATGTGGCGCTGGACTGGAACCGCAGCGCCCTGCTGGGCGGAACCCTTTCGGTCAACGAACTTTCGGCGGGCGAAATCATCCTTGACCGGATGCCCGCCTCTGACGGGGCGGCGCAGCCGGAGGCGGGTGAGTTCAGCCTGCCTGACCTTCCGGTTTCGGTTCAGATCGGCCGCTTGGCCGCCGGGCGTATCCAGCTTGGTCCCGATGTGCTGGGCCAACCTGTCGAGGGCCGGCTTGAGGCGGCGCTGACTCTGGCGGGCGGCGAAGGCGAGGCCAATCTGCGGCTGGATCGGCAGGATGCGGGCCCCGAGGGCCGTATTGCGCTGACAGCCAGCTATGCCAACGACAGCCGCAAGTTGGTGCTGGATCTTGAGATGACCGAGGGGCCGGGCGGGCTGGTGGCTTCGGCCCTTGATCTGCCCGGCCTGCCGGCGGCCGCCTTCAAACTGGCGGGCAGCGGGCCGATCCGTAGCTTTGTGGCCGATGTCGATCTGGAAACCGATGGTCAGCCCAGACTGGCCGGGCGCATTGTCACGCAGTCGACGCAGGATGAGACCGGCTTTGCGGCCAACCTGTCGGGCGATGTTGCGCCGCTGTTCCTGCCGGATTACGGGGCCTTCTTCGGCAACAGGGTCGAGCTTGTCGCCTCTGGCACAGCCCATGCCGACGGCCGCATGGATCTGTCGCGCCTGCGGCTGGGGGCTGCGGCGCTGGATCTTTCCGGCTCTCTGTCGCTGGCCGCCGATGGCCAACCAACGGCGTTCGACCTGCAGGGCAGGATTGCCCGGGCCGATGGGGCGCCCGTTCTGCTGCCCCTGTCCACCGCCCTGCCGGTGCGCCTGTCCAGCGCCGATCTTGCGATCGGTTTTGATCGGCAAAAGGGCAACGGTTGGACGGCCAGAACAACGGTCTATGGGCTGAATAGAGACGATTTCAGGGCCTCGCTTCTGACACTGGAAGGGTCTGGCCAGATTGCCCCGGGTGCGTTTGATGCCAGCCTGCAGTTCACTGCCGAAGGGCTGGAGCCGACCGATGCTGCCACGGCCAAGGCGCTTGGCTCAGTCCTGTCTGGCAATGCCCGGCTGCAGTATCGCAGCGGGATCGAGGGCCTTTCGCTTTCGACTCTGGACCTGCGGGGTGAGGATTACGGTCTTACCGTTGCGGATGCCCGGATTTCCGGCCTGCAAGACGGCTTTGCCCTGACCGGAGCGATCACAGCCGACCTGCAAGACCTGTCGCGACTGCATGCCGTGGCGCAGTTGCCGCTGGCGGGTGCGGCCCGGGCCGGGGTTTCGGGGCGTTATGTGCCCCTGACCGGCGCCTTCGATCTGTCGCTGCAGGCCGACGGGCAAGACCTGAGCCTCGGCCAGCCGATGCTGGACGGGCTGTTGCGCGGAACGGCCCAGCTTTCCGGCCAGCTTCGCCGCGATGAAACCGGCCTGCGCCTTGCCGATGGCCGCCTTGCCGCCAATGCGGTTGAGGCCAGCGCGGCGGGGCTCATCTCCTCCTCGGCCAGCGATTTGGCCGCAAAGATGCGGTTCAGTGACCTTTCGGTGCTGGGTGCAGGCTTTGGCGGCGTTCTTTCGGCCGAGGCGCAGCTGACCGGCCCGCTGGATGCCGCCCATATTGTGGCGACGGCCACCGGGCAGCGCTTGCGCAGCGGCAATGCCGAGATCGACCGGCTGTTGACCGGCGAAAGCCGCCTGCAGGCCGATCTGGCGCTGACTTCGGGCGCGCTCACCATCAACCGCGCCAGCCTGACCAACCCCGAGATGACGGCCGAGGTGACCGGGATGGCCGATGGCGCGGTCCAGACACTCAGTCTTGGTGCGCGTTTGCGCAACCTTGGTCTTTTGCTGCCGGAATTCCCCGGCGCGGTGTCACTGTCGGGCAAGATCGTTCATGACGCCAAGGGCGCGCAGGTGGATGTCGCCGGCAAGGGGCCGGGAGGGATTGACGCAGCCATCAAGGGGCGCATCGGGCCAGAGCGCAGCGATCTGACCATCCGTGGCCGGGCGCAGGCGGCGCTGGCCAATGCCTTCATCCTGCCGCGGTCGATTGCCGGACAGGTCGGGTTTGACCTGCGGCTGAACGGGCCGCTGGCCTTGTCGTCAATCTCGGGGCCCGTGACGCTGCAGGGCGGGCGGCTTTCCGACCCGACCCTGGCCTTTGCCTTCGACGGCATTTCCGCCCGTGCCAACCTTTCCGGGGGGCGCGCCGACATCGACGCCACCTTGCCCCTGACCACCGCCGGCAAGGTGGCTGTTTCCGGCACAATCGGCCTGTCAGAGCCATTTTCTTCGGCGCTTGGCATCGCCTTGCAAGGGGTGACCCTGCGCGACGCCAGCCTGTATGACACCCGCCTGAAGGGAGAGTTGCGGCTTACCGGCCCGCTTCTGGCGCGGCCCTTGCTGGCCGGTCGCATCGATCTGATCGAGACCGAGCTCCGCGTGCCCTCGACCGGGTTTGGCGGCGCGGCCGGTTTGCCCGACCTGCGCCATGTCAATGAACCTGCCCAGGTTCGGGCCACCCGTGCACGCGCCGGGCTGGTGGAGGACGTGGCCAAGGCCAGGCGCTCGGCTAGCAGGGATCTGGGGTTGGATGTCACGATTTCTGCGCCGAACCGGCTGTTTGTGCGGGGCAGGGGGCTGGATGCCGAGCTGGGCGGCGAGGTTCGGCTTCTGGGCAGCCTGTCGGCCCTTGCCCCGGCGGGGGCCTTCAACCTGATCCGCGGGCGGCTGGACATTCTTGGCAAACGCTTTGACCTGTCCGAGGCGGTCTTGCAGCTTGAGGGCGACCTGATCCCCTTCCTGCGCGTTGTCGCCAGCACCGAAAGCGATGGCATCACCGCCAATGTCGTGATCGAGGGCAAGGCCAATGATCCCAAGGTCAATTTCACCTCTGCCCCGGAATTGCCCGAAGAAGAGGTGTTGGCACAGCTTCTGTTCGGTCAGGGGCTGCAGAACCTGTCGGCCTTGCAGGCGCTGCAACTGGCCAATGCGGTGGCAACCCTTGCCGGTCAGGGTGGGGCAGGGGTGATCTCGCGCCTGCGGACGGGCATCGGGGTAGACAATCTGGACGTCAAGACAACGGCCGAAGGCGGCGCCGAGGTGACGGCCGGCAAATACATCGGCAAGAACGCCTATACCGAGGTCACGGTGGGTCAGGATGGCAAGACCGAGATCAACCTGAACCTCGATCTGACCGATAGCATCACCCTGCGCGGCACTGCAGGGTCGGACGGGCAGACCGGCTTGGGCATCTTTCTGGAAAAGGACTACTGACGTTTGCGCCGGTGCCGCTCGGCATCGACGGCGGCGCCCAGAAGGACCGCATAGGCAGAGACGTAAAGCCACATCATCAGCGCGGCCACCGCCCCAATCGATCCGTAGATGCGATTGTAGCTGGGGAAATTCTCCAGATAGAACATGAAACCCCGCGTCGCCAGCACCCATAGCACCACGGCCACCAGCAGCCCCCAGGACAGCATCGGCGGCGGGTTGCGGCCGTGGTTCGGGCCGAGCCTGTAGGCCAGCGCCATGGCCAGAATGCCAAGGCCCAGACCCAGCGCCATGTTGGTGCCCTGCAAGGCCTTCAGCCCGAAACTGCCCAACGGCAGGAAAGCCACGATCAGCGGCAGGATCACCGACAGCACCAGCGCCGCCAGAACCAGCCCGACCAGAACAAAGGTCAGCGCCACGGCGCGTAACTGGTGCCAATGGCCCGACCGGTTCGGACGCTGGTGAATGGCGTTCAGCCCGCGGATCAGCGCCGCCACGCCCGCCCGCGCCGACCACAAGGCAAAAGCCGTCGAAAGAACCGTTGTCAGCCCAAGGTTCGAGGAGGTGACGCTCATCAGGCCTTCGATCTGATCGACGATCAGCGTCATCACATCGGGCGGCAGGACGGGACGAAAAAGCTCAAGCTCCTGCCGGATGACGGCGGGATCTGACACAAACCCCCAGATCGCAATCACCGCCGCCGCAGCCGGAAAGATGGCCAGAAAGCCATAAAAGGCGACCCCGGCCGCGATCAGGTCAAGCTCCGCCTGTTCGGTGCGCCGGTAGAAACGCCAGAAGGCGGCAAGCAGATCGGGCGGGATAAAGCGGCGCATGGGCGGAGGATGGGGGAAGCCGCGCGATGGGGCAAGACCTTACAGGCGAAAGCCATCGGGAATGCTGTCGTGCCCGTCCAGCACCAGATCAACCATGGTGGTGGCCACCTTGGGGGCCATCCCAAAGCCGATTTTAAACCCGCCATTGGCCACGAAATGGCCTGCGCGGCCCGGCCATGCCCCAAGGATCGGCGATTTGGTCTTGGCGCGCGGCCGGATCCCGGCCCAGCGTTCCAGCACCGGGGCCGCCGCAAGGATGGGAAGGGCCGCGATGGCGCGGGTCAAAACAGTCTCTAACTGGCTGTCAGTACAGGTTTCATTGGTCCAGCTGTGTTCGCTGGTCGATCCGATCGCAACGGTCCCGTCGGCATGGGGAATGATATGCAGGCTGTCGGCATAAAGCTGCGGTGCGCTGCGGGCGTCAAACTGCAACAACAGCGCCTGCCCCTTGACGCCATCGCCCACCGGACGGCCCAGATCGGCGGTCAGATCGCGCAGGCCCTGCACGCCGGTTGCCCAGATCACGGGCCCCTCATTGGCGGCATCGCCGATCACGATCTCGCCGCCCTTGGCTGTGATCGCCGCGACCGTGGCTGCGGCCGCCATGCGTGGGTGCAGACGGGCCGACAGGGTGTCATGGACCAGCCAACCCGAAGGTGAGGCCGGCTCCCACGCCCCGCCGGTAGCGGGCACGACGCGCCATTCGGCCTGCCCATCCCATAGTCTATTGGCCGTTTCGTGACGTTTTTGGGCCAGTGCAACCGCCTCGGCGTTCGCAAGAGGTTGCAACCGCCCGACCCGGCCATAGCCGGTGGGCAGGCCCGAAACCTCGCTGATCTCGTGCCAGAAGCGTTCCGCCATCAGCAGGCTTTCCAGCTGGAACTGCTTTTTCGGGTTCCAGTTTTCCGGCACATGCGGAGACAGCGCGCCGACCAATCCGCCAGAGGCCCCGGCCCCGATTCGGGTGGTTTCGATCAGGCGCACCCGCGCGCCGCGCCGCGCCGCCTCCCACGCGATGCACAGGCCAAAGGCCCCGCCCCCCCGCACTGTCAGATCGACCCTTGCCATTCGCCAAAGCCTTCCCCATGGTCCGCCCGATCAGGAGATACGGCAGATGGCGGGCGGCGAACAGGGTGATGATCCGGGGCAACCGGCACTTGACTGGCGCGACGAGGTGATCCCGGTCTCGCGCCGCTTTGACGACCCCTATTTCTCGTTGAATGACGGTCTGGCCGAGACGCGCCATGTCTTTCTGGCCGGAAATGATCTGCCTGCGCGGCTGTGTCCGGGGTTTCATGTGGCGGAGCTTGGCTTTGGCACCGGGTTGAACCTTTTGGCCCTGGCGATTGCCAATCCCGGCCTGCCGATCCGCTTTACCAGTTTCGAGGCCTTTCCCCTGCCGGCCGATGACATCGCCCGCGCCCTTGCCCATTTTCCCGAAGCCCGCGCGGTTGCTGATCCGTTTCTGGCGGCCTGGGCCAAGGGAGAGACGCAATTCCAGCTTGGGAATATCGCGGCCGAGGTCATCATCGGTGACGCGCGGCAGACCTTGCCGCTGTGGCAGGGCCGGGCAGAGGCGTGGTTTCTGGATGGGTTTTCGCCAGCCAAGAACCCCGAGCTCTGGTCGCCCGAGCTGATGGCCGAGGTCGCCCGCCACACCGCGCCCGGCGGGAGTTTCGCCACCTATACCGCCGCTGGCCATGTGCGCCGCTCGCTTGAGGCCGCCGGGTTTCAGGTAGAGCGTCGGCCCGGACATGGCCGCAAGCGCCACATGTCGGCGGGGCGTCTGCAGGACGTGCCAAATCATGGCTGAGCCTGACAACCGCAAGGGCACCCTCTATCTTGTCGGGGCCATCTCGGTCTTTGCCGCGCAGGACGGGATCTCGCGCCATCTGGGGGCCAGCTACAACGTCTTTTCTATCGTCATGCTGCGCTATTGGGTCTTTGTGCTTTTTGGCCTGTGGCTGATGTGGAAGGTGCATGGAGGCCTGTCAAAGGGCCTGTTAGTGACGAATTGGCGCCTTCAGACATTGCGAGGGGTGCTTCTGGCGGCTGAGATCTGCGTCATGCAGGTGGCCTTCGTGAAGCTGGGGCTGATCGAAAGCCATGCGGTCTTTGTAACCTCGCCTCTGATGGTGGCCGCGCTTTCCGGCCCGATCCTTGGCGAAAAGGTGGGCTGGCGCCGCTGGATGGCAATCGGTTTTGGCTGCGTTGGTGTTCTCTTCATCCTGAAACCGGGCGGCGGCGTGTTCTCACTGTGGTCTCTGGTGCCGCTTCTGGGTGCGTTTCTTTACGCTCTATACGGCCTTTTGACACGGCTTGCCGGTCGCACCAGCAGCAGCGCCGCCAGCTTTTTCTGGATGGCCGTTGTCGGCGCGATTGCCATGACCCTGCCCGGAATTCTGCTGTGGCGCCCGATGACACCCGAGGACTCGCTTTGGATGGCGACGCTGTGCTGTTCCGGGGTGCTGGGGCATTATTTGCTGATCCGTTCCTATGAGGTAGCCGAGGCCAGCGCGCTGCAGCCCTTTGCCTATCTGCAACTGGTGCTGATTGCCGTGTTCGGCATCACCATCTTTGGCGAGGTTCTGCGCTGGAACGTTGCCCTTGGTGCGGTGATCGTGGTGGCGGCAGGTCTCTTTACATGGTGGCGCCAGCAGATGCGGGCGCGCAAAGCCGCTATTGCCCCGACAATTCCGAGGTGACTCGCACCGGCCCGGCCTGACCCTTCAGCCGCTGGCGATAGATCACCAGGCTTTCCGTCACCCGCATCACATAGGTGCGGGTTTCGGTGAAGGGGATGGTTTCAACCCAATCGACCGGATCGCCGGTGCGCGGGTCGCCGAACTCGGCCACCCATTTGCGTGGCCGCCCCGGCCCGGCATTGTAGCCCGCCGCGATGAGCGCCACCGAGGGGCCGAATTCCTCGACCATGCGTGCCAGATAAGTTGCGCCCAGCGTGGCATTGTGACCCGGATCAGCGGTCAGCTGTCGCGTTTCGTGCGGGATCCCTGCGGCCTTTGCCATCCGCGCGGCGGTTTCGGGCAGAAGCTGCATCAGCCCCATGGCATTGGCATGACTGCGCGCAGTCGGATCAAACTCTGACTCGCGGCGGCTGATGGCCAGCGCCAGCGCACGGCTGACCGCCAGATCGCCCGGCACCATGTCGGGCACGGGATAATAGGCACGGGGCAGGATCCAGCCCTTTTCGGCGGCCTGTTTGGCGATGACAAGGGCGATATGCGGTTCGTCCAGCAAGAGCGCCAGGTCGGAAAGCGCCTCAAGGCCCGCGCGGTCCTGCGTTTCGGCCAGATGCAGGAAGAATCGCTTGGCAAGGCTGCGGTCGCCAGCCGCAGCCGCCAGCCGCGCGGCCTGCAGCACCGAAGAATCGGCAAAGGGTGCGGTCTTGTAGCCGCGCTGCGGGGCACCCACCGCCACAAGTGCGGGGTCAAGCGTCAGGCCCAGCTTCTCGGACGCCAAAAGCCCGTAATAGGCTGTCTGCTGTTGCGCGGCCGACTGATAGGCCGCCTGCGCCCCTGCCATATCACCCTTGGCCTCCAGCGCGCGGCCCGTCCAGTAATCGGCGCGCGACAGGCTGATCGGGGTAGAGACCCCCGCCCTGAGATTGGCAAAATGCCTTAGCGCCATATCGGCATCGCCCAGTTTGCGCAGGGCGATGAAGCCGGCAACGAATTCAAGATCGGCCCGGTCGCTGCCGTCTTTCAGATGGTGCCGGGCTGCAACCTGATAGGCCGTCTGTTCCTGCCCGTTGCGCATCAGCCAGCGGGCCAGCAAGGCCCGGCGTTCCGCCCAAAGATCGGGACGGCCAAGCCGCGCCGGGCTGTCAGACCGCTCCAGCAGCAATTCCACCGCGTCGGGGTAATTGTCACGCCGCATGCGCCAGAGGAATCGTTCATAGGCCAGCCCCGGATCGTCTTTCAGGGCGGCCGGAACCGTTTCGATCAGGGCGCTGGCCCCGGCCTTGTCGGCGTGCAGGGCCATCCGCGCACGGGCCAGCGCCTGCCAGTCGGCCGAAACGCGGGGCAGCATGCGCTGGGCCTCGTCAACCCGCTTGCCCTCCCACAAGAGGTTGTCGAGCCGCACCTCATGGGCGACATCCATCGCCTCGCCCTGCAGGGCCAAAAGCGCCTGCTCTTCGTCGGGATCGAAGCGCAGCAGGGCCCAGGCGCGGTGCGCCTCCGCCTCGGCCTCGCCGGGGCGGCCTGCCTGCATCAGCGCGCGCACCAAGGCAATCGCGCCTTCGGCTGTGGCCGGTCTGGCGGCCTGAAAATAGGCAATGACCCGGGCCGGATCGGTAGAGCGGGCAACCGCCACCTCTCCCTTTTGCCGCAACAGCGCCAGACCTGGCCAATCGGGCCGCTTGGCAAGAAAGGCCTCGTAATCGCCCAGCCGCGCGGCCTCATCCCCGCCGCGCAACCGGTGCCATTCGATCAGGTCGGATGCCACCCCACCCACGCCTGCCACAGCGGCCGAGGCATTGGCCCAGTCCTTGCCCGACGCCAGCCGCAGCCCTTCGCGCAAGGCGTCCTCGGTCGGCCCGGCCTTGGCCGGCAGGGCAAGGGCGGCAAGCAGGGATACGGCAAGGGCAAAGCGTTTCATGGCGCTGATTCTGCCAGAGCGCGGTCCTCCTCACAACCCAAAGCCCCGTGATCTTTGGCTTATCGGCAATGCTTGGCAATCGGCCCTTGCCCGGTTAATGAGGCTGTCGTTCGAAACAGGGCAAAAGGCCCACCCATCAAGGAGACGTGTCATGATCAAAGGGTCCATTCCAGCCCTGGTGACGCCGTTCAAGAACGGCGAGCTGGATCTTGATACGCTCAAACACCTGGTCGAATGGCAGATTGCCGAGGGCTCTACCGGTCTTGTGCCCGTGGGCACCACGGGCGAAAGCCCGACGTTGAGCCATGAAGAGCATCAGACCGTCATCGAAGTGGTGGTGAAAACCGCCCGCGGCCGTGTGCCGGTGATCGCGGGGGCCGGGTCGAACAACACGGTCGAAGGCATCTCGCTGATCCGCTTTGCCGAAAAGGTCGGTGCCGATGCCGCGCTGGTTGTGACGCCCTATTACAACAAGCCGACGCAGGCCGGGATGATCGCGCATTACACCGCGCTGCATGACTGCTGCAACCTGCCGATCGTGATCTACAACATCCCCGGCCGCTCGGTTGTGGACATGACGCCCGACACCATGGGCACGCTGGCCAAGCTGCCGCGCATCATCGGCGTCAAGGATGCCACCGGCAAGATCGAGCGTGTGTCGATGCAGCGCGCGACCTGCGGGGCCGATTTCATCCAGCTCTCGGGCGAGGATGCCACGGCGCTGGGCTTCAACGCCCATGGCGGCGTGGGGTGCATCTCGGTCACGGCCAATGTCGCGCCCCGGCTCTGCGCCGAGTTCCAGGCGGCGACGCTGGCGGGCGACTACAAGAAGGCGCTGGACTATCAGGATCGGCTGATGCCGCTGCACGAAGCCATCTTCATCGAGCCGGGTCTGGCGGGCGCCAAATATGGCCTCTCGCTGCTGGGGCGCTGCAGCGAAGACGTGCGCCTGCCGCTGGTTCCCCTGACCGATGGCACCAAGGCGCGTATCAAGGCGGCGATGCAACACGCTGGCCTGATCTGACCCTCATCGTCGCCGTTCCGGCGCTCTTCGGGACTGACACGACGAGCGTCGAAGACGACGAGGAGTTCGCCCGTGACGGACAATCAACGCGGCAGCCTGTTCATGGTTCTTTCGATGGCGGGATTTGCCGTCGAGGACATGTTCATCAAGTCTGCCGCCCGTGGCCTGCCCTTGGGGCAGGTCTTGTTGGTCATGGGCCTGTGCGGGGCCTTGTGGTTCGCCGGCGCGGCGCGCCGGGCGGGTGATTTGGCCCTGCCGCCTGCCCTGTGGTCGCGCATGCTTGGCATCCGCTCGGGCTTTGAGCTGGTCGGGCGGTTGTTCTATGCCTTGGCCATTGCCCTGACACCGCTTTCGATGGCCTCTGCCATCTTGCAGGCCACACCGCTGGTGGTCGTGCTGGGGGCAGCGCTAATCTTTGGGGAAAAGGTCGGCCCTTGGCGCTGGGCTTTGACCGTCATGGGTTTTGCCGGGGTGCTGGTGATCTTGCGGCCGGGGCTTGAAGGCTTTGACGCCCTTTCGCTCTTGGCTGTCATCGGTCTTTTGGGGTTTGCCGGGCGCGATCTTGCCACCCGGGCTGCCCCGCCGACCCTGTCGACAAGCCAGCTTGGCGTGGCGGGGTTTCTGGTGCTGGCAGCCTCGGGGGCCGTGATCCTTGCGTTTTCCGCAGCTCCGGTGCTGCCAACCGCGCTTCAGGCGGCTCAGATCGGCGGGGCGACGGTGTTCGGCGTTCTGGGCTACAGCTTTTTGACCCGTGCGATGCGGACGGGCGAGGTTTCTGCCGTGACGCCGTTCCGCTATACCCGGCTTCTCTTTGCCATGGGGTTGGGGATGGTGGTCTTTGGCGAGCGTCCCGATGCCCTGACCCTATTGGGGGCGGGCATGATCGTGCTCTGTGGGGTTCTGGTGCTTTCAGCGGGTCACCCCGCCAGACCGGACGCCTAGCCAGCCGACGCAAGGCCGGTGCGCCAGACCTGCATTTTCAATGACTTGCGGGCGCGTCTTGGCCCTTTTTGTCGGTTGAACCGGATGGTGGAACGGACTTGCTGCCTTCCATCCTGTCGCGGTGCAGCGCGGCGCGGCCCAAGAGCATCAGGGTGACCGGTGTTGTCAGAAGAATGAACAGGCCGATCACCAGTTCATGCAGGAAAACCCGATCCTGCACCCAGGACCAGGACAGAAGCGAAGCCATAAGGATCGCCGCGCTGCCCCAGCTTGTGCCAAGCGTCGGGGCGTGCAGCCGATCGTAGAAATCCCTCAGCCGCACCAGACCATAGGCGCCCAAAAGCGCAAGGCTGCTCCCAAGAATCAGCAAGAGCGTCACGAGGACCGACAGCCAGGGGGGCAGGGCGTCAAGCGCGGTCATTCGATTACCTCTCCACGCAGCAGGAATCTGGCAAGCGACACGGTGCCGACAAAGCCGGCAATGCCGATGACAAGGGCGGCCTCGAACAGGAAAGGGGTGCCAAGGCGCATGCCTGTCACGATGAAAAGAAGCATCGTCGCGACATAAAGGGCGTCCATTCCCAGCACGCGGTCTTGCGCCCGCGGTCCGATGGCCATGCGGAAGGCGGCAAGACAGGCCGCCAGGGCAAGGGCAATCTGGGCATAGGTCAGGGCCAGCCACAGGACAGTGGTCATGCGAAAGCCTCCATCAACAGGGCCTCGTATCGGTCGCGGATCAGAACGCGCCATTCCTCTTCGTCTGTCAGGTCAAAGACATGCAGCAACAGCGTTCCGGCCTTTTCGTCATAGTCCAGCCAGGCCGTGCCGGGTGTGGCTGTCAGGATCACGGCCAGCATGGCCAGCGGAACAGGCGCGCGTAGCCGCAGGGGGATGACCACGAACCCCGATCTGCGGCTGTCGTTTCGTCCGCTTGCAAGCAACAGCCGGGCCACCTCCCAATTGGACCGCAGGATGTCGGCCATCACCACGGCCAGCAGCCGGAATACCGCCCGCCACGATACGACCCGCACGGCATCCGGCTCGATCCGCGCAAGGGCGAGACCGGCCAGAACCGCGATGACGCTGCCCAGAACCAGATGGCCAAGCGAGAAATCTGTCAGCATCAACCACAGAAGTGCCAGCAGCGCCGACAGCAGCGGATGGGGCAGAAGGCGCGTCATTGCCCGTCCTCCTGATCGGCGGCGCGCGGGGCGCCCAGAACCCCTTCGGCATAGATCGACGGCTGCAGCAGGGCCCGGGCGGTCTCGCGCATGTAGCCCAAGGCGACATCTGCCTTGATCGTCAGAAAGACAATCAGGCCGATCAGCGCGATGACGGGCGCAATTTCCAACGCCAGAACACGGGGCGGGGTGCTTTCTCCACCCCAGAATGTCTGGATGCCGACGCGCACCAACCCGGCCAGCGTGGCAAAACCCGACAGCACCAGAAGCGCGACAAAGCCCCAGGCCAGACCGGGCGTTGCGGTGCCGCCGGCCATCAGACCCTGCAGGATACCGATCTTGCCGATGAATCCCGACAACGGCGGCAGACCGGCCAGCACCAGAACGCAGGCCCCGAAGGCCAGGCCCAGAACCGTCATCGTGCCGGGAATCACCAGACCCGCCTCTTGCGTGCGCTCTTCCTCGCGGTCATCCAGACCATAGGCATCTGCAGTCAACGCCAGAAGGGCGGCGATGCCGCCGTCCTCTCGGCTCATCGGTTCGATCAGCAGGAACAGCGCGCTGATCGCCAGCGTCGAGGACAGAAGATAGAACAGCGCCCCCGCCAGAATCTGCGCGCTGCCCCCGGCCAGCACAAAGCCCGCCGATGCCAGCACCGTGCCCGAGGACACCAGCACCAGATGTGCCGCCATCCGCCCCAACCCCTGCGAGGCCAGCACACCGGCAAAGCCAAAGGCCACCGTTGCCATGCCCCCGGCAATCACCACCTGCCCGCCGAAACCGGCCGAGGCGCCGGCGCCTGCGCCGAACAGCAGGAAGGACAGCCGCAAGATCACATAGACGCCGACCTTGGTCATGATCGAGAACATCGCCGCCACCGGGGCGGCCCCCGCCATGTAGGCGGTGGGCAGCCAGAACGACAGCGGCCAGATGCCCGCCTTTATCAGGAAGGCCAGCCCCATCAGGGCGGCACCGGCATGGAACAACGGTCGCTGCCCCTCGGACAGGAAGGGCACAAGGTTTGACAGATGCGCCATGTTCAGCGTGCCGGTCGCGCCATAGACCAGACTGACCCCGATCAGGAACAACAGCGATCCGGTCAGGTTGATGGCGATGTAATGCAGCCCGGCCCGCACCCGCAACTGCCCCCCGCCATGCAGCAATAGGCCGTAAGAGGCGGCCAGAAGCACCTCGAAAAAAACGAACAGGTTGAACAGGTCACCAGTCAGGAAGGCGCCGTTCAGCCCCATCAGCAGGAACTGGAACATGCTGTGGAAATGCTGGCCCTGCCGATGCCAGCCGGCGGCGGCATAGATCAGCGCCGGCAGGGCCAGAAGCCCGGTCAGCACCAGCATCATGGCCGAAAGCCGGTCGATCACCAGAATGATGCCCCAGGGCGCGGCCCAGTCGCCCAGAAGGTAGAAGCCGATGTCGTTGTTGCCGGTCAGCTCGCTGCCCTTTGACCGCACCAGAAGCTCCAGCGCGGCCAGAAGCGAGGCGAGAACAGCGACAAGGCTGATGGTCAGCTTGGCGCGGCGCTGACGCTCGTCATAGACCAGCATCAGCGCCCCGGCAAAGAACGGGATCAGGATCGGCGCGATGATCAGATG
>ERZ1645187.1587-NODE-1587-length-20752-cov-34.170749_pt1 | contig 20752 bp, 16 predicted proteins | sample MGYA00575352_ERZ1645187 | MGnify/ENA primary metagenome ERZ1645187 (study PRJEB40837, sample SAMN11349314) | freshwater sediment metagenome | isolation source: river sediment | host: Sediment | place: India: Wazaribad , New Delhi | collected 2017-02-21 ... | reverse complement strand
GTCCGACCGCCTCCCCGATTGCCGTGCCGTTCAAGACAGGCCTCCCCTCGAACCCCGCGGATTTGCCGCTCGCGAACGTCCTAGGCCCGATGCCCGGGTCCGTCCAGAGCCGCGTGCGCCGATGTCGCGGCGACCGGACGGATGCGAGGGCTCGGCGGATCGTCCGAGGCTCACAGGAGGGTTCTCAGATAGCCGCCGTAGGCGCTCTTGCCGAGCGCGTCGGCGAGCCGCTCCAGCCGCGCCGCGTCGATGTAGCCCTGGCGATAGGCGATCTCTTCGGGGCAGGCGATCTTGAAGCCCTGGCGCTTCTCCAGCACCCGCACGAACTCCGCCGCCTCGAGCAGGCTGTCCGGCGTGCCGGTGTCGAGCCAGGCATAGCCGCGGCCCATCATCTCCACCGACAGCTGCCCTCGCTCGAGATAGACGCGATTGACGTCGGTGATCTCCAGTTCGCCGCGCGCCGACGGCTTCAGGTTCGCGGCGATGTCGACCACCTGCTCGTCGTAGAAATAGAGCCCGGTCACGGCCCAGTTCGACTTCGGCTGCGCCGGCTTCTCCTCGATCGACAGAGCCTTCATGGCGCCGTCGAACTCCACCACGCCGTAGCGCTCCGGATCGGTGACGTGATAGGCGAACACCGTCGCTCCGCCGGTCCGCGCCCGCGCCTGTTGCAGCAGCCGCTGCAGGCCGGCGCCGTAATAGATGTTGTCGCCGAGGATCAGACACGACGGCCCGCCCGCCACGAAGTCGGCGCCGATGGTGAAGGCCTGCGCCAGCCCGCCCGGATTCGGCTGGACCCGATAGGTGAGCCGCAGTCCCCACTGCGATCCGTCGCCGAGCAGCCGCTCGAAATTGGGTAGATCGGTCGGCGTCGAGACGACGAGGATCTCCCGGATACCGGCCAACATCAGCACCGACAGCGGGTAGTAGATCATCGGCTTGTCGTAGACCGGCATCAGCTGCTTCGACGTCACCAGGGTCATCGGATGCAGCCGCGTCCCGGCGCCCCCGGCCAGAATGATGCCCTTCATGGCGAAACTCCCTGCGGCCCGACTACGCGCGCGGACCGATCAGACGATCGAGTACGACGTCGAGCGAGATCCGCCAATCGGGAAGTTCGATTCCATGGACCCGCGCGAGCCTTTCCGAACGGAGCCGCGACCGCGCCGGACGTTTCGCGGCCGTCGGATAGGCCGATGACGGAATGCGGTCGACCACCGATGCCCTGCCGCCGCGTGCCGACGATCCGGCGAAGATCGCCTCGGCGAAATCCGCCCACGAGGCATCCGGCCCGCCCGCCCCCATGTGGAAGAGCCCGAGGAGCGTCGCCTCGTCCGGCCGCGCCACCAGCGCCTCGGCCACGCTCACGATGCCGTCGGCGATGTCGAACGCCGAAGTCGGCGCCCCGATCTGATCGGCGACGACGCCGAGCCGGTCGCGCGTTTCGGCCAGCCGCAACATCGTCTTCACGAAGTTGGCCCCGAACGGCGAATGAACCCAGGCGACCCGCAGCACCACCGCCCGTGCGCCCGAGTCGAGTACCGCCGCTTCGCCGGCGCGCTTCGATGCTCCATAGACTCCGAGCGGTCCGGTCGGGTCGTCTTCCACCCACGCGGTCGGCTTCGAGCCGTCGAAGACGTAGTCGGTGGAGAGATGGATCACCGGCACGCCGAGCTCGGCCGCCGCCGTCGCCACTGCGCCGGCGCCGCGTCCGTTGATCGCGAAGGCGAGGTCCGCCTTCGACTCCGCCTCGTCGACGGCGGTGTAGGCCGCCGCCGAGACGATCGCGTCGGGACGAAGCGCCGCGAACACCGCGGTCGCATGCTTCGGATCGGCGAGATCGAGCTCGGGTCGGCCCACCGCCACGACCTCGACGCCGGCTGCCGGCCCGCGTTCGAGGAGCGCGCTCACCACCTGTCCGGACTTGCCGGTCACCGCGATCCGCATGAGCTCACCTGCTCCCCGGAAGAACGCCGAGCCGTTCGCCGGCATAGACCCGATCGCGAAGCGGCCGCCACCACGCCTCGTTGGCGAGATACCAGGCGACGGTCTTCTCGATGCCGGTCTCGAAGTTCTCCTGCGCCCGCCAGCCCAGCTCGGTCTCGAGCTTGGTGGCGTCGATCGCATAGCGGGCGTCGTGGCCCGGGCGATCGGTCACGAAGGTGATGAGATCGGCATGGGCGTAGGTCTTCGGCGCCAGCCGATCGAGGATCGAGCAGATGGTGCGCACCACGTCGATGTTGGTGCGTTCGTTGCGCCCCCCGACGTTGTAGGTCTCGCCGAGCCGCCCCTTCGAGGCGATCAGATGCAGGGCGCGGGCGTGATCCTCGACGTAGAGCCAGTCGCGGACGTTGAGGCCGTCGCCGTAGACCGGCAGCGGCTTGCCGTGCAGCGCATTGAGGACGACCAGCGGGATCAGCTTCTCGGGGAAGTGATAGGGGCCGTAGTTGTTGGAGCAGTTCGACACCACGGTCGGCAGACCGTAGGTCCGCCCCCAGGCGACGGCCAGATGGTCGGACGCCGCCTTCGAGGCCGAATAGGGCGAGGACGGATCGTAGGGCGTGGTCTCGGTGAACAGGCCCTCGGCGCCGAGCGAGCCGTAGACCTCGTCGGTGGAGACGTGGAGGAAGCGGAAGCCGGCCCTGGCCGCATCATCGAGCCCGTTCCAGTAGTGACGCGCACTCTCCAGCAGAGTGAAGGTGCCGATCACGTTGGTGGTGATGAAGTCGGCGGCGCCGGTGATCGAGCGATCGACGTGGCTCTCGGCGGCGAGATGATAGATGCGATCGGGGCGAAAGCTCTCGACGGCGGCGTCGACCGCGGTCCGATCACAGATGTCGGCACGGACGAAGCGATGGTTCGCATGGTCCTCGACCGGCGCCAGATTGGCGAGATTGCCGGCATAGGTGAGCCTGTCGAGGGTCAGCACCTCGGCCCCCACCTCGAGCACCAGATGGCGCACCAGAGCCGATCCGATGAAGCCGGCTCCGCCGGTCACGATGATACGCATCGAAAACTCTCCAGATACGTGAACGCGAACGAGCGGAGGCGAGGGCCTCAGCCGGGGTAGACGAAATCGGCGTCGAGCTCGGCGAGGAGCGGTTGCTGCTCGTCCTTGGCGGACAGGACGGCGTCGGAAGCGGAGACCGGCCAGTCGATGGCGAGGGCCGGATCGTTCCAGCGCAGGCCGCGGTCGTGCTCGGGACTGTAGTATTCGGTCACCTTGTAGGCGACGACACTGTCGGGCAGGAGCGTGCAGAAGCCGTGGGCGAAACCCGGGGGCACCCACAGTTGGCAGCCGTCGTCGGCGGTCAGCTCGACCTTCACGTGGCGCCCCCAGGTGGGCGAGCCTCTGCGGATATCGACGGCGACGTCGAGGACGGCACCGGCGATGCAGCGTACGAGCTTGCCCTGCGCCTTCGGATTCAGCTGGAAATGGAGGCCGCGCACGGTGCCGACCTCGACCGACAGCGACTGGTTGTCCTGGACGAAGACGAAGGGTCCCGCCTCTTCCTCGAACAGGTCCGCGCGGAAGGTCTCCATGAAATAGCCGCGAGAATCTCCGAACTTCTTCGGCTTGACGAAGACGAGACCGGGGAGAGAGAGGCGTTCGAACTGCATGGGATTCCTCGTGCACCAGGCTCCAGGCGTGCGAGTCGTGCCCGCGCCGTCTTCCCATCATACCTTCGGTGCCTCATGAGCTGCGGTCGGTTGCATCGGTGGATCACCGGCATCGAATAGGGACGGCCGTAGCCTACAGATCTCGGGCTGTCGAGACCACTGTTCGGGCGTTTCCCGATCACCTCACCGAGACGAATGATCCGAGGGCGTTCGGCGGACCGGGCGGCGGGCGACTTCGGACCGTCGCGGAGCATTCCCGCCGTCGGCGGCGACCCGGGGCTTTCGGAAGCGTACTCTCCGATGGTCCGGTGCGGCAAACATCCGGCTCAGATGGTCGAGTGAGAACGGGTTGGGCGCGCCGCGCGGATTCGTCCGCGTCTCGAACGAGGAAGGTCGTGTCCGGGCACGGCTTCCATGACCTCTGGTCGCAACACCCAGGGGTTACACAAGCGTCAAAAACCGTTGAAGGCTCCGGAACTTACCCAATATCAAAGGCTTGGGATGGATTGGTGGAGCTGAGGGGAATCGAACCCCTGACCTCTGCAGTGCGATTGCAGCGCTCTCCCATCTGAGCTACAGCCCCGACCTGACGAGGCGGAGCATGGGTGGCCCCGCGTCGGATGCGCGCCATTTAGGGGAGGGCTCCCCCCCCTGTCAAGCGGCGCGAACCGGCATATGAACCAACTTCTTTCGCTTCCCGCCCGTTCGAGCGTGCCCATCGCCCGCACCCCTCCTTCCTCGATCCCGATCGCCAGAGGACACCGCATGACCCGATCTCCCGACCGCCGCCGCAATGATCGCCCCCGCGCCGAAACGGCGCCGGAAGAGGCGGGATTGGCGACGCGACGGGCCGCGGTCGAAATCCTGAGCGCGGTCCTCGACGACGGTCGGCCGCTCGATCAGGTGCTCGATCATCGCGCGTCGACGCCGACCTGGCGGGCGTTCTCGCCGGTCGATCGCGCCTTCGTTCGGGCGCTCGTCGCCACCACGCTGCGGCGGCTCGGGCTGGTCGACGATGCGCTGAAGCAGCTGATGCAGCGGCCGCTGCCGTCCAAGGCGGCGCGGGCGCGGGCGATCCTGCGGATCGGCGCGACGCAGATGCTGTTCATGGACGTGCCCGACCACGCGGCGGTGTCGCTCGCCACCGAACTGGCCGAGCGCTCGCGCGAGGCAAAGCCCTGGAAGGCGCTGGTCAACGGTGTCCTGCGGTCGCTCGGGCGTAGGCGCGAGGAGATCCTCGCCGGCCAGGACGCCAGCCGGCTGGTCACGCCGCTGTGGCTGTGGCGCGATTGGTCGGAGACCTGGGGCGAGGAGGCGGCGCGGGCCTTCGCGGCCGTCCACATGGTCGAGCCGGCGCTCGATCTCACCGTCAAGTCGGATGCGGCCGGATGGGCGGAAAAGCTCGGTGGGCGGGTGTTGCCGACCGGGTCGGTGCGGCTGGTGTCGCACGGGCGCATCGAAGAGATGGAGGGCTTCACCGCCGGCGAATGGTGGGTGCAGGACGCGGCCGCGGCCCTGCCGGCGCGGCTCCTCGGCGACGTCGCCGGCGCGAGGGTCGCCGATCTGTGCGCGGCGCCGGGCGGCAAGACGGCGCAGCTGGCGCTGGCCGGAGCCGAGGTCACGGCGGTCGATCTGTCGCCGCTTCGGCTGGAGAAGCTGAAGCAGAACGTGGCGCGGCTGCGCCTGCCCAAGGTGGAGACGGTCGCGGCCGATCTCGAGACCTGGGAGCCGGCTGCGCCGTTCGATGCGGTGCTGCTCGATGCGCCGTGCTCGGCCACCGGTACGATCCGGCGCAATCCGGACGTCGGGCGGCTGAAGAAGGCCGGCGACGTGGCCGAGCTCGCGGCGCTGCAGGGGCGGCTCTTGGCGCGGGCGGGCGAATGGGTGAAGCCCGGTGGGCTTCTGGTCTATTGCACCTGCTCGCTGCAGAAGTCGGAGGGCGAGGAGCAGATCGCCGCCTTCCTCGCCTCCGGCGCGCCGTTCGAACGGGTGGCGATTCGTGCCGAGGAGGTCGGCGGGCTCGAAGCGGCGATCACGCCCGAGGGGGAACTCAGGACGCGGCCGGACCTGCTGGCGGATGCCGATCCGCGGCTCGCCGGTCTCGACGGATTCTTCGCGGCGCGACTCAGGCGGTTGTCCTGATTTCGCGAGGAAAAGAGCGAATTTCGTTGGTTTTCGCGACGCTTGGTCGCGATGTCGTGCCAGTTTGGCAGGTCGTCGCACGAGCCGTCGATCGCGGCGTGCGTAAACGCCGGATTTCTGCTTTCGCTTAACCTCCCATTAACCGTGGCGGGGTGCCCATGGGGCATCATGTCGACGTGGGTGCCGCTTCGGGACCCACGCTTCGACGGAATCCGTGAAGAGGTTCGATGGGGCGGCGGCGATCGAGGCCGAGGTTTCAGGAGACGCGAGTGGTCGGCCGTCTGGTCGCCCGGCGTCTCGTCGCGCCCGCCGTCCGGTTTCTGCGCTCCGCCCATACGCTGATCGAGCCGGCGGCCGATCGACTGACGATCGCGCCGCAGGATCTGCGTACCGCCGATCCGACGGTGGCCGACGACATCTATGCCGGCATCTTCGTCTTCTCCGGACAGATCGTCGAATGCCGCGGGCATACGCCGTTCGAGGTGCCGGCGCCGAACGAGGACTGGGCGCGGGTGCTGCACGGTTTCGGCTGGCTCAGGCACCTGCGTGCCGCCGATACGGCGGTGTCGCGGTCCAATGCGCGCATCCTGGTCGACGATTGGCTGAGGGCGAGCGAGCATCCGTCGGTGGCGTGGGAGCCGGAGGTGGTGGCGCGGCGGCTGATGGCGTGGCTGGCGCAGTCGCCGATGATCCTGCTCGGGGCCGATCCGGCCTTCTATCATCGCTTCCTCGCCGGCATCACCCGCCACTTCCGCCGCCTGCGCTCGCGTCTGGGCGAGGAGGGCGACGGGCTGGCACGGCTCAAGGTGGCGCTGGCGGTGCTGGCCGCGGCGATCACGGTGGAGGGGTTCCGACGCTGGGTGAAACCGGCGGCACGGCATCTCGACGAGGAACTGAAGCGGCAGATCCTGCCCGACGGCGGCCACATCGGGCGCAATCCGGCGACCATTCTCGAAGTGTTGATCGATCTCCTGCCGATCCGCCAGGCGCTGGCGGCGCGCGGCTTTCCGGTGTCGCCGGCCTTCATGGGGGCGATCGACCGGATGATGCCGATGCTGCGCTTCTTCCGGCACACCGACGGCGCCTTCGCCCTCTTCAACGGTGCGACGACGACGCCGACCGATCAGATCGCCACGGTGCTCGCCTATGACGACGGCAAGGGCGCGCCGCACGGCAATGCGCCGCATTCGGGCTATCAGCGGCTCGAGGCGGGCGGGGCGGTGGTCATCATGGACTGCGGCCGGCCGCCGCCGCCGGAACTGGCGCAGACGGCGCACGCCGGCACGTTGGCGTTCGAACTGTCGTCGGGCACGTCGCGGTTCGTGGTCAACTGCGGGGCGCCGTTCCGGCCGATCGGCGAATGGCGGCGGGTGGCGCGGGCGACGGCGGCGCATTCGACCCTGATCGTCGACGATCATTCCTCCGCCACCATCCGCGAGAAGGGGGCGATCGTCTCGCTGCTCGGGTCGGTGCTGGTGGCGGGGCCGGCCCACGTCACCGCGGAACGTACGGAAGCGGACGGGGCGGTGGCGGTGGTGGCGAGCCACGACGGTTACGTGCCCGACTTCGGGGTGGTGCACGAGCGGACGCTGCGCCTGTCGCCGGCCGGCGATCGGCTCGACGGGCGCGACCGGGTGGTCGCGGTCGACGGAGCGGGCAGCGATGCGCCCTATGTGGTGCGGTTCCATCTGCATCCGGCGGTGCGGGTGGAGATGCTGCCGGGCGGCGACGTGCGGCTCCTGGGGTCGTTCGGCGAGGCCTGGGAGTTCCACAGCGACGACGTCACGCCGGGGCTCGAGGATTCGGTCCACCTCGCCGATCTGCACGGGCTCAGGCGCTCGAGCCAGATCGTGCTGGTCTCGCCGCAGGGCGGGCCGCGGGAGATCCGCTGGAGCCTGAGCCGGGTGGGGCCGCGCGGCCTCGCGTGAGGGTCGGCGACCGCCGAGGTTCACCCGAAGCACGGTTTTGCGGCGTCGATCCGCCCGCTCACGGGCCGCGACGGGTTTGCGCGGCGCACAAAACGTGCTATCCGCGCGACGACGATTTTCCCGATCCGAGCTCCCACGAAACGGCGGCCCTCCGGCTGCTCCTTTCGCCGTTTCGGATCGCCGATGCGCACGAGAGGTGGATCAGCCCCATGTCGATCACGGTCAAGAACATCACCCCGCCCGATCTGGTGCCGCTGAAGCGGGCGCTGCTCTCGGTCTCCGACAAGACCGGGCTGATCGACTTCGCTCGGGCGCTGGCGGCGCGTGGTGTCGAACTGCTGTCGACCGGCGGTACGTGCAAGTCGATCGCCGAAGCCGGCATCCCGGTGAAGGACGTCTCCGAGGTCACCGGCTTCCCGGAGATCATGGACGGCCGCGTCAAGACCCTGCACCCGAAGGTCCACGGCGGGCTTCTCGCCGTGCGCAACGACCCCGAGCACGTCGCCGCCATGGAGGCGCACGGCATCGGCGGCATCGATCTGCTGGTCGTCAATCTCTATCCGTTCGAGGCGACGGTGGCCAAGGGCGCCGACTGGGCGACCGGCGTCGAGAACATCGACATCGGCGGGCCGGCGATGATCCGCGCCTCGGCCAAGAACCACGCCTACGTCACCGTCGTCGTCGATCCCGATCGCTACGCGGACGTGCTGGCGGCGCTCGAGGCCAACGACGGGGCCACGCCGCTGGCGCTCCGCAAGGCCCTCGCCCTCGAGGCCTTCGGCCGTACCGCCACCTACGACGCGGCGATCTCCAACTGGATCGCCGGTGAGATCGGCGAGCAGAACCCGAAGTATCGCGCCTTCGGCGGCAAGCTGGTCGAGCCGATGCGCTACGGCGAGAACCCGCATCAGGCCGCGGCCTTCTACAAGACCGCCGAGGTGCGTCCGGGCGTGTCGACGGCGGTGCAGGTGCAGGGCAAGCAGCTCTCCTACAACAACATCAACGACACCGATGCCGCCTTCGAGCTGGTCGCCGAGTTCGATCCGGCGCGTACGGCGGCCTGCGCCATCATCAAGCACGCCAACCCATGCGGCGTGGCCGAGGGCGCGACGCTGGCGGAAGCCTACGTCAAGGCGCTGCGCTGCGATCCGGTGTCGGCCTTCGGCGGCATCATCGCCTTCAACCGCACGCTCGATGCGGACGCGGCGACCGAGATCGTCAAGATCTTCACCGAGGTGATCATCGCGCCGGACGCCACCGACGAGGCCAAGGCGATCGTCGCCACCAAGAAGAACCTGCGCCTCTTGCTCACCGGCGGTCTGCCCAAGCCGGATGCGAAAGGCCTCACCTGCAAGACGGTGGCCGGCGGCATGCTGGTGCAGACGCGCGATTCGGGCACGGTCGATCAGGTCGAGCTGAAGTCGACCACCAAGCGCGCCCCGACCGACGCCGAACAGGCCGATCTCGCGTTCGCCTTCCGGGTGGTGAAGCACGTCAAGTCGAACGCCATCGTCTACGTCAAGGATCTGGCCACCGTCGGCATCGGCGCGGGGCAGATGAGCCGTGTCGATTCGGCCCGCATCGCGGCGCGCAAGGCGCTCGATGCCACCGCGGCGGCCGGGCTCTCCGAGCCGCTGACCAAGGGCTCGGTTGCTGCCTCCGACGCCTTCTTCCCCTTCGCCGACGGTCTCGAGACGGTGATCGAGGCGGGTTCGACCGCGGTCGTCCAGCCGGGCGGCTCGATGCGCGACCAGGAGGTGATCGACGCCGCCGACAAGGCCGGCATCGCCATGGTCGTGACCGGCATGCGCCACTTCCGCCACTGAGTGGGCATCGAACGAGACGGGGGGGCGCCGGCGATCGTCGGCGCCTCTCTCGCGTCGCCCCGTCCGCGGCGGTGGTTGACAGGTCCCCTCACGGCGCGCGAGCCTCTCGGCCCGATGCGTCGCACAGGGGAAATTCCGCGATGTCCGATCTCGTGATGCCGGCGTTCGATCCGCTCGACTTGGCCGAATCGAACGCTTCGATCATTCCGCCGCCGTTCGACGCGCCCAACCGCAAGCGTTGGAACCGGCGCCTCGGCGCGCACGCGGGGCTGACCACCTTCGGCGTCAACCTGTGCCGGGTCGAGCCGGGCGGCCAGACCTCCTATCGCCACGCCCACACCCGCCAGGACGAATTCGTGTGGGTGCTCGAGGGCGAAGTGGTGCTGGTCACCGACGCCGGCGAGCAGATCCTGCGGCCGGGCCAGTGCGCCGGCTTCAGGGCGGGCACCGGCGACGGCCACCATTTCGTCAATCGCTCCGCGGCCGACGTGCTGCTGCTCGTCGTCGGCGATCGCCTGCCGGGCGATGCCGTGAGCTACCCGGACGACGACATCGCCGCCAGCCACGACGGCACCACCTATCGCTTCACCCGCAAGGACGGCTCGCCGCTGTGAGCGGGCGAGGCCGTGCCGTTTCGAGGACAGATCCCATGACCGCGCTGCCCGCCACACAGACCGTCGTCGCCATTCCGGTGCCGGGCGGTCCCGATGCCCTGGTGCTCGAGACCCGGCCGCTGCCGGTGCCGGGTCCGGGCGAGATCCTGGTGAAGGTGGCGGCGGCGGGAATCAATCGCCCCGACGTGCTGCAGCGCGAGGGCGGTTATCCGCCGCCGAAGGGCGCCTCCGACATCCCGGGGCTGGAGATCGCCGGCACGGTGGTGAGGCAGGGCGAAGGGGCGCGCCGCTTCGCGCTCGGCGCCGAGGTGGTGGCGCTCCTGCAGGGCGGCGGCTACGCCGAATACGCGGTAGTGGCGGAGGCCAATGCGCTGCCGCTGCCGAAGGGGCTGACCATGGTGCAGGGGGCGGCGATCCCGGAGACGGTGTTCACCGTGTGGTCGAACGTGTTCGATCGGGCGCATCTCGCGGCCGGCGAGGTGTTCCTGGTGCACGGCGGCACCTCGGGCATCGGCGTCACGGCGATCCAGCTCGCCAAGGCGTTCGGGGCCACGGTGATCGCCACGGCCGGCGGGGCGGAGAAGTGCGCGCGCTGCCGGGCGCTCGGCGCCGATCTCGCCATCGACTATCGCGAGCAGGACTTCGTCAAGGAGGTCAAGGACTTCACCCAGGGGCGCGGGGTCGACGTGATCCTCGACATGGTCGGCGGCGACTACATCGAGCGCAATCACGAGGCCGCGGCGGTGGAGGGGCGGATCGTGCAGATCGCCTTCCTGCGCGGGGCGAAGGTGACGCTCAACTTCATGCGGGTGATGCTGAAGCGCCTGACCCACACCGGCTCGACCCTGCGCGCCCGCGACACCGCCTTCAAGGCGGCGATCGCGAAGGCGCTCGAGGAGAAGGTGTGGCCGCTGATCGAGGCGGGGACGTTCGAGGTGGTGATCGATTCCACCTTCCCGCTGGCACAGGTGGCCGATGCGCACCGCCGCATGGAGACCAACGCCCACGTCGGCAAGATCGTGCTGACGGTGGGGTGAGGTCGAGTGCGGGGCGGCGCCTTGCGACCCTTGATATGGATCGCGAATCGATCCAATTCTTCATGTCGAGCAAAAAGCGAAACCCCGCGAGGGCCTTGCGGCTGTCGCGGGGTTCTGTCCGTCCGAAACCGTGTGCAAGCAGTGACGAGTTTCGGCTCACCGGATTGAGATCGCATGTTGACGGATTCCCTGTCAACCGGGAGTTAAAAATATGCCCGAAAGGGTGATCCGCACTCTCTCGGCCAGACGTTTCGAGACCTATCTCCACGCTGCCGGTCACGATAGAACGCGCGCCGTCGACCTCTATCTCTGGAACGCAAAGATCGGTGCGGCATTCCATATTCCCATTCAAGCCGTCGAAGTCGCGCTGAGGAACAATGTAAATCAGGCCTTGATGGCGGAATTCGGGTCCGATTGGTGGAAGGAGCGGCGTTTCCTCGCGGTGATCGACAGAGAACGGCGCAGAGATCTGAGGACCGTCGAGAGTCGGATCACCCATCGCGGCCTGACGCTGGAAACCGATCAGGTCGTCGCCGGGCTGTCGTTCGGGTTCTGGGTGGGTATGCTGCAGCCCAAATACAATCCGACCGTCTGGGGCGCGCATCTGCGGGCGGTGTTTCCCGCACTGCCTTCCAGCGAAAGCCGCGATACGCTGTTTCGCCTCGCGAGTTCCGTCGCCAACTTCCGAAATCGGATATCGCACCACGAACCGCTCATCAAAACGGATGTCTTGAAGGTTCACGGCGATGTCCTGCGCCTGTTGTCTTGGTTGTGTCCGGCCACCGCACAGTGGATCCGACCTCATTGCGAGGTTCCCAGGCTGGTGCGCGTGAAGCCGTGAAACAACCGATTTGCACGGCGTCGTGTTTCACGCTATGAACGGCGCACTCCGTTTCATTCAGCGTGACTACCCGCCTCCCCCCGCCTGCCGGCCGGGAGAGGCCACGAGGAAGGTACATCCGATGGCGACCCCGCAGAATACGCCGTTGATGCCCAAGGCGACCGCCGTGTGGCTGGTCGAGAACACCGCGCTCTCGTTCGAGCAGATCGCGGCCTTCTGCCGTCTGCATCCGCTCGAGGTGAAGGCCATCGCCGACGGCGAAGCGGCGCAGGGCATCAAGGGTCTCGACCCGATCATGACCGGCCAGCTCACCCGCGAGGAGATCGAGAAGGCGGTCAAGAACCCCGACCATCGTCTCAAGCTCGCCGACCCCAAGGTGCGCGTGCCCGAGGCCAAGCGTCGCGGCCCCCGCTACACCCCCGTGTCGCGCCGCCACGACCGGCCGAACGCCATCCTCTGGCTGCTGCGCAACCATCCGGAGCTGAAGGACGCCGCGATCATGCGTCTGGTCGGCACCACCAAGACCACCATCCAGCAGATCCGCGAGCGTACCCACTGGAACGCCGCCAATCTCGCGCCGATGGATCCGGTCACCCTCGGCCTCACCTCGCAGCTCGAGCTCGATCTCGAAGTGGAGAAGGCCGCCAAGGGCATGCCGATCCGCGAGGCGGGCGAGCCGGGGGCGGCGACGCTCCTGTCGGTCGACGAGACGGTCAACGCCAACACGCTCGACGAGTTCGGCGCCTACGGCTCGGGCTCGCGCGGTGGCGAGGAAGTCCTCGACGCCGACAAGGTGTTCGCCAAGCTCAAGTCGCTCAAGGGGCCGGAGCCGGAGGAAGACGAGGGCTTCTGAGCCGCGTCGTCGCGATCCACGAATGCACGGAGGGCGGGGATTTCCCCGCCCTCTTCGCGTTCATGGCTGCGTCGGTCGCCCTCAGCGCAGGCGGCCGGCGATCAGGGCGGCGAGGCGGGTGGCGACCTCGTCCTTGGGCAGGTCGGGCCAGTCGGTGACGCCGTCGGGTTCGACGATGCGCACGGTGTTGCGGTCGCCGCCCATGATGCCGGTCTCGGGCGAGACGTCGTTGGCGACGATGAGGTCGGCGCCCTTGCGGGCGAGCTTGGCGCGGGCGTTGGCCAGCAGGTTCTCGGTCTCGGCGGCGAAGCCGACCACCAGACGCGGGCGCAGGGTCGGGTGGTGGCCGATGGTCGCCAGGATGTCGGGGTTCTCGACGAAGTCGAGATGCGGGGTGCCGCTCGCGCCCTTCTTGATCTTCTCCGAGGCTTCGCTGGCGACGCGCCAATCGGCGACGGCGGCGGCCATGACGGCGGCGTCGGCGGGGAGCGCTCCTTCCACGGCGGCGAGCATCTCGCGGGCGGTCTCGACGCGGTGGACGTCGACGCCCTGCGGGTCGGGCAGGCCGACCGGGCCGGAGACCAGGGTCACGGTGGCGCCGGCCTCGGCGAGGGCACGGGCGACGGCGAAGCCCTGTTTGCCGGAGGAGCGGTTGGCGATGTAGCGGACCGGGTCGATCGGTTCGTGGGTCGGACCGGCGGTGACGACGATGCGTTTTCCGGCGAGCGGGCGGCCTTCGCCGGCAGCTTCGAAATGGGCCTCGATCGCCGCCAGGATCTCCATCGGCTCGGACATGCGACCGGCACCGAATTCGCCGCGCTCGGCCATGGCGCCGACGTTGGGGCCGACGAACCGTATGCCATCCGCATGCAATTGGGCGACGTTGCGGCGGGTCGCCGGATGGGCCCACATGCGCGGGTTCATGGCCGGGGCGACCAGCACCGGCTTGTCGGTGGCCAGCAGCACGTTGGTGGCGAGGTCGTTGGCCAGCCCGTTGGCCATCTTGGCGAGGAGGTCGGCGGTGGCGGGGGCGACGACCAGGAGGTCGGCCTCGCGCGACAGGCGGATGTGGCCGATCTCGTGCTCGGCGGTCAGATCGAAGAGGTCGGAACAGACCCGGTCCTCGGTCAGGGCGCCGACCGACAGGGGGGTGACGAACTCCGTGGCGGCAGCCGTCATCACGGCGCGGACGCGGGCGCCGCGCTCGCGCAGGCGGCGGACGAGGTCGAGGCACTTGTAGGCGGCGATGCCGCCGCCGATCACGAGGAGGATGCGCTTTTCGGCGAGCATGGGCGGGTCTCGGGCAGGAGGTCGCGACGAAAGAGGCTCCGCGCGGGGTCGGCGGAGCCTATCAGGGGGCGAAGTCCTTCGCCAATCGCCGATTTCGAACGACGTGAACGCGGCTCACACGCCCATGACGCCGGCGCGGACCTTGTGGAAGCGCAGGGCGCGGTCGGCGGAGGGCTTGTCGATCAGCTGATATTCGCCGGCCATGCGGGCGGCGTCGGCGGCGGGCAGGCGCAGGCGCTCGCAGCGCAGGCGCGACAGGCCGAGGTAGGTGCGATCGCCGATGTCGAGCGAACGGCAGACCAGGGCGATGCCGAAGTCGTTGACCTTGTGCAGCACGTTGGAGACGTGGCTCTCGGTCAGGCCGCCGAGTTCGGCCATCAGGGTGGCGATGTCGACGAGGCGCTTGTCGGCGATCATCTCGTCGAGGGTCGGGTCGAGGCGGCGCTTGCCGTCGCGGATCAGGGCGGCGAGGATGCGGCACTCCTGCTGGCGACGGGCCTGCTCCTCGCGGTCGGCGGCCATCTTGTCCTGGGTCTGGCGCAGGAGTTCGGCGGCGGCCTCGCGATGGGTGTCGACGAAGGCGCGCAGCTTGGCGCTGGAGGCCTCGTCGAAGGAGGAGACGATGCGGTCGAGGCGCTCGAAGGGGATGTCCTCGCGATCGGTCAGGTTGCCGACGATCTTGGGGAATTCCATCGCCTTGAAGGTCAGCTGCTGCAGACCGCCGTCGGAGAAGCGGGCGCCGGTGTTGGCGGAGACGCCTTCGAGCACGTGCTGATCGCCGCGGTCGATGAGGACGTCGGTGACGCTCTCCGACAGGGTGGCGCGCTTGGAGATGGCGAGAAGGTGGTTCTGGCCCCGGGTCTGGGCGATGTCGCGCAGGTCGTCGTCGGAGAGCACGGGAGAGTGCTGCAGGACCGGCGTGGCGACCGCGGCGTTGTCGTCACGGGCGAGGCGGTTGGCGAGATCGGCGGTGGTCTGGGGGAGCGGCGCGACGCGCTCGGCCAGCGCCACGCGATCCTCGAGGCCGACCTTGTCGAGCAGACTACAGAAGACGTCGCCGAACAGGACGAGTTCGCGATCGGAATGATTTTCGACGCCGTCGACGAAGAGATCGGAGATCTTCTGCATCACCGCGCGACGATTTTCGCTCGACGGTTCCTTCGCGAGCGCGATCAGGTCGGTATACATCGATCCCATCCACAATGACGTTGACGATCGTCGATCGCATGGAGCGGGATCGGCCGCGGACGGCCGGTCCGGCTGGTCCCCCTCGATGGTCACAGCATGCGGATTTCCCGTTGCATTCCGGTTAATGGGGGGCTCGATTGCGCGAGGAACCCGCGATCAGGCCACCCAGCGTTCGTGGGTGTCGAAATCGGAGAGCGGGTCGGAGAAGCGCAGGCCGGTGCCGGTGGCGTCGGTGCGGATCACTTCGGCGTCGACGGTGGAGGTGTCGGCCATTTCGAGGCGGACGATCGTGCCGATTTCGAGCGGGGTCACGGCGCGGATTCGGCAGCCGCTCTGCGACAGATCGAGGATCTCGGTGGCGTGGCGGCGGCCGTTGGTGTGGATGACGATCGCCTCGTTCATCTTCACCCGCAATCGGCTGCGCCGTTCCTGGACGTCGGAGGCGACGTCGGTGAGGAAGCGCTCGACCGCATGCGACAGTTCGGAGGCGACGCCGGAGAGGGTCTCGGAGACGGATTCGACGTGTTCGGCCTCGCGCGAGGTGGCGTCGATGGCGTGGTTGACGCCGCCGACGTTGCCGGCGACGCGGGCGGTGCCGTCGGAGGCACTCTGGACCGCGTGGGCGATCTCGCGGGTGGCGGCCTCCTGCTCCTCCACCGCGGAGGCGATGGCGGTGGTGATGGCGTCGATCTCGCCGACGGTGCGGGTGATGCCGCGGATGGCCTCGACGGCGGAGCGGGTCGAGGTCTGGATGTCGGCGATCTGATCGGCGATCTCGGTGGTCGCCTGGGCGGTCTGCTGGGCGAGCGACTTGACCTCGGCGGCGACGACGGCGAAGCCGCGGCCGCTCTCGCCGGCGCGCGCGGCCTCGATGGTGGCGTTGAGGGCGAGCAGGTTGGTCTGGCCGGCGATGTCGCGGATCAGGCCGACGACGTCGCCGATGCGCTCGGCGGCGGTGGCGAGGGAGGAGACGTCGCGATCGGTGAGGGCGGCGGTCTCGGTGGCATGGGCGACGACGCGGCTGGCGTTGCCGGTCTGCTGGGCGATCTCGCGGATCGAGGCGGCGAGCTGCTCGGTGGCGGCGGCGACGGTCTGGACGTCGGCGGAGGCGCCGGAGGAGGCGTTCTCGGCGGCGGCGGCTTCGTGCGAGGCGGTGCGGGCGACGCCGGTGAGGCGCGAGGCGGTGTCGCGCATGACGTCGGTCTGGCCGTCGACGGCGCTCAGGGTGGTCGAGATGGTGGTGCGGAAGTCGGCGACGATGCGCTCGACGTGGACCTGACGCAGATGCTCGCGCTCGCGTTCGGCGCGGGCGACGCGCTCCAGGCGCATGCGCTCGACGACGTTCTCGCGCAGCACCTCGACGGCGCGGGCCATGTCGCCGATCTCGTCGCGGCGGTCGCGATCGCCGACCTCGACGGAGGTGTCGTTGCCGGCGAGGCGACGCATCAGGCCGGCGAGGCGGGTGATCGGCCGCGACAGCGATCGGGCGACGAGGATCGAGACGGCACCGGTGACGGCGGTCAGCATCGCCAGGAGTGCGGCGAGGGTCCAGACCCGGGCTCCGGCGGCGCGAGCGACGGCGTCGGCATCGGCGACGATGGCGGCAGCGACGCGATCTTCGACCCGCTTGAGGGCGTCGATGCGACGGGTGGCGGCGGCGAACCAGTCGGGGGCGGCGACCGCGGCGACATCCGAGCCGAAGGGTGCGGTCTCGGCGACCCGGCGCAGGCGATCGACATCGTCGCGGATCGGACCGGCGAGGGCGGCGTCGAAGGCGGCGATCTCGTCGGAGCCGGCGAAGCGGCGGAAGATCGCGAACCAGGTCTCCTGATCGGCGCCGAGGCGGACGAAGGCGCGGTGGGTGGCGGCGTCGAAGCTACCGGCGCCGAAGCCGGCGTTGCCGGTGGCGCGTTCGAGGCCGGCGCGCTCCTTGCCCTGCAGCAGCGCGGAATAGGCGGCCATGGCGCGGACGATGGCGCCCTCGTCGGTGACGGCGGCGACGCTCTCGATCTCGGCGAGCAGGCGGGCGATGGTGCGCGAATAATAGGCGGCCATGTCTCCGGCGGCGAGCTTCTGCTCGGATACGGCGGTGCGCATCGCCTCGAGGCGGCCGAGTTCGCTCGCCGCCTCGCCGTAGGCGGAGGCGAAGCCGGCGAAGGCGAGATGGCCGGTGGCGGCGGGGATGGCCCGGCGATAGGCGGCGAGGCTCGCATCGGTCTCGGTGCGGCGCTCTGCGAGGTCCTTGCCGAAGCGGGCGCCCTTCGAGCCGAGCCAGCCGGCCGAGGTGCCGCGTTCCTTCTGGAGATCGTGGACGAGAGCGGAGACCACCGGGGCGAGGCGGACGACCTCGGCGACGGCGGAGGCCTCGGTGGCGACCTCGCGTTCGATCCACAGGGATCGGGCTCCGACGATGCCGAGTGCCAGCAACGGCAGGAGGCAGAGGACGGCGACGCGCGCCGCGATCGGAGTGTCGAGGAACAGCCGGGTCATTTCGCAAGCCTGCTCGGGCGGGAGGAAACGCCGGCAAGCTGACGCTACGTCGTTAATGGACGGTGCATGCTGACGCGGCGGAATGCTGCGTCGGCGCGCCGGATCCGGCGGGGCGAGCCGGTATTCTGCCGGAAACTCGGCCGGCCTGCGACCGGACGTCGCAAGGGGGACGTTCCGTCGACGGTCTCACGCCCGGCGGGCGACGAGGAGATAGTTCACGTCGAGGTCGCCGGACTTCAGCGACCACGTCCCACGCAGCGGATCGAAGACCATGCCGCAGGCGTCCTCGACCTCGAGGCCGGTCGCCTCGACGGCACGGGTCAGTTCCTTGGGGGTGAGGAACTTCGACCAGGTGTGGGTGCCGGGCGGCAGCCAGCGCAGGACGTATTCGGCGCCGACGATGGCGAGCGCAAAGCTCTTCAGGGTTCGGTTCAGGGTGGCGAGCAGGAGCAGGCCGCCGGGGCGGACCATCTTGGCGACCTCGCGCAGGAACATCGGCAGGTCGGCGACGTGTTCGACGATCTCCATGGCGACGACCACGTCGAAGCTCTCGCCGGCGGCGGCGAGGTCCTCGGCGGTGGTGGCGCGCCAGTCGATGGCGAGGCCCTGGGCCTCGGCGTGGGCACGGGCGGCGGCGATGTTGGCGGCACCGGCGTCGGCGCCCACCATGTCGGCGCCGAGGCGGGCGAGCGGCTCGGTGAGAAGCCCGCCGCCGCAGCCGATGTCGAGGATGCGCAGGCCTTCGAGGGCGAGGGTGTCCTTCGGGTCGCGGCCGAAGGCGCGAACGATCTCGCGGCGAATCCACTCGAGACGGGTGGGGTTGAGATCGTGGAGTGGGCGCAGGCGGCCGTTCGGGTCCCACCAGTCGGCGGCCATGGCTTCGAAGTTGCCGATCTCGGCGGTGTCGACGGTCGACTGGGCGTGGGGGGTGGACATCTGTGGCCTCCGTGTGGGTCGAGAGAAACCCCGTCGGGCGGGTGAGGTCAAGGGTGGAGGCGTGCGGGGGATCTCGGCGGTCGTGTGGGTGCGCGCGTCGTTGCGCGCACGACGGGTTTCCTATATCCAAGCGCACCGTGTGACCCGATCGGGTCCGCTTCCTTGTGTTCCCACGACCGGCGCGGTCTCCGGGCCGGTCTCCCGAGTGAATTCCATGGCCCGTCTGGTTCTGAAATTCGGCGGCACTTCGGTCGCCAACGTCGAGCGCATCCGCAACGTGGCGCGTCACGTGGCGCGTGAGGTGAAGGCCGGTCATCAGGTGGCGGTCGTCGTCTCGGCGATGTCGGGCGTCACCAACACGCTGGTCGGCTACGTCAACGACGCCGCGGCGAGCGGCAAGGCGATGGACGGGCTGTTCGACCAGATGGAGTACGACGCGGTCGTCGCCTCCGGCGAGCAGGTGACCTCGGGGCTCCTGGCCATCGTGCTGCAGTCGATGGGTATTCCGGCCCGGTCGTTCCAGGGCTGGCAGATCCCGCTCACCACCGACGACGCGCACGGCTCGGCCCGCATCATGGACATCGACGGTGCCCGGATGATCGAGGTGATGGCGAGCGGACAGGTGGCGGTGATCGCCGGCTTCCAGGGCATCGGCCCGACGGGGCGGATCGCCACGCTGGGTCGCGGCGGCTCGGACACCTCGGCGGTGGCGGTGGCGGCGGCGGTCGAGGCCGATCGCTGCGACATCTACACCGACGTCGACGGCGTCTACACCACCGATCCCCGCATCGTGCCGAAGGCGCAGCGGCTGGAGAAGGTGGCCTTCGAAGAAATGCTGGAAATGGCCTCGCTGGGGGCCAAGGTCCTGCAGGTGCGCTCGGTCGAGCTCGCCATGGTCAAGAAGGTGCGCACCTTCGTGCGTTCCTCCTTCGACGATCCCGACTCCGTCGGCGTCGACGCCCATGGCAACCCGCCGGGAACTCTCATTTGCGACGAGGACGAGATCGTGGAAACTCAGGTCGTCACCGGGATCGCCTACTCCAAGGACGAGGCGCAGATTTCGCTCCGCCACGTCGCCGACCGTCCGGGCGTGGCCGCGGCGGTGTTCGGTGCCTTGGCCGAGGCCAACATCAACGTCGACATGATCGTGCAGAACACCTCGGCCGACGGTTCGACCACCGACATCACCTTCACCGTGCCGTCGATCGACGAGGCGCGGGCCAAGAAGGTGATCGAGGATCTGACCACGGTCCAGGCGCGCTCGATCGAGTCGTCGAACGACGTGGTCAAGGTGTCGGTGATCGGCATCGGCATGCGCTCCCATGCCGGCGTCGCGGGCCAAGCCTTCACCGCGCTCGCCTCCAAGGGCATCAACATCCGCGCCATCACCACGTCCGAGATCAAGATCTCGGTGCTGATCGACGCGGCCTACACCGAACTGGCGGTTCGGACCCTGCACACCGCCTACGGCCTCGACAAGGCGTAACCATACGGCGGCGTGTCGCGCCGCCGATGCATCGCCGGGGACGAGAACGGATTGATTCCGCCGCCCCGTCGATGACATGCTGCGCAGCGAAGCGGTGATCGTGCGGATCGCCGCCGCGGGGCGTCGATCCGGGGAGGAGCGGAGATGCGAGGGACACTCGGTGCACCGCGCCTGCTGCTGCGCCGGCTGCGCGAGATCATGGCGGAGCCGATCGACGCGCAGGAGCGGCTCGACAAGATCGTCGATCAGATCGCCTCCAACGTGGTGGCGGAAGTCTGCTCGGTCTACGTGCTGCGCGCCGACAACGTGCTGGAACTCACCGCCACGGTCGGTCTCCGGCGCGAAGCGGTGCATCAGACGTCGCTGCGGCTCGGCGAGGGTCTGGTCGGTCTGATCGCCTCCGACGCGCGCTGCCTCAATCTGCCCAATGCCCAGTCGCATCCCGCCTTCGCCTACAAGCCGGAGACGGGCGAAGAAATCTTCAACGCCTTCCTCGGCGT
>ERZ1645187.1586-NODE-1586-length-20766-cov-169.468978_pt1 | contig 20766 bp, 17 predicted proteins | sample MGYA00575352_ERZ1645187 | MGnify/ENA primary metagenome ERZ1645187 (study PRJEB40837, sample SAMN11349314) | freshwater sediment metagenome | isolation source: river sediment | host: Sediment | place: India: Wazaribad , New Delhi | collected 2017-02-21 ... | reverse complement strand
ACGCGGTCTATTGCGGCTTCCGCGACGAGACCAACGCCCGCAACTTCCCCGGCCTGAACTTCTCACCCCAGGAACTCACCGACTCGATCCGTTTCGCCCACGATCACGGGTCCAAGGTGCTGGTGGCGATCAACACCTTCCCGCGCGCCGGGGCCGAGACGCTCTGGCACGAGGCGGTGGCCAAGGCCGAAGGCGCCGGGGCGGACGCGGTGATCCTCGCCGATCTCGGGCTCGTGGCGCACGCGGCGGCGAAGCACTCGAAGCTGCGCCTGCATCTCTCGGTACAGGCGGCGGCGTCGAACCCGGACGTGATCCGCTTCTGGGCCGAAACCTTCGGCATCAGGCGGGTGGTGCTGCCGCGTGTCCTCACCGTGCCGGAAATCGCGGCGATCAACGCCGAGATCCCGTGCGAGACCGAGGTCTTCGTCTTCGGTGGGCTCTGTGTCATGGCGGAGGGGCGCTGTTCGCTCTCCAGCCACGTGACCGGCAAGTCGCCCAACATGAACGGCGTGTGCTCGCCACCGAGCCATGTACTCTACAAGGAAGAGGGCGAGGAACTGGTGGCCGAGCTCGGCGGTTTCACCATCGATCGCACACCCAAGGGCGTCCCCGCCCCCTACCCCACCCTGTGCAAGGGCCGCTTCACCGCCGGCGACTACGCCGGTCACGTGTTCGAGGATCCCGTCAGCCTCGATGCGGCGCAGCTCATTCCGCCGCTGATCGAGGCGGGCGTCACCGCCTTCAAGATCGAGGGGCGGCAGAGGAGCCGCGCCTATACCCAGGCCGTGGTCGGCGCCTTCCGCAAGGCGGTCGACGACCACATGGCCGGCCGGCCGATCGCTTCCGACATGACCAAACGCCTGGCCGAAGGGCAGACGACCACCGCCGGCGCCTACAAGAAGACCTGGAGATGAGCCCCGAGATGACCACGACGGCGACCGCCCCCGCCCTGGTGATGGGCCCGGTGCTCTTCAATTGGCCGGTCGACCGGTGGGCCGATTTCCTCGCTCATGTCGCCGACGAGGTCGACGTCGACCGCGTCCACGTCGGCGAAGTGGTGTGCTCGAAGCGCGAGCCGTTCTATGCCGATCGCCTGCCCGAGGTGATCGAGCGCCTGCAGCGCGGCGGCAAGACAGTCGTCGTCGACACGCTCGCGCTGGTGACGGTGAAGCGAGAACGGCAGCTGGTGGCGGATCTCGCGGCGCTCGACGGAGTCGAGATCGAGATCAACGACCTGACGCCGCTCGCCACCCTGGAGCCCGGCCGGCGTTTCGCCGTCTCGCCTCTGGTCAACGTCTACAACGAAGGCACCCTCGGCTGGCTGGCGGCACGCGGCGCCTGGAGCGTCTGCCTGCCGCCCGAACTGCCGATGGCGTCGGTTTCGGTGTTGGCGAAGGAAGGGGCACGGCTCGGGGTCGAGACTCAGGTCTTAGCCTTCGGCCGTCTGCCGCTCGCCATCTCCGGGCGTTGCTACCACGCCCGCGTCCACGGGCTGGCCAAGGACAGCTGTCGCTACGTCTGTGCCGAGGACCCCGACGGGCTCGAGGTCGACACGCTCGACGGCGAAGCCTTCCTGGCGGTCAACGGGGTGCAGACGATGTCCCAGGACTGCGCCACGGTGATCGGCGAGACCGAGGCGCTCGTCACCGCCGGGGTGAACGCCTTCCGGCTCTCGCCGCAGACCGGCGACATGAAGGCGGTGACCGCCACCTTCCGCGACCGGCTCGCCGGCCGGATCGACGACGGCGAGGCGCTGGCCCGGCTCGCGGCGGCGGAGCTCGAGGTGCCGCTCGGGCCGTCGATGACCAGTCGGGCGTGGGTCGCGGCGAAGGCCGGCTGAAGCGCGGTGCGATGCGGTCGCCCCCGGCCCGTCGGGCGGGCCGACCCTCTTTCCCTGCCCTACGGTCCCGTTTAGAGGAGAGGCTCCGGTCGGCCGTCGCGAGGATGTCGCGCCGGTGTCGATCGACCGGGGCGCGGTGGCGCCCGGGGACGACGGACGGGTGGACAATTCGTGACGAGACGAGAAACGACGGTACGGATGTGGGTCGCCGGCTTCGCGGCGACGGTTTCGCTCTGGGCGACGACGCCGACGGCAGCGGTGGTGGTGCTCGACAGCACCTGGCATGCCGAAGGTGGCGCGAAGGGGCGTGAGGCCAAGGGCTTCGGCGCCCATCTGCGGCTCGCCGCCGAACCGCAGTTCCGCTCGGTTCTGGCGCTCGCCACCGATGGGGAGACCTGGGGCGAGGCCTCGGGCACCTGGCTCGGCAACGACGGCCGCCACGCCTATCTGCTCACCGCCGCCCACATCTTCGATCTGCCGGCGCGACCCGACGCCTACGTGGTGCGCGGCCCGAAGGGCGAGGTGCTGAAGGCCGATCGTGTCTTCGTCCATCCGCAGTGGAACGGCGACGAGGAGCTCCGAACCGGCTTCGACCTCGCCATCCTGCGCCTCAACCGACCGATCGAGGGCGCCGGGCCGCCGCCGATGCTCTACGGCGGCCGGGACGAGGCGGGGAAGCTCGTCACCTTCGTCGGCTACGGCAGTCGCGGCATCGGTTCGACCGGCGAGCGAGACGCCTATTACGAAGGCTCCGACAAGGCGGCGGCGGAGGGCACCGCCGATCAGTGGGTCGACATCGTCGATCCGCCACCCCGTAAGCGTGACGGCGGCAACTATCTGGGCGTCTTCCTGCCCAAGGAGGACGGCAGTCTGAAGAACCCCTGGGGCGGTTCGCGACGACCGGTCTCGCGACTGGCCGGCTTGCTCGGCAGCGGCGACAGTGGCGGGTCGACCTGGATGAAGGTCGGGGCGAACTGGGTGGTGGTCGGCGTCAACGCCAACGGCACCGGCAGGGCGCGCTACGGCGACACCTCGTGGGTGGCGCGGGTCTCGCCGCATCGCGGTTGGATCTCCGAGGTCTTCCCCGGCGTGCGCTTCCTCGACAACTGAGTCCGTGCCCGGGCCGAATCCGACGGACGTCGGGCGGGCGGGCGGCGGATCATGACGAAGTCTGCTATGATGAAACTTCCACGGCGGCGACGCCGTCGCCGTGCCGGACGGGGAGGTCGATCATGACGACACTCGTACCGCAAGGCGGGTTTCCACCCGTGCCGACGTCGTTCGAAGAGGTGCCGCTGAACGAGGTCTATCGGCTGATCGAGCCCGGACCGGTGGTGCTGCTGACCACCGCCCGGGGTGGTCGGGCCAACGTCATGACCCTGTCGTGGCACATGATGGTCGACTTCACGCCGCCGCTTCTGGCCTGCGTGGTCGCCGGCTGCCTCAGTTCGCAGGCGCTCGACGAGACCGGCGAGTGCGTCGTCGCCATCCCGCCGGCAGGGATCGCCCGGGCAGTGGTGGCGATCGGCAACGAGTCGGGGCGACGACTCGACAAGTTCGCCGAACACGGGCTCACGCCGCTGCGCGCCGCGATCGTCGGCGCACCGTTGGTGGGCGAATGCATCGCCAATCTCGAATGCCGTGTGGTCGACGAGACCCTCGTCGAGAAATACGGACTCCGCGTGCTCCAGGTGGTGAAGGCATGGCGCGATCAGGCCCGACGCGACGCCAAGACCATCCACCATCAGGGCTACGGGACCTTCGCGGTCGACGGTCGGACGCTGCATCTGCCCTCGAAGATGCCGTGAGGGCGAGAGGTCGTGCGCCGGCCGACGCCTCCTCGATCGGCGCAGCGGGTTCGCGGCGGCTCAGGCGATCGCCTCTGCGACGACGCCGGGCATTCGCTCGATGACCCGCACATGGGCGACGGCGAAATCGGGAGCGGTCGCCGGCGCCTGCTCCCGGTCCCTCGAGGTGCCGAGACGCACGCGGAACCGAGAGGCGAATTCGGCCCGAGACAGCCCGAGGTCCATCCGGGTCCTGCGGATCAGGCGGGCTCGCTGGCCGCGATCGAGCGCCTTCGTCGTGACGTCGAAGTCCTCCGCGTCGCTCGGATCAGCCGGCAGCGTGACAGGCGCGCTCTTCACCTCTGTTGCTCCTTCGGACGGAAATGAAGCGAGGACGTCGTTCCACCACGTGAACGGCCACTCCTCGACCCGTCCGACCACTTCGAAGCGCTCCTCGCCGTCGATCGGGCGAACGGACGGGATGATCAGATGATCGTCGTCGAAGATCCGAGCCCCGAACAGGAGAGAAAGGCCATGCTTCGCCCGGTCGATCGCGTCCTCCGCCGGGTCGATCTGGTCGGTCATGGCGAGGCGGATACTGGATTTTCGTAGTCGCGGCATGAACCGGGCGGACCCCTCACCCGCGCCGCTTCGGACCGGGCCCGCGCTTCTGCCCCGGTCGCGACGGAGCGGGCCGCGACGGAGCGGCGACCGCGTCCTCACCGCCGGACCGCCCGAGGGTCGACCTGTCGGCGCCCTTGGTGAGGAAGACCTGGGCGCCCTTCTTCGCGCCCATGCGCTTACCCTCGCCGCCGGTGGTGCCGGTACCGGCGGGTTGCCAGGCGGGGACGAGCTGGTGTTTGCCGGGGCCGATGAGGTCGGCGCGGCCCATCTCCTTCAGCGCCTCGCGCAGGAGCGGCCAGTTCTCGGCGTCGTGGTAGCGCAGGAAAGCCTTGTGGAGGCGGCGCTGCTTCAGGCCCTTGACCGTCTCGACCGCTTCCGAGCCGCCGTGGCGCACGCCCTTCAGCGGGTTGACGCCGGAGTGGTACATCGCCGTCGACAGCGCCATCGGCGAGGGCAGATAGGTCTGGACCTGATCGGCGCGGTACCGGTTCTTCTTCAGCCACAGCGCGAGGTTCATCATGTCCGCGTCGGTGGTGCCGGGGTGGGCGGCGATGAAGTAGGGGATGAGGAAGTATTTCTTGCCGGCGGCCTGGACGGCGGCGTCGAACAGCTGCTTGAAGCGGTCGTAGGTGCCGATGCCGGGCTTCATCATCTTGGAGAGCGGACCCGCCTCGGTGTGCTCCGGGGCGATCTTCAGGTAGCCGCCGACATGGTGGGCGACGAGTTCCCGGATGTAGGCGGGCGACTTGACCGCGAGGTCGTAGCGCACGCCGGAGGCGACCATCACCCGCTTGACGCCGGGCACGGCGCGGGCCTTGCGGTAGAGCCCGATCAGCGCCTCGTGGGAGGTGTCGAGGTTCTCGCAGACGTCGGGCCAGACGCAGGAGAGCTTGCGACAGAGGTCGTGGATCTTTTCGTCCTTGCAGGCCATCCGATACATGTTGGCGGTGGGGCCGCCGATGTCGGAGATGACGCCGGTGAAGCCCGCCGTCTTGTCGCGGACCTCCTCGATCTCCTTCAGGATCGAGCCCTCGGAGCGCGACTGGATCACCCGGCCCTCGTGCTCGGTGATCGAACAGAAAGAGCAGCCGCCGAAGCAGCCGCGCATGATCGTCACCGAGAAGCGGATCATCTCCCAGGCGGGGATCTTGGCGCCCTCGTAGACCGGGTGTGGGCCACGCGCGAAGGGCAGGCCGTAGACAGCGTCCATCTCCGGCGTCGAGAGCGGGATCGGCGGGGCGGTGACCCACAGTTCGCGATCGCCGTGCTTCTGGACGAGGGGGCGGGCGTTGCCGGGGTTGGACTCGCGATGCAGCACCCGCGAGGCCCGCGCATAGGCCTCGCGATCGGTCGCCACCTGCTCGAAGCTCGGCAGCCGGACGACCGACTTGTCGCTCGACTTGCGGGCGCCGTCGTCGGAAGAGTCGAGGTCGTCGGCATGGACGACGGTCCAGTCGTCGGGCACGCCGGGCTTGATCAGCGCGACGCCGCGGACGTCGTCGAAGGCGGCCGCGGTCTCGCCCTTGGCCATGCGGTGGGCGATCTCGACGAGGGCGCGTTCGGCGTTGCCGTAGAGGAGGATGTCGGCCTTGGCGTCGACCAGAATCGAGCGTCGGACCTTGTCGGACCAATAGTCGTAATGGGCGATGCGGCGGAGCGAGGATTCGATGCCGCCCAGCACGATGGGGACGTCCCTGTAGGCCTCGCGGACGCGCTGCGAATAGACCAGCACGGCCCGATCCGGCCGCTTTCCACCCTCGCCGTTCGGGGTATAGGCGTCGTCGTGGCGCAGGCGGCGATCCGAGGTGTAACGGTTCACCATCGAATCCATGTTGCCGCCGGTGACGCCGAAGAACAGCGTCGGCCTGCCCAACGCCCGGAACGGCTCGGGTCCCGACCAGTCGGGCTGGGCGAGGATGCCGACGCGGAAGCCCTGGGCCTCGAGCAGTCGGCCGACGATCGCCATGCCGAAGCTCGGGTGATCGACATAGGCGTCGCCGGTGACCAGGATGACGTCACAGGCGTCCCAGCCGAGGGCGTCCATCTCGGCGCGGCTCACGGGTAAGAAGGGCGCCGTGCCGAAACGATGGGCCCAGTGCCTGCGCCAGGAAAAGAGGGGTTTGGCGGTGTCCATGCGGCTTGAATAGGGCCGAGGGCGCGCGCGTCAATGGCGAAAGCGCCGGGCGAGGGAGATTCGCGGCGCGGCGGGGCCGGCGCGGCGCCACCTTCTCAGCCCCGTGGTCGGGCGGCGGGCGTTCGCGCGCCCTGCCTTCTCCCCTGCGCGGGGAGAAGGGGGTCGGTGCCGTGTCCCGCTCACCGGAACGATGTCGAACATGCGTTCCGTCAGTGGGTTGTCTCATTCCTCCGTGGATCGAACCGGACAGCGGTGGGGCGAGCCCGGCAATGACGAGAAGGTGAGGTCTGAGGCGAACACGGGCCCGCATCCCCTCTCATGCGGTATACAGATTTACGAGGTGCCCTCGAAGAATTCCGGGTTTCTGGCCGATTTCCAGGCGTTCGCCCTTGCAAATTCTCCCGGTTTACGTAATTCTGTATACAACAAACCGATCGAGAGGGAGGACACCATGTCCGTCACCACGACCGAGACGGCCCGACCCTGGCCGATGAACGCCTGGTATGCGGCGGCCTGGGATCACGAGGTCAAGCACAAGCTGATGCCGCGCACCATCTGCGGCAAGAAAGTGGTGCTCTACCGCCGCAACGACGGCCGGGTGGCGGCGCTGGAGGATGCCTGCTGGCACCGTCTGCTGCCGCTCTCCATGGGCCGGCTCGACGGTGACGAGGTGGTGTGCGGCTATCACGGGCTGGTTTTCGACGCCTCCGGGCGCTGCACCCACATGCCATCGCAGGACACGATCAATCCGTCGGCCTGTGTGCGCACCTATCCGGTCATCGAGAAGCACCGCTTCCTGTGGCTGTGGATGGGCGATCCGGCGCTCGCCGATCCGGCCAAGGTGCCCGATCTGCACTGGAACCACGATCCGGCATGGGCCGGCGACGGCAAGCTGATCGAGGTCGCCTGCGGCTACCGACTGGTGGTCGACAACCTGATGGACCTCACCCACGAGACCTTCGTCCATTCGACCTCGATCGGCGATCGCAACGTGGCGGAAGCGCCCTTCGAGGTGACCCACGGCGACAGGACCGTCACGGTCACGCGCTGGATGGAAGGCATCCTGCCGCCACCGCTGTGGGCGGCGCAGTACGGGCGGCCGGGACCGGTCGATCGTTGGCAGATCATCCGCTTCGAAGCGCCCTGCACCATCGCCATCGACGTCGGCGTCGCCGAGGCCGGGACCGGCGCTCGGCGGGGCGATCGCTCCAAGGGGGTCAACGGCATGGTGCTCAACACCATCACTCCGTCGACGGAGAAGACCTGCCTCTATTTCTGGGCCTTCGTACGCAACTACGACATCCTGAACCAGAAGCGCACCACCGATCTGCGCGAGGGTGTCTCCGGCGTCTTCCGCGAGGACGAGGCCATCCTCGAGGCGCAGCAGCGGGCGATGGACGAGCACCCGGAAAAGGTGTTCTTCAATCTCAACATCGATGCCGGCTCGATGTGGGCGCGACGGCTGATCGACCGCATGGTCGCGGCCGAGCGGCCGGGGCCGCGGGCGATGGCGGCGGAATGAACCGGGCGGAGAGACGACCATGAGCCGCGAGGCGGAAGGATCGCAGACGCGCAAGGCGGAACTGGCCTTGCGTCAGGCGATCGTCGAGGGCGAGTTCCGCGCCGGTGAGCGGCTGTCGGAGCTGACGCTGACCGAGCGTTTCGGCGTGTCGCGGACGCCGGTGCGGGCGGCGCTGGCGCGGGCGGAGGCCGAGGGGCTGATCGAAACGCTGCCGAGCGGCGGTTACGTGGTGCGCGCCTTCTCCGAGGGCGACCTCACCGACGCCATCGACCTGCGCGGCCTGCTCGAGGGCTTCGCCGCGCGGCGCGCCGCCGAACGGGGTCCGAGCCGGGGCGAACTGGCCGAGGCGAAACTGCTCCTCGCCGGCATCGACAAGCTCCTGCTGAAGCCGGAGATGAGCGCCGAGGACTTCGACACCTATGTCGATCTCAACGCGCGCTTCCATCGGGCGCTGTGGGATCTCGCCCAGAGCCCGACCATCTTCCGCGAGGTCGAGCGGGTGGCGGCCCTGCCCTTCGCGTCGCCCTCGGGCTTCGTGCGGTTGCAGGCGCATCTACCCGAAGCGCGCGCCGTGGTGATGCTGGCGCAGGACCATCATCTCTCGGTGATCGAGGCGATCGAGGCACGCGAGGGCGCGCGGGCGGAAGCCCTGATGCGCGAACACGCCCGCCTCGCCCGTCGCAATCTGCAGGCGGCGCTCGCCGATCGCGATCGCCTCGACGAACTGCCGGGCGGGCCGTTGATCCGCCACGCCGTCAATCTCTGAACCGTCGAACCGGATCCGGGCCGGCGCTCCGCCGGTCCCACCGACATCGGAAAGGAAGTCACGATGCGCACCCTCGCCGGGCGCGCGGCCACCGTCGTCGCGTCCAGAACCATCGCCACCGACATCACCCAGATCGATCTGTCGCCGGACGACGGCGAGACCGGCTTCGTCTCCGGCGCCCACATCGACGTCGAGGTGACGATCGGCGGACGGCGCGAGATGCGCAGCTACAGCCTGATCCCGGCGCCGGCCGGCTGCTACCGCATCGCGGTCAAGCGCGAGGCGGCGAGCCGCGGCGGCTCGGCGGCGATGTCGGCGCTCGGCGTCGGCGACCGTCTGGTGATCGCCGGGCCGAGCAACGACTTTCCGGCCCATTTCGACGGCCGCGAGAAGCTGCTCGTCGCCGGCGGTATCGGCATCACGCCGATGATCTCGCACGCACGCGCCTGCGCGGCGCGCGGCGAACCGTTCCGTCTCGTCTATGCCGGCCGGTCGCGCGCCGGCATGGCCTATGTCGAAGAGCTCACCGCCGAATTCGGCGATCGGCTGGAGTTGCGCATCTCCGAGGAGGGGACGCGGATCGACCCGGCGGCCGAGATCGCGCGGTCCGCCGACGACGGGGCGCTGTGGTTCTGCGGGCCGCACTGCCTGCTCGACGGCCTGCGCCAAGCGTGGAAGGCAACCGGGCGGTCGTGGCTCGATTTCCGTTTCGAGAACTTCGGCGGCCATTCCGACGCCGGTGCCGCCGACTTCGTCGTCGCCGTGCCGCGCCACGGGCTGGAGATCACCGTGCCTGCCGACAAGTCGATGTTGGAGGCGATGGAAGCCGCCGGGCTCGATCTGATGTCCTTCTGCCTGCGCGGCGAATGCGGGCTCTGCGCCCTGCCGGTCGTCGCCGTCGAGGGCGGAGCGATCGTCCACGCCGACGTGTTCCTCTCAGATGCGGAGAAGGCGGACGGCACCCACATCTGTCCGTGTGTGTCACGTCTCGACGGTGGCCGCATCACCGTCGACACCAACTACCGTCCTGACGAGATCTGAGCCCGGCCGCGCCGGAGAGCCGTCGAGCCGACGCAGAGGCGCCGCCCCCGCGGGTCGGTGCCGCCCGGCGGCACGGTGCCGGGCGGCGATCGCGGCGCCTACCCGCGTCATCCGCGCAGCTCGTGGGTGTTCGATGTTCCGACGGGTGGAAGCCGGTGCGCCGACGGCGGTGCCCACCCATGCCCTTGGGGCATTTATGTATACCGATGAATGATCCGGTATACCGAAACTCCGGTCATGGCGCGCTCTGCTTCGCGCGCCGTGGGCTCCCGGCATAGCGGCTGACCCCCGAAAAATACGCTGTTTTTGCGAGTTCATCGCATCTGATCGATGATTCTTCTCAATTTTCGTACGTGGAAATCATTATATCGCGACCCTACCCTTGATCCGACATCGCTCCTGATCGTATTCTTTCTGTATACAGAATAGAGGGTCATCGGACCCCGGCGGAGAGAAACGGACCATGCGGGCGGCGAGGCGCTGGAGTGTGCGGCACGCGGCCGGGCTGAAGGCGATCTATGACGCCTGCAGCGCGCTGGCGCCGCTCTTCGCCCGGCCTCTGCACCTCCTCGGCCGCGACCGTGCCGACGCCCTGCTCGCTCCCGTCGAACGCCTCGCCAAGGGCGCCCTGTTCGACTGCCGGATGTGCGGCACCTGTGTGCTGTCGAAGACCGGCATGGCGTGCCCGACCAACTGCGGCAAGGAGATGCGCAACGGGCCCTGCGGCGGGGTGCGCGAGGACGGGGCCTGCGAGGTCGATCCGACCATGCGCTGCGTGTGGATCGAGGCCGGCGAAGGGCGGGCGCGGATCGGTGCCGCGTCGGGCGCCGGCGAGATCCTGCCGCCGATCGACCGGCGCCGGACCGGCCATTCGACCTGGATCCGCGTGATCGAAGGAGAGAAGGAGCAGGGCACGCCGATCGGTGCGGCGGAGCCGCGCGACCACGAGCGGGTGATCCATTCCTTCGAGCGCGCCTGCGTGTCCGGGGCTTTCGTCACCACGGTGGAGATCGCCCCGCCGGATTCGGCCGATCCGGCGACGCTCATCGCCCGGGCCGAGCGCTTCCGCGGCCTGGTCGACGCGATCAACATCACCGACGGCGCCGGCGGCAACTGCCACATGTCGAGCGCCGCCGCCGCCGCCATCCTCGCCGCGAACGATCACGTGCCGGTCTGCCAGATCGCCGGGCGCGACAGGAACCGCATCGCGGTGCAGGGCGACATGCTCGGCGCTGCGGCGCTCGGGGTGCGCAACATCCTGTGCATCACCGGCGACGATGTCGGCCGGGGCGACCATCCGCAAGCCAAGCGGGTGTTCGATCTCGACAGTATCGGCCTGCTCACCGTGGCGCGGCGGATGCGCGACGACGGCGTCTTCGCCTCGGGTCGCCGACTCGAGGTGGCGCCCGATCTCTTCCTCGGGGCGACGGCCAATCCCTTCGTGCCGCCGCACGAGGATCGCATCGACAACCTCGCCGCCAAGATCGCGGCGGGTGCCCGGTTCATCCAGACGCAGTTCTGTTTCGACGTCGCGCGGTTGGAACGCTTCATGGCGCGGGTGCGCGATCGGGGGCTCGACGCCCGCGCCGCGATCATCGTCGGGGTGGGCACGCTGTCGACGGCACGCGCACTCACCTGGATGGCACACCACGTGCCGGGGGTCCACATTCCGGCGGAGGTGATCGCCCGTATCGCCGTGGCGAAGGATCAGCGCGCTGCGGGGCTCGAGGTTCTGATCGAGACCATCGCGGCGGTCCGGGCGATCCCCGGTGTCGCCGGCGTCCATCTGATGGGACACCGCAACGAAGACGTGCTCGCCGAGGCGATCCGGCGATCGGGGCTCACGCGCCCCGCTCCGGAAGCGGCGTGAGAGTGTGAAGAGGAGACGGTCATGGAGATGAACGCGCAGGAACAGGCGCTGGTCAAACACCTCGCCGACATGGAAGAGGACGAGGCGCTCGACATCGCCAAGCGGATGCTGCTCGAGGAGGGTGCCGATCCGTTGCGCGTGCTGGAGCTCTGCCGCACCGCCATGGACATCGTCGGCAAGCGCTTCGAGGAGGGCGAGTACTTCCTGCCCGAGCTGGTGCTCGCCGGCGAGATGCTCGACACCATCGGCGCCATCGCCAAGCCGCTGATCAAGCAGGACGAGAGCGGGCCGGCGAAGAAGCTCGGCAAGGTGCTGATCGGCACCGTCCACGGCGACCTGCACGACATCGGCAAGAACATCGTCACCTTCATGCTCGACATCAACGGCTTCGAAGTGAAGGACATCGGCGTCGACGTGCCGGTCACGACCTTCATCGACGAGATCCGCGCCTATGGCCCGGATGTCGTCGGCCTCTCGGGCTTCCTGACGCTGGCCTTCGACTCGATGAAAGAGACGATCGCCGCCTTCGACGCGGCGGGGATGCGCAACGACTTCAAGATCATGATCGGCGGCGGCCAGATCGACGAGACGGTCCGGGCCTACACCGGCGCCGATGCCTTCGGCGTCAACGCCGTCGAAGCGGTGGCATTGTGCAAGGGCTGGACGGGAGTTGCGGCATGACCATCCACGATCTCGCCGAAGGTGAAGCCAAGGTCGCCTACGACGCCCGCCGCCAGCGACTGCTCGACTGTATCGCGCTGAAGCAGCCCGACCGCATGCCGGTGGCGCTCTACGGCACCTTCTGGCTGGCCAAGTACGGTGGCCTCACCTGTAAGGAGCTGATGTACGACTACGAGAAGACCGCAGCGGTCGCCGCCCGCGCGGTGGAGGAGTTCGAGCCCGACGCCATCGCCCCCTTCGTCCAGGTGACGGCGGCGGGACGGTCGCTCGAAGCGATCGGCTTCAAGCAGCTGCAGTGGCCGGGCCACGGCGTCGGCGACAACCAGCCGTTCCAGTATCTCGATCGCGAGTACATGAAGGCGGACGAATACGACGACTTCCTGTTCGATCCGACCGGCTATTATCTGCGCACCTATCTGCCGCGCGTCGCCTCGGCCTTCGAGGGCTTCGAGGATCTGCCGATCTTCCCGGGCCTGCACTACTTCCGCCTCGTCGCCGGCATCCGGCCCTTCGCCAAGCCGAGCGTCCGGGCGGCACTCGAGAAGGTGATCGCCGCGGCCGAGGAGGTCGACCGTTTCGTCGGCCATGCGGTCGCCTTCAACGAGGGAATGGCGAAGAAGGGCTATCCGCTGATCAACGGCGCCATCGCGGTGTCGCCTTACGACTTCATCGCCGACTATTTCCGTGGCGCCACGGGGATGATGAAGGACCTCTTCCGCCACAAGGACAAGCTCCTCGCCCTGCTCGACAAGGCCTCGGAGTTCCTCACCCGCCAGACCATCGCCACGGCGAAGATCTCGGGGCAGGAGATCGTCATGATCCCGATCCACTGGGCGCCGGACGCCTTCATGTCGGGCAAGCAGTTCGAGACCTTCTGGTGGCCGCCCTTCCGCAAGATGATGATGGGGATGATCGACGCCGGCCTCGTGCCGATGCCGCTGTGGGAGGCCGACTGCACCAAGCGGCTGGAGACGATCCGCGACATCCCCGCCGGCAAGTGCATCTACTGGTTCGAGCGCACCGACATGGTGAAGGCCTTCGAGGTGCTCGGCGACGTGGTGGCGCTGCGTGGCAATCTCTCGCCGTCCCTGATGACCACCGGCACGCCGCAAGAGGTCGACGCGGCGGTGAAGCACCTCGTCGACACGGTCTGGGCCAAGGGCGGCAAACTCATCCTCGACGGCGCCTTCGGGCTCCCCGACGAGACGCCGATCGAGAACGTGCGCGCCATGTTCGACGCGGCGCGGCGTTACGCCGGCTGATCTTCCGAGCCCGAACGGGCGTCGGCCGGTCGGGCAGCAACGACTCTGATTTCGGACATGTCCGAAATCAGAGTCCAGAAAGGAAAGCGCGATGGCGCGGGGGGCAACGCGGATCGAGGTGTTGGAGCGGGTGGCGGCGGCGCTCGTCCTCGACGGCACCGTCGCCGCGCGCTTCCGTGCCCGCGCACTCGATCTCGCCCGCGCCGAGGGGTTCGGCCACGCGGTGATCACCCACCGCCTCGTCCCCCTCGACGGGCCGGCGGGCGCGGTGCTCGTCGCCGGCGGCGAGGCGTTCCATGCCCCGCGCCTTCTTCCCGAGAGCGGCGACCTGACGGGACTGGCCTTCGGCGCCGCCACCCTCGGGCCGGGATTACCGGAGCGAGTCTCGGCACTCTTCGCCGAGCGGCAGATGTCGCTGGCGCTCGCCCTCGATGCGATCGGCAATCTGATGCTGCTCGAGGCGAGCCGGCGGCTGCAGGACGCGGTGATCGCCGGCGTCCGCCGCGCCGGTCTCACCATGGCCGGGGAACTCCGGCCCGGCGACCCCGGCCTGGCGCTCGAAGCGCAGCCGGCGGTGGTGCGGCTCGCCGGCGGGGAGGCGATCAGGCTCACGGTGACGCGGTCGCTGGCGCTGAACCCGCCGAAGTCGGCGACCGTCGTCTACGGGGTCGGTCGCGACCTGCCCGCCGTGTCGTGGTCGCGCTGCGACGACTGCCGGTCACGGCCGACCTGCCGGGTGGTGCGCGACGCCGCGCTGCCGGTTCCGGCGTGAGGGGCGGACATGACGATCCATCATCCGCCCCACGAATACCGTCTGAGCTTCCCGGCGCTCGACCGGGAGATCACCGCGCGCGCCGACGAGACGGTCTATCAGGCGGCGCGGCGCCAGGGTCTCCGGATCGTCGGCGCCTGCGGCGGTCGCGGCACCTGCGGCGCCTGCACCATCCGCATCGACCAGGGCTCGGTCCGCCACGGCGACGGCGAGGACTGGGTGATCGGCGCCGACGTCGAGGGCACTCACCGCAACCGCCGCAAATGGGTGCGCGCCTGCAAGGTGACACCGAAGGCCGACTGCACGATCGAAGTGGCGCCGCGCTCGCTCGCCCCGATCGTCCGCGCCGACGTCGCTCACGGCGAGACCGGCGAGCCGTTGCCGCTCGTCCCGACGCTCACCCGACTCACCGTCACGACGCCGCCCCCGAGCCTCGCCGACACCCGGGCCGACGGCGAGCGTCTGATCGATGCCACCGGCGACGGGGTGACGGGCATCGACCTCGCGCCGTTGCGCGCCCTGCCCGAGCTTCTGCGCCGCCACGACTGGACGGTCGATGCGATCCTCCGCGACGGCCGAATCGCCGTGGTGCGGCCGCCGGGCCGGCCGCTCCTCGGCCTCGCCGTCGATCTCGGCACCACCAACGTCGTCGGTCATCTGATCGACCTGGAGAGCGGACGCCAGCTCGCCCGGCTGGGGCTCGAGAACCCGCAGGTCGCCTGGGGGGCCGACCTCGTCGCCCGCGTCAATCACGCCATCGGCGGGCCCGGGCAGGTGGCGGAGTTGCGCGAGGCGGCGGTCACGGCGATCGCGGCACTCGCCCACGACCTCGCCTTCGCCGTCGGCGCCGAGGTGGGCGACATCGTCGAGGCGGTGGTCTGTGGCAACACCGCGATGCAGCACCTGCTCCTGGGGTTGCCGGTGCGCCAGCTCGGCCGCTCGCCCTTCGTCGCGACCCTGCGCGAGGCGATCGACGTGGCCGCGAGCGACTTCCCGCTGCCCTTCGCCGCCGGCGCCATCGTCCACGTCGCGCCGAACATCGGCGGTTTCGTCGGCTCCGATCACGTCACCGCACTCACCGCGACGCGTCACCTCTGGGAGCGGCCCGGCACCACCGTCGTCATGGACATCGGCACCAACACCGAGATCAGCCTCATCCACGACGGCATCATCCGCTCCGCCTCCTGCCCCTCGGGGCCGGCGCTGGAAGGCGGCCACATCGCCTCGGGTATGCGGGCGGCGGAAGGGGCGATCGAACGGGTAGGGCTCGAAGGCGGGCGGCTCGTCGTCACCACCATCGGGGCGAAACCGCCGGTCGGGATCTGCGGTTCCGGGGTCATCGACATGCTGGCGAACCTGCGGCGCGCCGGCATCGTCGACGTACGCGGTCGCCTTCATGTCGGCCACCCGGACACGACCCTCGACGACGACGGCAAACCGGTGGCGGTGGCGGCCCCACATGTGGTCTTCACGCAATCCGATGTCCGGGCGGTGCAGCTCGCCAAGGCGGCGATCATGACCGGCGTCGAGCTCCTGCTGCGCGAGGCGGGGATCGGCATCGAAAGGGTCGACCGCTTCGTCGTCGCCGGCGCCTTCGGCGCCCATGTCGACGTCTCGTCCGCGGTGGAGATCGGGCTCTTCCCCGACCTGCCTCGGGAACGGATCCTCACCGTCGGCAATGCCGCCGGCGCCGGCGTGGCGCGGATGCTCACCTCGACCGAGGACCGGCGCTTCGCCGCCGATCTCGCCCGCCGCTGCCGTTACGTCGAGCTGTCGTCGGCCGCCGACTTCCAGAAACGCTTCATGCACAACATCGGCTTCGCCCAACGGAGCGGAAGAGGGGACATGCGTCCATGAGCAACGGTTTCGTCATCCGCATCATCGGCGAGCGGATCAACCCCGGCTTCAAGAGCACCAAGCGGCTGTTCGACGAGTCGGACCTCCCCGGCATTCAGGCGCTGGCGGTCAAGCAGGCCGAAGCCGGTGCCGCCTTCCTCAACGTCAACATCGGGGCGCGGGCGCTGACCGACACCGGCTTCATGGCCGAGGTCATCCGGGCGATCCAGGAGGTGGTGACGATCCCCCTCTCCTTCGACTTCCCGTCGAAGGCGGTGCAACAGGTCTGCCTCTCGGCCTACGACCGGGCGAAGGCCGGCGGGGCGATGCCGATCGTCAACTCGATCACCGAACACCGCTGGGACCTGATGGAGCTCTACGGCGCGTACGGCCCGTTCAAGGTCATCCTGATGGCATCGGAACGGGTCGAGGACGGCGTCGCCAAGGGCAACAAGACGGCGGAGGAGATCCATGCGACCGCCCGGCGCGGGGCGCTGCGTCTGGTGAAGGACCACGGCATGAGCCTCGACGACATCTTCGTCGACATGTCGGTGTCGGCGATCATCGCCGACACCACCGGGCTGAACCGCGCCACTCTCGATGCGGTGAAGGCGATCGGCGCCGATCCGGAGCTGAAGGGTATCCACATGATGGGCGGCCTCTCCAACATCGGCCAGCAGATGCCGCCGAAGGCGGTCGACGGCTCCGACCTCAAGCACGCGCTCGAATGCGCCTTCCTGACGCTCGCCGTGCCGCACGGCTTCGACACGGTACTCGGCACGCCCTGGCGCGACTATCACCCGCTCGCCGAAGACAGCTACGTGCTCACCGCCTATCGCAACTTCCTCGAGCAGACTGGCTCGAACGCACTGCGCGCGGTGCGCAAGTTCTACAAGGCGTGAGACGATGAGCGCAGTCGGCCCCCGCACGATCGTCCGCGCCGCGAGCCTCTTCGACGGCGAACGCCACCGGCCGGCGAGCGCCGGGCCGACCGACATCGCGGTGGAGGCGGGACGCATCGTCGCGATCGCGCCGGCGGACGCCTCACGCGCCGCCGACGTCGAGGCCGCCTTCGTCATGCCGGGGCTCACCGAAGCGCACGCCCACATCTTCCTCGACGGTGGCGAACTCGATTTCGCGGTGCGTACCGAGTACCTGAAGGCCGATTTCGACACGATGGTCACCACCGCCCGAGCGAACGTGGCGCGGACCGCGGCGGCGGGGGTGACGCTGATCCGTGACGCCGGCGATCGCTACGGCGTCAACGACCGCATCCGCGCCGAGCTGGGCGAGGATCCGAGCGTCGGGGTGCGGTTGCGCTCGCCCGGCCTCGGGGTCAAGCGGCCGAAGCGCTACGGCGGCTTCATGGCCCGCGACATCGGCGAGGGCGTCGACCCGTCGACGACCATCGAGGCGATGGTCGAGGCGGTCGACGACGTCAAGGTGATCCTCACCGGCATCATCGACTTCGACGCCGGGGGGGTGAAGGGGGCGCCGCAGTTCTCGGCCGAGGAACTCGCGACCATCGTCGCGGTGGCGCATCGGGCGGGCAAGAAGACCTTCGCCCACTGCTCCGGGCTCGACGGGCTCGAGGTGGCGGTCGAGGCCGGCATCGATTCGATCGAGCACGGCTTCTTCATGACCCGCACCATCCTGGAGGGGATGGCCGAGAAGGGCATCGCCTGGGTGCCGACCTTCTCGCCGGTGCATTTCCAATGGGCGCGACCGGAATTGGCAGGCTGGAGCGAAGCGACGATCGGCAACCTGCGTCGCATCCTCGATGGGCATCTCGAGCATGTGGCGATCGCCGATCGGCTGGGGGTGAACCTCGTCGCCGGATCGGACGCCGGCAGCCCCGGCGTGCCGCACGGCACCGGCCTCGTCGACGAGATCTTCCATTTCCTCGACGCCGGTCTGGCGATGACGGCGGCGCTCACCGCGGCGACGTCACGGCCGCGACGGCTGTGGGGCTGCGAGGGCGGGCGGATCCTCGTCGGCGCGCCGGCGGAACTGGTGGCCTACGCGGCCTCGCCCTTCGACGATCCGGCGACGCTGCGCCGTGCGGCGACCCCGATCGCCGTCGGTCGGGAGACACGACCGGGCGCATGATCCTCGGCCGGGCCGATCGAGAAGATGGGTATCGCCCCGATTGCCGCCGGCGGCGGAAGACCCCATATGTTCTAAGGGCTTCGTAGGCGCCGAAAGTACGCGACCGACGGGTCGCGGGAGGTGGTCATGGTCCGCAACGTCGTTCCGTTCGCCGCCGCGCTCCTCCTCGTCACGTCGACGTCCACGGCCCTCGCCTGTTCCTGCGGCCCGCCCAACCCGAAACGGGTCGAAGCGCGGGTCGAGTTGTTGTTCGAGGGCCGGGTCGTGGACCAACGATCCGGCGTCGACATCGCCGGCAAGCCGGCCGCGGTCATCCGCATCAAGGTCGATCGCATGGTGCGCGGCCACAAGCCGGCATCGGGGATCATCACCCTGTTCTCGGCGCCGCATCCGGCCGCCTGCGGTGTCGACTACCGGCAGGGCTTCGTCGGCCGGTTCGGAGCGAACATGCACACCGGCGGGCTCTACACGTCGAGTTGCACCCAGTTCAATCTGAACCTCGATCGCTACCGCCGATGAACGGCGGTGGCGATCGGTCGGACCTATCGAAAAAACAGGGACAATCTATTTGAACGATGCCATCCCCCGCGTTAGCTTGCCCACGTTCCGCGGGGCGAAGACCTCGTGAACCGAGGAGTTCTGCGGTCGTTCGCACCGTGGGTTTCCGCGCCGGGTCCGTTCTCCCCGATGCGAGACGGGCGATCCGGCGGGAAGCTACGCCATTCCGGCGGCGGCGCGACGACCCTCGACCTGTGACACCCAGAGACCAACCAGCGGGAGCGACCCCATGTCCCTGATCAACACGACCATCAAGCCCTTCAAGGCCACCGTCTACCACAACGGCGCCTTCAAGGAGATCACCGAGGCCGACCTCAAGGGCAAGTGGTCCGTGGTGTTCTTCTACCCGGCCGACTTCACCTTCGTCTGCCCGACCGAGCTCGGCGACCTCGCCGACATGTACGCCGAGTTCCAGAAGATCGGCGTCGAGTGCTACTCGGTGTCGACCGACACCCACTTCACCCACAAGGCCTGGGCCGACGCTTCGGACACCATCAAGAAGATCAAGTACGTGATGATCGGTGACCCGACCGGCACCATCACCCGCAACTTCGACGTGATGATCGAGGAAGCCGGCCTCGCCCTGCGCGGCACCTTCGTCATCAACCCGGAAGGCCAGATCAAGCTCTGCGAGATCCACGACAACGGCATCGGCCGTGACGCCAAGGAGCTCTATCGCAAGGTCGTCGCCGCCCAGTACGTCGCCTCCCATCCGGGCGAGGTCTGCCCGGCCAAGTGGACCCCGGGCCAGGCGACCCTCAAGCCGTCGCTCGACCTCGTCGGCAAGATCTGACGCGATCCCGGACGGGAGCCCCACGTGGGGCTCCCGATCCCCCGTCCCATCGCCCAGGGCGATTGCGACGACGAGACGCCGGTCGAGGCGCGGGCTTCCGGCGTATCCTCCTCGCAATCATCACGGATCTCTCGGAGGCATGCCATGCTCGACGCCGGCATCAAGGATCAACTGCGCGCCTACATGGAGCGCTTGGTCTCCCCCATCGAACTGGTGGCCTCGCTCGACGACTCGGCCGGATCGGTCGAGATGCGGGGGCTGATCGAGGACATCGCCTCGACCTCGTCGCGCATCGTCGCCCGTTTCGACGGCACCGACGCGCGCAGACCGTCCTTCACCATCGGCCGCACCGGGGTGCCGGCGCGCATCGCCTTCGCCGGTCTACCGATGGGTCACGAGTTCACCTCGCTGGTGCTCGCCCTGCTCCAGGTCTCGGGCTACCCGCCCAAGGTCTCCGACGAGGTGATCGCTCAGGCCAAGGGCCTCTCCGGCACCTTCGACTTCGTCACCTACGTGTCGCTGACCTGCCAGAACTGCCCGGACGTGGTGCAGGCGCTGAACCTGCTCGCCGCGCTCAATCCGAACGTTCGCCACACCATGGTCGACGGAGCTTTGTTCCAGGCCGAGGTCGAGCGCGAGAAGATCATGGCGGTGCCGACCGTGCATCTCGCCGGTGAGGTCTTCGGTCAGGGCCGGATGGGGCTCGAGGAGATCCTCGCCAAGCTCGACACCGGCGCGGCCGAACGGGCTGCGGCGGAGATCGCCGCGAAGGACGTCTTCGACGTGCTGGTGGTCGGAGGCGGCCCGGCCGGAGCTGCGGCGGCGATCTACGCGGCGCGCAAGGGGATCCGCACCGGCGTCGTCGCCGAGCGCTTCGGTGGCCAGGTTCTCGACACCCTGGCGATCGAGAACTTCGTCTCGGTATCGCACACCGAAGGGCCGAAGCTCGCGGCGGCGCTCGAGGCGCATGTCGGCGACTACGGCGTCGACGTGATGAACCTGCAGCGGGCGACCGGGCTCGTCCCGGCAGCCTCCGCCACCGATCCGATCGAGGTGAAGCTCGCCTCGGGTGCGTCGCTCAAGGCGAAGTCGGTGATCCTGTCGACGGGCGCGCGTTGGCGCGAGATGGGGGTGCCGGGCGAGAAGGAGTACAAGGCCAAGGGCGTGTGCT
>ERZ1645187.1585-NODE-1585-length-20784-cov-113.880554_pt1 | contig 20784 bp, 16 predicted proteins | sample MGYA00575352_ERZ1645187 | MGnify/ENA primary metagenome ERZ1645187 (study PRJEB40837, sample SAMN11349314) | freshwater sediment metagenome | isolation source: river sediment | host: Sediment | place: India: Wazaribad , New Delhi | collected 2017-02-21 ... | reverse complement strand
ACGCCATGCTCAAGACCGGAACGCCGATCGCCCTCGCCTGAACAACACAGTTGCCTCGAGGCAGCCAGCGCCTCCCGGACAGCCGGGAATGTCTGGAGCGGTGGGCGTCGCCATTTCGAGCCGGCCACCCGAACCTTACGAAACTTTCACCCACCTCCCCGTCTCGCCCTCTTGCGCTTCGAGTGCTTTTCGATATATCTACGATATCGACATATCGAATAAGGATCGAAAACATGTTCGAACAGTTCCGCGACGAGATGCGTCGCATGCGGGACCGCCACGTGTGGGAGGGGCGCAAGGGCTTCGGCTTCGGCCTGGGCGGACATCACGGCGGCCCCGGGGGCTCCTTCGGCGGGCGCGGTGGACGCGGCGGCCGGTTCTTCGAGCACGGGGCGCTGCGCTTCGTGGTGCTGGCGCTGCTCGCCGAGAAGCCGGCGCACGGCTACGAGCTGATCAAGCAGATCGAGGAGAAGGTCGGCGGCGCCTACACGCCGAGCGCCGGGGTGGTCTATCCGACCCTGACGCTGCTCGAGGAGACCGGCCTGATCGAGGTCGCGGCCTCGGAGGGCAACAAGAAGCTCTACGCCGTCACCGAGGCCGGCCGCGAGACGATCGCCGCCAACCGGGCGCAGATCGACGCGATGTTCGCCCGTATCGGCGAGGCCGGTCGCGAACGGCGCGGCGAGCGCGATCCGCGGCTCGTCCGCTCGGTCGAGAACCTGCGGCTCGCCCTCCACCTCAAGCTCGCCGGCGACCTCGACGAGACGCGCATCACGGCGCTCGCCGCCCTGCTCGACGAGACCGTCGGGCGCATCGAGGCGCTGTGAGCGCCTCGCCCCTTCGCTTCACAGAGAGAAAGACATCCATGACGACATCCGTCTGCACCATCGCGACCGAGCACGGCTCGCGCTACCTCCAGCAGCTCTGCAAGCACTTCGCCCACAAGGTTCCGACCACTTTCGACCCGACCGCCGGCCGCATCGACTTCCCGATCGGCGAAGTCGAGCTCGCGGCCGATGCGGGCGGCCTCACCATCCGGGCGACACCGAAGGACGCGGCCGAGACCGAGGCGCTGCGCGACGTGGTGGCCCGCCATCTCGTGCGCTTCGCCTTCCGCGAGACGCTCGCCTTCGACTGGCGCCCGACGCCGGCCGCGGCATGACCGGTGATGCGGACGGCCGGCACGTTCGGCCACCGGGGAGGCGCGAGAGCCTCGCTCATCGAGGACAGCCCCGGGGGGAGCCGTGAGAGACGGCTCCGACCCCCCTCGGCGGCGGCGGCCCACTGTGGATCGTCGACGACTCGATCCGCGATCTTCACGGAAGGTCAACCATTCCGACGATCCGACCGTTCGGGTGGGCCTGTTTCTTTAAGATTCGTGGCAAAAGATCTCGTCCTCGAAAGGACCGAATTCCCGGTTCGTCGAGAGACCCGAGAGGCAGAGGCACGTGTCACTTCGATCGATCGGCCGGTTCTTCCGGTCCACCGGATCGGCGAGACATATGGGAACCCGCTATGCCGTGGCGTTGGCGGTTCTGGTGGCGTTGACGCTCTCCTCCTACCTGATCATGCGCAACTTCGTCGCCGACGAGCGCGCACTCGACGACACCACCGATGCCCTCAACCAGTTGCGGGTGGAACTCGTCGTCCAACAGATCACCATGCGCGACCTCGTGGCCGAGCTGCGCCTTCCGGGGCGTGACGAGATCCGGGTTCGCGGCCTGCGGCGCGCGATCGCGGCCTCGCGCGATCGTCTGAACGTCAGGCTCGAGCGGTTGCGGCGGACGATGACCGTCGCCGAAGTGTCGGCGACGACGCATGCGATGCTCGACGAGCCGCCCTACAACCTCTCCGGCATCGTCGGCGACATGTCGGCGGACGTCGCCGCCGCGCTCGGCGAGCTGTCGCCGCGGAACGACGAGATCGACTTCGCCGCCGACCCGACCCAGGACGGGTTCCTCTCGATCACCGATTCCCACGCCGCCGCCGGGCGGCTCGCGGCCGAACGCCTGCTCACCGAACTCAGCGGCGAGACCGAGGCGCGCAAGGTGTGGCGCGAAACGCTCCACACGCGCCTCGGCTGGGCCACCGTTCTGGTCCTGCTGGTCGAAACCGTGATCATCTTCTGGCCTCTCATCGGCGGCCTCGGGCGCGAAGTGCGCCGCGCCGATGCGGCGACCAGCGAGCTGGCGCGGCTCGCCCGCCACGACGCGCTGACCGGGCTGATCAATCGCGCCTCGCTGATCGAGGAGGTCGAACAGGCGATCGCCGCCGCCGACCCGAAGGCGGAGCGGCTGGCGGTGATGTTGATCGACCTCGACCGCTTCAAGCCGATCAACGACATGTTCGGCCATGCCGCCGGCGACGAAGTGCTGATCGAAGTGGCGCGTCGCCTACAGGCGTCGCTGCGTCCGCGCGACGTGGTGGCGCGGCTCGGCGGCGACGAGTTCGTGGTGGTGCTGCCGCGCGCCGGCAACGACGACGACGTCTGCGAGATCGGCCTGCGGATCAACCGCACGCTCGGCCGCGACATGGAGATCGAGGGCCACCGGATACGGCTCGGCGCCTCGATCGGCTGCGCCTTCTGGCCGCAGGACGCCGTGGACGTCGACGGGCTTCTCTCCGCCGCCGATCTCGCCATGTATCGCGCCAAGCGATCCGACCGCGACGATCCGGTGTTCTTCGACGAGGAACTGCGCAGCGACGTGGCGCGCATCCGGTCCGAGGAAGCCGATCTGCGCCGGGCGATCGCCGAAGACGAGCTCACCCTGCGCTTCCAGCCGATCGTCTCGCTCGAGGGCGGGCAACTCCAGGGCTTCGAAGCGCTGGTGCGGTGGATGCACCCGGTCCAGGGGCTGATAGAACCGCAACGCTTCCTGCCGACCGCCGAGCGCGCCGGACTGATGAGCCAGATCACCGACTGGGTGATCGATCGAGCCTGCCGCCAGCATGCGGTGTGGCGGGATCAGGGACTCGAGCCCGGGTTCATGTCGATCAACGTGCCGGACACTTTCCTCGGCCAGCCCGATGCGGTGGGGCAGGTGCTGGAGATCGCCGCCCGTCACGGCGTCGAAGGCCGGGCATTGGCGCTCGAGGTCTCGGAGCGGGCGATGTGCGGCGACGAGAACGCGCCGATCCTGCGCCAGCTCGAGACGGCACGAGCCGCCGGCCTCCGAATCGCGCTCGACGAATTCGGCCTCGGCCAAGCCTCGCTCATCCATCTGCGCCGGCCGGGCATCGACATCCTGAAGATCGACCGCGCCTTCGTGCGCGATCTGGTCTCGGCCCCCGAGACCGCGGCGATCGTCGGGGCGATGATCGAGCTGGGTCGCATCCTCGACAAGCAGATCGTCATCGAAGGCGTCGAGACCGCCGAGCAGGCCGCGCTCCTCGCCGTCTCGCAGCGTGCCTGGGTGCAGGGCTATCTCTTCGCCCCGCCGCTCGACACCACCACCGCGGCCGATTTCATGACGACCCGCCACGCCGGCACCCGGCTGCGCCGCGCCGTGTGATCCGGCCCTTCCCGACGTCTCGATGTCGCACCGTGGACATTCGATGTCCGCCGGACGAAACTCCTCGGCGTGGCGGCGACGCACAGTGGGTCACTTCCCGTGCCGATGCGGCCCCTCCGGTCGTGCGGTGGTTTCGAACGATCCCCCTCAACGAGGACCTCGCCCCATGGCCGACGACGATCTCGACCTCTCCTCGCTCGACGACCAGGAACTCGTCGAACAGATGTGGGACGATCTCTACGACGGGCTCGCCGACGCCATCGAAGAGGGCGTCAACATCCTGATCGCGCGCAAGTGGACGCCCTACGACGTGCTGACCAAGGCGCTGGTCGAGGGCATGCGCATCGTCGGCGTCGATTTCCGCGACGGCATCCTGTTCGTGCCGGAAGTCCTCATGTCGGCCAACGCGATGAAGGCCGGCATGTCGATCCTGCGGCCGCTGCTCGCCGAGACCGGGGCGCCGAAGGTCGGCAAGATGGTGATCGGCACGGTCAAGGGCGACATCCACGACATCGGCAAGAACCTCGTCTGCATGATGATGGAGGGCGCCGGCTTCGAGGTGATCGACATCGGCATCAACAATCCGGTCGAGAACTATCTGGCGGCGCTCGATCAGCATCAGCCGGAGATCCTCGGCATGTCGGCGCTGCTCACCACCACCATGCCCTACATGAAGGTGGTCATCGACACGCTGAAGGAGAAGGGCATCCGCAACGACCACGTCGTGCTGGTCGGCGGCGCCCCGCTCAACGAGGCCTTCGCCGAAGCCGTCGGCGCCGACGCCTATTGCCGCGACGCGGCGATCGCGGTGGAGATGGCCAAGTCGCTGCTCGCCGGCCGCCAGGGTTCGGCGCACGCCTGAGGCGGCGTCCCGCCGATCGCTTCGCCGGCCGAATGCGTTCGCCATCGGAGACCCCCGGCCGGACGCAGGGTCTTCGATGGACGGGTTGCGGCGCGTGGGCGGATCGATCGGCCGCCGCATGGTTCCTTGCGGGAGCGGACGCATGAGCGACGAGACCACGACGCCCCTTCCGGCTTCCCCGCCGTCTTCCTCCCGGGAAGATCCCCTCGCGCCCCCGGACGGCGTCCGGAGCCGTTCTTCTCGTCGCTCCGGCGGCGCCGCGGCGCGACGCGCCGAGCGGGCGGGCCGGGCTGCCGCGGAAGTGGTCGAGGACGGGCGGGCGCTGGTTTCCCATCCGCTGGTGAAGGGCGGTGCGCCCTCGCCTCTCGCCGCGACGCTGGTGATCACCTGCGGGGCGCTGATCCACGAGCTCCAGGCGGTGGCGCGCGCCAACGACTGGCGCCGTCTCCACGTCACCGCGATCCCGGCGATCCTGCACAATCGCCCGGAGCGGATCACCGCCGCGGTGCGCGCCAAGATCCGCAAGGCGCGGGAGCGCTTCGAGCGCATCCTCGTCCTCTACGGCGACTGCGGCACCGGCGGCGATCTCGACCGGATGCTGGCGGAGGAAGGCGTCGAGCGGATCGACGGCCCACACTGCTACGCCTTCTTCACCGGGCTCGACACGTTCGGGACCATCGAGGAGCAGGAGATCGCCACCTTCTGGCTCACCGATTTTCTCGCCCGCAACTTCGAGCGGCTGGTGCTGCAGGGCCTGTCGCCCGACGGCCACCCGGACCTCCTCGCCCAGTATTTCCGCAACTACCGCCGCGTCGTCCATCTGGTGCAGATGCCCGACCCCGCGACCGCCGCCGCCGCACAGCGCGCCGCCGACCGCCTCGGCCTGCCGCTGGTGACGGTCGAGACCGGGCTCGCGCCGATCGGCGGGTTTCTGGCGGGGCGGGGCTGAGGCATCCTCGCCGCCGATTGCTGATCGCGGAGCGGCCCTGCGGCGCGCGCTCTTGAACATTCGTCTGAGAACCGGCAAGAGATGGGCCCGGAACCCGCCGTCGACACGGCGCGCGCCCCACCCACATCACGACGATCCGAGACGGGATCCCATGAACCGGACCACCGCCAACCTCGCCATCCTGATCGCCGCCGCCATCTGGGGGCTGGCCTTCGTGCCGCAGCAGACGGCGATGAAGAGCCTGTCGCCGATGTGGTTCCTCACCCTGCGCTTCGTTCTGTCGATGGTGGTGACGGCGCCGTTCCTCCTCGCCGAACAGAAGCGGGCGCAAGCCCTGCCCTCGCGGCGCGGCTGGCGGATGATCGTGGCGGTGGCCGGCGTGTTCCTGATCGCCAACATCCTGCAACAGACGTCGCTGATCACCACCTCGGTGACCAATGCCGGGTTCATCACCTCGCTCTACATCCTGTTCACGCCGATCGTGGCGATGCTGCTGACCCGGGAGCGGCCCGGGACCGGCGTGTGGCCGGCGGCGGCGCTGGGGCTCGTCGGGGCGTGGCTGCTCGGCGGCGGCGGGGCCGATTTCGTCGTCGGCGACGTGCTGCTGATGGTCGGCGCCGTCCTGTGGGCGACGCAGATCGTGCTGATCGGCAAGACGATGAAATACGTCAACCGGCCGCTGTTGCTGGTGATGGCGCAATATGCGGCGATCGTCGCGGGGGCCGGCGGCTGGGCGATCGCCTTCGATCCGATCTCTTGGGACGCGGTGGGCTCGGCCTGGCGGGAGATCCTCTACGCCGGGGTGATCTCGGGCGGCATCGGTTACACGCTCCAGGCGATGGCGCAGCGCCACACCCACGCCTCCGACGCGGCGATCATCTTCTCGACCGAGGCCCCCTTCGCGGCGCTGTTCGGCATGTGGCTGCTCGGCGACACGCTCACCACCGGCCAATGGGCGGGATCGGCGGCGATCTTCGCCGCCGTGCTGCTGGTCCAGCTGTGGCCGGGCCGCGGCGGACGCGAACTCCCGGCCACCTGAGGCCTCCTCCGCGACACCGGCGACGCGAAGGTCCGATCTCGTCGGAGGGGTGCGTGTGCTCGGCCGACGGGCGTCGTGCGCACGCTCCCCTTCCGCGACGGGTCAGCCGGACTTTCCGATCGCCGGCGGCTTCACGTCGATGGTGACGTGCTTGCCGTCGCCGAGGCCTCCCTGAAGGAAGAAGAAGCCGATCACCGCCACCAATGCGGCCCCGATCAGCACGCCCAGAATTCCGGTGGCACCACTCGAACCTTCGGTCATCTCACGTCTCCCGTTTCGGTTTCGATGGGGAGGGAACGCCGTCGGTGCCGGAAGGTTCCGAACGCCGCGCCGGGAACGCGGACGGCGAGCCGCGACCGGGCGAACACGGCGCCTCCGAACCGGCCGGGTCGTGGCGGCGCCTGTTGAAGTTCAGATTCAGAATCCGATTCCACGAGGTGCGAAACAGAGTCCGAAAACGGTCACAACCGATTGAGTGAGAATCGATTTCGGCCTGTACTTCATGTGGAGATTCCGGAACCTCATGCGATGAATCCGGTCGCCCGGGTTCGCGTGGCCGCTCCGCTGGAGGCAGTCTCGGGAGCTCCCGTCGTCGCGCCTCACCCGGTCTGCTCGACATCGGCGAGGACGTCCCACACCTCGCGCCGCCCGCTCCGGGCACGACCCGGCAGCCCCGGCCGAGGCGGCGGACGGGGATCGATCTCTGGTGCGGTGGGAAACCGGGAGAGGACGAGGGTGATGCCGGCGCGGGTCGGTAACCGGGCGCCCGGGTCGGCCCCGGGAGGACCCGACGCTTCGTCAGCGCTGCTTCGTCTCCCACTCCGGATGGACGAAGTAACCCGCCTCTTCGCGCGGCAGCGGCGGCTTGCCGAGGATGTGGTCGGCCATCTTCTCGCCGATCATTATGGTGGGCGCATTGAGATTGCCGGTGGTGATCGACGGCATGATCGAGCTGTCCACCACCCTCAGCCCGTGGACGCCGTAGACGCGGCCCTCGGGGTCGACGACGGCGAAGGGATCGTCGGCGCGGCCCATCTTGCAGGAGCAAGAGGGATGATAGGCGCTCTCGACGTGCTGGCGGACGAAGGCGTCGATCTGATCGTCGGTGACGACGTCGGCGCCCGGCTGGATCTCGGCGCCGCGATAAGGGGCGAAGGCCTCCTGCGCGAAGATCTCGCGGGTGAGGCGGACGCAGGCGCGCATCTCCTCCCAATCGTCCGGGTGGGACATGTAGTCGAACCGGATCTTCGGGGCGACGCGGGCGTCGGGAGCGGCGAGGCGCACCCAGCCCTTCGACTTCGAGCGCATCGGGCCGACATGGGCCTGGAAGCCGTGGCGATCGGCATGGGCCGAGCCGTCGTAGCGGATGGCGACGGGCAGGAAGTGGTATTGGATGTCGGGATAGCGGATGCCGGCGCGAGAGCGGACGAAGCCGCAGGTCTCGAAGTGGTTGGTGGCGCCGAGGCCGTCGCGGCGCAGCAGCCAGCGGGCGCCGATCAGCGCCTTGGCCCAGGGCTTCATCGCCGAATAGAGGGTGATCGGCTCCTTGCACTCGACCTGGAAATAGAACTCGAGGTGATCCTGCAGGTTCTCGCCGACGCCCGATCGATCGGCGACGACCGGGATGCTCAGACGCGAGAGCTCGGCGGCCGGGCCGACGCCGGAGAGCTTCAGGAGCTGCGGCGAGGCGATCGGCCCGCCACAGAGGATCACTTCGCGCCGTGCCTTCAGCGTCGAGACGACCCCGCCGCGTTCGATCTCCAGCCCGACGGCCCGCTTGCCCTCGAAGAGAACGCGCAGCACCCGGGTGTGGGGCAGGACGGAGAGGGCCTTCCGCTTCATCGCCGGGGCCAGATAGGCCCGCGCCGTCGACCAGCGGACGCCGCGATGGATGGTCATGTCCATCGGGCCGAAGCCTTCCTGGCGATATCCGTTGACGTCCGAGGTCTCGGCATAGCCCGCCTGGACACCGGCCTCGACGAAGGCGCGGTAGAGCGGATTGCGACGCACGCCATAGGTGGTGTGGAGCGGACCCGAGCCGCCGCGCCAAGCATCGCCGCCCTCGGCACGGGTTTCGGCGCGTTTGAAATAGGGCAGCACGTCGGCGTAGGCCCAACCGTCGGCGCCTTCCTCCTGCCAGCGGTCGAAATCGGCGGGATTGCCGCGGATGTAGACCATGCCGTTGATCGAGGACGAGCCGCCCAGAACCTTACCGCGCGGGCAATGCATGCGCCTGCCGCCGAGGCCGGGTTCCGGCTCGGTGTGGTAGTTCCAGCTGTACTTGTCCAGGCTCATCGGGATCGACAGCGCGGTCGGCATCCGGATGAAGATCGAGGCGTCCGAGCCGCCCATCTCGACGAGGCCGACGGTGGCGCGGCCGTCCTCGGTCAGCCGATTGGCGAGGACCGATCCGGCCGAGCCGGCACCGACGATGAGATAGTCGAATTCGTTGGACACGGGGGTGGCCTCGACGGGTTCGGTTGGACGGGACGTCATGGGTCGGCCGTCTACCGCGGCCGTTGGGAGATGCGGAGTGGCGCCCCGGACGGGGGCCTCGAGCTGCGCCGGGTCCGACGCGAGGCCCAGCCCCCTCTCCCTGGCCCTCCCCCTCCAGGGGGGAGGGAATGGGTGGGGCGGCGGCGGGAGACCAACTTCGGCGCCGAGTGCTCGGGAGCGCCGCTACCCCTCTCCCTGGCTCTCCCCACAAGGGGGGGAGGGAATGGGTGGGGCGAGGTTTGTCACCTCGCGTAGGCCGGCGGTCACGGAGGGCACGGGCGATCTCGATGACCCGCGCGAGATCGTTCACGCCCGCTTTCCGAAGGCCCTCGCCTCCTGCGTCCCCTCCCCCCTCGAAGGGGGAGGGACAGGGAGGCGGGGCTCTGCCTCTCCTCCCTGCGTGGGGGCGGCGGCGCCACGGTGCCCCGAAGCGCCTCCGCCAACCCGCTCAGGCCCCTTCAATACGGGCTCTCGACCCTCCCGAGGTTGACGTAGACGCTCTTGGCCTGGGTGTAGTGCTCGACCGCCGCGCGGCTGTTCTCCCGACCGAGGCCGGAGCGCTTGTAGCCGCCGAAGGGGAGCTCGATCGGGGTCAGGTTGTAGGCGTTGATCCAGCAGGTGCCGGCCTGGAGGTCGGCGATCACCCGGTGAGCGCGGGCGAGGTCGCGGGTGAAGACGCCCGCCGCGAGGCCGAAGTCGGTGGCGTTGGCGCGGGCGACGGCCTCCTCCTCGTCGTCGAAGACGAGGACGCTCATGACGGGGCCGAAGATCTCCTCGCGGACGATGGTCATGTCGTCGGTGCAGTCGGCGAAGATCGTCGGGGCTACGAAGGCGCCGGTCTCGAGACCGGGGACGAGCGCCCGGCCACCGCCGGTGACGAGCGTCGCGCCTTCCGCCCTGCCCTTCTCGATGTAGCCGAGGACCTTGGCCATGTGATCCTGCGAGATCAGCGCGCCGACATGGGTCTTCGGATCCAGCGGATCGCCGGTGACCATCGCCTCGGTGCGCGCCTTCAGCTTCTCCAGGAACGCCGGCAGCACCGAGCGCTGGACGAAGACGCGGGTGCCGTTCGAACAGACCTCGCCGGCCGAATAGAAATTGCCGAGCAGCGCCCCGCCGACGGCGTCGTCGAGATCGGCATCGGCGAAGACCAGGATCGGCGACTTGCCGCCGAGCTCCAGCGTCACGTGCTTGAGCGAGGCGGCAGCGCCGGCCATCACCTTCTTGCCGGTGCCGACCTCGCCGGTCAGCGACACCTTTGCGATGCGCTCGTGGGCGACCAGCGCCTTGCCGGTCTCGGCGTCGCCCTGGACGACGTTGAAGACGCCGTCGGGGAGCCCGGCCTCGCCGTAGATCTCGGCGAGCTTGACGGCGGTCAGCGGGGTCAGTTCCGCCGGCTTGAAGATCATGGCGTTGCCGCAGGCGAGCGCCGGGGCGGACTTCCAGCAGGCGATCTGGATCGGATAGTTCCAGGCGCCGATGCCGGCGGTGATCCCGAGCGGTTCGCGGCGGACGTAGCCGAAGGCGTTCGGCCCGAGGTCGACGTGCTCGCCGGTCAGCGTCGCGGCGATGCCGGCATAGTAGTCGAGGCAATCGGCGCCCGACAGGATGTCGACGACGTCCGTCTCCTGGATCGGCTTGCCGGTGTCGCGGGTCTCGATCTCGGCGAGTTCGGCGTTGCGCGAACGCAGGATCTCGGAGACGCGGCGCAGCACTTTCGCGCGCTCGGCGCCGGTGGTCTTCGACCAGACGCGGAAGCCCTCCTCCGCCGCCTCGACGGCGCGATCGACGCCGGCCGGGCCGGCGGCCTCGACCTCGGCGAGGACCTCGCCGCGGGCCGGATCGACGGTGACGAAGCGATCGTTGGTGGCGAGATCGACGGAGCGGCCGCCGATGTGATTGCGCACGAGGCCGTAGCGGCTCATCGGGGTCATCCTTTCAGGGCGAGATCGAGCAGGGCGAGGCGGCCGTCGACGAAGGCGAGCGCGGTGTCGCGTGCCTTGGCGCCGGCCTCCGGGTCGGCGGAGAGGGTGGCGCGCAGCCACAGGCCGTCGATCATCGCCGCGCTCGTTTCGGCGAGGCGGGCGCTCTCGGCGCGATCGAGGCGGGCGAGCGCGGGATGGGCCCGCCAGCCGGCGCGCAGGTTCGACAGGAGCCGTGCCTCGTAGATGCGCTGGATGCGGGCGAAGCGCGGCACCACCGGGACCTGGGCCCAGAAGGCGAGCCACACCGAGGCGGTGCGGCGATCGAACTGCGCCGGGCCGAGGGTGGCGTCGATCACCGCGGCGATTCGGTCGCGCGGGGTGGCGGCGTTGCGTTGCAGAGCGATGAGGTTGGAGGAGAGTTGAACGGCCAACCAACGCAGCGTGGCTTCGAGCAGACCGTTCTTGTCGCGGAAATAGAAGGCCACCAGACCGGCGGAAACCCCCGCTCTTCCGGCGATCTCGAGGATGGTCGAGCCGTGGAAGCCGAGTTCGGCGATGGCCTCGACCGTCGCCTCGATGAGCTGTCGGCGGCGGATGTCCTCGGCTTCGTGACGACGGGAGCGTCCGTGCGCGCCGGATTCGGCGGGTCGACCGGGCTCACCGGCGGGAATTCGAGCGATCGCTGCAGACATCGCGGGCTCCTCCGCTCCGCCGACGATCGCTCATTCTCTCCGTTTTTCAACGGCTTGCGCGGTTCGCCGGGTCGATCGCGGGACGATCGACGGCCTCGAGGATATTTTGAACAGACATTCAGTCAAGCCCTGCCGCGATACGGATGCGGCCGTCGAGGACGATTCCCGGCGGGCGACGACCGCGAACAGGGCGGCGAGAGGGTCGCCGGTGGGGGCCGCCATCGGCGACCCCGGCGCCGCGCCGACGCGTCCGGTTCGACGTGACGTGGCGATTCCGCAACGCAGTACAACCCCCTGAACAAGCGTCGGATTTCGGCGATTTGCGGCGGTCTGCGTCATCGCGCTGCACAATTTTCGACCGATTTCATGCACTGCCGCATGGATGTGCGCCGAATCGGGGGCGAACGACCGATTCGAGCCAGGATGCGTCGCATGGGAGACTTGCGAGGGCGTTTGATCGTGTGTTCAATCGTCTCGCAAGCCGGGGTTTTCCGCCCCGGGGCGAGGGAAGGACCCCGGCGAGACGCAACGCGGACGAAGATCCGTGACCCGGCTTCGACATGGCGTTACGGTCTCGCCTCGGATCGGTCGGCCCGGTGCCCGGACGGTTCGGCGCCCGCCGATCGGCACGGTTTCGTGCCGACCCGTTCTACGATCGACACGTTCTCGCTCGGGAGGAGTGGACAGATGAGTTTCGTTCGCAGTGCCATCGCCGCCGGTTTCGCGCTCGGCTTCGCCACCTCCGCGTTCGCGGCCGAACCGGACGCCTGCAAGACCCCGCGCTTCTCCGACATCGGCTGGACCGACGTCACCGCGACCACCGGCCTCGCCACGCGGGTCCTCAAGGGCCTCGGCTACACTCCGAAGGCCGAGGTGCTGTCGCTGCCGGTGACCTACACCGCGATGAAGAACAAGGACATCGACGTCTTCCTCGGCAACTGGATGCCGAGCCAGGACGCCGACCGCAAGCCCTACATCGAGGACAAGTCGGTCGTCGAGACCAACATGAACCTCAAGGGCGCCAAGTACACGCTCGCGGTACCGAAGTACCTGCACGACGCCGGCCTCAAGGATTTCAAGGACATCGCCAAGTTCAAGGATCAGCTCAAGGGCAAGATCTACGGCATCGAGCCGGGCAACGACGGCAACCGTCTGGTCATGGACATGATCAAGGACGAGAGCAAATGGGGCCTGAAGGGCTTCGAGGTGGTCGAATCCTCCGAGCAGGGCATGCTGGCGGAAGTCGAGCGCGCGTCGAAGAAGAAGGAGCCGATCCTGTTCCTCGGCTGGGCGCCGCACCCGATGAACACCAAGTACGACATGCAGTACCTGACCGGCGGCGACGACGTCTTCGGCCCCGACTTCGGCGGCGCCAACGTCTTCACCAACCTGCGCACCGGCTGGGCCGAACAGTGCCCGAACGCCGGCAAGCTCGTGACCCAGCTCGTCTTCGATCTGAAGATGGAGAACGAGGTGATGGGCAAGATCCTCGACGACGGCATGGAAGGCGAGAAGGCGGCCGAGAGCTGGCTCAAGGCCAATCCGGCGGTGCTCGACAAGTGGCTCGCCGGCGTCACCACCTTCGACGGCAAGCCGGGCCTCGAGGCGGTCAAGAAGTCCCTCGGTCTGTGAGGTCGCGGGCCGGCGCCTCGGCGCCGGCCTTCCGTCTCGCGCGGCTCCGCCACGGATCGCCCGGCGCGCGCCCTCCCCTCCCGAATCCCCCGTCGCGATCGACTGCCGAGCCGGCGGTCGCGGCGGGTCCATGACCCGAGCCAGCGAGATCGGCCGATGGACGCCTGGATCACCGCCTACAAGATCCCCTTCGGCAAATGGATGAAATGGGTCATCGACTTCATCCAGACCTGGTTCGGAGACGCCATCGATTTCTCCTCGCGCTCGCTCAAGTTCCTGATCGAGGGCTCGTCCTGGCTGCTGATCCAGCCGCCGGCGCTGGTGATGATCGCCGTCTTCACCGCCTTCACCTGGTGGCTGCACCGCAACGTCGTGCTCACCGTCGGCGTCGCCGTGTCGCTGCTGCTGATCACCAACCTCGGCTATTGGGACGCGACGATGGAGACCCTGTCTCTCGTCGGCTTCGCCACCCTGGTCTCGGTGATCATCGGCGTGCCCGTCGGCATCGCGGCAGCGCATCGGCCCTGGCTCTACAATCTGCTGCGTCCGATCCTCGATCTGATGCAGACGCTGCCGACCTTCGTCTATCTGATCCCGACGCTGGTGCTGTTCGGGCTCGGCGTGGTGCCGGGGCTGATCTCCACGGTGATCTTCGCCATTCCGGCGCCGATCCGGCTGACCCAGCTCGGTGTCGCCTCGGTGCCGCTGCCGCTCAAGGAGGCGGGGCAGGCTTTCGGCGCCACCCGCAAGCAGCTCTTGTGGAAAGTCGAGTTGCCCTATGCGCTGCCGATGATCATGACCGGCATCAACCAGTGCATAATGTTGAGCCTCTCGATGGTGGTGATCGCGGCGCTGGTCGGTGCCGGCGGCCTCGGCAAGCCGGTGGTCCGGGCGCTCAACACCGTCAACATCCCGATGGGCTTCGAGGCGGGTCTCGCCATCGTCCTCCTCGCCATCCTGCTCGACCGCGTCTGCAAGCGCCCCGAGAAGCGGAGCTGATCCCATGACCGCCCGATCCGAGGCCTCCCCCAAGCCGGCGGTGGAGCTGCGCGCCGTCGACATCGTCTTCGGCGAACGGCCGGCCGCCGCCCTCGCCCTGATCGATCAGGGCAAGAGCCGCCAGGAAATCCTCGACGCCACCGGCGCGGTGCTCGGCGCGGCGGGCGTCTCGCTGACCATCGAGACCGGTGAGATCTGCGTGTTGATGGGGCTCTCCGGCTCCGGCAAGTCGACCATCCTCCGGGCGATCAACGGGCTCAACGAGGTGGCGCGCGGCGAGGTGCTGGTCGCCGACGGCGATCGCACCGTCGACGTCGCCACCTGCTCGGAGGAGACGCTCCGGGCGCTGCGGCAGAGCCGGGTGACCATGGTGTTCCAGCAGTTCGCGCTGCTGCCGTGGCGGACGGTGCGTGAGAACGTCGGGCTCGGGCTCGAGCTCAAGGGCGTGCCCAAGCCGGAACGCGACCGGGTGGTCGACGAGAAGCTCGCCATGGTCGGTCTCGACAAGTGGGCGGACAAGTATGCGCACGAGCTCTCCGGCGGCATGCAGCAGCGGGTGGGGCTCGCCCGCGCCTTCGCGACGGATGCCGACATCCTGCTGATGGACGAGCCGTTTTCGGCGCTCGATCCCCTGATCCGCACCAAGCTCCAGGACGAGCTGCTGCTCCTCCAGAAGGATCTGAAGAAGACCATCGTCTTCGTCAGCCACGACCTCGACGAGGCGCTGAAGCTCGGCAACCACATCGCCATCCTGGAAGGCGGCCGGGTGGTGCAGTACGGGCCGCCGGAAGAGATCATCCTCGCCCCGGCCAACGACTACGTGCGCGAGTTCGTCGCCAACGTGAACCCGCTGACGGTGCTCACCGCCTACAACGTGATGCGCGACATGCGCGATCTCGAGTCGGCCGAGGACGGTTGGGTGTGGCTCGACCGGCGGCGGACGACGCGCTTCCGGCTCGACGGCGGCGGCAAGGTGGTCGAGATGATCCACGAGGGCCGCCCGGCCAAGTGGATCGCCTGCGAGGAGGCGGACGCGCCGCGCGATCCGGACGACCATCTGGTCTTCTGGGCACGCACCGGGACGCCGCTCAAGACGCTGATGAACGCCATGCACCACAACGTCGCGGCGATCGCGGTGTTCGAAGCCGACGATCGCTTCGTCGGTGCGGTGGGGGTGCGCGACGTGCTGCAGGCGGTGATCCGCAAACAGGCGTGACGACGGCGGCATTCACCTTGTTCTACACGTCATGGTGACTCGATCGTGAATCCGTGCAACCCTCTCCGTGGCGATCAGAGGTTGCGAGGTTGTCATGCTCGGCCCCAAGACACGGCATTTCCTCGGTAAGGTCCTGCGCAACAGACCGCAGGATCTGCCAGGCATGGTGGCCCGCCGCCTGGTCGAGGCCGCGAGTGCGCCGCCGAAGGGTCTCGCATCGGCACGGTTCGGCGACGTCGTCTTCCCGGTCGACACCTCGCTGCATGCGATCGCGCGGAAATACTACTTCCGCACCCACGAGATGTTCCTGGAACCGATCTTCCGCCGCCACCTGAAGCGGGGTTCGATCTTCATCGATATCGGTGCCAACATGGGCTACTGGTCCGCCTTCGCCGCCTCGCTGGTCGGGCCGGAGGGCGAGGTCCACGCCTTCGAGCCGGTGCCGGCGTTCCATCGCTCGATCGAGCGGCTGCGCGACGCCAATCCGAACCACCACATCAATCCGCTGAGGATCGCTCTCGGGGACCACTCGGGGAAGATCGAGATGACCGTGGTGCGGCCGACCGCCGAGAATTACGCCAACTTCGACACCAACATCGGTTCGAGTTCGCTCCTACCGGGCTTCCTCGACCATGCCACGGCGCTGACCGAGACGATCGTCGTCCCGATTTCGACCTTCGACGCCTTTGCTCGTCTCGCGCCGCTCGACCTCGACCGCATCGGCCTGATCAAGATCGACGTCGAGGGTTCCGAATGGGCCTGTTTCGACGGCATGAGGGCGCTGCTCGACAGACCGGGACGGAAGGTGCCGATCCTGTGCGAGGTGCTGACCGATCCGGCGCGGAGCGAATGGCTCGACGGCGCCAGAGTGGTCCGGCGCCTGGAAGGGCACGGCTACGTCTGCCTCGACGCGACGACGCTGGCGCCGATCGACACCTCGGCGATGGCCTTCGAGGAAAACATCCTCTGCGTCGACGCCCGCGAGGCGCCGAAGGCCTGAGCGAGCGGGCGACCGCACCGCCCAATTTGCGCCGAAGGCCGCGCTCAGCCGCGGCGGCGGCCGCTGCGACGCGGAGCCCCCTCCCCGTCCGGCTTCGGCGGCGAGACCAGCGGGCCGATCTCGGCCTCGATACACTCGAGCGTCGGAGCAGGCTCGCGGGCGTGGCCGTCGATGGCGCGGCGCATGGCGGCGAGATGGGCCGGAGAAGTGCCGCAGCAGCCGCCGACGATGCGAGCGCCCGAGTCGACCGCCAGACGGGCGTAGTGGCCCATCAGCTCCGGCGTGCCGGAATAGCGGATCTGATCGCCGACGAATTGCGGGATGCCGCAGTTGCCCTTTGCCACCACCACGGCTTCCGGGTGGGCGGCGCACATGGCCCCGACCGACACCAACAGATCCGAGGCGCCGACACCACAGTTGGCGCCGATCGCCAGCGGATGGGTCGGCAGCGTCTCGGCGAGGTCGGCGAGGCCCACCGGCGGCAGGCCCATCATGGTGCGGCCGGTGGTGTCGAAGCTGGCGGTGACGACGTAGGGCATGCCGACCTTCTCGGCGGCCAGCGCCGCGGCGCGGATCTCCTCCGGGGCCGACATGGTCTCGATCCAGATCACGTCGACACCGCCGGCCTTCAGGCCTTCCATCTCCTCGGCGAAGACCTCGATCGCCTCCGCCTCGGTCATCGGGCCGAGCGGGGCGAAGAGATCGCCGGTGGGGCCGACCGAGCCGCCGACGACCACCGGACGCCCGGCGGCGTCGGCCTCGGCACGGGCGAGACGCGCGGCCTTCTCGGCGAGTTCGCCGGTGCGCGCCTCCAGCCCGTGGAGGGCGAGGCGACGGCGGTTGCAGCCGAACGAGTTGGTGAGGACGATGTCGGCGCCGGCCTCGACGAAGGCGCGGTGCAGGGCACGGATGCGTTCCGGGTGGGTGTCGTTCCACAGCTCCGGCGCATCGCCGGAGGTCAACCCCATCTGGAAGAGGTTGGTTCCGGTGGCGCCGTCGGCGAGCAACACGCCCTTCTCGGCGAGCAGACGGGAAAGCAGCGAATCGGCGGCGGTCATGGCGAACTCCCGGGGACGGCGGCGGCGCGAAAGGGCGAGTCGGTCGCCCGCTCGCCCCTCGCGATCGTCGGAATAGTCCCCACCGCTCCTCGGCGCTCACCGAGAAGCGACGGGTATCGTCGTCATTGCGGCTGATTGCCGGCGGCGATCAGCGGCGTGATGCGGCGGACGGTGACGCGGCGGTTGGCGCGGGCGGCATCGTCGGTCTGGATGCGCAACTGGGTCTCGCCGTAGCCCTGGGTGGTCAGGTTCTCGGCGGGAATCGCGAAGTCGCGGGTGAGGATCTCGGCCACCGTCTGGGCGCGGCGATCCGAGAGCGACAGATTGTCCTCGGTGTCGCCGACCGCGTCGGTGTGGCCCTCGATGAGGAACACCTCCTCGGGGTTGGCCTGGATCGCCTTGCCGATCGCCGCGGCGATGGTCGACAGACGCTGCACCTGCCCCGGATCGACGGTCCACGAACCACTCTCGAAGGTGATGGTGTTGACGTCGACCGAGCGCATCTGGGCGCGCAGATCGGGGCTGTAGCGCACCTCGTCGAGGGTGTAGCGACGCGAGATCTTGGAGACCGGCGGCGCCGTGAGGGTCTCGTAGATGGTGCGTTCGTCGGAGACGCCGGCATCGACGATGTAGCGTTCACGCGGGATGGTCAGCACCGGCGGCGGCATCACCACCACCTGTTCGACCAGCCGCGACGGCGGCGGGCGGAACGAGTTGTCGATGATGATCACCTCGCGGCCGTCCGGATAGCGGCGGATGCGGCGCATCAGGCGACCCTGGTCGTCGGTCACGGTGATGATGCGGACGCCGTCCGGCCGATCGTAGATGGTGCGGATCACGCCGCCTTCGCGTTCTTCGCGCGTCTGGTAGCCGAGCAGCGAGAAGCGCTCGGTTTCGCTGTGGCGGATGATCATCGGCCCGCCGGGTTCGCGCACGATGACGCGGCCGGGCTCGCGGATGTAGGTGACGCCGCCTTCCTCGTAGCTCTGACGGTGGGTGCGGACTTCGCCGACGCCGTTCATCTGATTCGACAACAGGTAGCCGCCGACCAGACCGACACCGGCACCGATCGCGGCGGCGCCGAGCGGGCTGATGCCGCTGTCGCGGCGGGCCGGCTGCTGCGGCGCCGGCTTCATCGGCACGGGTGCGCCGACGACCGGCTGCTGCACCGGGGCGGGCAGGCCGACACCGCCGGGACGCGCCTGTCCGGCCGGAGCGATGCCGGGAGCGACGCCCGGGATGGCGCCGGCGGGGGCGATCGCCGGGCCGGCGGCGGGCACGCCCGGCTTCGGGGCGACCGCGGCCGGGGCGAGACCGGGGGTCCCGGGCTTCGGCGCACCGACGAGCGGCGCGGCGCCGGGCAGGCCCGGCTTCGGGGCGCCGGCGGCGGGCTGTCCCGGCACGGCACCGCCGGCGGCGGGGGCGAGACCCGGGGTCCCGGGCACCGGCGCACCGACGAGCGGCGCGGCAGCGGGCAGGCCCGGCTTCGGAGCGCCGACGGCGGGCTGTCCGGGCACGGCGACGGGCTTGCCGGGGGCCATCGCGGCGGGCGCCGGCTTGCCCGGCACGCCGGGAGCGACCTTGGCGGCGGGGGGCACTCGGGTTCCCGGTGCGACCGCGGCGGGAGCGCCGGGCATGCCGGCGGCGGGCGCCACGGGTCGCATCTGGGCCGGAGCCGCCGGCTTCATCGGAGCCGGTGCAACGGGCTTCATCGCCGCCGGAGGAACGGGCTTGACCGGAGCGGGGGCCACCGGCTTCACCGCGGCGGGCGCCACCGGCTTGACGGCGACGGGCGCCACCGGCTTCGCGGCGACGGGCGCGGCCGGCTTGGCGGCGGCGGGCGCGGCCGGCTTCACCGCGACGGGCGCGGCGGGCTTGGCGGCAGCGGGCGCGGCCTTGGGCGGAAGCTTCTTCGGGTCGGGTTGCTGGGCGTCGGCCGGCAATTGACCGAGAAGCAGGAGCGGCACCATCGTGCCGGCCGTGAGGAACTTTCTGAAATTCGCCATCGACGTGTTTCCTCCTGTGGCCGGCGCGCGGATCACGACGTCTCACCGGACACGGACATGCAACCGGGCAATGGCGGCGAGACCGTGATCGAACCGGGTCGGCATCGCGGCCAGTCCGCGACGGACCGGAGAATCGTGCGAGATTCTCCCGATGCCGCGAGGAGACCGGAAATCCGCGGCCGAAGCGAGCCCCTTCCCGCCGTGCTTCGGAGAAAATCATCCGAAAAATCACAGATGGAGCCCGAGAATCGAGAGGACCGGAAGGCGGGCGCCTTCCGGTCCTCGATCGATGCGGGCGGGGGACCGAACGGTCACCACCGGCGATTGGTCGGGCAGAGAGGATTCGAACCTCCGACCCCTTGACCCCCAGTCAAGTGCGCTACCAGGCTGCGCTACTGCCCGTCGATGTCCGCTCCGAACGTCTCGGCGGCGGCCGACATCACCCCGTTCGGGGCGAGCGGCGCGTCTCGACGAGAGGCGACTTAGACTGTTTCGCCGCCCCACGCAACTCCTTTCCGGCACCGACCGGACGGCCGCGGTGGACGACGCGCGCCGAACTCAACGCACCTGATCGAGCAGGCGCTTGCATTCGAGCAGTTCGAACAGCGTCGACTGCAGGCGGCGGATCTCGTCGCGCGACAGGGTCTGCACGGTGCGCGGCGCGGCGGCCTCCGCCTCGCGGCCGGTGCCGGGGCGCAGACGGTCGAAGAGATGGCCGAGGCCACTGCGCGGCGGCTCCGCCGGCTCGGGCGGACGCAGGCCGGAGGGCAGGCGCGAGGGACGCAGACCGCCGAGATCCGGCGTCCCGTCGTCATCGGAAGATCGGTTGACCACGGGTGCGACCTCGTCGACGGGAGAAGGTCGCACGTCGCCGAGGGGACGCGGCGTGGCGCGCGACAGAGTGGGGGCGAGGCGCGGCGGCGCCGGAAGGTCTTCGATCGGCTCGGGTTCGGCGACGGGCACGAAGCGGGGCGCGAAGCGCTGGGCCATCGCGGCGAACCCTTCGCCGTCGTCTTCGTCGCGGGGCGCTTCGAAGCGGGGTGCCTCGAGCGGCGGTTCGGCGCGGGCGGGCTCGAAGCGTGGCTCGGCGCGCACGGGCTCGAAACGCGGCGGCGGGGCGGCGGCGGGGCGCGGGTCCGCCGGACGGACGGGCGGCGCGGCGAATTCGTCGGGCTCCTCGGCACGCACCGGCGGCGGGGCGAGGTGATGGGGAGCGTAGGGCGAATAGGCGTCGTCGGGCGGCAGCTCGACCGGCTCCTCGTCGACCTCCTCCTCGAAGGCGGGATCGGCGGCGGGCTCGTCGAAGCGGGCGGCGGAGGCCGGCGGCTGAGGCGCCCCTTCCAGCCAGACGTTCATGACGAAGCGGACGCCCTGCTCCTTGAGGATGCGCTGGACGCC
>ERZ1645187.1583-NODE-1583-length-20794-cov-39.598920_pt1 | contig 20794 bp, 19 predicted proteins | sample MGYA00575352_ERZ1645187 | MGnify/ENA primary metagenome ERZ1645187 (study PRJEB40837, sample SAMN11349314) | freshwater sediment metagenome | isolation source: river sediment | host: Sediment | place: India: Wazaribad , New Delhi | collected 2017-02-21 ... | reverse complement strand
GTGTTGTACCAGTTGATGTGGATGCCGGCCAGCGTGATGAACTGGTACTTGTAGCCGAGCGCCGACAGGTCCTCCTGGAACGAAGCAATCTGGCTGTCGTTAAGGTTCTTCTTCCAGTTGAAGGACGGCGAGCAGTTGTACGACAGCAGCTTGCCGGGACAGGCAGCGTGCACCGCCTGAGCGAACTCGCGGGCGAAGCCAATGTCCGGAACACCCGTCTCACACCACACAAGGTCAGCGTAGGGCGCATAGGCGACCCCGCGGCTGATGGCTTGCTCCAGACCATTCTTGACGCGGTAGAAACCTTCTTGCGTGCGCTCGCCGGTCAGGAAGGGCTTGTCATTGGCGTCGTGGTCGCTGGTGATCAGGTTGGCGGCTTCGGCGTCGGTGCGTGCCAGAACGATGGTCGGCACACCCATGACGTCGGCCGCGAAACGGGCAGCGATCAACTTTTCCACCGCTTCTTGCGTCGGGACCAGCACCTTGCCACCCATATGGCCGCACTTCTTCACCGCGGCCAGTTGGTCTTCGAAGTGAACGCCGGCGGCACCCGCAGCAATCATGTTCTTCATCAGTTCGAAGGCATTCAGCACGCCACCGAAACCGGCCTCGGCATCAGCAACGATCGGCAGGAAGTAGTCGATGAAATCTTTGCTGCCAGGCTCGATGCCACGGCTCCACTGGATTTCGTCGGCGCGCTTGAACGTGTTGTTGATTCGACGAACCATCGTCGGCACCGAATCGTAGGCGTACAGCGACTGGTCAGGATACATGGTTTCGGACGTGTTGCCGTCGGCAGCGACTTGCCAGCCGGACAGGTATACGGCCTCCAGACCAGCCTTGGCCTGCTGCATGGCCTGGCCCGCGGTGATGGCACCGAAAGCGTTCACGTAGCCCTTCTTGGCACCGCCGTTGACTTTTTCCCAGAGCTTCTCGGCGCCGCGTTGGGCCAGTGTGTATTCCGGCTGCAGGCTGCCACGCAGACGGACCACATCAGCGGCGGAATAGCCGCGCTTGACCAGCTTCCAGCGGGGATTGGTCGCCCAATCCTTTTCCAGGGCAGCGATCTGTTCGGCGCGGCTGGGTTGTGCAGAGTTGTTGGACATAAAGACCTCCGGTTGAGTTGAAAAGTGGGGCGCACAGATCTCCACTGCAAGACCGGTGCCGACCCTTGTACTTTAACTCTTCTATAAGACGCATGTCTGCTCTTATGTCTTATAGAAGAGTTATTTTTCTTCTATAAAAATCAACAACTTAAACGCTATTTTTTGTTATGCGGCATATATTTTTCCATAACGGAAACAAACATCCGACTGTAGATCCGCCGCTTGCCGCAATGCGGAATTCCGATTCCGCCATATGAATTTATCTGCTGCACTCCCGGCCCTCGCGCCTTCGTGCCCAGTCGCCGCCCTTCAGAATTGTGCGGCCGCGGACATACCGGGGGTTGATTTCGTACACGATGCATCGAAATAGGCGCCCAAGCACCAAAACCGGGATCATGCGCTTCGCATACTCGTCGCGTTCTTGCGGATACACCTCTTCAATCCGATCCAGCACCGTTTCCAGTTCTTTCGATATTTCATAGACCTCCCCGAGCACAATGGATGCTCCCCCCAACTGCACGCCCGGGTAGGCGCCCAAGTCGTACATCGTTCCGGCAATCTGTGCCACGCCGAGAAATCGGGGCGACGGGAGCAACTGGTTGATGTCGTTGTCTTCGCCGCGACGAAGCGTCCCGTAGACGAACACGTGATTGAGCTGGGAGGCTGTGTCTTCGGGCATGATGTTTCCCCTTGTTCCAGTGGTACAGAGTCAGTCTAGTGAAACCCGAGCAGCCCCGTTTGATCGTCGCCTATGCGTGTCTGGCGCTGAGCATGTCCCTGGTCGGGAGCTACGTGGCCTTGTCCAAACCCCTGGCGGTCGTTTTTCCGGTCTTTCTTCTGGCGTGGCTGCGTTTTGGCATCGGCGGTCTCGCCATGTTGCGTTGGCTGAAAAGGCCGCCAGAAGAACCGCCGCTTTCAGCTCAGACCAAGCGCTTGCTGTTTTTCGAATCCCTTTTCGGGAACTTCCTGTTCACCTTGTGCATGATCTATGGCGTCAAGCTGACCAGCGCCGTCTACGCGGGGGTGGTCATGGCCTCCATTCCCGCCGTGGTCGCATTGATGAGCTGGATGTTTCTCGGCGAACGGATCGGTCGCCGGATCTGGGCGGCCATCGCCCTGGCGGTTTCGGGCATCGCCTTGTTCGCGTTGGCTGGCCCTTCTTCACCTTCGGGCGTTCCGGGTTCAGCGGGCCCACTGCCACCAGTGTCACAGACGGCCATGGGTGTCTTCCTGCTGTTCGGTGCCGTCCTGTGCGAAGCCGCGTACTCGGTCATCGGAAAACGATTGACCCAGTCCATGGGGCCGAAACGGATCACTTCGCTGATCAACCTGTGGGGATTCGCCCTTTCCACGCCGATGGGCCTGTACATCGCGCTGCAGTTTGATTTCCAGGCCGTTCCCGGCTCGATGTGGGCGCTGTTGCTTTTCTATGCGCTGGCGGCCTGCGTCTGGACAGTCTGGCTTTGGATGACCGGCCTCAAGCGCGTACCGGCCGCTCAGGGAGGCGTGTTCACCGTGATGCTGCCAGTCAGCGCCGCGGCAGTCGGCGTGCTGGGCTTGGGCGAGTCGCTGGACCCGCTTCAGTTCCTCGCGTTGGGAATTGCGGTAGCCGGCGTGTTGTTGGCCACGATGCCCTCAAGATTCCGATCCTGAAGGGCACCACCCTTCACCCATGGACGGGTCGGGCGGAAACGACCACCCCGTCCTCGTCGGCGTACAGCCAATCTCCAGGGCGCACCCATACGCCCTGGATCTGCACCGGCAGATCGGCCTGCCCATCGCCCCGCTTGGCCGTTCTCATCGGCATCAGGGCCAGAGCCCGGAGACCTAGGCGGGCCTGATTCAGTTCAGCCACGTCGCGCACAGCCCCATCGACCACGATGCCCGCCCACCCATTCCGGGCGGCCGCCGCCGCAAGGTTGCCACCGACCAGCGCGCGGCGCAGGGACCCGGCGCCGTCCACCACCAGAACCCGGCCGACCCGCCCGGTCGGCGTGTCGACGTAGCCCGGCGAATTGACAGCCTCGCGCACGCGCGAGTTGTCCTCCGGACATCGCAGCGTCACAACGGGTCCGCAGAACCGCGTCAAGGCACCAAAGTCTTTGAAAACCGGCGGCAAGACCCGGATGTCCCCGCTGGTATCTTCTTCAAAGGCATCACAGATGTCACAGGTGGCAAACAAAGGCAAATCAGGGGCGTTCATGACAGAAAGTTGGAAAAGATGGGTTGAAACAAGAGGCGAAGAATACCGGTTTTGCCTTGAATGAAATGGACGCACGCAACGCCATCGTTTTGACTCCACGCGCTTGCTCTTCAGGTGGGTGGCACCGGCGATGAGCGAGCAATCGCGGCACAGCCGTGCGGTATGGGGAAATCCGCAACAATTCAGAGGGAAAAATGCCTATTTCCGCTTGGAATCGTGGGTTTTCTCCAGTAGCATCCGCTTTGCCAGTCGAGAAGCAGTTTTCACTGGTCATCAACCCACCACCCGAAGAGGATCAACCATCATGGCAACTGCAAAGAAGGCACCGGCTAAAAAGGCCGCCCCGGCGAAGAAGGCTGCGCCGGCCAAGAAAGCCGCTCCGGCGGCGAAGAAGGCGGCCCCCGCCAAGAAGGCCGCCGCACCGGCCAAGAAAGTAGCCGCCAAGGCTCCGGCCAAGAAAGCCGCCGCCCCCGCGAAAAAGGCCGCCGCCAAGCGCACGCCCAACGCCGCCTTCATGAAGGCCCTGACCCCCAGCGACGCGCTGGCCGCCATCATCGGCAAAGGCCCCTATCCGCGCACCGAAGTGACGAAGAAGATCTGGGACTACATCAAGAAGAACAAGCTTCAGGATGCGGCCAACAAGCGCATGATCAACGCTGACGCCAAGCTGAAGGAGATCTTCAAGAAAGCTCAGGCATCGATGTTCGAAATGACCAAACTGATCAGCTCGCACTTGAAGTGAACCCTGGTGATGCCGGCGCTGTCGCCGGTTCATCAAGCCGAAGGCCCGGTCGTCACCGGGCCTTTTTCATGGTCTTTTCACAGTTTTCTTGCTCAAAAGACTAAACACCCAGCGCCCAACGGCCATCAGGCGCTATTGTTTTTGATAGCAACATTGCGGATGGCGCTCAAGGTGCCGCGGGTGGTGATGACCTCCGGGTCCAGCATCACCTCGATCACAGTGCCCTGTCGTCGACCCAGAGCCGCCAGCAGGGCCGGCTCGAAATCCGCTGTCCGCTCGATCCGCGCGCCCGCGTACCCGTAGGCCAGGGCGAGGGCCGAAAAGTCGGGGTTTTGCAACGCCGAGCCGCTCACATGCGTGGGGTATTCACGTTCCTGATGCATGCGGATGGTGCCGTACATGCCATTGTTCAGCAGCAGGATGATGCTTCTGCCGCCGTGCTGCACGGCTGTGGCGAGTTCCTGCCCGTTCATCAGAAAGTCTCCGTCGCCCGCGATGGTGAAGGCGGTCCGCCCGGTCAGCAGGTTGGCCGCAATGCCAGCGGGCACGCCGTAACCCATCGCGCCGTTCGTGGGCGCAAGTTGGGTCTTGACGCCGTTGACCAGTCCGTGGTGACGGAAGAAGCGGTGCATCCAGCTCGCGAAGTTCCCGGCTCCGTTGGTCACGACCGCATCACGCGGCAGATGCCTTTGCAGCGTTGCGACGATCGCCGGCATGTCGATGTCGCCGGGCAGAGCCTGGGGCACCAGGTTCGCAAGGTAGTCCGCATGGGCTGCTGCGGCCCAGTCCGACCAGGGCAGTCCGGGCGGTGCGCTCAGCACCTCCAGACTGCGCGCGGCGGCATTCATCGTGGAACATATGGCCAGGTCGGCCTGATAGACCCGGTTCAGTTCCTCCGCGCTGCTGTGGATGTGCACCAGTTTCTGCCGCGACTGAGGGGGGGCCGGCAGGCTGTAGCCGCCGGTCGTCATTTCGCCCAGGCGCGGCCCGATCGCGATCAGCAGATCGCTGTTCCTGATGCGCGCCGCCAGCTTCGGATTGATGCCGATGCCCACATCGCCGGCATACAGGGGATGGTGGTTGTCGAAGGTATCCTGAAAGCGGAACGCGTTGCCCACCGGCAGATGCCAGTTCTCGGCGAATCGTTGCAAGGCTTGGGCGGCCTGCGGCGTCCAGCCGCCACCGCCGGCCAGCACGAACGGACGTTCGGACCGCAGCAGCAGGTCACGCAATCGGCGCAGGCTGCCCGGGGCCGCCCAGGCCTGCACAGGCTCCACCCGCGCCACAGGTTGCCGGTCCACGGTCTGAGTCAGCATGTCCTCTGGCAGAACCAGCACCACCGGACCGGGGCGACCGTTCATCGCGGTGGCGAAAGCCCGCGCCACGTACTCCGGCAGGCGCCGCGCGTCGTCGACCCGTTCGACCCGCTTGGCCATGCCCTTGGTGCTGGGTCCGAAGAAACTGCAGAAATCCACCTCCTGAAACGCCTCACGATCGCGGGTATCGCTGGCCACGTCCCCCACAAACAGAACCATCGGCGTCGAGTCCTGAAATGCGGTGTGTACGCCGATGGACGCGTTGGTGGCGCCGGGCCCGCGGGTGACAAAGCAGATGCCGGGGCGCCCGGTCAGCTTGCCCTGGGCTTCGGCCATGAAAGCCGCCCCGCCCTCCTGACGGCAGGTAATGAAGCGGATCCGATCCGCGAACGCATGGAAGCCGTCCAGCACCGCCAGGTAGCTCTCGCCGGGCACACCGAATACATCGGTCACGCCTTGGGCAATCAGGCACTCGACCAACAGGTGGCCCGCCAGTTTCTTGTCAGTCATGGATCACATTGTGCCGCCGCGAATGAGCAGGCAGCCCAAGACCTCCGGCCTGCGATCAGGCCGGTACCGTTCGCCGGCCCACGCCCAGCGCAGCGCCTACGCTCAGCAGCAGAACCAGCGCCGCACCCGCCAGTGTGGCCGCGTACCAGCCCCGGTCCATGAACACCCCGAAGATGAGCGGCGAGACCGCGAATCCGACATCCAGACCGGAATACACCATGCCATACACCCGACCGGTGGCGCCCTTGGGCGTGGCCTTCTTGATCATCATATCCCGGCTCGGCCCGCCGATACCGACGGCCAGTCCGGTCGCAGCCAGGACCACCATGGTCCCCGTCCCGCCGAACACACCCGTGGCACACAGTCCGAGCAACAAGGCCGCCACGGTCATGCAGACGGCCACCACGCGGTCGCTGTGGCGAGTCAGCCGCGCGGCGACAAAGCCGCCCATGAACATGCCGAAGGCGCCGCACAGCATGTAGGCTGTCAGGGTCAGAGTGGCGGCCTCGAAACTCACGCCATGCAAGGCCTTCAGCAGCGAGACCGAGAAGCTCTGGATGACCGCCAGCGTCATCGTCGACAGCAGGAAGAAGCCGAAGCACCACCAGACCACCGGCAGCCTCATGAACGCCAAGTCGTTGGCGGGCGTTGCGCCGGCGTGGCGCGGTACCACCTCCGTGCGCAGATGGCGGCGATTGAACACCAGCACCAGCAGGATCGCGGTGTACATCAGGGCTGCCGCCAGATAAGCCGCCCGCCAGCCCGCGACAGCCGTGATGCCGGCAAAGAACACCGGCGCCAGCGCCCAGCCGAGATTGCCCGTCAGGCCATGGGCGCTGAAGGCATGGCCAAGCCGCGGCGCCGACACCCGCTGGTTGAGGATGGTGAAGTCCACCGGGTGGAACGTGCAGTTTCCGAGCCCAGCCAGCACCGCCACCAACATCAGCGCGCCATAACCACCTGCGACCGCGCCCACGAGGCAGGCCGCAATGAAGAAGCCGAACGCACCGAACAGCGCGGGTCGTGCGCCGATACGGTCGACCACAAAGCCGGCCGTGGCCTGACCGGTACCCGACACCACAAAAAACAGGGTCATCAGGAACCCCAGTTCGGCAAAGCTGAGACCGAACTCCTTCATGAAAATCGGGAACAGCGGGGGCAACAGCAGGTGACCGAAATGGGAGCTGGCATGTGCCAGTCCGACCAGACCGATCACGGTCGCATCCTCGCGAAGCGGCGTCGAAACGGCATCGAGCGTGGGGGCAGCGGCACTCATGGCGCAATGCTAAGGCGCTAGCCATGATGCGGAAAGTCGATAAACTGCCAATCAACAGCGAAAACCAGCCAATTCATCGTGCCGCCAATCTCGCGCCCCGCCTTCAAAGCGACCCCCATGGGTGATGCGGAAGCCTTCATGCCCTCGCCCCAACGGCCGGTTCGGGTGCGTTCACGCAACCTGGGCGCCGACGAGCATCTGGAACCCCACCGGCACGATTGGGGCCAGTTGACCTACTGCGAATCAGGCACGATGCAGGTGACCTGCAACGTGCCGCATCCCGTGACCTGCATCGCCCCACCCTCGCGCGCGGTCTGGGTGCCCCCGGGGGCTCTTCATGCGGTGACCGTGCTGGAGGCCGCGCAATTGCGGACGTTGTACATCGAAGCAGGCGCGGTGGCCGAAGGCTGGTCCACCAGCCGGGTGATTCGAGTCAGTCCGCTGCTGCGCGAGCTGATCGGCGCCCTGGACGATGCCCAGTCCCTCGGCGCAGACCGACCACTGAGGGAACAGTCACTCTCGACCCTGGTGCTGGACGAAGTGCACCACGCCGACACCCAGTCCCTGGGCGTGCCCTTGCCCGACCCGATCAGCGGCGACAAGCGCCTTCGCGCGCTGTGCGAGGCCGTGATGAGGGCGCCGGCGGCCCGGTCCACGCTGGCGCAATGGGCCCGCGACATCGGCGCCAGCGAGCGCACCCTGGCGCGGCTGTTCCGGGAAGAACTGGGCCTGAGCTATCCGCAGTGGCGTCAGCAGGTGGTGCTGGCACACGCCCTGCCCCTGCTCTCCCGCGGCCTGCCGGTCAGCCAGGTGGCGGCGGCCGCCGGCTACGGCAGTGACAGCGCGTTCAGCGCCATGTTCAAAGCGGCCATGGGTCAGCCGCCCAGCGCCTTCCGGGCCTGACCGGATCTCAGACTGACCGGCCTGCGGGCGGGGCCGGCCCAAGAGCGTCAGTTCAAGACGCCCTGCACAGCCCATCCGATGGTGCCAACCCGCGGGGGCCTCGACGTGTAACGCCGTGTTCATCACGGATCGCCGACGCCACGGGGCGTGATGGGAGCGAGCGACAACATGCGGTTACATCCCTGACGTTTACCCATACCGGTATTCATCTTCGGTTCAGCAAGCGCCACTACATTCAAACCCGGCAGTCGACCCCAATCCAACCGTGAAGAACAGGAGAAGAAAGTGATCAAGAGATTTCGCGTATTGATACCGCTCGTTGTTGTCGCCGCCGCGGCCAGCACCGCCGCGCAGGCACAGGTCGGACAAGCCGGTCGTCTGCTGGCGTCCAACTGCTTCCAATGTCACGGCACGAACGGCAAGGGACCTGGTTTTGACGACATCAATGGAAAGTCGGTCGGTGAAATCTACAAGAAGCTGAAGGAATTCCAGGCCGGCAAGGAAGGCAACGGGATCATGGCCAAACATGCCCTGGGCTACACCGACGCCCAGTTGGTAGCACTCGACAAATGGCTGTCGACCCAGCGTTGAACCCGGTCGCCTGACAAGAACAACACCACTTTCGGAGTAACACCATGGACAGAAGAATTTTTCTTGGATCGGCACTGGCCGGTGCCGTCGGCGCCACCCTGAGCGCCTGCGGCGGCGGCAGCGAAGCCGACCCTGCGCTGGAGCTGGCATCCTCCTCGCGCCGCACGACGACGACTACGACCCCAACCACCACCACAGCCGCTGCCAGCGCCAAGTCCCGCGTCATCGTGATCGGTGGCGGCATGGGCGGCGCCACCGTGGCCAAGTACCTGCGCCTGTGGGGTGACGCCATCGCCGTGACCCTGGTGGAGCGCATGCCGACCTACACCTCCAACATCATGAGCAGCCTGGTGCTGAGCGGGCAGCGCACCGTCAGCAGCCTGTCGTACAGCTACGACACGCTGCGCAGCAAGTACGGCATCACCACCGTGTTCGGCGAGGTGGTCGCGATCGACCCCGTCGGTGCCAAAGTCACGTTGGCCAACGGCACCGTGCTGACAGCCGACCGTATCGTCATGGCCCCCGGCATCAGCTTTGACACCGTGCCCGGCCTGGGCACGTCCGACAAGATGCCGCACGCCTGGCAGGCCGGCCCGCAGACCACGTTGCTGGCCAACCAGCTCAAGGCCATGCCCACCAGGGGTGTGGTGGTGCTGACCATCCCCAAGACGCCCTATCGCTGCCCGCCCGGCCCCTATGAACGCGCCTGTCTGATCGCCGACTGGCTGAAAGTCAAGAAGCCGGGCTCCAAGCTGATCGTGCTGGACGCCAACCCCGGCATCGTGACCGAGGTGGACAACTTCACCAATGCCTTCATGGGCCTGCACGGCAATGTGATCGAGTACCACGCCAACGCCGAGGTCACCAGCGTGGACCCGTCCAGCATGTCGCTCTTCACCACCGCCGGCACGATCCGTGGCGACGTCATCAACATGATTCCGCGCCAGCGTGCCGGCAGCCTGATCGCCACGGCCGGTCTGAACAACGCCACCGAGGGCCGCTTTGCCGGCGTCAACGTGCTGAGCTATGCCAGCACCGTGTCCGGCGCCAGCAAGGTCCACGTCATCGGCGACTCCAGCGCCACCACCCAGCCCAAGGCCGGCCACATCGCCAACCAGGAGGCCAAGGTCTGCGCCGATGCGATCAGCCGCATCCTGTCAGGTGGCTCACCCGACCCTGCGCCGGTGACCAACTCGGCCTGTTTCTCCACCATCACCATGAGTCAGGCTTCGTGGCTGACGGCGGTCTTCCAGTACAACCCAGCCTGGCTCAACCCGGCCACGGGCATCACCGGGCCGGCCATGGTGCCGGTGGCTGCCAGTTCTGCCGCCTCGACCGGCTGGAACAAAGAAAACTTCGAAGACATGGGTGAGTGGTTCAAGGCCCTGATGGCCGACTCGTTCGCCTGACCCAAGCGTCGCCGCCTTACGCAGGCGGTGCGCTATCCTTGACCTGAATACAGGGCCCGCCATGGCAGGCCCTTCGTCTGTGGCCTAATGGAGGGTTGTTTCACCCATATCGACAGGAGTTCCCATGCCCCAGAAAATCAGAACCGAAGCCGACCGCAAGGCCACGCCAGCTCCCACCCCCGTCGCGGGCCAGACCACCACGACCGGCAAGGGCCAGAAGCGCAGTCTCGAACGCGGCACCGCCACCCGCAGCAAGAAGAACCCCGGCAAGCGCGCCCACAAGGGCGGTTGATCGCCGGACGCGGCTGGCGCTGTAACCGCTGCGCCGCCGCTTCCGCCAGGGCGGCTGCCGTGCGCTGCGGAGCGCCAGAATCGGCCCTGCGGGGCCGTTTTTTTCGATTGATTCCGACGATTGCATCGCCAGACGGCCACCAGCAGCTACATTATTTGTAGCAAATATCTCGGATTGCCTGGGGCTTACGCCCGCAAACCGAGTGGATCGCGATCCTGTCCGTCGCCGATCAACGCCCCCATCTTGAAAACACCACTGACCCGCAGCACCGGCTCGCCATCCGCGGTGATCAGTCCCTGTGCAAACAGGAGATTTCGCGTGGTGCGCAACACATCGCCCTCGCCCTGCACCCAGGCGCCCAGCGGGCTCGCGCCCAGGTAGTCGACCTGCAAGCTGATGGTCGGCAGAAACCGGCGTTCACCCTGGGTCTGGTACATCGAGGCGCAGGGCAACAACATGTCGGCCAGGGTGGCCATCATCCCGCCGTGGCAGATGACCAGCGGATTGGTGTGGCGGTTTTCCACGCGAAAACCCAGCTGCAACCGTTCTCCGGTCCAACGCGCATACAACGGACCGTTGTGCGCGATGAACGGGCCGCCAACAACCACGGCCTTGAAACCTTCGGGCACGGACACCGGCGACGTCGCGCCCACCTGGGGAGAATAAGCATTGCTCACGGAACACTCTTGGAAGATGGAACAGAAACCCCATCCTACGGGCGGATGCGCGCCGCGCGGGTCGACCTCGCGACACCCAGACTCGCGCCCCCCGCCGCGACGAGTTGGAACGCCTGCTTACAACATGCGCTTGAGCATGCCGGTGACCTGTTCGAACCGCACGCCATAAGGCGGGTAGAACAACGACCCGACACCCATGCGCGACTGGACCAGCACCCCCTTTTCGTGCGTCAGACGCAAGAAGCCGGTGTGGCCGTGGTACGCGCCCCAGCCGCTTTCACCCACGCCACCGAAAGGCAGGTTTTCGTGGGCAATGTGCATCAGGGTGTCATTGACCGACACGCCCCCGCTCACGGTGTTGTTCAGAACCTTGTCACGGGCAGCGGTGCTGGTGCCGAACCAGTACAAGGCCAGCGGCCGCGGCCGCGCGTTGATGACGCCGATGGCTTCGTCCAGTGAACCGTAGGTCAACACCGGCAGAATCGGGCCGAAGATTTCCTCCTCCATCACCCGCATGCCACTGACCGGGTTGAACACCAGCACCGGCGCCATCTGTCGCTGAGCTGAACCGGGTGAACCTGCCACCCCACCCTGCGGATCGACGACCCTCACGGTGGCACCACGCGCCTGCGCGTCGGCCAGCAGAGCCTGCATGCGCTCGAAGTACCGATCATTGAGCAGGCTGGTGTAGTCGGGATTTCCCTCGATGGTGGGAAACAGGCGCTTAACGGCTGCGGAGAATTCTTTCTCGAATTTGGCTTCCTGACCTTTGGGCAGCAGCACGTAGTCGGGGGCAATGCAGGTCTGCCCGGCATTGAGCAGCTTGCCGTGGGCGATCTTGATCGCCGCATCCGACAGGTCGCAGCTTTTGTCGATGATGCACGGCGACTTGCCGCCCAGTTCCAGCGTCATCGGCGTGAGATTGGCCGCCGCCTCGGCTGCCACCTTGCGCCCGATTGCCGTCGACCCGGTGAAAAACAGATGGTCGAACGGCAGCGCGGCAAAATGCGCAGCCAGCGCCGCATCCCCCAGAATGACGCAGAACTCTTCCTCGTCGAAATGGTCGTGCACCAAGTCGGCGATCAGTTGACTGGTGCGAGGTGTCAGCTCGCTGGGTTTGAGCATCACCCGGTTGCCTGCGGCCAGCGCGGTGGCGGCGGGCGCGAAGGCCAGCTGTATCGGATAATTCCAGGGCGAAATGACCCCCACCACGCCCAGCGGCTGGCGCTGGATGAAGGCGGTGGCCGGCTTGAGGTAGACCGGCGTGGCCACTTTGACCGGTTTCATCCATCGCGCCAGATGCGTATTCAGGTGGCTGAGCAGGCTGCGCAGCATGAACAGGTCGGCCACCTCGGTGACGCTGCCCGACCGTACGCCGAAATCGCCTTGCACCGCCGCGCTCAACGCCTCGCCTTGGCCCTCAATCAGGCGACGCAGGCGTTTCAGCCGGTCACGGCGAAGCGCCAGGGGCACCTCCATCTGGGCCCGGCTGGCCTGGTACTGGGCATCGAAAATGGCATGCATGGGCAAGGGTTCTTGTGTCATGCGAACGATGATAGAACCCGCGCCGCGCCCCGTTTAGAGCAAGGCCTCCACCGTGGGCGCCTCGCTCTCGCATACCTCTGAATCAGGCCGCGGCCGAGGCCCCGCCGAAGCGGAACACACCGGGTTCGCGCACCGGGTCCACGTCCACGACGATCACCGCCTTGGGCAGGAAACGGCCTTCGAGCAACAGCCTGGACAGCGGGTTCTCGATGCGCTGCTGGATCGCGCGCTTCAACGGGCGAGCGCCGAACACCGGGTCGAAGCCGACCTTGGCCAGTTCGGCCACCGCGGCCTCCGACACGCGCAGCGTGAGTTCCAACTTCTCCAGACGGGCTTCCAGCACCTTGAGCTGGATGCGCGCGATGGACTCGATGTTCTTCGCGTCGAGGGGGTGGAACACCACGGTCTCGTCGATACGGTTCAAGAACTCGGGGCGGAAGTAGTTCTTCAACTCGTCGGTCACCGCGTCCTTGATGTCATCGTAGGGCTGCCCCACCATCTGCTGGATGAGCGGAGAGCCGATGTTGCTGGTCATCACGATCACGGTGTTCTTGAAGTCCACGGTACGGCCCTGGCCGTCGGTCAGGCGGCCGTCGTCCAGCACCTGCAACAGCACGTTGAAGACGTCGGGGTGGGCTTTCTCCACCTCGTCGAGCAGCAGCACCGCGTAGGGCTTGCGGCGCACGGCTTCGGTCAGGTAGCCGCCCTCTTCATAGCCCACATAACCGGGAGGCGCACCGATCAGGCGGGCCACCGAATGCTTCTCCATGAACTCGCTCATGTCGATTCGCACCAGGTGTTCTTCGCTGTCAAACAGGAAACCGGCCAGTGCCTTGCACAGCTCGGTCTTGCCCACACCGGTGGGCCCCAGGAACAGGAAGGAACCGGTGGGCCGGTTCGGGTCGGACAGGCCCGAGCGTGAGCGCCGGATGGCGTTGGCGACGGCCGAGATCGCCTCGTCCTGGCCCACCACGCGCTCGTGCAAGCGAGTCTCCATCTGCAACAGCTTGTCCTTTTCGCCCTGCATCATCTTGGCCACCGGAATGCCAGTGGCGCGCGACACCACTTCAGCGATCTCCTCCGAACCGACCTGGGTTCGCAGCAGGCGAGGCGCTGCACCGTCACTCCGGCTGGCTTCGGCAGCCTGGGCCTCCTTCAGGCGCTTTTCCAGCGCGGGCAGCTGCCCGTACTGCAGTTCGGCCACCTTGTTGAAATCGCCCTTGCGCGTGAGTTCCTCGATCTGGAACTTGAGCTTGTCGATGTCCTCGCGTACCTGGGCACTGCCCTGCGCCGTCGCCTTCTCCGACTTCCAGATTTCGTCCAGGTCGGCAATCTCTTTCTGCAGGCTGTTGATCTCGTCGTCGATCAACTCCAAGCGTTTCAGCGAGGCTTCGTCTTTTTCTTTCCTCACCGCTTCGCGCTCGATCTGCAACTGGATCAGGCGGCGGTCGAGCTTGTCCATCACCTCCGGCTTGGAATCGAGTTCGATCTTGATCTTGGAGGCCGCCTCGTCGATCAGGTCGATCGCCTTGTCCGGCAGGAAGCGGTCAGTGATGTAACGGTGGCTGAGCTCGGCGGCTGCCACGATGGCCGGGTCGGTGATGTCCACGCCATGGTGGACTTCGTAGCGCTCCTTCAGGCCCCGCAGGATCGCGATCGTGGCCTCCACCGTCGGCTCGCCCACGAGGATCTTCTGGAATCGACGCTCCAGCGCGGCATCTTTCTCGATGTATTTGCGGTACTCGTCAAGCGTCGTCGCGCCCACACAGTGCAACTCGCCGCGCGCCAGCGCAGGTTTCAGCATGTTGCCGGCGTCCATGGCACCCTCAGCCTTGCCCGCGCCGACCATGGTGTGCAACTCGTCGATGAAGACAATGGTCTGGCCTTCATCCTTGGCGAGTTCCTTGAGCACGTTCTTCAGGCGCTCCTCGAACTCGCCCCGGAACTTGGCCCCGGCCAGCAGCGCGGCCATGTCCAGGCTCAGCACGCGCTTGCCCTTGAGCGAATCGGGCACTTCGCCAGCCACGATGCGCTGCGCCAGGCCTTCGACGATGGCCGTCTTGCCCACGCCGGGCTCGCCGATCAGCACCGGATTGTTCTTGGTGCGGCGTTGCAGAACCTGGATGGCACGGCGGATCTCGTCATCACGGCCGATCACCGGGTCCAGCTTGCCCATGCTCGCGCGCTCGGTCAGGTCGATGGTGTATTTCGCGAGCGCGTCCCGCTGGCCTTCGGCGTCGGCGCTGGTCACGCCCTGCCCGCCGCGGACGGCGTCAATGGCCGCCTCCAGGCTCTTGCGGGTGAGCCCGTTGGCGCGCGCCAGATTGCCGATCTCGGCCTTGCTGTCGGCCACTGCGAGCAGGAACAATTCGCTGGCGATGAACTGGTCGCCGCGCTTGATCGCCTCCTTCTCTGTCGCCTGCAGCAACTTGCCCAGTTCCGGGCCCACCTGCACCTGATCCTGCCCCTGGACCTCGGGCAGCTTCTTGAGCGCGGCCTCGCCAGCGGCCAGCAGGCCAGGCACGTTGACACCGGCGCGCTGGAGCAGCGCCCTGGGGCCATCCTCCTGCTTCAGCATGGCCACCAGCAGGTGCGCGGATTCGATGTAGGCATTGTCGGCGCCCAAGGCCAACGATTGCGCATCGGCCAAGGCTTCCTGAAACTTGGTGGTGAGTTTGTCGTGTCGCATGAAAATCCTCCAATTGTCAGCAAACTGCGGGCCGACAGCGCGATTTCAAGCCCTGCCGAACTGGACCGCGCTGACTAGAATCAAACCAATGAAACTCGACCAGCTGGCCGCCCGCTACAACCCGGACCAGGATCGCATACTGCTTCGAATGAACACGTCGGACAGCGACGAACTGCGCCTGTGGCTGACCCGTCGCCTGTGCCTGAACCTGTGGCCCAAGTTCAAGGCGATCGTCGCGCAACAGGTGGCCCTGGAGCAAGGCGCCAAAGATCCCGCACGCGCCGCCGCGGCCACGGCGGACGAGACCACACGGCAGATGCTGGCCGACTTCCATCGGCAGGAAAGCCTGAAGAACGCCGACTTCAAGACGCCGTTCCGAGACGACCCGCGCCAGCTGCCGCTGGGCGCCGAGCCCTTGCTGGTCACCGAGGTCGTCTTCACGCCCCTGGCCGGCGGCAAGCTTCAGATTGCATTCAAGGAAAAGCTTCAGGGCGTACCCAATCCGCGCAGCTTCCGCATCAGCCTGCAGGGTGACAACCTGCAAGGCCTGTTGCACCTGATCGACAAGGCGATAGAAACATCCGGCTGGTTTGCGACGACCGCCGGTTCATCCCCTGAACAACCCGCCGGCAGCCCCCAAGCGCGGCCGCGTTACCTCAACTGAAACGCCCTTCGGTTCGCCTGCGTGCCACGCTGGCCCTCAGGCGTTCGAAGCCCGAATGCCCCATCGGGCCAACGCGGCATCGTCGCTGACACGGGCATCCACCCAGCGGGCGCCATCGGGTGTCTGCTCTTTCTTCCAGAACGGCGCCTGGGTCTTGAGATAGTCCATCAGGAATTCGCAGGCCTGAAAGCTCTCGCCCCGGTGGGCCGAACTCACCGCCACCAGCACGATCTGGTCCAGGGGCTGCAGCACGCCGACACGGTGAATGACCCGCGCACCCAGAATGTCGAAGCGGCCAAAGGCCTCGTCGATCATGGCCTCGATCGACTGTTCGGTCATGCCAGGGTAGTGCTCCAGTTCCATCGACAGCACCGATTCGTGCCCACCGGGCACGCTGTCGCCAGCCGGGCTGTGGTTGCGGTCGCGCACGGTCCCGACAAAACTGCAGACGGCGCCAACCCGGCCATCACCCTGGCGCAAGGCCGCCACCTCGGTGGACAGATCGAAATCACCGGTCTGGATCGTGACACGCGCGCTCACCGAGTCGCCTCCGCACCGCGCACGGCGCACTGAGGCGCAAGTTGCCCGGGATGTCCTGCCATTGCGCTCATGCTTGGTTTCGAGGGCTCAGCCGCCGGTCACCGGCGGAAAAAAACCGACCTCCGCGCCCTCGCCCAAAGCCGTGGACTCGTCGGCCATCACGTGGTTCAGCGCAAGGCGCACCGCGCGACCGCGGGCCAGGCACTCGGCATAAGCGCCGCCGCGGCCGATCAGTTCGTCGCGCAGCCCGCCGAGGGTTCCGACACCGGTGTCGACCGTTTCGCTGTCCCGTTCCAGCGATTCCCGGATCGAGGCGAAGTAACGAATATGGACCTTCACGCCAGCAACTCCGAAAACGCGACGAATCGGACCGGATCGCCATGGGCGATCGTCGCGCCTGCCGGACGGTCCACCAGGCCATCGCCCCAGACGGCCGAGGTGAGCACACCGGAGCTCTGGTTGGCAAACAGATCCAGCCCACCGGCCGCATTGCGCCGTACCCGCAAGAATTCTCGGCGCTTTTCAGCCTTCTCCATCGTGAAATGGGCGGGGAGTGCCATGAATTGTGGAGCAAGCGCCGCTGCGCCCTGCAACCGCAGCAGGAACGGCCTCACCAGCAGCAGGAAGGTGACGAAGCTCGAAACGGGGTTCCCCGGCAGGCCGATGAAATGACAAGGCCGATCGGCGTCGGCGCCGGCGCCCGCGTCCCGTCGGACGGTGCCGTACGCAAACGGCTTGCCCGGCTTCATGGCGATCTGCCACAGGTCCAGGGCACCCAGCCGCTCAACGGCCGGCTTGATGTGGTCTTCCTCGCCCACCGAGACACCGCCGCTGGTCAGGATCAGGTCATGGTGGTCGGCCGCGGACTTCAGCGCCGCCACGGTGGCGTCGCGCCGGTCGGGCACGATGCCCAGGTCACTGACCTCGCAACCGAAGCGATGCAGCAGCGCGCGCAGGAAAAACCGGTTCGAATTGAAGATGGCCCCCGCGGGCAAGTCGGCCGGCGCCACAGCCCCGGGCATGACCAGTTCATCCCCGGTGGAAAACAAGGCCACCCGCACCCGCGCTGCCACCTCGAGCCGGGCGCACCCGATGCTGGCGGCCAGGCCCAGGCTCGCGGGCGAAAGCCTCGCGCCCTGGGGCAGAACCACCGCGCCGCGCCCCACGTCTTCGCCGGCGCGCCGAATCCACCGGGCAGCCTCGGGCACACGATGAAAGCGCACGGCGTGTACATCGCCGCCCACCGCCTCGGTGTCTTCCTGCATGACCACGGTGTCCGCCCCCCGCGGAACTGGCGCCCCGGTGAAAATGCGCGCCGCCGTGCCCGGCTCCAGCGCGTGCGCCGCTGCGCCCGCCGGGATGCGTTGTGACACCCGCAACACGGCGCCGGCATGGCTGACGTCTGCCAAGCGCACGGCGTAGCCGTCCATTGACGAGTTGTCCTGCGGTGGGACCTGCAGCCCCGAGACCAGATCAGCGGCCAGCACCCGCCCGTCCGCGTCGAAGGTAGAAACGGACTCAGTCCGCTCCAGCGGATGAGCCTGGGCCAGCAGGCGTTGCAGGGCGTCGTCGAGCGCCATCAGAGGCGCGCGGGTGGAAGCTGAAGCAGTGAAACTCATTGGGACAGATCGGCGCTGTAGTCGAACCGGATCCGATTGTCGATCAACCAGGGCGTCGGCGCATCGGCATCGTGCAAATCGGGCACCGTCGATCCGGTGGGTTCGAGCGGCCGCTCGGGCCAAAGGATGGCCGCCGCGACCCCGAAGTTGCCCTTCGCGGAGCGCACGCATGGGTCCGCCGCGGCACGCCAAGCCTCGATCCTGAGCCGATCGCCGACCTTGCCGGGGCGTTCCATGCCGGAACGATGATGGGCATGCCTGTCCACCGACAGCCGCTGGCCCGGCGGCCAAAAGACGGCGTTCCCCTTCTCCACTCGCGTGGGCTTGCCGGCCCCGGAGAACCCGGCGAAACCCATGATCTTCACGCCAATCCCGTCATCATGCTATCTTGACGGTAGCACCTGGTGACCCAAGGACGCTGGAGTTCATCGATTTGAGGCACATTTTTCGGCAATCAGGCGTTTCACGGCTTCGGCCTGGGCCGGCAGGACCACCACGCGCCGCGGCAAGGCCTCGATCCCGTCGAACTTCGCGGGCCGGTCGGGCTCGCGGCCCAGCGCTTCCACGATGGCGGCGGCAAACTTGATCGGCAGCGCGGTCTCCAGCACGATCATCGGCACGCCCGGCTGCGGATGCTCCCGCGCCACCTTCACGCCATCGGCGGTGTGGGTGTCGATCATCACGCCAAAGCGTTCCCAGGTGTCGCGGATGATGGCCAGCCGGTCGGCATGGGTGCTCTTGCCGCTGACAAATCCGTAGCGCATGGCGGCGCCGGAAAAGGCCGGATCGGCGCTCAGGTCGAAGCGCCCGTCCCGGCTCAGCGCGTCCCCGAACAGGGCCTTGACCCGTGCGCCGTCGCGCCCGAGCAGGTCGAACACGAAGCGTTCGAAGTTGCTGGCCTTGGAAATGTCCATCGACGGACTGGAGGTCTCGTGCGTGTCGGCGCTGCCCCGCACGCGGTAGACACCGGTGCGGAAGAACTCGTCGAGCACGTCGTTTTCATTCGTCGCCACCACCAGTCGCCTGACCGGCAGGCCCATCATGCGGGCCACATGGCCGGCGCAGACGTTGCCGAAATTGCCCGAGGGCACGGTGAAGGAGACCTTCTGCGTGTTGTCGGACGCGGCCTGGAAATAGCCGGCAAAGTAGTACACCACCTGCGCCAGCAGCCGGGCCCAGTTGATGGAGTTCACGGTGCCGATCTTGTAGCGGCGCTTGAAGTCCAGGTCGTTGCTGACGGCCTTGACGATGTCCTGGCAGTCGTCGAACACGCCTTCGATGGCGATGTTGTGGATGTTCTCGTCCATCAGGCTGAACATCTGCGCCTGCTGGAACGGGCTCATGCGCCCGTGCGGGCTGGTCATGAACACGCGCACACCTTTCTTGCCGCGCATCGCGTACTCGGCGGCGCTGCCGGTGTCGCCGCTGGTCGCGCCCAGGATGTTGAGCTGCTCACCGCGGCGCCCCAGTTCGTATTCGAACAGGTTGCCCAGCAGCTGCATGGCCATGTCCTTGAAGGCCAGTGTGGGGCCGTTGGACAGGGCTTCGAGCATCAGACCGGGCTCCAGCGGCTTGAGCGGCACGATCTGCGGCGTTCCGAAGACGGCCTCGGTGTAGGTGCGCTCGCAGATGGCCTGGAGGTCCGCCGCCGGGATGTCGTCGATGTACAGCGACAGGATTTCGAACGCCAGCGCGGCATAGCCTCGCGTCTGCCAGATGCCGCGCCAGGCCGCGAGCGTGGCCGCGTCCACCTGGGGGTAGGTTTCCGGCAGGTACAGGCCGCCGTCCGGCGCGAGGCCCTCGAGCAGGATTTCGCAGAAGCGTTTGCGGTCCGGATCGCCGCGTGTGGACAGGTACCGCATCAGTTCAGCTCTTCCTTGCGGATGCGCACGATCGGCGCCAGCACCGTGGGCAGGGCCTGCAGCTGGGCCATGACGTCGTTCAGCGTGCCTTCGCGCGTGTCGTGTGTGAGGATGATGAGATCGGTCTGGTTCGAATCCTCGCCGCCCACCTCGTCGGCTTCGCGCTGCAGCACGGCGTCGATGCTGATGCCGGCGCCGGCCATGATGCCGGTCACCCGGGCCAGCACGCCGGCCTTGTCGGCCACGCGCAGGCGCAGGTAGTAGCTGGTCACCACCTCGCTCATCGGCAGGACCTGCAGGTCGCTCATGGCGTCCGGCTGGAAGGCCAGGTGCGGCACGCGGTTGAGCGGGTCGGCCGTGTGCAGACGGGTGATGTCCACCAGGTCAGCGATCACGGCGCTGGCCGTGGGCTCGCTGCCCGCGCCTTTGCCGTAGTACAGCGTGGTGCCCACGGCGTCACCGTGCACCACCACCGCGTTCATCGCGCCCTCGACGTTGGCGATCAGGCGCTTGCTCGGCACCAGGCTCGGGTGCACGCGCAACTCGACCCCACCTGGCGTGCGCTTGGTGATGCCCAGCAGCTTGATGCGATAGCCCAGCTGTTCGGCATAGCGGATGTCGCTGGCGCCGAGCTTGGTGATGCCTTCGACATAGGCCTTGTCGAACTGCACGGGGATGCCGAACGCGATCGCGCTCATGATCGTGGCTTTGTGGGCCGCGTCCACGCCTTCGATGTCGAAGGTGGGATCGGCCTCGGCATACCCCAGGCGCTGCGCCTCCTTGAGCACCACGTCGAAATCCAGACCCTTGTCACGCATCTCGGACAGGATGAAATTGGTGGTGCCGTTGA
>ERZ1645187.1582-NODE-1582-length-20799-cov-8.759497_pt1 | contig 20799 bp, 18 predicted proteins | sample MGYA00575352_ERZ1645187 | MGnify/ENA primary metagenome ERZ1645187 (study PRJEB40837, sample SAMN11349314) | freshwater sediment metagenome | isolation source: river sediment | host: Sediment | place: India: Wazaribad , New Delhi | collected 2017-02-21 ... | reverse complement strand
GAACGATTGAAGCAACTTATTCTCTCTCTGGTGGTTATAATAAGTAGTCTGAATTATCCCAGTAATCAAAAGGAAACATTATGATCGAAATTTTGCCAGTCGAAACCAAAAATCAGGAAAATGCCTTTGTCGATTTTCATTATCAACTTTATGAAAAATGCCCCCAATGGGTTCCGCCCTTTAAGACTGACATCCACATGATGCTCAACAAAAAGAAACATCCGTTTTATGAGCATTCCGACTCGGACTTTTTTATAGCCATGCGCGACGGTGAAATGGTTGGGCGAATTGCTGCGCTCGAAAACAAACCCTTCAATGCTTACCATGGAACCAAAGACGCTGAGTTTTACCTTTTCGACAGCATTGACGACCAGGAAGTTGCCAACGCACTGTTTGACCGTGTCGTTGCCTGGACCAAATCCCGGGGGTTGAACCGGATCGTCGGGCCCAAAGGCTATGGCCCGTTGGATGGTTACGGCATTCAAATCGAGGGGTTCGAGCACCGCCAAATGATGAACATGATGAACTATAACTATCCATATTATCGACAGCTGGCTGAAGATTACGGCTTCGTGAAGGAAGTCGATTTTGTGTCCAGCTACCTGGTGCCACGCAACTTCCAGATGCCAGAGAAAGTTCTGAAAGCCGTCGAAATCGCCAAGCGGCGCAACGTACTACGGATCGTTTCTTTCGATAACAAACGCGAGCTCAGAAAATGGATCCCGGGTTTGCGCGATGCATACAATAAGGCTTTCATCAAGAATTGGGAATATTATCCGCTATCGAAACGTGAGCTGGATTATGTTGTCGATAACGCCATGACCATTGTCATCCCCAAATTAATCAAATTCATCGTCAATGAGCGCAACGAAGTTGTAGGTTTCGTCCTGCCATTTCCGGATATTTCTGCCGCGATGCAGAAAAATAAGGGTAAGCTGGGACCGATTGAAATTTTGCGGCTGCTGCGCGAGACAAAAAAGACGGAATGGCTGGATTTCAACGGGATCGGCATTCTGCCGGAATATCAAGGGATGGGCGGCAATGCGATTATCTTTGATGAGCTATCCAAAGCAGCAAATGCCACAGAACAGTTCAAGCAATCTGAATTAACTCAGGTTGCTGAGACTGCTGTACAAATGCGCAAAGACTTGGCCAACCTGGGAGCTAAGTTTTATAAAAACCATCGGGTTTACAAACTGGAGCTGGAATAAAAAAAAGCGGGTGATGGGATTCGAACCCACGAATGTTAGCTTGGGAAGCTAATGCCTTACCACTTGGCAACACCCGCAGCGGACATATTCTAACGCAAGATGAATTTTTTGGGTATATGCAACAAGGGATGGGGAGGTACTGTCAAATGGTGAGTGATCCAGAAAAACCCACACAGTTTCTCACAGAACGGGCGCGTTCGTTCAAGCACGCTTTTGATGGCTGGGGCTTCATGCTGCGCACGCAACGCAACGCTTGGATCCACTTTGCCGCAACGGTCGCCGTTGTGCTCGTCAGCTTGTGGCTGAGACTGAACCTTCTGGAGTGGGCTGTGATTCTGTTGGTCATTGGGATGGTGTGGACGGCAGAATTTCTTAATACCGCGCTTGAGGCAATTGTTGATCTGGCCAGTCCCGATAATCATCCGCTTGCAAAAGTGGGAAAAGATCTCGGCGCAGGCGCGGTTTTGGTTTCAGCTTTCATTGCACTTGTGATCGGCATACTTATCCTTGGACCAGCCTTATGGGTTAGGCTCGGGCTTTAGGAAGCCTGCACACGCGCGTTTGACGGCGCATTATCCTGTATAATGATTGCAAGAATTTCCTGGAGGATCCGCTGATGATTGAAGAACCGATTAATGTGACTGATGCTGCATTCCAAAAAACAGTACTCGAGTCCCCACTGCCAGTTATTGTTGACTTTTGGGCGCCGTGGTGCGGCCCTTGCCGCATGGTGGCACCCGTTTTGGATAAGGTGGCCAAAGAACAGGCTGGAAAGTTAATAGTGGCCAAAGTAAACACCGATGAAAATCAGGAATGGGCCGGCCGGTATGGGGTGCAAGGCATCCCGACCATGCTGATGGTGAAAGATGGCAAGATTGTCCACCGTCAGGTGGGAGCGCTGCCAGAACCGATGCTGCGCGAGACGATCTCGCAGTTCCTTGAAGTAGCCGGCGGGGCAGCTCAAGCCTGATTTTTTTTCGCAGCCAAAGCACAGGGCTCATTTTCATGAGCCCTGGTTTGTTTAATCGCCTTCCCGGGTGATGTCAGCGCCCAGGCTGGCCAGTTTTTGATCGAGCTTTTCGTAGCCGCGGTCAATCTGGGTCACATTGCGGATGACACTGGTGCCTTTGGCCGAAAGCGCTGCCAAAACCAGCGCGATCCCTGCCCGAATATCGGGGCTGTCCAATTTTTCACTGTTTAGGCGGGTTGGGCCATTCACAATACAGCGATGCGGATCGCACAGCACGATCTGAGCGCCCATGGCGACCAGCTTGTCGGTGAAAAACATGCGGCTGGGGTACATCCAATCATGAAAAAGAATGGTTCCGGTAGACTGGGTGGCAATCACAATCGCGATGGACATCAAGTCGGTAGGGAAGGCCGGCCAGGGCATGACGCTGATTTCTGGAATGGCATTCCCTAGATCAGATTCAATAACAAGGCGCTGATTTGCGCCTACCAAAACGTCTTTTCCGACAATATCAAAATCGACGCCCAGCCGGCGCAGCACCAGTTGGATCATCCCCAGGTGTTCGACACCTGCATCTTGAATGCGCATCTCACCATGGGTCACCACCGCCGCGCCGATGTAACTGACCACCTCCAGGTAGTCCGGCCCGATGGTGAATTCGCCGCCGTGCAGTTCGCTCACGCCGTCAATAATTAATGTGTTCGATCCAATGTTTTGGATTTTAGCCCCTAAACTATTGAGAAATTGACACAGTTCCTGAATGTGGGGTTCAGAGGCCGCGTTGCGAATAATGGTGCGTCCTTTTGCCTTAACCGCAGCCATGATGGTGTTTTCAGTGGCAGTGACGCTGGCTTCGTCCAGAAGGATGTCGGCGCCGCTGAGTGAATCAGCCGAAAAATGGAAACAGTTGTCGTAATTAAAGGTAGCCCCCAGCTTCTGCAAAGCCATAATATGGGTATCCACACGCCGGCGGCCAATCACATCACCGCCTGGGGGAGGAAGCACCAAAGTGCCATGCCGCGCAACCATTGGGCCGGCCAGCAGGATGGAGGCCCGGATCTTTCTGCAGATGTCTGGGTCTAAGTCGGCAGGACGAATGTCCTTGGCCTGCAGGCGCCAGGAGGAACCATCGCCGAGTTTCTCGACAGATACCCCCAGACTTTCGACCAGTTTGCGCATAGTATTTGTGTCGGTTATCTCCGGCATATTGTGCAGGATAATCGGTTCTTCGGTCAACAAGCAGGCGGCCAACATCGGCAGGGCAGCGTTTTTGTTGCCAGAAGGGCGCATATTGCCATGCAGCGGTTTTCCACCGCGAATGATAAATTTGTCCATGTTTCCTCCGAAGGTTTGGCTTTGGATCAATTAGTTAATTCTCGGGCCAGAATGAACGACGCTCTCCGGCAGAGTATCCTGATACTTTTTGAAGTTTTCATGGAACTTTTCTGCCAGCTGCCGGGCAGCTTGTTGGTATTCAGATGGATCAGACCAGGTGTTTTGTGGATCCAGCAGCCTGGATGGGACCCCGGGTACGGCATCTGGAATAGCCAGGTTAAAAATCGGGTCAAGATGCGTCGGCACATCGTCCATGGCACCGGAGAGAACGCCAGAAACCATAGCCCGCGTCAGTGGGAGTGAAATTCTTTCACCCACGCCAAAACCACCAGCCAGCCAGCCAGTATTCAATAGCCACACCTGAGTGTTGAAGCGCTCCAGCTTCTTTGAGAGCAAGTCGGCGTAAATGGCTGGCCGCAGGGGCAAGAAAGGGGCCCCAAAACAGGTGGAGAAGGTGGCTTGAGGTTGGTTGCCTAATCCGCGCTCGGTACCTGCCAGTTTTGAGGTATAGCCGCTTAAGAAGTAATACATTGCCTGTTCAGTGGTCAGTTTGGCCAGTGGCGGCAAAACACCAAAAGCGTCTGCTGTCAGAAAGAAGATATGGCTTGGGTGTCCACCCATGCCGCTCGGATCATAATTTTCAATGAAACGGAGCGGATAGGATGCACGAGTGTTCTCGGTGATTGAGTCAGAGTTAAAATCCGGAACTTGATCTGAGGTGAGGGGCACGTTTTCGAGCAACGCACCAAAACGATTAATGGCGGACCAAATGAGAGGTTCGTGTTTTGGGTTGATCCGGATGGTCTTGGCATAACAGCCGCCTTCAATATTAAAGACGCCGCTGTCGCTCCAGCCATGTTCATCATCACCAATCAAGGCTCTTTCCGGGTCTGAAGAGAGGGTAGTTTTGCCGGTGCCGCTCAAGCCAAAAAAAAGTGCAACCTGACCATCCGGCGCCTTATTGGCAGAGCAATGCAGTGAGAGAACCCCCAATTTGGGTAAAACATAGTTCATCAATGTGAATACGGATTTTTTTATTTCACCTGCGTAGCGAGTAGTGGCGATCAACACCAGTTTCTCTTTAAAATCAAGGATAATGAAAGCTGGCGATCGTACGCCATCGCGCTCCGGATCGGCGGCAAAGCGGGTACTGACCAGCAAGGTGAAATCCGGGTTTGGATGTGGTTCAGCGCGATCGGACGGGAGAAACATGTTGGCCGCTGCCATACTGTGCCAGGCCAGGTCGGTAACAACCCGAATGCGCTGACTGTATGCGGGGTCTGCGCCGGCCAAAACGTCACGTACGTAAAGGACCTCAGCGCCCATGGAGGCGCACATTTTGTCTCTGAGCGCCTGGTAGGCAGGGCGCTCGAGTTTCTTCGTCCCAGACGCCAGCCATATATCCGAGTCATCAGTTTCGACAATGTATTTGTCTTCAGGAGAGCGACCGGTGTATGGCGAAGTGTCAACCACCAATGCGCCTGCTGATGAAAAAACACCTTCTCCGCCACAAATTGCCTGCGCAGTGATTTCAGGAATACTCAGATTAAAGTGCACTTCTTTCTGCGGAAAAATGTTCAGTCGATTAAGTTGTGCGATAACCTGGGATTGAAAGGTGTTTTCCATTATTGTTTTAATTGCCTCCTGATAAGCTTTGATTGTAGTCACGGAAGACCTGCATGGCAGGTTTGCCGTAGATTGAATCTGAAAAATCAGTAAGCTGCGCCACCGGGAAGAAACCCCGGGAACTAAAACCAGCCATCCGCCCGGATGTGCTCAGGACCGACAGCCACGAGTCGTAGAAATATTGCTGACCGAAGAAGTCGATATCCTCAGCGCCCAAGTTGGGGTTAAATGGGCTAAGGCACTCTAATGATGCCGCTTCGTCAAAACTGTTGCTCAAGGCGGAAGGAGCGCTCAAACCGAAATAAACTGGTTTTGCGCCGTCTTTGCTCAAATCAGCAAGGATGTCATCAAGATACTGGCGGATCGTATCCGTGGTGTAGACTTGACCAAGCAGGCTTGAACTCACCTGCAGGTAAAAACCATCGGGGTAACTCAGAAACTCATAATCGCCAGTTCCCAGACTCAGCGGCTGTGCCCAAAGAAGTTCTCCGGAATAATATTGATCTATTTTTTTCAAAAGATCGGTCCACAATTCAGCCGAGTTTTGCGGTGTTCCAAAGTTCATCCCTTCGGTTTGTAATACCCCCGGGAATGTGGACTGCACCTGGCTGCCGCCGACGATAAACTGATCGACTTTGTTTTCAGCGGAAAAAATAACATAATTTAAAATAAACCGTTCATATTGTTGATACCACTGCTGCCACCAAAGCGCATCCCTTTGACTGGCGGCCCACCACTCGGCCGCTGACCCATCAAAACGGAGCTGTGGGTATAGGGCAACAGAAAAGCCCATATCGTGTGCCTTTTCAATCAAAGTGCTTAACTCACTGATTAACATGGTTTCAGCCGGGTCCGAAGTGATGAAGGGCAGACCCTGGACTGTACTGACAGTCCAGCGTGGCGTCAGAATAATCCAATTAATCCCTGCGTTTTGAAGCACCGTAAGAATGTCCAGATAGCGCCAGAAGTGAGACGGCTGATAATAATTGATAAACTCTATCCCGGAAAGCACTTTCGTCGGCGCAGAAACAGGGGTTTGGGTCTCGAGGCTGGCGCTTCCTGTGGGGTTCCAAGCCTGCCAACTGCTGATCTGGCTGGTATTGGCGGAGGGGTCGGCAAAATTAACCTGGCGGGGATTTTCGAGGCTGCCTTCCTCTGCAGCAATTTCGCACAGGTCGTTGCGGCAGAAGCGATAATATAGCGGGTCTGGTGCGCTCGGGTTGCCATACAGAAGGATCATCCAGCGGTTTGAACCAAGCGGCCACATGGGTATCGGCTGACGCCAGGTGTCGGTCAGCAGCTGGATGGAAATTGAATCTTCCTTCGGAGTATTCTGCGGCGCGGTCACAATGATCGAGGCTGGTTCAGTGCCATCAACCCGCCATGAAAGCACCTGATCATTCACTGTGAAATCCCGATCCGGTACGATAAACTGGCGGTTCACCAATTGACCATTGGAATCTCGTTCGGCATTGATCAGACCATCGCCCAAAGTGTATTTGTAGCGCAAGAAACTGCCAGCATGCAGGCGCAGCTGAACTTCAAAGCGTCCATCTTCACGGGCGGTCAGCATCGGCATACGGTTGGCGGGTGAGGTGAGGCCGGTGTCGGGGTCGCTGAAAGAATTTCCTGTCTGCGACAAGCTGCCCGCCAGGCGTACCGGCGCACCTCTGGCTTCTTCCGGAAGACTGGTGATAAATGTGCCCGTCACCAGCGGCATCGCTTCCAGTTTGATTAATGCTGGCGTCGACAGCCCGGCAACGACATTCGCCTGCTGTTGAAACACCTGGTAGCTCCCGTCAATCGTGGCTGCCACCAGGTTATGAACCCCGACCGGCAGGTTTTGTAAGTAAAACCGACCGGTGGCATCTGTGTAAGTTTGATACCCGGCTAGCGTGATCAACACATCGGGAATGGGTTTATCCGTTTTTTGGTCAGTGACGATTCCATTTAAACTGCCAGTCGGTGAAGTGTAGGGAATATCCGGCCAGGAAGCGATGGTATCCTTGATTTGGGTTTGTTCGGTGATAAAAGCGTTCCGAAACAATACCGCTTGCCCTTCGGGAGTTTGTTCCACCCATTGATCTGGCTCGGCAACAGCGTACCGATATTGAACCACACTTCCCAGAGGCAGCGGAATTACTGCGGAATATTGCCCGCCTCCGCTCTGGCTGAGGGTAAAGCGCTGAATGTTATTGTCGAGCCCAGCGACCGGATCAAGCACATCCAAGACGAAGCGCGTTTCAGTAGCCGGGAGGGCATTCATTGAGACCGTGAATGTTGTATCAACCCATTCTGCAGATTTAACTTTATGTGGCGGGGTAATTTTCTCGGGCGCCCATCCCTGGTTTGAAGGGGTAATTTGCAACCCGCAGCCTGCCAAAACTAAGATCACACCGAACCACGAAGCGCCCTGGCGAATAGTTTTTTTGAAGGAGACGAGTCGCATCTTTCACCATCAATCGGAGATTTGACGGATGATCTGGTCCAAATTCTCTGCTAAACTCCCCAGCACGCCGTTTACAAACCGGGGGGAGCTGTCCGTTCCGAAAGTCTTCGCCAATTCGACGGCTTCATTGATGCCCACTTTGAGCGGGGTCTCGCGATAAAAAGCAATCTCCCAAAGCGCCATCCGGAGGATGTTACGGTCGATTACCGCCACCTGTTCCAGCGGCCATTCCGGAGCGTGAGCGGCAATCAGCTGGTCCAATCTTTTTTCATTCTTGACGACCCCTTGAACCAGGGTGCGCGCAAATTCGAGCTGACTTTCTTCGAGCTCGTTATCCTCAGCCCGTTCTTCGAGGACCGTTCCCAAATTATGGCCGGTAAGGTCCAGCTCAAAAAGAGTCTGCAAGGCTGCAATGCGCGCTTTCGACCGGGATTTCATAAGGGTTCAGGCGTCAATATCGATATCGGTAACATGAATGTCAAGTTGAGCAACTTCCATGCCAACCATCTCACTGATCGCACGGGAGACTCTTTTTTGGACAGCTTCCGCTACCAGACGCACATTTTCATTGCCTTTGATAACGATATAGAGGTCGGCGAAAATCTGATCGTCCTTAATTCGGATGTGAACGCCCTCAGTTTCCTGGCGAGGCGAACCCGCAGGCAAACTCCCCGAGGGGCTATCCATGCGGCTAACACCAGGTGTGGCCAGAGTGGTCAGCCGGGCGATCGTATTTACAACTTCCGGTGCGATTGTTGTTGTTCCAAACGTTTTCTCATTCATGTCAGTCATTCCTTTTCAAACAAACGATAGGCCAGTATCATCCGATGGCTTGTCGGCTCCACATTTGGCTTGTGTCGCAAGCGCTAAATGCCATCGCGCCCACAAACCATCTGGCGCTTACTTGGGGGCCTGCGACTGGGTTTCAGACTGCTGCTCCGGGCAGGCGACCGGTGAGCCAAATTGTGAGCAAAGCTAGTTCATTTTGCGAAAATTTGAGTGATGGAACTTTTTCACTAACCTTTTGTTTTAGGTCTGCATATGAGAGGCCGGCAGGCCATCCTTCCAGAAGGGCATTTTCGGGGTCTTCAAATTCAGCAGCCACTTCCGAAGGGACGAAACCCAATTCAGTCAGCGCAGCAGAAAGCTCTTGCGGGTCAAAGTCAAGCGTAGACACCCAGGCGCTCAGAATGGCACGCAAAAAACGCGAGTTTTTCTCGAATTTTTTCTCAGACTCCTTGACGAGGAGGCCATGGGGCGCTGCCAAAGGGTTTCGGAAGCCTCTGATTTGAATTTCTGACCTAAAGATGGCACTGAGATCACGCTGCGCTTGTTCTGGCAGCTTGGTGCGCTGCGCGAGGACTTTATCCAAAATTTCCTGGCGGAAATAGGGCTCCAGATAGACATTCAAAGCAATCATTGGCTGAAAATTTTCCATAACGCTCCTTCTGTCTTTCTCTCATCAGCTGAGAACAAAATTGTTAATGCCCGAAAAGACCAACCTGCCCATCGGGCGCGCTGGGCTAATATTCGTCAGTGTCGTCGTCGTCGGCATCCTCATCATCTTCTTCGTCCGACGTCCATAAATCGTCTGAATCTTCATCAGTGCCAACATCGTCCCAGTCGTCCAGTTCTACGTCTTCATCCCAATTCTTTACTTCAGCTTCCTCGTTGGGAGTGTAGGTTTGGCAGCCGGTATCCGGGTTGAGTTCAATGGCAGCCGCACTGCAGTAACGGTCATCCAGGAACAGGCAGTCTAGGTAGTGGCAACGAATTCTCGGCATGATATTCTCCTTGATGCTCTCTAAAAATGCGAGAGCATTTTACCTTAGTCAAATCAATCGGTAAAGTCAAGCAGCCCGCCGCTTTAGCCGGCGGTGACACGCCTGGCTTCGATAACATTGGGCAAATTTTCAAACCGGACCAAAATCCGGCTCAGTAAGTTGAGCGTGGCCACTTCAATGACCAGGTTGAAGCGGACCTTACTTTGGTGGGAGGTCATGGTCAGGTCCACCAGGCGTACCGGTTCGCTCGAAATGACTGACGAAATATCCGTAATCAGTCCCTTGCGGTCATAGGCAGTGATCTGGATGGGGATCGGGAAGGCCTGCTCTACGGTACCCCAACTCACCGCCACGAGGCGCTCCTTTTCGCGTACCCGCAAAATGTTTGGGCAGTCAGAGCGGTGAATGGTGGCCCCTCTGCCACGGGTAATATAACCAATGATTTCATCCCCCGGGATCGGGTTACAGCAGTGGGCCATGGTCGTGGCCATACCGGTCAGGCCCATCACGGAGATTGCATCGCTTGCAGTCTGACGGCTCGGCGTCTCCGGGATCAGCGTGAGCTCAGCGGGCAGGTTTTCTTTTTGAATTTCCCAAATGTGATTCACCAAACGGCCGGTGGTGATGTCCCCGCTGCCCAAGCCTACATACAGGTCATCAACCGTTTTAACGTTGGCAAATTCGGCCAGTTCGTTTAAATTGACCTGGTTGATTCCAAGGCGTTTAAATTCCTTTTCCAAAATCTCCCGACCGTGAATGATGTTCTGTTCACGGTCTTGCTGCTTAAACCATTGTTTTATTTTTGACCGCGTCCGATTGGACTTGACCAGGCCGAGGGCCGGGTTGAGCCAGTCGCGGCTGGGTCCGCCTTTCTTTGCGGTGAGGATTTCGACCTGGTCGCCAGTTTTCAACTGGTAATCCAGCGTGACCAGTTTTCGGTTTACCTTGGCACCCCGGCAGCGGTGCCCGACGTCGGTATGCACCTGATAGGCAAAGTCAATCGGAGTCGACCCAAAAGGCAGTTCAACCACATCTCCCTTGGGCGTCAGGGCATATACCCGGTCGCGAAAGACGTCAGAGCGCATGGCTTCTAAGATTTCTTGATCATCTTCGAGAGACTGGCTCCAGTTGATCACCCCGCGCATATGGCTGACTTTTTCGACATAGCTGGGGGAGATTGCCGCCCCCTGTTCCTTATAACGCCAATGGGCAGCTATACCAAATTCAGCATTTTGGTGCATTTCCCAGGTGCGGATCTGGACCTCAACCGGCTTGCCATCCGTGAAAATCACGGAAGTATGCAGCGATTGATAGTTATTTGGCTTTTTGGAAGCGATATAGTCATCGAATTCGCCAGGGATCGGCTGATACTTCATATGAATGATACCGAGGACCTTATAGCAGGTCTCCACATCGTCCACGATGATCCGCACGGCCCGCAAATCGCGGATTGCGTCAAAAGTCAGCCCTTTTCTCTCCATCTTGCGATAGATGGAATAAATATGCTTTGGGCGCCCGGAGATTTGGGCTTTGACTTCAGAATCCTTCATCAGTGCGACGAGATCAGCAATAATCTTGTCAATCTCTTCCTGGCGTTTGTTTCGGCGTAAGGCCAGCTGGTCTGAAATTTCTTTATACTTTTCCGGTTGAGTGTAGCGGAAGCCGAGGTCTTCAAGCTCCCATTTAATTTGCCAGATGCCGAGGCGGTTAGCCAGCGGGGCAAATATATCCAATGTTTCTTGCGCAATTTTTCTTTGACGATCTGGCGGCAGCGAGCTCAGCGTGCGCATGTTATAAAGACGGTCGGCCAGTTTGATGATGACCACACGCACATCGTCTCCGATAGCAAGCAGCATTTTGCGCAGGGTTTCGGTTTCACTGGCCGAAAGGTGAGTTTCTTCCTCCAATGAGGAAGCCGGCAGGGGAACTCTTTCATCAGGATGTTGATCGCCGCGGGAAATCTGCGGAAGGGCGGTGATGCGCGTCAGGTCATCCACAAAACCAGCGACCACATCGCCAAATGCTTGCTGAATCTCCTCGACACTGACGTTGCCGTCTAGCTCGCTGTCATGCAGCATACCAGCGATCACCATGGAAGGAGCCACTTCCATGCCCATCAAAATTTGGGCGACACCGACACAGTGAACCAGGTAGGGCTGCCCATTGGCGCGCGTCTGGCCGGCGTGAATTTTCTCGGCAAACTGATACGCTTTGCGAATCTGTTCCCGATCGGCTTCAGAATAGCTCTGTGGTATTTTGCTGGTGAATTGTTCCAAATCCATACTAAGCTAATTGTAAGCGGTTTTTTTCTGGTGTTTATTTGAGCTTTTCTACACCGGTAAACTGCCGGTCCAACCGCAATGTCTCCAAACAGGCATTTTGTTCGGCGGTCAACGCATCGGTAACCAGGCTGGTCATCAGGCTGGCCACGCCCGGGCCCAACATGAAACCCTGGCCACACATGCCAACCGCCAGCAGATAACCTTCAAACCCAGGGACTTTTCCTAAAATCGGGCTGCCATCTGGGGTCATCGGATAGCTGCCACGCCAGGTACGCCGTACCCGGCAGTTGGCCAATTTGGGCATAATTTCCACCAGGCGTTGACAAGCCAGAGGTAAAAAGCTGCTGCTGTCTTGATCATGGATCCCGTAAACCTGTGGGTTGGGCGTCACACAAAAGATGATTTTGCCGGACGGATGTTGGTAAAAGTAGAAATTGGCGGAACCTGGCCTTTCCCGAATGTCCACAATCATCGGGGAAAATAAGGGTTGAACGGCTTCGGTAATGCCGGCTTCATGCGAATCGGGTTTTACCGGCAGGTCAATGCCAGAGGTTGCCGCCAAAGGCCCTGCCCAGGAACCAGCGGCATTCAAGAAAAACCGGCAGGCATAGCTACCGGCATCGGTGCGGACCCCCTGGATACGGCCTCCCTGGGCTTCCACCGCCAGAATCCGTTCATTGAAGTGGAAGCGAGCCCCCATCTTTTCAGCCTGGGAATAAAAAGAGAAGCTGCACTTCAGCGGTGAGGCTGAACCATCGTCGGGCGAAAACGTCCCGCCCAGCAACCCCTCCGGGTTGATATCTGGCACAAGATCAATAAACTGGTTACGGTCTAACCAGTCAATGTTTAATCCAAGTCCTTTTTGGACGGCCAGCAAGTCAATCAGGGTGCTTTTTACCTGGGGGTTATAAGCGACAAAGCTGTACCCGCCGCGCTGCCATTCAATATCGTCGCCGGTCGTTTCCTGCCAGGAAGACAAGATATCTATACTTTTAGCGCATAGGTATATTTTAGCCGGATCGGAATGGGTAGCGCGCACACCGCCGATGGCGTGCTTGTTGGAAGCTTGACCAGTGCTTGGCAGGGGGTCAATGACCAGTACCTTTAGGCCAGCTTTTGCCATGAAATACGCGCTGGGCGTCCCAACGGAACCTGCGCCGGCGATAATCACATCAAAAACGTCAGCAGAATTCATGAGTTTTCCCCCGGCTGCAATTCAATTTTTTCAATGTTTCCTAAGACGGCGACCGGCACTTCAACGAAAAGCGGTCGGATGGTGGTTTCGGTTACTTCAGAGAGGGGAACGCCTTCTTCCTGGAAAAGCCGGCGGATCATGTTGAGGCAGGTTTTCCCGCCGCAAGCGCCCATGCTGGCTTTGGTCACGGCTTTAATTTGATTGATGTCGCGGATGCCGGAGCGGATCAGCTGCCGGATTTCATTTACTGTCACACGTTCGCAGCGGCAGATATACGTGGGGTGGTCCGCCAGGTCTTGTGCAGCTGAGAATGGTGGCAGGGCGGCCTCCAACAAGCGGATGCCGGCAATTTTCGCAGCAATTTCAGAGGGTGCCTCCACTGTAACCAGGCTGGTACCATTCTTAAAACCAGCCACTTTTCTCACTGATTTTACCGGCCGGGTAGCCAGAGAATTACCCGTGGTATCGCAAAGTTCGATCAGCTGGCCCGGAAGGAAGCGCTCGTCCTCGACCTCGACGGGCAGGGTCACCAATGCGCTGCCGCTCGCCGTTTTGCGAAAGTCAACCAAGGTGATGGCTAGCCCCGGACAAACCGCCAAACAGCGCCCACAAGCACTGCATTCATGGCCGTTTGCGCTGGAAAATACCGGAAGATGGCGGATGTCATCAGCGTCGATACGGATCAGCCCGTGTGGGCATACCTGGGAACAAGGGTTACATGGGATTTCCTGGTTGCAGTGAATAACCGGAAAGACACCGGACGTAGCCAGGGGTGGCTCTTCCGGAAAAGTCTGGCCTGGTCTGGACTTAAGGATTTCCTCCATCCTCAGCCATTCGGCGGGAATTTGGCCGGATGGCAAACCCAACATGCCGGCAGCTCGCAGCCCAGCAATTCGCCCGGAGAAGATGGCGGCGGATGCTTCGGCGATTTCTTGTGCGTCTCCGGCAGCTAAAACCGGCAAACCGACCTGTTTGGCTTTGTGGATGAATTCATTGACCGGGTCCAACCCCACAGCGATGAGCAGCGTATCGCAGTCAAAAGTTTGTTCAGTACCGGCAATTGCTTGAAAGTGGTCGTCTACCTCTGCAATGATCACTCTCTCCAGCTGACCGCGACCCAGGGCGGCTGTCACCGTGTGGGAAGTGAGCACTGGCACACCCGAGCGTACCAGCTTATCAAGATGCACCTTGTAACCCCCGCAGCGCGGCGCGGCTTCAGCCAAACCTGCCACATGAATGCCAGCCTGAATGGCATGATAGCCAGCAATCAGACCGACATTGCCCCCGCCGATAATGAACAAATTTTGGCAAGGCCGCACCAGGTCGCGGTTAACCAACGTCTGAAAGGCGCCTGCGCCATATATACCTGGCAAAGTGTTCCCAGGAAAGGCAAGACTTTTTTCGCGCGCGCCTGAGCAAACCAGGAGCAATTCAGGTTTGACGAGAGTATAGGTTTTGCCATCGCGCAATACGGCCACGGAACGGTCTTCAAAGATGGCAAGCGCTGTACTTCCCAGCCACAGATCGACACTTATGTCGTTTTGCAGCTGGTCACTTAGCTTTTGGGCAATCTCGATGCCGCGTGTACCAGCAAACACCGCTTCTTTTGATCCAAAAAAGCGGTGCGTTTGAAGTACCAGCTTGCCGCCGAGAGCCGGTTTGTCATCAATAAGGAGCGTGTGGATGCCCAATTTGCCCAGTTCAATTGCTGCCGAGAGCCCGGCTGGGCCACCGCCGATGATAAGCACGCCAGTCTCGACCACCGGCGTTGGCTGGGAACGCAGGCCGGCTTGGAATAATACCTCGGGCAGGATCGGCAGGCCTTCTGCCGGTTCGATTTGCATATGCGGCTGGATGGCGGTCATGCAAGCCTTGACCGGCACCCGGTCAGCAATTACCAGGCATTGCGCGCACTGTCCATTTGCACAAAAAATGCCCTGCGGGCTGTGGTCTTTGGGGTGGTGACCAAAGGTGGAAATCCCATTGGCAATCAGAGCCGAGGCAATCATCTCGCCGCTTTTGGCAAAAAAGGGGCGGCCTGACCAAAAGAATGGGATATCTGCTTCCGATGTATCATGCAAAATCGGGTGAGATCTGATACGAAAATCGGACATATACTCCTCAGTTCAAGCTTTTAATTTGCGCGGCTATCATACCACCAACAACCGCTGCTGAGGTGTTCAGCCGAAAATCTCCTCATATTTACGATCGAGTTCATCATCCGAAAGGTGAGAATAACGCTGTGTGACCGCTATATTGGTGTGGCGCGCCAGTTCTTGGGCCAGTTTCAGGTTTCCAGAGGTCAGCAGGATGGTCGTGACAAAATAATGGCGGAAAGAATGGGGGGTGATGGTGCCGACGGCTTCCTTCCCGAGCGCCTCTTCGACACGCTGGTTGACAATTTGCCTGCCGGTTGTAGTCGAAATAGGCTTGATAGCGGAACCAGCGGCCTTGTCATGCCGGGCGAAGACCGGCAGGGCGCTGAGTGCTTTTCCGCCTGAGCCATCGATGGCCGCCCTCTGGCTGAGATAATCTTTGATCGCTTGCAGGCTATGTTTGGAGAAACGCACCACCGCTTCTTTATTGCCTTTGCCAACGATAATAGCCCGGCTTTCATGCCAATCGACATCACCCCGGCGCAATTTGCAGGCTTCATGGACGCGCAAGCCGGTATCGGCCAGGGTCAGCAGGAAGGCCCGATCACGCAGGTTGATCAAGTGGTCTGTCGCGTTGGCAGTTGGCAACTGGTTCAAGTTTTGAGCGTATTCAATCACTGCTTCGATGCCCGATTTTGGAAACTGGGGCAGGCGAATGCCGGGTCGGCGAGATCGCTGTTTGATAAGCAGACGCACGCGCGGAAGGTTGACCGGGGCCAGATTCTCGCCGGCAATGTATTCATACAATCCGACTGCTGCGGTTATATAACACTGTTCAGTGGCTGGCGAAAGCTCTTTTAGAGCGGATGCAAACCAGATGATTGCATCTTCGGTCAAACCTTCCACCGGGGTCTCTTCTGGTATCAGCCTTTGTGCTTCCAGTACACCGCGGAACATGTTCATTCCGTTGCGGTAAGTGCGCGTGGTGTTAGCGCTGCGCGAAACCTCCACCGATGCGAGGTAGTTGTAAATCACCTGGGAGATTGTCAATGCGGTCATAATCCTCACCATTATACTCTGCAACAGAATCTTTATTAGAGGTTTATATTTAGATATAATTTCGCGTAGTATTGCTATTTCAATGTCTAAATATGTGAAGCCAGCTTGCTTTGAGGTTTATGCTGAATGTGCTGGAACGGCATGCGATCGCAGTTTTTAGTGTGGCATTCTCGCCTGATGGACAAAAGCTGGTTTCAGGATCAATGCGCAATTCAATACGACTGTGGCGAGTGCCGGATGGGGCTTTACTGAGCGCGCTTAACTTTGTAGATGCCATTGTGAGCGTGGCGTTCTCGCCAGATGGTCAGATGCTGGCATCAGGATCAACAAATGGTACTGTGCAAATGTGGCTGGTCGTCGACGGGGAGTAAATTCAGTTATTTGGAATAGATAGTCAGAAGTTACATGTTTCCTAAGATTACAAATGAGTGCACAACGCTTTTGGAGAGATTATCCACGATTCGAGTGATCGAGTGACAAGCACCCAGTGCATAAAGAACTTGGATGATAAGGGAATTTTCGAAAAGAAAATTTATAAATTCTATGTTGTACCGACCGTTCATTTCAAAATAATTAAGGAAACATTCCTTTCACTTCGTGGCAATCTGGTGAGGGCCGAATTTCCATTTGAGGACATTATGAAGCCTCATTCTGGCAAAAGAATAGAATTCAAAATCAGTGATAATCGGAGGGTGGCTCGTGCTAAGCATAAACTAGCTTACGATAATGATACTTATCATAACCATATAGGTTAAAAATCAATTTTCAGCCTTCCCCCACCGGCTGATCCGGTCTAAAACTCAAAGAAACGCATTAAAGGGATTTTTGCAGCTGTTCCCAGGCGCCATTCCACGGCGTCCCGAGGCGATGATTTGGGCTGAGCTGCACATCCTGAAGATGCTGCCCAACTACAATCAATTCCCGCGCAATCGCCGGCCAATCCTGTGACAGCACAGCGGTTTTAAGCGCTTGTTGGCTTTGGTTCAGCCAGGCCCAATCCTGGCGAAAATGGTCTGCTTTCAACCAATAATCCCGCTTCTCCCAGGCCTGTGCCGCGCTATCTACCGATGTGGCCATCAATTCAAGCGCCAAAACGACAAACGCCGCCATATCCAGGCTCTCTGCATCAGGCCGCTCCTGCTGCATCAGCCGGCGGATTGCCAGGACGATGGACTTGCTCAGCCGCGCACGCATTGTGGTGCCATTTTCGGTGTTTTTTATGGTCATTAGCGGTTTCTCCTGTGCTTTAGGCGCCTATTATACCCATGATGCCTGCCCGCCGCCTGCAGCACGCAGCGCAAAGGCGATAAAATCAGCTCCCTGCTGCTTCAGTCTCAACCCCGCCGCCCCGCCCTCCCCCACCCCGACGGTGTACAGTTCAAATTGACTTGACATAGAACAAATGTGCTATATAATAAGCATATGACTGTTCCTTCCTCACTGTTGCCGCTTTCCGCGCCGCTGCCGCCCCAGATTTATCTGGTGGTTGGGCAGAGCGCGCTGAACGAAAAAATGCTGCAGTTAATTGCCGCGCTGAGCTTGCGGCAGCCGCTGACGGTTTTGGACTGCGGCAATCGCTCCAACATGTACGCCGTCGCCAAATTCATCCGCCCCTATACCACAGACCCGGTCAGCGCAATGAACCGCATCCGTTTATCGCGAGCCTTTACCTGCTACCAGGTGCTTTCCATGCTGGCCGCAGCAGTCGCCAGTTCAAGCGAAGAACCGGTGATTGTTTTGGACCTTCTGGCCACATTTTTGGACGAGGACGTCAAATTGAACGACAGTCAGCGTCTGCTGCAGCACAGTCTGGATCATCTGGCGGGGTTAAGCCGCAGCGCTCCGGTGGTAATCAGCGCCCGCCCGGTTCCTGCCATCGCACAGGAGCGCGCAGTATTGCTGGAACGCTTACGGGCCAGCGCCGGCACCTGTTGGGAAGAGGCAGCTCCTCAGCCGGCAGGAGAAGGCTTGCAGCCGAGGCTGTTTCAATAGAGAGCCAACCCATGGGACGAACCATCGCTTCGATTACCCAAACCTGGCAGCAGGAAGAAGCTGCGCTCAACCGCTTCAAGCGTGCGCTGCGCAAGGACGATCAGATCCTGCTGGAGGAGCTGCTGGTGCTTTCCCGTCTGCATCTGGCAGAAGCCTCTTACGCCTCCAACCTGTACCCTCTGGACATGTACCTGATTGCTATTCTGCTGGAGGTCTACAAACAACTTAAAACGCTGGAAAAAGAACTGCCTTCCGGCATGGCAGAGAAGCTGCTGGATAACCGCAAGGAAATCCATTTCATTGAACTGCTTAATGCTGCGTTTTCTACTGATGCCCAGCCGGCCCAGCCGGATGAGAATGCCGCCGGTACGCCTGCAGACCCCCCCGCTGGCGCTAAGAACGCACCCGCGTATGCCCGCTTTGAGGATGCACCCTGATGCCCGCTACCTTTCGCGGCTGGCTGTTGGACCTGTATCTTGATCCGCAGGACGGGCTTAGCCTCTGGTTTATTTCAGCAGACGATGACCGCCGCGTACGCTTCCGGCAGACATTTCCGGTTCGTTTCTACGCGGCCGGCCCACACGAACAGCTGAGAGCCTTATGGAAGCATCTGGCTGTACAGCCGGGGGTAACCTCCTTGCGGCGTACCGTGAAACAAGACGTTTTTGTGCCCGACCCGGTTGATGTGCTGGAGGTCAATGTGGACACGCCGGCAAATCAGGTGCGGGTGTTTCACGGGGCGGAAGAGCTCTTCCCGGATCTGACCTGGTATGACGCCGATGTGGCCATCAGCACGCGCTACATTGCCCGCTGTGGGGCCTTTCCGCTGGCGCTTTGTGAGCTGGAATCCGATGACGATGGGCGCATTCAGGACCTGCGGGCTCTCAACAGCCGCTGGGACCTGATGCCAGAGATGCCTCCACTGCGCATCCTGGATGTGCTGCCTGACTGCGACCCTGCCCGCGCCCAGGTCCGCGCGCTCAGGCTGCATTCTGACCGCTTTCAACTGGAGCTGCCGTTGGATGAAGCAGGTGAATACCTGCGCCAGCTTGAACAGACCCTGCAGGAATATGATCCTGATATTCTGGTAACGGATTGGGGGGATTCCTGGCTGATTCCCTTCCTGCTGGCCCAGGCGGAGGAGAAAGACATTCCCCTGCATCTGAACCGGGACGCAGCAAAACCGGTGCGCTGGCAAAAAGAAACAACCTATTTTTCCTATGGGCACATCATTTACCGTCCGGAAGAAGCGCACCTGTTTGGACGCTGTCACATTGACCGTAAATCTGCCATGATGTGGTCGGACTACAGCCTGGCAGGCACATTGGAAATGGCACGCGTGACCACCCTGCCGATTGAGAAGGCAGCGCGCGTCTCACCCGGGCAGGGCATCTCAGCTATGCAGGTCATCACGGCACTGGAAAAAGACATCCTGGTGCCTTACCAAAAGCGCCAGGCCGAAGAGTTCAAGTCGGGAATGCGGCTGATCCAGACGGATCGCGGCGGCATGGTTTACCAGCCCAAAGTCGGGCTACACATGGACGTGGCGCAGGTCGACTTTGTTTCCATGTACCCGGCAGTCATCATCCAGGGAAACATTTCACCTGAGGTGCCGCTCCCGGAGGTGTTGGAACCGGCCAGCCCCGAACTGGGCGTGGTGCCGCTGACGCTCAAGCCACTCTATGAAAAGCGGGTGGCGCTCAAAAAAAAGATCCGCGATTACCCGCCCCAACATCCCATGACCGAAGCTTTAAAAGCGCGCGCAATGGCACTTAAATGGCTGTTGGTGGTGTGCTTTGGCTTTTTGGGCTACAAAAATGCCCGCTACGGGCGCATTGAAGCGCATGAGGCGGTTACCCGGGGTGGCCGCGAAGTGTTGCTGCGCGCCAAAGAGGTGGCCGAAGCAGAGGGCTTCGAGGTGCTGCACATGTATGTGGATGCTTTGTGGATCAAAAAGAAAGGCGCCAACCGCCCGGAACACTTCACCGAGGTCATTCAGCGCATCAATGCCCGCACCGGGTTGACGATTAATTTGGATGGCATTTACCGCTGGGTGGCGTTCCTGCCGTCCAAAACGGATGAGCGCGTCCCCATCGCGAACCGCTACTTCGGAGTGTTTCAGAGCGGTGAGGTCAAAATCCGTGGGTTGGAAGCGCGCAGAAAAGACACGCCAGCCTGGATTGCTGCCGTTCAAAACCGCATGATTGCCTGTCTGGCACGAGCCAAAACACGATCTGAGCTAAATAAAAGCGTTTTGGCTGCATTTCAGCTCTATCAGGAAGCACTGACACAGCTGCAGGCCGGGTTGGTCCCGCCGGAGCATCTGGTAATCAATGGGAAGGTTAGTTACGCTTTGGATGCTTACCGCAGCAGCACCGCAGCTGTGCGCGCGGCGCGCCAGATGGAGGCAGTAGGTATGCCGATCCGACCCGGGCAGCGTATCCGCTTTTTATACACCCAGGGCGAGCCGGATGTTTTCGCCTGGGACCTGGGTAAACCCTTTAACCCTGCCCTGCTGAATAAATCCAGGTATGTGGGCTTGCTCGCCAAAGCCGGCGCCAGTGTGTTGCTTCCATTTGGAATTGCGCCGGAATTGTTAATTGCTTGGTCGGGCTCAGGTGCGCTTCAGCTTTCTTTGTCAGAAGCTTAATTTTGGTATTACTTGTGCCTAAGTGGCTACGCGCAGTTTTGGTTGGAATCGGGATCGAATCGCAGCCATTCTCCGACCTTGTGGGGGAAGCCTCCAAAAAGCAGGTCCTGTGCCCCGATCGGCAAAGATGTTACCACTTAAGCTAGTTCA
>ERZ1645187.1581-NODE-1581-length-20804-cov-9.242373_pt1 | contig 20804 bp, 22 predicted proteins | sample MGYA00575352_ERZ1645187 | MGnify/ENA primary metagenome ERZ1645187 (study PRJEB40837, sample SAMN11349314) | freshwater sediment metagenome | isolation source: river sediment | host: Sediment | place: India: Wazaribad , New Delhi | collected 2017-02-21 ... | reverse complement strand
ACCGCTTTCGCCAGCTGCAAACTGCGCGGCGTCAACTGGACCGGGGCGGCCTGGCCCCGCATCGACCTGGCCGGGCCTCCTTCGTTCGAGGGCTGCCTGCTGGACGACGCCTCTTTCCTGGGCCTCAAGCTGGACGGCCTGCGCCTGCGCGGCTGTTCAGCGAAGGAAACCGACTTCAGGGAGGCCTCGCTGGCCGGGGCCGACCTCGGGGGCACGGACCTCGCCGGGGCGCTTTTCAACGAGACGGGCCTTTCCGGGGCGGACCTCTCCGGAGCCAGGAACTACGCCATAAGCCCGGCGGCCAACCGCCTGAAAGGCGCGAAGTTCTCGCTGCCGGAGGCGATGTCCCTCCTGTACTGCCTGGACATCGACATAGTCTGAACCGCTTGATATAATTAACGGGCGAACTCAACGACGGGGGATGAACATGAAGAACGATATAAGCACAAAAGCCGATTTCGAACGGGAGACCGCGGGCGCCGGTAAGCTGGTGCTCTTCTACTCGGAGTACTGCCCTTTCTGCCGGGCTTTCCTGCCTGTCTTCGAGGAGGCGGCCGCGGCCGCGCCCGCCCGCTACGCCGGTCTCCGCACCGACGTGCTCCCGGAGCTGGAGGACGAGTTCGCCGTCGAGGTGGTGCCCACGGTGCTGTTCTTCGCGGACGGACGCCTGGTCAGCAGGCTCGACGGACGCCTGGGCCGCGGGCTCAGCGCCTCAGAGTTCAAGGATTTCGCGGATAAATGCACCGGAGGAAAGATATGAGGAAAACTTCAGCCAAGGGCCCGGCGCCGCTGGACAAGGTGATAACCTGCATAGAGAAGGCCACGAAGGAGGGCCGCTCGACGCTGGCCATATTCGACCTGGACGGCACCCTTTTCGACAACCGCACCAGGACCATCTTCATACTCCGCGAGATAGCCGAGAAGTTCGACTCCAGGGTCCCGGGCCTGGCCCGCGCCTTCCGCACCTTCCAGGACCTCTCGGTCGTGGACTACAGCCTCGACGTGACGCTGGCCCGCGTCGGCGTGCGCGGCGCCGAGACGGAATTCATAAAACAGGAGTGGGCCAAACGCTTCTTCTCCGACGGCTACCAGAAGTTCGACATGCCGATAGCCGGCGCCAAGGCCTACGTGAACCGCGTACACAAGGCGGGCGCCACCGTGATCTACCTGACCGGCCGCGACGTGGGACGGATGCTGGTCGGCACCACCGAAGTGCTCCGGCTCTACGGCTTCCCCGTCGGCATAGAGGGCACGATGACGATAGTGAAGAAGGAGTTCGAGCAGGACGACGAGCTCTTCAAGAAAGAGGTCAGCGAGTACATACGCCGCCTCGGCGAGGTGGCCTGCATATTCGAGAACGAACCCGCGAACTCCAACATACTCCAGGCCCGCTTCCCTTCGGCGGAGTCCTTCTTCGTGCTGACCCAGCACCGCCCCGGCGCGCCGGCGCTGAACCCCGGCATACACCGCATAAAGGACTTCCTGCCCGCGGCCGGCCCGACGGCGCGGAGCAGGAAATGACCACCGCGATATTCTACTATACCGGCACCGGCAACTCGCTGTGGGCCGCGCGCCGCATGTCCGCGGCGCTGGGCGGCGCGCGGCTGCTGAGCCTGAACGCAGGGCGGACCATAACCGACGCCGCCGGGGCCGACGCCATAGGCCTGGCCTTCCCGGTGCATATGTGGGGCCTGCCGCGCAGGATGGCGGCCTTCGCCGGCTCGCTTCCCGCCGGCGACGGCAGGTACTATTTCGCGATGGCCGCCAACGCCGGACAGGTCGCCGGCACCCTGCCGCAGCTGCGCGGCATACTGGCGGCAAAAGGCATAAAGCTCTCGACGGGTTTCGGCCTCGAGCTGCCGTCCAACTACATACCCTGGGAAGGCGCCGAGCCGGCCGGGAAACAGGCCCGGCGCTTCGCCGCGGCGCAGGCCCGCATAGACGCGGCGGCGCCCGTCATAGCGGAGCGCCGCGACGGGGGGATAGAAAAGGGCCCGCTATGGCAGCGCCTGCTGCTCTCCGGCCTGGCCTACAAGCTGGCCTATCCGAAGGTGCCGGGCATGGATTCCTCGTTCAGCGCCGACGACACCTGCACGTCGTGCGGCCTCTGCGCCGCTATCTGCCCCGCCGGGGACATCGAGCTGCGCGGCGGCCGCCCGGCCTGGAAAGGGCGCTGCGAGCAGTGCCTGGCCTGCATACAGTTCTGCCCCGCCGGGGCCATACAGTTCGGCCGCTCGACCCGCGGCCGCACCCGCTACCACAACCCCGAAGTCAGCGCCGCCGACCTCAAAGGCTGAGCACGACGGGCGGCGGGGTTACCGAAGGCGGCTTTATTTTGTAGAATTCATTTGATGCGCCAATACCTGGCCGTTATCTTCGCCGCGGGGTTAGGGCTCGCCGTAGCAGCGGGCATGGTGCTCTTTTCCGTCCTCTTCGGCCCCAAACGCCGGACCCCCGTAAAATCCGAACCTTTCGAATGCGGCATGCCGCCCGCCTCCCGGCCCGCGCAGGGCCTGCGCGTCAACTTCTACCTCATGGCCGCCCTCTTCGTGATGTTCGACGCCGAGATCGTCTTCCTCTACCCCTGGGCCGCCTCGTTCCGGCAGCTGCCGGCCGGGGCCTTCTGGGCCATGCTCGTCTTCGCCGCGGTGCTGCTGGCCGGGCTGCTTTACGTAGTGCGGAGGGGGGCGCTGGAATGGGACTAGAAACGGCTTTCGGCCATTCCTACCTGACCACCCGTCTCGACGAGGCGGTCAACTGGGCCAGGAAATACTCCTTCTTCCAGTACCCGTTCGTCACCGCCTGCTGCGGCATGGAGTTCATGTCCACTTTCGCGTCCACCTACGACATAGCCCGCTTCGGCGCGGAGTACCCCAGGTTCTCGCCGCGCCAGGCCGACGTGCTGTTCGTGGTGGGCACCGTCAACGAGAAGCTCGCCCCGGTGCTCCGGCGCGTCTATGACCAGATGTGCGAGCCCAAGTGGGTGGTGGCCTTCGGCGTCTGCGCCACGTCGGGCGGCTTCTACGACAATTACGCCGTGGTGCAGGGCATAGACCGCATCGTGCCGGTGGACATATACATCCCCGGCTGCCCGCCCAGGCCGGAGGCCGTGCTCGACGCGCTGATGGAGCTGCAGCGCCGCGTAGACCGCGAGTCCGTACTGGACCGCAGGAACAAATGACCGGGACCTACCTGACCGACGCCGTGAAAGAACGCTTCCCGGAGGACGTGCTGGGAACGCACGCCTTCCGCGGCGACGACACCGTCGTGATAAGGAAGGAGGCCCTGCCCGCCGTCGCGGCCTTCCTTAAGGACCAGCTGGGTTTCGACATGCTGATGGACCTCACCGCCGTCGACTATCTGCCGCGCGAACCCCGCTTCGAGCTGGTCTGCCATCTTTACTCCACGGGCCGCAACGTCCGGCTGCGCCTCAAATGCCCGGTGCCCGCCGGCGACGCCTCGGTGGCGTCGCTGACGCCGCTGTGGCCCGGCGCCGGCTGGTTCGAGCGCGAGGCCTGGGACATGTTCGGCCTGGATTTCAAAGGCCACCCGGACCTGCGCCGGCTGCTGATGTACGAAAGCTTCGAGGGCCACCCGCTGCGCAAGGACTACCCGATAGACCGCCACCAGCCGCGCCGCGACGACGGGGCGGGGAGGACGGACCGATGAACCGCGCCCCCGCTAAGAACTGGGATATCGAGGACCTCGGCGAAGGCCGCCTCGCGCTCAACATGGGCCCGTCGCATCCGGCCATGCACGGCATCGTGCGCCTGCTCGTCACCCTGGAGGGTGAACGCGTGGTCTCGGCCGACCCCGAGATAGGCTACCTGCACCGCGGTTTCGAGAAGACCTGCGAGAACGTAACGTGGAACCAGTGCATCCCGTACACGGACAGGCTCAACTACGTCTCGCCGTTCATAAACAACGCCGGCTTCGCGCTGGCCGTCGAGAAACTTCTCGGCGTGGAACCGCCGGCCCGCTGCCAGTACATACGCGTGCTGATGAGCGAGATCTCCCGCGTCACCGACCACCTGACCTGCATAGGCGCCAGCGCCATGGAACTCGGCGCCTTCACCGTCTATTTCTACCTGATCAACGCCCGCGAGGCGATGTACCGCCTCGGCGACCTGGCCTGCGGCGCGCGCGTAACCCCCGCCTACGCCCGCGTCGGCGGCCTGGCTAACGACCTGCCGCCCGGCTTCGCCGCCGAGGCCGCGGCCGCCTTCAAGGCAGTGCGGGAGAACCTCGCCGACGCGGACCGCCTCCTGACCAGGAACCGCATCTTCCACGACAGGCTGCGCGGCACCGGCACGCTCACGAAGGAGGACGCCGTAGCCATGTCGGTAACCGGCCCGGCGCTGCGCGCCGCCGGCATGCCTTTCGACGTGCGCAAGGCCTCGCCGTACCTGGTTTACGACCGCTTCGATTTCGACGTGCCGGTGGGCTCCAACGGCGACAACTACGACCGTTACCTGGTGCGCATGGAGGAGATAAGACAGAGCCTGCGCATAGCCGAGCAGGCCCTGGCCCAGCTGCCGGGCGGACCGGTGAACCACCCGTCCTACGCCGTGATACTGCCGCCCAAGGCCGAGACCCACGGCTGCATAGAGGCGCTGATGGCCCATTTCAAGCTGACCGTGGACGGCGTGAAGCCGCCGGCCGGCGAGGTGTACCAGGCGGTGGAAGGCGCCAACGGCGAGCTTGGCTTCTACCTTGTCTCCGACGGCACCGGCCGCCCCTGGCGGGTGCGCGTGCGCCCGCCGAGCCTGCCGCTGACGGCGGCGCTGCCGGCCATGGTGAAGGGCGGCTATATCGCCGACGTGGTGGCCACGTTCGGCCAGATCAACATGATAGGCGGGGAGCTGGAGAGATAGTGGCTTATTTCGACGAGGAATTCCTGGCCAAGGCCGAAAAGGTCTGCGCGCGCTACCCGCGGCGCGGCGCCGCGCTGCTGCCGCTGCTCGGCCAGGTGCAGAAGGAGAAGGGCTTCATCCCCGAGGAGGCCATGGACGAGCTGGCCGCCTTCCTCGGCGTGCCGCGCTCGCGCGTCAGCGCGGTGGCCGGTTTCTACACCATGCTGCGCGGCTCGCCCGCAGGCAAATACCATATACAGACCTGCCGCGGCATAGCCTGCCACATGGCCGGCGGCCCGGCGCTCTCGGCCGCGCTGGCCCGCAAGCTCGGGATAGAGGAAGGCGGCACCACGCCCGACGGGCTTTTCACCATCTCTTCGGTGGAGTGCCTCGGCGCCTGCGGCAGCGCGCCGGCCCTGCTGGTCAACGGGCGCTATTTCGAGAACATGGACGAGGCCGCGCTGGACGCGCTGCTCGACGATCTGCGCCACGGGAGGCTGGAGCGGAGATGAACGAAAGAACGCTCCTCAGGGACAATGTCGCCGACATAGCCGCCTACTTCGCGGCCGGCGGCTGGCGCCCTCTCAAGAAGGCCCTCTCGATGGGCCGCGCGGCGGTCATAGCCGAGGTGACGGCCTCGGGCCTGCGCGGCCGCGGCGGCGCCGGCTTCCCGACCGGCCGCAAATGGTCCTTCGTGCCGCAGGACGCGCAGGGGCCGCGCTACCTGGTCTGCAACGCCGACGAGGGCGAGCCCGGGGCTTTCAAGGACCGCGAGCTGCTGCGCCGCAACCCGCAGGCCGTGCTGGAAGGCATGGCCATAGCCGGCTACGCCATAGGCGCCTCGCTGGGCTATATCTATATCCGCGGCGAGTTCTCCGCCGAGGCGGAGTTCCTGACCGCGGCCATAACCGCCGCCAGGGCCAAAGGCTTCCTGGGCGCCAACATACTTGGCTCCGGTTTCGATTTCGACATACACCTGCACCGCGGCGCCGGCGCCTACATCTGCGGCGAGGAGACCGCGCTGCTCTCGTCGATAGAGGGCCTGCGCGGCCAGCCGCGGCTGAAGCCGCCTTTCCCGGCGGTGAAGGGCCTTTTCGGCGCCCCCACGGTGGTCAACAACGCCGAGACGCTGGCCGCCGTTCCCTCCATACTGGAGCGCGGCGCCGCCTGGTACGCCTCCACCGGCTCGCCGGACAGCCCCGGCACCAAGCTTTTCTGCGTCAGCGGCGCGGTGAACCGACCCGGCGTCTACGAGCTGCCGCTCGGCGTGCCTTTCAGGGAGCTCCTGGAGACGCACTGCGGCGGCATGAAGGACGGGCGCAAGCTTAAGGCCGTCCTGCCCGGCGGGGCCTCTTCCCCGGCACTGACCGCGGCCGAGGCCATGGCCGTCAACATGGACTACGCCTCGCTCGCCGCCGCGGGCTCCATGCTGGGGTCCGGCGCCGTGATAGTCATAGAGGAAGGCCGCTGCATGGTGGAACTGCTCGGCGTGCTGGCCCGCTTCTACCGCCACGAATCCTGCGGACAGTGCGCGCCTTGCCGCGAGGGTTGCGCCTGGGCCGACAAGCTGCTGGCCGGTCTGGAGGCCGGGCGGGGCCGCCCCTCGGACGTGGAGACGCTGCGCTCCTGCGCCGCCGCCATGACCGGCCGTACAATATGCCCGCTCGCCGATTCGCTGGCGCTGCCGGCGCTCAGTTTCATCTCCAAGTTCCGCGCCGAGTTCGACGCTCACGCCGCGGGCCGGACCTGCCGCGCGGCGGGGGGAGGGCGCCTTGCCTAGGCTCACTATAGACGGCCGCCCAGTCGAGGTGAAGGAAGGCGCCACCATACTGGAGGCGGCCGGGCTGCTCGGTATAACCATACCGCGCTTCTGCCATCACCCGGCGCTGCCGCCGGCCGGCAGCTGCCGCATGTGCGTGGTCGAGATAGAGGGCTCGCCCAAGCTGGCGACCTCCTGCTCCACCCCGGCCGCCGAGGGCATGAAGGTCAGCACCTCGAGCCCCGCCGTAAAAGCCGCGCGCCGCGACGTGCTGGAGTTCCTGCTGCTCAACCACCCGCTGGACTGCCCCATCTGCGACCAGGCCGGCGAGTGCTCCCTGCAGGACTACTACATGGAGCACAGCTGCGCGAAGAGCCGCTTCCCGGCGGAGCTCAAGGAACCCCGCCAGAAGCGCCGCCTCATCGGGCCGCACCTGGTGCTGGACAACGAGCGCTGCGTGCTCTGCACCCGCTGCGTGCGCTTCTGCGACGAGGTCACGCGCACGTCGGAACTGTTCGTCAGCGGCCGTTCCGACGCCTCGTTCATAGACATACGCGAGGGCAAGGCCCTCGACAACGGCTACTCGCTCAACCTCGCTGACATCTGCCCCGTCGGCGCGCTGACGTCGAGGGAATTCCGCTTCAGGCAGCGCGCCTGGTTCCTGGAGAAGACCCCGGTCACCTGCCTCGGCTGCGCCACCGGCTGCCGGGCCGAGGCCCACCACGCCGGCGGCGAGATATACCGGATGGTACCGGCCCCGGGCGCGGAGAACGCCTGGCTCTGCGACCGCGGCAGGCTCACGTACAGGCCGCTGCGCGCCGGGGACAGGCTGAAGAAGGGCTTCATAAAGAACGGCTACATAGACCTGGAACCGGCGGTGCGCGAGGCCGCGGCCAGGCTGGCCGGGGAACCCGGCGCCGCCGTGCTGGGCTCGCCGTGGCTCTCCGTCGAGGACAACGCCGCGCTGGCCGCCCTGGCCCGGGCGCTCGGCACCGGGAACTATTGCTTCTCCTTCACGGCCGAGAGCGGCATAAAGGACGGCATACTGGTGAACAAGGACCCGGCCCCCAATACCGCCGGCGCGGCGGAAGCCGCTCCGACGGGCGGCCTGGACCTCGGCGAGCTGAACCGCCGCATCGCCGCCGGCGAGATAAAGGCCTTGATAACCGAGGCCAGGGCCGCGGCCTTCATAAAGGGCCGGCTGCCGGACGGTTTCAAACTCATAGTCTTCGCGACGAACCGCTCGGAGATACCGGCCGGCGCCTACGCCACCCTGCCTTACGCCTCATATTTCGAGACACCGGGCACCTTCGTCAATTACCAGGGCCGGCGCGGCGTCACAGGGCCCGTCGTGCCGCCGCCGGAAGGCGTGCCGCCGCTGGCCGAAACGGCCGCCGCGCTCGCCGCGGCGCTTAAGGGGGATGGCGCATGACCACCCCGGCCCTGAACACCGACCTGCTGCTGTTCGCGGCCGCCGCCGCGGCCAAGGTGCTCTTGTTCCTCGGCGGGGCCATGGGCGTCACCGCTCTCTTGACGCTGGCCGAGCGAAAGGTCAGCGCGCTGATGCAGGACAGGATAGGCCCCAACCGCGCGGCCATAGCCGGCCTCACGCTGAACGGTCTTTTCCACCCCGTGGCCGACGGGCTCAAGATGCTGTTCAAGGAAGACTTCAGGCCGGCCGCCGCAGACCGCCTGCTTTTCGCGCTGGCCCCCGTGCTGGCCCTGGCGCCGGTGCTGACGCTGTTCGCCTTCATCCCTTTCGGCGACTACGTCATGCTCTTCGGCTACCAGCTGGACCTCTGCGTGGCCGACCCGCCGCTGGGCCTGTTCCTGCTGCTGGCCGTCTCCGGCCTGTCCGTCTACGGCACCTTCCTCGCCGGCTGGGCCTCGCGCAGCAACTTCGCGCTGCTCGGCGCCCTGCGCGCCGCGGCCCAGATGATCTCCTACGAGGTAACGCTCGGCCTGACGCTGGCCGGCCTGATGATGGTATACGGTTCGGCGAGCCTGCAGGACATAGTGCGCGCCCAGGGCGCGCTGATATGGGGCTGGATCCCGGCCTGGGGCATAGTGACCCAGCCCTTCGCCTTCGTACTCTTCCTGACGGCGGCCATAGCGGCCAACAAGCGCACGCCGTTCGACCTCGCCGAGGGCGAGTCCGAGATCATAGGCTATTTCATGGAGTACAGTTCGATGCGCTTCGCGGCCTTCATGTTCGCCGAGTTCGCCGAGATGCTGCTGATAGCCGCGCTCTGCGCCACGCTTTTCTTCGGCGGCTGGCAGGTACCCTTCCTTTACGAGACCGGCTTCATGCTGCCCGGCGGCGCGGCGCTGGAACTGCCGCAGTGGGTGACGGCGCTGATGCAGACCGGCGCCTTCGCGCTGAAGACCCTTTTCTTCTGCTGGCTGCAGCTGCTGCTGCGCTGGACGCTGCCGCGCTTCCGCTTCGACCAGCTGATGTCCCTGTGCTGGAGGCGGCTGCTGCCGCTGTCGATAGCGAACATACTGGCCACCGGCGCGGCGCTGCTGGCCCTGAGGTGACATGATAAGCGTAAGAAAAGTGAACAACCGCCCGCTGAACTTCCTCGAGAGGATATACCTCGTCGAGATAGCCCGCGGCCTCGCCGTGACGGCGCGCCATTTCTTCGCGAACCTGCTCGGCCGCCGCTCGCTGACGGTGCCTTACCCCGAACGCCGCATCCCGGCCGCGGGGAATTCCGCCTCGCGCACCCGCCACCGCCTTAAGGCGCGCCCCGACGGCTCGCCGCGCTGCGTGGCCTGCTTCCTCTGCCAGACCGCCTGCCCCGCCCGCTGCATAGCCATAGAGGCGGCCGAATACCCCGGCAATCCCGTCGAGAAATACCCGGCCTCGTTCTCGGTGGACCTGTCGCGCTGCGTGATGTGCGGCATGTGCGTGGAGGCCTGCCCCGAGGACGCCATAGCGATGGACACCGGCGAACTGCCCGGCGGCGCCGCCTCGCGCCAGGAACTGAGGCTGGACAAAGAGGACCTTCTGCGCCGCGTTCCCGGCGAGACGCCGGCGCGCGGGGCCGCCAACAGGCTGGCCGAAGGCCCGGGAGGAGAACGGTGATACTGACCGCCGCGATATACGCCCTCGCCGCCGTGGCCGCCGCGGCCACGCTGCTGATGATCTTCCAGCGCGACCTCGTGCGGTCCGCCCTGCTGATGCTGACCGCGCTGCTGGCCACCGCCGGCATATACCTCGCGCTCAGCGCGCAGGCGCTGGCGGCGCTGCAGGTGATACTTTACGCCGGGGCGGTCATGACGCTTTTCGTCACGGCCATAGCCGTGGCGCCCGGAGCCTGGAAGGACAAGCCTCCGGCCGGACGTCTCGCGCGGCTCCTGGGGCTCGCGGTGCCGGCGCTGCTGCTGACCGCCCTGCTACAGGCCACGGCGGCGCTTAAGCTGGTGACGGTCTCGCCGGAATTTTCGGAGACGGGCACGCTGGACCTGGCTATGGACCTGTTCGGGCCGCTGGCCTGGCAGTTCGAGCTGCTGTCGCTCGTCATCGTGGCTTCCGTCGTGGGCGCCGTGGCGCTGGCGATGAACAGGAGGCGCGCATGAGCTCTTATTCTCTCGGCGCCATAAGCTTCGCGCTGTTCGCGCTGGCGGCCGCCGGTTTCCTTACCTGCGGCAGCATACTGCGCATGCTGATGTTCCTGGAGCTGATGCTGAACGCGGCCAACATAGCGCTGGTGGGGCTGGGCCCGGAGACGCTTTCGCAGGCCTACGCTGCGCTGCTGTTCGCGGTGGCCGCCGCCGAGGCCGGCGTGGGACTGGCGCTGGCGCTGGCCGCCGCTCGGCATTTACGCACGCAGAGGACCGAAGGCATGACCGATCTAAAGGGGTGACGCGGTGGAAGGCAACTACTACCCGCTGATAAAATGGATACTGCTCCCGCCGCTGGCCGGCGCGGCGCTTAACCTATTCGCCCGGCGCCGGCTGCGCGCGGCCGGCGCGGCCGCGGCCTGCCTGGCGGCGCTGGTCTCCTTCGGCTTCTCCGCGCTCGCCCTTTCCGACCTGCTGAACCTGCCGCCGGAGAACCGGCTGCTGCGCGACACCCTTTTCAACTGGTTCTCGGCGGGCGGCTTCAGCGCCGACGCGGCCTTCCGCTTCGACCCGCTGTCGGCGGCCATGGCGCTGATAGTCTCCGGCGTGGGCTTCCTGATACATCTCTACTCGGCCGCCTACATGAAGGACGACCCCGGCTACGGCCGCTACTTCAGTTACCTTAACCTGTTCCTTTTCTTCATGCTGGCGCTGGTGCTGGCCGACAACCCGCTGGTCATGTTCGCCGGCTGGGAAGGCGTGGGCCTGGCCTCGTACCTGCTGATAGGCTTCTGGTACGCCGACCCGGAGAAGGCCGCCGCCGGCAAGAAGGCCTTCATCACCAACCGCGTCGGCGACGCCGGGCTGCTGGGCGGCCTGATGCTGATGTCGGCGCTGCTGGCGGCGCAGGGCGCGCCGGCTCTGGACTTTTCCTCGCTGGCCGCCAACGCGCACCTGCTCGCCGGCCATACCGTCCTCGGCATGGCCGCGCCGACGCTGATCTGCCTGCTCCTGTTCTGGGGCGCGGCCGGCAAGTCGGCCCAGTTCCCGCTGCACGTCTGGCTGCCCGACGCCATGGCCGGCCCCACGCCGGTCTCGGCGCTGATACACGCCGCCACCATGGTGACCGCCGGCGTCTACCTGCTCGCGCGCCTCTCCTTCCTGTTCGCCATGGCCCCGCGCGCGCTGGAAGTGGTACTGCTCGCCGGCGCCTTCACGGCCTTCGCCGCGGCCATAGCGGCCTCGGTGCAGAAGGACATAAAGAAGGTGCTGGCCTACTCCACCATCAGCCAGCTCGGCTACATGTTCATGGCCGCCGGGGCGGGCGCCTTCTCGGCCTCGGTGTTCCACCTCGCCACCCATTCCTTCTTCAAGGCGCTGCTGTTCCTCGGCGCCGGCTCGCTGATACACGCGCTGGGCGGGGAACAGGACCTGTTCAAAATGGGCGGGCTGGCGAAAAAACTGCCCGTCACCTTCGCCCTGATGTGCGCCGGGTGGCTGGCCGTGGCGGGATTCCCCGGCCTCTCGGGCTTCTATTCCAAGGACCTGATACTGGAGGGCGTGCTGGAACACGGCGGGGCCGCGGCGCTGGCCGCCGGCCTGCTGACCGCCGCCCTGACGGCCTTCTACACGACGAGGCTGATATCTCTCGCCTTCCTGCGCCCCGGCCCCGCCGGCGGCAAACCGGCGCATGAGGCCCCGGTCCTGATGCTGGCGCCGATGGCCGTGCTGGCCCTGCTCTCGCTGGGCGGGGGACTGCTGCTGAAGGACTCCCTGCCGGCCTTCCTCGGCGCGGGCGCTCATGCCGGCGCGGCCTGGCTGCCCTGGACCTCGGCGCTGGCCTGCGCCTGCGGCATAGGTGCCGGAATACTCTTCACGGCGCCCAAGCCCGCCAATTTCCTTAAGAACACGCTGGCGCCGCTGCACGCGCTGGCGGCCGCCGGCTTCCGCGCCGACGGGCTTTACGCCGCGCTGCTCATAAGGCCGCTGCGCCGCCTGGCCGGCGCCGTGGCCCATTACGCCGACGCCTGGCTGATAGACGGCCTGCTCGTCGGGGGGACGGGCAGGCTGGCCTGCGGGGCAGGCCGGCTGCTGGCCTCGGCGCAGAACGGCCGGCTGGACATATACGCCCTTATCTTCGCCGCGGGCGCGGCGCTCCTGGTATACCTGGTGATCTGATGGAACTGCTGACGAACCCTCTCTCGCTGATGATACTGCTGCCGGCCGCGGCCGGCCTGGCGCTGCTCGCGCTGCCGGAGAGGTTCGCCGGCGCGGCGGCCCCGCTCGGCGCGGCGGCCGCTTTCGCCTCGCTGTGCGTGGCGGCCCGGCTCTGGCTGGGCTTCGACCCCGCCGTGACGGCGATGCAGTTCGGCCTGGACAGGCCCTGGCTGCCCTATTTCGGCATAACCTACAGCCTCGGCATCGACGGGCTGAGCCTCGCCCTGATAATCCTCGCGGCGCTGCTCACCGCGGCCGGAGCCCTGGCCTCGTTCGGCCAGATAAAGGAGTCCCGCCCTGCCTTCTACGGCTGCCTGCTGCTCACCGAGGCGGCGCTGGCCGGCGTGTTCGCCGCGCGCGACCTGTTCGTCTTCTACCTGTTCTGGGAGGCCATGCTGGTGCCGATGTACTTCCTCGTCGGGGTTTGGGGCGGCGAGCGCCGCGTGCACGCCGCGGTGAAGTTCTTCGTCTACACGGTGGCCGGCTCCGCGCTGATGCTGGCCGCCATGCTGTGGCTGGCCGCCGCCCGCCACGCCGCCGCCGGCGCCTGGTCGTTCCGGATAACGGACCTCTGCGGCGCGGCCGGCCCGGCGCAGGGCGCGCTGTTCGCCGCCTTCGCGCTGGCCTTCGCGGTGAAGGTGCCGCTCATCCCGCTGCACACCTGGCTGCCCGACGCCCACGCCGAGGCGCCCACCGCTGGCTCGGTGCTGCTGGCCGGCCTGCTGCTGAAGACCGGCGTCTACGGCTTCATAAGGATAGGCGTGCCGCTGTTCCCGCAGGCCGCGGCCGCCGCCGCGCCCTGGCTGGCCGGCGCCGGCGCCGCCGGCGTGATCTACGCCTCGCTGGCCGCCTGGCGACAGCGGGACATCAAGCGGCTGATAGCCTACTCGTCGATAGCCCACCTCGGGCTCGTCGTCGTGGGCATAATGTCCTTCGACCTCACGGCCGTATCCGGGGCGGCCCTGCAGATGTTCAACCACGGCGTCTCCACCGGCGCGCTGTTCCTGCTGGCCGGGCTGCTGCACGAACGCCGCCACACGCGCCTGATAGAGGATTACGGCGGGCTGGCAGCCTCGGTGCCCGCCTTCGCGGCGGTGTTCCTGGTGACCGCGCTGTCCTCCATAGGCCTGCCGGGCCTCAACGGCTTCGTCGGCGAGGCGCTGGTCCTGTTCGGCTCTTTCCGCGTCTACCCCTGGGCCGCCGCGGCCGCCCTCTCCGGCGTGGTGCTCTCGGCCGTGTACATGCTGGGGCTGTACCAGCAGGTCTTCTTCGGACCGCTGCGCCGCACCGAGAACAGGGTCATAGCCGACCTGCGGCCGCGAGAATGGGCCTGCCTGCTGCCGCTGCTGGCCCTGATGTTCTACGTCGGGCTGAAGCCGGGCGCGCTGCTGCGCAGGCTTGAGCCGGCCGCCGCCTCCTATATAGAGTCCGCCCGCCCCGGCGCGCTGCCGCCGGCCGCGCCCAAGGAGGGGAAATGAACCCCGAGCTCTCCTCATACGCCGCCTCGGCGCTGGCCGGCCCGCTGCTCCTGGCCGCGGCCGCCTTCGCCGGGCTGATCCTGCCGCTCTTCCTGCGCCCGCTGCGCGGCGCGCAGGGCCTGCTGGCGCTCGGCGCCGCCGTCACCGGCCTGGTCTTCTTCCGCCGCCCGCCGTCGGCGGAGCTGGCCCTTTTCGGCGGGGCGCTCACGCTCACCCCGCTGACAGCCTATATCTGGGCCTTCGCGCTGGCCGCCACCGCGGCGGTCTGCGTTATCTCGATCTCGGCGCAGGCCGAGCCGGAGGAGTTCCGCGGCGAATACTATTTCCTGCTGCTGATGTCGGCCTGCGGCCTCATGGCGCTGGCCGCCGCCGGGGACCTGTTCACGGCCTTCATCGCCCTCGAGCTGATGAGCCTGCCGGTATACGCGCTGGCCGGCATCACCCGCGGCAAGGCCGGCCTCGAGGCCGCGCTGAAGTACTTCATGCTGGGCTCCTTCGGCTCGGCCCTCCTCATCATGGGCATAGCGCTGCTGAACGCGGTATGCCCGTCGCTCTCCTTCGCCGCGCTCAAGGGCGCGCAGGGCACGGCCGCGGCCGCGGGCTTCATGCTGGCAACTGCCGGCTTCGCCTTCAAGACGGCGCTGGTGCCTTTCCACATGTGGGTGCCCGACGTTTACGAGGGCGCGCCGGCGCAGGTCTCGGCCTTCATGGCCGCGGCGGTGAAGGCGGGCGGCGCCCTGCTCTTGTGCCGGCTTTTCTGCCTGCTGGACGCCGGTCCCGCGCGCGAGGCCTTCTGGTGGCTGGCGGCCGTCACGATGGTTACGGCCAACCTCGCCGCGCTGGCCCAGGACGGGCTCAAGCGCCTGCTGGCCTATTCCAGCGTGGCGCAGGCCGGCTACCTGGCCACCGCCTTCTTCGGCGGCGAGCAGGGCCGCGCGGCGCTGCTCTATTACGTCCCGGTATACGCCGCGGCCACCGTCGGGGCCTTCGCCGTGGCGGCCGCCGCCGGGGGCGGCGAGAAAGGCCCGGCGGTGAAGGACCTCGCCGGGCTCGCGCGCCGCAGGCCGTGGCTGGCGGCGGCGATGGCCGTGTTCATGCTGTCGCTCGCCGGCATACCGCCGGCGGCGGGCTTCTTCGCAAAGTTCTACGCCTTCGCCGCGGCGGCTGCCGGCGGACGCGGCGGGCTGGTGGTACTGGCCGCCGTTATGAGCGCCGTCTCGCTCTTCTATTACCTGCGCGTCACCGTGGTCATGTTCATGGCGGCGCCGGAAGCCGAACAGGCCCCGGAAGCCGGCGGGGCCGGCGAAGTACTGGCGGTGCTGCTGGCCGCCGGCCTGCTGGCCGCCGGGCTGTTCTCCGGCGCGCTGCTGGGGCCCGCGGCCGCGGCGGCGCGCTGGTTCTAGTGTGACCAAAGTCAACGACGAAAGTCGTTGACAACGGACAACCAATTTCCTAAATTAGCCGTAAGGTTCCCGGGGGTGGGGACTTAACTCATAAAAAGACAGGAGAACGCGTCCCTTCACGGGGATGCAGGGTTTCCTTCGCAAGGAGGGGGGATATGTCGTCAAGAACGAGGCCCGGCGCCAGGCGCGCCGGCAAGAGGAAGAAGAGCGCGCTGGAGCGCGGCTCGGCGCAGTTCCTGCGCCTGGCCTTCTACCATTTCAAGGAGGACCAGTTCCTCCGGCTGTCCAAGAAAGTGCTCTGCGAGGCGCAGGCCTAGATAAAGCCGTTCTCCCGCAGGGTTTCCAGCGTTACGCCGGGCCGGGGGGCCGAGGCGTACTTGCCAAGAATGTCGTACTCGATGTTGAGCTGCGCGCCCGGTCCGAGGGCGCGCAGCGCGGTATTCTCCCAGGTATGAGGTATCACCGCCGCCCGGAAGGAACGCGGCGCGACCGAGTAGACGGTAAGACTTATCCCGTCCAGGGCCACCGAACCCTTCTCCACCATCGCCGCCTCCGGCGTCTTCGAAACCTCTATCAGGCGGCTGTTGCCTTCGCGCCGCACGGACAGCAGCTCGGCCACGCCGTCGACGTGGCCGGTGACGAAATGGCCGCCCAGCCTGGCGCCCAGCGCCAGCGCGCGCTCGAGGTTCACCGGCGAGCCCTGGGCCAGCCGCCCCCGCGCCGTGCGGGAGAAGGTCTCCGGGCTTACGTCGAAGACGGCCAGCCCCGGCGCATGGGACACCACGGTAAGACAGACGCCGTTGACGGCCACGCTCTCGCCGACGGAAAGTTCCCAGCCGGGAGGCACGGACACCTCCAGCCCCGACGGGCCGCGCCTCAACACGGCGCCCACATGCTCTATTATCCCTGTGAACATAATGTATCGAAGACGTACTCCAGCCTCAGGTCCGGGCCGCAGCGCCCGACGGAGCGCAGCGCGGCCCTGACGCCCAGTTCCCGGCGCGCGGCGTTGAGCGCGTCCGGCCAGACGACGGAATTCTTCGAGGCCGTGCCGCCTATGACCAGCGGCGCCTGGAAACAGACCAGCCGGTCGGCCAGGCCGCGGCTTATGAAAGAGCCTATCACGCGCCCGCCGCCCTCGACGAGGACGTGGCTTACGCCCATGGCGCCCAGTTCGCGCAGCAGGGCCGGCAGGGAGACCATGCCGCCGTCGGAAGGCAGCAGCATCACGGTGGCCCGGCCGCCCAGAGCCTTCAGCGCGCCGGGGCCCGGCCGCGCGGCGGCCACCAGCACCCGCTCGTTGGAAAGGACCTTGGCCCGCGGAGGTATGCGCAGCGAGGAATCCAGCACCACCACCCAGGGCTGGCGCGGCACTTTCACGCCGCGCACGTTCAGGAGCGGATCGTCGGCAAGCACCGTGCCTATGCCGGCCAGCACGGCGTCGGCCTCCGCGCGCAGGCGGTGGCCCTCCAGCCTGGACTCCGGCGAGGAGATCCACCGCGAGCGCCCGGCGGCGTCGGCTATCCTGCCGTCGAGGCTCTGCGCGGCCTTAAGCGTGACGTAAGGCAGGCCGGTGCGCATCAGCTTGTTGAAGGCGGGGTTCAGCGCCTCGCAGCGGCGGCGCAGCACGCCGGAGCGCACCTTCAGCCCGGCCCGCCGCAGTATGCCGGCGGCCCGCCCGGCGTTAGCCGGGTTAGGGTCGGCGGCGCCGATGAACACTTCCTTAATGCCGGCCTTTATTATGGCGTCGGTACAGGGCGGGGTCTTGCCGAAGGTGGAGCAGGGCTCCAGCGTCACGTACAGCGAGGCGCCCGCGGCGCGGCCGGCGCAGGAGCGCAGCGCGTTGATCTCGGCGTGCGGCCCGCCCCAGCGCAGGTGAGCGCCTTCGCCTATCACGCGCCCGCCCTTCGCGATAACGGCCCCGACCATGGGGTTGGGACGCGCGCCGTAGCGGCCCTTCAGGGCCAGTCGCGCGGCGCGCTCCATCAGGGCCGCGTCCGCGGTCACTTGAGCACCTTGAAGAGATTGGCCATCTCTATGGCCGAGACGGCCGCCTCGGCGCCCTTGTTGCCGTGCTTGACGCCGGCGCGCTCTATGGCCTGCTCCAGGTCGTCGGCGGTTATCACGCCGAAGGCCACCGGCAGCTTGTGCTGCATGGAGACGGCGGCTATGCCCTTGGCGGTCTCCTGCGCGACGAAGTCGAAGTGGGGGGTGGCGCCTTTTATCACCGCCCCGAGGCAGATGATGGCGTCGTAGGGCCCGCCGGCGAGTCGGGCGCAGGCGACGGGGATCTCGTAGGCCCCCGGCACCTTCACCACGGTGAAATCCTTCTCGTCGGCGCCGTGGCGCTTCAGCGCGTCGACGGCCCCGTCGAGCAGGCGCGACGTTATGAAGTCGTTGAACCTCGAGACCACTATAGCGAACCTGAGACCCGCGGCCGTCAGGCCGCCTTCCATAGTTTTCATGATACCTCCGTTATGCCAGCATATGACCGAGTTTCCTGCGTTTAGTGCTTAGATAGCGGGAATTGTGCGGGTTGGGCTTTATGATCAGCGGCACGCGGCCGGCTATCTGCAGGCCGTAGCCCTTGAGCCCGACGAGCTTGCGCGGGTTGTTGGTTATCAGCCGCAGGCGCCTGAGCCCGAGGTCGCAGAGTATCTGCGCGCCTATGCCGTAGTCGCGCAGGTCGGCGGGGAAGCCCAGCGCCTCGTTGGCCGTGACGGTGTCGTAGCCCCGGTCCTGCAGGCCGTAGGCCTTTATCTTGTTGGCCAGGCCTATGCCGCGGCCCTCCTGCCTCATGTATATTATCGCCCCGGCGCCCTCGCTGGCTATCATCCGCATGGCCTCGTGCAGCTGCGGGCCGCAGTCGCAGCGGCAGGAGCCGAACACGTCGCCGGTCAGGCATTCCGAATGCACTCGCACCAGCGCGGTGCCGCCGGGCCGCCCGTAGGTCAGCGCCACGTGCTCAAGGCCGGTCAGCCTTTCCTTATATACGGAGATCGCGAAATTCCCGTACTCGGTGGGCAGCACCGACGCGGCTACGCGCTCCACCAGGGATTCGCGCGCGCGGCGCCAGGCTATCAGGTCCGCTATGCTGCCCATCTTCAGGCCGTGCCTCGCGGCGAAGCGCCTGAGCTGGGGCAGCCTGGCCATGGTCCCGTCCGGGTTCATGATCTCGCAGATCACCCCGGCGGCGCCGGCCCCGGCCAGGCGCACCAGGTCGGCGCAGGCCTCGGTGTGGCCGGCGCGGACCAGCACGCCGCCGTCCCTGGCCTTCAGCGGGAAAACATGGCCGGGGCGCGTGAGGGAGGAGGGGCGCGAGGCCGGGTCGGCAAGGACGCGCAGCGTGCGGGCCCTGTCGGAGGCCGAGATGCCGGTGGTGACGCCGGAGGAGGCGTCCACGGAGATCAGCCAGTCGGTGCGGTACGGGTCGGTGTTGTCCCGCTCCATGCGGAACAGGTCCAGCTCCCGCGCGCGCTCCGCCGTGAGCGGGGCGCAGATGAGGCCGCGGCCGTAGCGGGCCATGAAGTTGACCCTGGCGGGCGTGGCGCGGGCGGCGGCCATCACCAGGTCGCCCTCGTTCTCGCGGCCCGCGTCGTCGGTTATCACGACGAGGCGGCCCGCGGCTATGTCCTTTATTATGTCCTCTACCGGCGAGAATGCGGCGTTCATAAATGAAAAAGCCCCGAGAGGTTCAGGGCTTTTTCACGCGGCTCGCGCCGCAAAGGGGGGAGCACGAAGGCTCCGGCTTCCGCCTGTGTTCTTCTTCATTCCGGACTTTACCGTCGGCCCCGGGATCACACCGGGTCATGCCATTGCTGGCTCGCGGGCTTTACCGCCGGTGGGGAATCTCACCCCGCCCTGAAGAACTCAAGGATATTATACGAATTTCGGCGCGTCAGTAACAGTTCCCGGTCCCCTTGGAACCTATCAGCGCCCACTGCCCGGCCAGCGAGCCGGTGGAGACGCAGAGGTCGTTTATGCTCGAGTTGAACGCCACCGCGCCGGCCGAAGGCGGGGCCGCGGCCTGCAGCTCGGCGGTGGTCATCGAGCGGGGCTGCCAGTAGCCGGCCGCCGTGAAGGTGGACTTCGTCGCGCCGGAGCCGAACTGCGCGTCGCCGTTGACGTCCAGCGCGGCCTGCGGGCTGCCGGTACGTATGCCGACCTTGTAGTGCTTCACGTCACTGGGATCAATAAGGAACAGGAAAGATCCGGTAACATAGAACGGGTCGGCGGTGTCGAACAATTTCGAATGGACATCGTCATAACTCCAGACGAATGTCCCGGAGGAATCCGTCATCAGGTGGTTATTATAGCCGCCGGCGAAGGAGAAAGAACTCAGCACGACGTTATATGCGCCGCCGGGAACGACCGAATCCTGGCCATAGATATAGTTATTGTCGCCGCCCCCTATCGTGGAACGCATTCCGCTGGCTACGTTGTTGAAACCGCCAAGCGCGGCGGAATAATCACTGTCGGCGACATTGTTCTGGCCGAAAGCCACCGAGTAGGAACCCAGATTATCCCACTGAGCCCCGGCCGCGTGACCGGCACGGAAGGCCGCCATGGTGGGGACCCACATCAGCCGCGTCGGGGAAGGAGAGGCCGGCAGGGACTGCGTGCCGGAGAACGAGCCTTCAGCCAGCAGGTTGCCGTTGCCGACGGTAAGCAGGGCCTTCGGATTGTCCGTTCCCACGCCGGTATAGCCGCTGGCCGTGCTGACGAAGAGCGCGGCGGAGGCGTGATCGGCGCCGACGAGGAAGCTGGAAGCCACGTGCATCCTCTCCTTGGGAGCCCCGGTGCTTATACCGACAGAATTGCTGGCGGTCGAGATGTAAAGTATGGGGGTGGCAGCGTTAGTGCTGACCATCATATCGGAGAACACATGGAACTTCGCGGTAGGATTGAAGACGCCGCCGGAACCTCCGACGACGAACTGGCCATGCTGCTTGACGCGGAAGGCCTCAACTCCGCCGTTCAGGTCGCCTACGCCTCCGTCCCCGGCGGCTTTGTAGACCAGGTCGTACGGGTACGAGCCGCTGGCCATGCCGAGCACGCCTTTATTCAGCGCGCCGGCCTCGTCCCATTTAATGAAGGAATCACCGGCCGTAGGGTAGAAGTTCAGCACCACGTTGTCCAGGTCGTTCTTCTGGTCCAGGCGCGTGATCCCTTTAACGTGCAGCGACGCGTCCGCGGCCGGTGTAAAGATGCCTCCGACGGCGAGCTTGGCGTTGACGTAGGTGTTGGACGCGAACACCACCGCGCCGTAGGTGCTGCCGGTCACGGCGGTGATGGTGGACAGGCGTATCTGCTGCGGCAGGCTGTTGGCGCCTATGTTGAATATGCCGGCGCCGTCGCCGTAGAAGCCGGCCTGGGCGGTTATGCTGGAAACGGCGGTTATGCCGCCGTTGACCGTCAGCGCGTGGGTCTGCGTGGTGGTGCTGATGGAGACGCGCCCGGACGCCGTGCTTATATAAAGGATGGGATTCAGCGTGGAGGTGCTCACCAGCATGTTGGACGCCACGTG
>ERZ1645187.1580-NODE-1580-length-20818-cov-17.201175_pt1 | contig 20818 bp, 15 predicted proteins | sample MGYA00575352_ERZ1645187 | MGnify/ENA primary metagenome ERZ1645187 (study PRJEB40837, sample SAMN11349314) | freshwater sediment metagenome | isolation source: river sediment | host: Sediment | place: India: Wazaribad , New Delhi | collected 2017-02-21 ... | reverse complement strand
GAATGCCGCATTATTTCATGTGTCCGAGGCTACAACAGGAGAGACCAACATCCGTCGCCCGTCACGTGCCGCGCCCGAGCGCGAGCAATCCGGCCCGAGGATCAACGATGCGATCCGGGCCCGCGAGATCCGCCTGATCGATGAGAATGGCGACAACGTCGGCGTTGTCAGCCGCTTCGATGCCATGGAGAAGGCCACGCAGGCCGGGCTCGACCTCGTCGAGATTTCGCCCGACGCAGAGCCGCCTGTCTGCAAGATCATGGACTTCGGCAAGTTCAAGTTCGAGCAGCAGAAGAAGGCCGCCGAGGCACGCAAGAAGCAGAAGGTCGTCGAGATCAAGGAGATCAAGATGCGCCCTGCGATCGACGACCACGACTACGACGTCAAGCTGAAGGCTATCCGCCGCTTCTTCGAGGAAGGCGACAAGGTCAAGGTGACGCTGCGCTTTCGCGGCCGCGAGATGGCGCACCAGGAACTCGGCATGCAGGTCCTGCAGCGGGTGAAGGCCGAGGTCGAGGGTATCGCCAAGGTCGAAAGCGAACCGCGCCTCGAAGGCCGCCAGATGGTCATGGTGCTGTCGCCGCGCTGAGCTGCGCGACAGGCCCCCGCCCCACATTCGAGGCACGCGCTTTGAAAGGCGCGTGCCTTTTGTTTTGCGCACGCCGAGAGCGGTTAGGTCGAACTGGCAGCCGGTTGCTGCCCAGCTTGAACGTCGACTTCGGCCGGCGTGTCCGCCGCCGCCGTCGCCTCGGCGCCCTTGCCCCACAGCTTCCGGTGCAGGCGGTCGAGCATCAGGTAGATGACGGGCGTCGTGTACAGCGTCAGGATCTGCGACACGACGAGGCCACCGATGATGGCGACGCCAAGCGGGCGGCGCAGCTCCGCACCGGGACCGGCCGCGATCGCCAGCGGAATGGCGCCGAAGATCGCCGCCAGCGATGTCATCAGGATCGGCCGGAAGCGCTCGCGCGCGGCGGCACGGATGGCGTCCAGCGGCGGCAGCCCCAGCCGGCGTTCGGCGTCGAGCGCGAAGTCGACCAGCATGATACCGTTCTTCTTGACGATGCCGATGAGCAGGATGATTCCGATGAAGGCGATCATCGACAGCTCCATGCCGGCGAGCCACAACGCCAGCAGCGCGCCGAGCCCGGCCGACGGCAGCGTCGAGATGATCGTCAACGGGTGCGCGTAGCTCTCGTAGAGCACGCCGAGCACGATGTAGACCGCTAAAAGTGCCGCGAGGATCAGCAGCGGCTGCGCACCGGCGCCCTGGCGCTGGGTCTTCGCATCGCCCGCCGCCTCGACGCGCAGCGACTCCGGCGCACCGAGGCGCGCCAGCGCATTGGCGATATTCGTCTGCGCCTCGTCGAGCGTCATGCCGGCCGCCAGGTTGTAGCTGACGGTGACCGCGGGGAAAGGTCCCTGGTGATTGACGACCAGGGGCGCCAGTCCGCGCTCCGTGCGGATCACCGAGCGGATCGGGATCGGCGCGCCATCGCGCGCGCGGACGTAGACGTTGTCGAGATCGGTCGGATCGCGCTGCAGCTTCGGATCGATCTCGAGGATCACGCGATACTGGTTGCGCGCGCTGTAGATCACCGACACCTGCTTCTGCGCAAACGCATTGCCGAGCGCGCTGTCGATATCCTGCACGCTGACGCCGAGCCGCGCCGCCGCCTGCTTGTCGACGGCCACCTTGAGTTCGAGCCCGCCCTGCTCGCGATCCGTCGTCACGTCGGCGAGGCCGGGCACCGCCTTCATCGCCTCGACGACGCGCGGCACCCAGCCGTACAGTTCGTCGACGTCCGTGCCCCACAGCGTCAATTGGTAACTGGACTTGGAATCGCGCCCCCCGCCGCGCATGTCCTGCATGGCGCGCGGAAAGACGCTGAGACCGGGGATGCCCGACAGCGGTCCGCGCAGACGGTCGATCACCTGCTGCGAGGTCTTGCCGCCGCGCTGCTCGATCGGCTTCAGCGCGATGAACATGCGCGCCGAGTTCGACGGCCCGCCGAAGAACGACGCACCGACCGAGGAACCGACGCTTTCGACCGCCGGATCGGCGAGAACGATCTCGACCGCGCGCTTCGCCAGCTCGTTGAGCTTCTCGAACGAGGTGTCCGCGGCACCCTCCATGCTCGCCATGACGAGGCCGGTGTCGTCCTGCGGAAACAGCCCCTTCGGCATCTGCACGAAAACGAGCACCGTCGCCGCGATGACGCCGACCAGCGACAGCAGCGTCATCTTCTTCCAGTTCAATGCAACGTCGAGCGTGCGCGTGTAGCCATCGGCGAGACGGGCGAGACCGCCTTCGATCATGGAATCGAACCGTGAGGGCCTGCGATCGGGCGCGTGCCGGACGTAATGCGCCAGCACCATCGGCGTCACCGACAGCGACACCAACGTCGAGACCGCGATCGCGAACGTCATGGTCACGGCGAACTCGTTGAGCAGCTTGCCGGCGATGCCGCCCATGAACAGCAGCGGAATGAACGCCGCGACCAGCGAGATCGAGATGGCGAGCACGGTGAAGCCGATCTCGCGCGCGCCCGCCAGCGCCGCCTGGATCGGCGTCAACCCACGTTCGAGATTGCGATGCACGTTCTCGATCATGACGATGGCGTCATCGACGACGAACCCGACCGAGATGGCGAGGGCCATCAGCGTCAGGTTGTTGATGGAGAAGCCCGCGACCCACATCAGCGCGATGGTGCCGGCCAGCGCCAGCGGCACCGTGATGCCGGCGGCGATGGTGGGTGCCGAGCGGCGCAGGAATACGAACACCACCAGCATCACCAGCGCGATCGACAGCGCCAGCGTCAGCTCCATGTCGTGAACCGAGGCGCGGATGGTCGCCGTGCGATCGGAGAGCACCGAAATGTCGATGCCTGCCGGAATCCAGCGTTTGAGTTCCGGCAGCAGCTCCTTGACGCGATCGACCGTCTCGATGACGTTGGCGTCCGCCTGTTTGGCGATCATCAGCAGCACGGCGGGCTTCAGGTTGAAGAACGCCGACGAGCGCGAGTTGCGCGTGCCCTGCACGACCTCGGCAATGTCTCCCAGCTTCACCGGCACGCCCGCCGCGGTCTTGACGATGATGTCGCGATATTCGTCCACGGTGCGGATCTGCGCATTGGTGTCGAGTGCGATCAATTCGTCGGCGCCGTCGATCGAGCCGAGCGGGGCGAGCGTGTTGGCGTTGACGATCGCCGAGCGCACGTCCTCGCTGGTGAGACCCATGGCGGCGATCCGCACCGGATCGAGCCGGACGCGGATCGCCGGCTGTTCCGCGCCGGAGACGTTGACCTCGCCGACGCCGTCGATCTGGGCGATACGCTGAACGACCGTGGTATCGGCGGCATCGAAGATGGCGGAGGCCGGCATGGTGTCGGACGTCATCGCCAGGATGATGACCGGCATGGCGTTGGGGTTGGCCTTGCGGAAGCTCGGCAGCGTCGGCATGTCGCTCGGCAGATCGGCGGCGGCGGCGTTGAGCGCGGCTTGCACGTCCTGCGCGGCACCGTCGATCGAGCGGCCGAGGTCGAACTGAAGCACGATGCGCGTCGAGCCGAGGGCGTTGACCGACGTCATCTCGGTAACGCCGGCGATCTGGCCGAGCCGGCGCTCGAGCGGTGCCGCGACCGTCGCCGCCATGGTCGCGGGATCGGCGCCGGGACGAGTCGCGCTGACGCGAATGGTCGGCATGTCGACCGAGGGCAGGCTGGCGACCGCGAGGACACGGAACGCGACGACGCCGGCGAGCAGGATGGCGATGGCGAGCAGCGTCGTTGCAACGGGGCGCAGAATGAACGGGCGCGAGAAGCCCGACGAGATGCGTTCCAGCGCCGCCGCGACCGGCTTGTCGGCAGGCGTGATGACGTCGTTGCCGGGCCCGCTCATGGCGACGACTCCGCAGGCGCAGCGACCGGTGCGGTGACAGACACCGGCGTCGCGCGCTCAGCCTCGGCCACATCCCGCTGGCGCGACAGCCGCTGCCGCAAGCGTTCCATGGTCAGGTAGATCACCGGCGTCGTGTAGAGCGTCAGCAGTTGCGACAGCAGCAGGCCGCCGACGATCGTCACGCCGAGCGGATTGCGCAGCTCCGACCCCGTACCGCTCTCGATGGCGAGCGGCAGCGCGCCGAGCAGCGCGGCCAGCGTCGTCATCAGGATCGGGCGGAAGCGCAGGTGGCAGGCTTCGATGATCGCCTCGCGTGGCGTCGCGCCGCGCTGACGCTCGGCTTCGAGCGCGAAGTCGATCATCAGGATCGCGTTTTTCTTGACGATGCCCATCAGCAGAACGATGCCGATCAGCGCGACCAGCGACAGGTCCATGCCTGTCAGCATGAGCGCCAGCAGGGCACCGATGCCGGCTGAGGGCAGCGTCGTCAGGATCGTGAACGGATGCACGTAGCTCTCGTAGAGCACGCCGAGCACGATGTAGATGCAGACGATCGCCGCGAGGATCAGCCAGGGCTGGCCGTCGAGCGCCCGCGAGAACTCGGCCGCGTCACCCGAATAGCTGCCCGTCACCGAGGTCGGCAGACCGACATCCGCCTTCACTGCCTCGACGACCCGGATCGCTTCCGACAGCGCTACGCCCGGCGCCAGGTTGTAGGAGATGGTGACCGACGGAAACTGCTCCTGATGCAGGATCGCGAGCGGCGCCGCGACACGCTCGACGCGCGCCACCGCCGACAACGGCACTTGCGCGCCGTTGCTCGACGGCACGTAGATGCGCGCCAGCGACGACGGATCACGGCTGAAGCGATCGCCGGCCTCGAGCACCACGCGATACTGGTTGGCCTGCGCGAAGATGGTCGAGATCTGGCGCTGCCCGTAGGCATCGTTCAGCGCGTCGTTGATCGCCGCCATCGAGACGCCGAGACGGCCGGCGGTGGCACGATCGACATTGACGACGGCGCGCAGACCTCCGTCCTGCAGATCCGTGCCGACATCCGCGAGTTGCGGCGCGCGGCGCAGGCGATCGGCGAGACGCTCGGCCCAGCGCTTCACCTCGCCGCCATCGGCGCCGACCAGCGTGTACTGGTAGAGAGCCGGCGATGAGCGCGTCGCGATCTGCACGTCCTGCACGCTCTTGAATGTCGCGACCACGCCGGGGATCTGCTCCACCTCGCGTTCGAGACGGCGCATGACCTCGTCGGCGGTCGATGCACGCTCGCCTCGCGGGGCGAGCGTCACCTTGAGATGCGCCACGTTCGGCGTCGGATTGAGTTCGCTGACGCCGACGATGGCGACGACGCCGGTCACGTCGCGGTCGCGGCGGATGCGTGTCGTCACGTCGTCCTGCAACCGCGCCATGGCCTCGAACGAGGACGTCGGCGCCGCTTCTATGGTGGCGGTGACGAGGCCGGTGTCCTGCAATGGCAGCAGGCTCTTCGGCACGGCCATATAGAGCCAGAATGTCAGCCCGACGGTGCCGAGTGTGGCCAGCAGCGTCGCCCACTCGTGCCGCAGCACGAAGCCGAGCGAGCGCATGTAGGCGTCGGTGACGCCGCCCGAGAAGCGCGACAGCAGCCCGGGCCGTTCGTCGCTCCTGTCCGGCGCCGCGCGCATCAGATAGGCCGCGAGCATCGGCACCAGCGTCAGCGAGACGATGGCCGATACGACGACCGCCGCCGTCAGCGTCAGCGCGAACTCGCGGAACATGCGCCCGACGATGCCGGTCATGAACAGCAGCGGTATGAACACCGCGATCAGCGACATGGTGAGCGAGATGACGGTGAAGCCGATCTCGCCGGCGCCCTTGATCGCCGCATCCATCGGCTTGTCGCCGTCCTCGATGTGACGGACGACGTTCTCGATCATGACGATGGCGTCGTCGACGACGAAGCCGGTGGCGATGGTGAGCGCCATAAGCGACAGGTTGTCGAGCGAGAAGCCCATGAACCACATGACGCCGAAGGTAGCGACGAGCGATACGGGCAGCGCGATGCCGGCGATGATGGTGGCGCGCAGCGAGCGAAGGAACACCAGCACGACCAGCACGACGAGGATCGTCGCCAGCACCAGCGTGAACTGCACGTCATGCACGGACGCGCGGATGGTACCCGTACGATCGTGTACCGTCGTCAGCTTGACGCCCTGCGGCATCGCCTTCTCGATGCGCGGCAGCTCGCGCCCGATGCGCTCGACCGTGTCGATGACGTTGGCACCGGGCTGGCGCTGCACGTTGATGACGACCGCCGTCTTGCCCTGATACCAGCTGCCGACGCGCGTGTTCTCGAGCCCGTCCGTGACCTCGGCGACATCGGTGAGAAACACCGGCGCGCTGTTGCGCCAGGCCACGACGACCGTGCGGTACTGCTCCGCATTCGAGATCTGGTCGTTGGCGGAGATGGTGTAGGTCTGGTCGCTGCCGTCGAGCGAGCCCTTCGGCCCGACCACGTTGGCCGCCGCGATCGCCTGGCGCAGGTCCGACATCGACAAGCCATAGGACGCGAGCCGGGCCAGATCGGCCTTGATCCGCACCGCCGGTTTGATACCACCCTCGACGGTGACGTGACCGACACCCGACACAGCGGAGAGACGCTGCGCGATCAGCGTGTCGGCGAGATCGGAGAGCGTGCGCAGGGACACCGTGTCCGAGGTCATTGCCAGCGTGACGATCGGCGCGTCGGCCGGGTTCACCTTCGAGTAGGTGGGCGGAAACGGCAGGTTGCGCGGCAGCGTCGAGCCGGCCGCGTCGATCGCCGCCTGCACGTCCTGCGCGGCCGCGTCGATGTCGCGATCGAGCGCGAACTGCAGCGTGATCTGGCTGATGCCGAGCGACGACGACGAGACCATCGAGTCCAGCGACGCGATCTGTCCGAGCTGGCGCTCGAGCGGCGCGGTGACGAGGTTTGCCATCGTGTCCGGGTTGGCGCCGGGCAGCTCGGTCGTCACCTGGATGGTGGGGAAATCGACCTGGGGTAGCGAAGAGATCGGCAGCAGCAGATAGCCGAGCCAGCCGCCGATCAGTGTCGCCACCGTCAGCAGCGTGGTCGCGATCGGCCGCCGGATGAAGGGCAGCGAAACGCTCATCTCACGGCCCCTCTGGCGTCGGCCGTGGTGCTGTCGCGATCGGCGCGCGCATTGCTGCTGCGGCGGCCATTGCCGCGCCGCTGATCGCCGTCGCGTTGCACGGCGGCGGAGGGCGCCGCGTCACTGTTCGCGGCCGCGGGCGGGCTCGCAGGCCCGGCCGGCGGCGCCGAAGGAACCGCCGGATCAGCCGGAGTCGACACCGTCACCTTGGCGCCGTCACTCAAGCGGCCGAAGCCCGACGTCACGACCTTCTGGCCAGCTTCGAGGCCGGCTGTCACGACCGCCTCGCTTTCTGTCATGGTTCCGAGCGTGACCGGGGTGATGCGGGCACTCGTATCCTCGCCGACGACATACGCAAACGTGCCGTTCGGGCCGCGCTGGACGGCGGAGAGCGGAATAACGATCGCGTCCTTTTCGGTGTCGACGCGCACACGCACGTTGGCGAACTGTCCCGGCCACAGCTGCCGCTCGGCATTGGGGAAGTCGGCCTTCATTTTCACGGTGCCGGTCTGCTGGTCGATCTGGTTGTCGACGACCTTCAGGACACCCTTGTCGACCACCTTGCGCCCGTCGGTGCCGAGCGCCTCGACCTGAACCTCGCCGGCGGCCAGCGCGCGGTTGACCTCCGCCAGCCGCTGCTGCGGCAGCGTGAACAGCACCGCGATCGGTTGTATCTGCGTGATGACGACGAGACCGGCATCACCCGAACGCACGAGGTTGCCCTCGTCGACGAGGCGCATGCCGACACGGCCGCTGATCGGCGAGGTGATGCGCGTGTAGCCGAGCACCGTCTCGGCGTTGGCGAGCGCGGCGGTATCGGCCTTGAGCTGGGCTTCGAGCTGCGCCACCTGCGCGCGCTGTGTATCGACCGTCTTGTCGGCGACGACGCCGGGAATCTTCTGGTAGCGCGTCAGATCGAGGCGAGCGTTTTCGAGCTGCTTCTCGGTCAGCGTGGCCTTCGCCGCCGCCTGATCGCGCAAGGCGCGGTAGGTCGCGGGATCGATCTCGGCGAGCAGATCGCCCTCGCGCACGTCCTGGCCTTCGGCGAAGGCGATGTGCTGGATGGTGCCGTCGACCTGCGGACGAACCGTGACGGTTTTCAGCGGCCGTGCCGTGCCGACGCCCTCGAGCATCACCGGCACGTCCTTCCTGGCGACATCGGCGACGAGCACCGGCACCGGTCCGTCTCCCGCGCCGCCGCGGCGGCCACGCCGTCCGCCGCTGCCTCCGTTGTTGCTGGCGCCTTCACCACCTTCGGCCCGGCGGCGGCCGCGACGGCCCTCGCCACGCCTTTCGCCGCCCTGGCCCGCGCTATCGCCCTCGGCCGCCGTGGCAACCGGTGCATCCTGACTGACGGCGGTCCGCACCGCGTCCGGCATCCAGGCTGGCAGCCAGTCACCCGGCACGGGTTTCAGATAAACGAGACCGCCGGCGAGGCTCGCGGCAAGGCCGATCGTCACGGTCAGCTTCGAGATCGTCGACACGACGCTTCCTTTCGGCGGTTAGGGTGCCGGCGTCCGGCCCCCCGATGCAACGCTCGGCTCAGGCCCGACCCGTCGCTTTTCTTTGAAGGTATACGTCAGATGACGAAATCAAGCTCAGGCGGTCGTTCGCAGCGGTAACCGCCCGCGGTCCCGGAGTACCTGCCGCGGGCTGCGAGCCGGACCGGTCCGGTGCGACAGGTTGGTGATCCGGTCCGGCTCTCGCGCCGGGGCATGCCGCCTCGGGCGACGAGGCGATCCAGCGCAAACCGGACTTTGGACGAACTGGCCCGAACCTCGCCTGAACCGCCGGTTGCCCGCCATTCATCGGCCGCAACCGCGGCAACAGCATGGAGAACCTTGCGCGCCTGCCGTCTTGCCAGTATAAGCCCGTTCGTCGAGCCGCCCGGCGGGGCATGCCGTGGCGGCTCCTAATGCTTTGATCCATCAGCGAAAGCCGTTCAAAGCACCTCCTCCGAGGGTGACCGGGCTCCGGCCTGATCGCACGCGGGGCCGGGCGGCACCAGCCGTTTCCGTTCAAACAGGAGGTCGCCGGGTCCGTTTTTCGGGCTCGCGCGAGACGGCGCGCACCAGGCTTCACGAGGAGAGCAAAATGCCCAAGCAGAAGACCAAGAGTGGCGCCAAAAAGCGCTTCAAGTTCACCGCAACGGGCAAGGTCAAGTCCGGCGCAGCCGGCAAGCGTCACGGCATGATCAAGCGCACCGCGAAGTTCGTTCGCAATGCGCGCGGCGCCATGGTGCTCGACGACAGCGACGCCAAGATCGTCAAGAAGTACATGCCGTACAATCGCTGATATCCAAGGCGCGCCAAAAGGTTGCGCGCCACGACTTCAGCATCTGACGAATTGATCGCCCCCAACACCCAGTTTTAGCGGAGAACTACCATGGCTCGCGTCAAGCGCGGCGTCACCGCCCACGCCAAGCACAAGAAAGTCATCAAGGCTGCCAAGGGCTATTACGGCCGCCGCAAGAATACCATTCGCATCGCCAAGCAGGCGGTCGAGAAGGCGATGCAATACGCCTATCGCGACCGCAAGGTGAAGAAGCGCAACTTCCGCGCTCTCTGGATCCAGCGCATCAACGCCGCCGTGCGTGAGGCGAGCGCCAACACCATGACCTACGCCCGCTTCATGGACGGCCTCAACAAGGCCGGCATCGAGATGGACCGCAAGGTGCTGGCCGACATCGCAGCGCGCGACATGTCCGGCTTCAAGGCGCTGGTCGATCAGGCGCAGGCCGCCGTCAAGAAGGCCGCCTGAGGGGCTCGCCAGACGATCGTGGCTGATGTGTAGACCCGTCCGGCGCCGATGCCGTACACTCGGCGGACCGATCACGGGGCAACCGGCCATGCTGCAGCGCTTTACAGCCATCATCGAGCGAGAGGGCGACCTGTTCTTCGCCCTCTGCCCCGAGCTGGATGTTGCCAGCCAGGGTGGTAGCGTCGCCGAAGCACGCGCGAACCTTGCCGAAGCTCTGTCGCTGTATTTCGAGACCGCCCCGGCGGAAGAGATCAGCCGCCGCCTGACCAGCGAAGTCTACGTCACCCAGGTCGAGGTGGCCGTTGGGTGAACTGGCGGTCATCAGCGGTCGCGAGGTGATCGCCATTCTCGCCGCGAACGGGTTCATCGAAGTGCGCCAGCGCGGCAGCCACGTCGTGATGCAACGTCGGTCGGAGACCGCGACGACCACGATCCCCGTGCCCGACCACAGGCAACTGGCTATCGGTACGCTGCGCTCGATCATCCGCCAGAGTGGCTTGCCCAAGGCCCTGTTCGAGCGCTGACGATTCACGTCCTGGCAGGACACGACGGCTTGCCTTCGGCCGCACGGCGGCGTACTCCGGCCGCGTCAATTCGTGGAGCAAACTGCATGTCCTCGACCGATCTCGCCGCCCTCGAAACCGAACTCGTCGCCGGCATCGCCGCCGCGGCGAGCCTCGACGAGCTGGACAAGGTGCGTGTCGCCGCCCTCGGCAAGAAGGGCCGCATCCCCGAGCTGATGCAGACACTCGGCAAGATGGCGCCGGACGAGCGCAAGAATTTCGGCCAGGCCGTCAATGGCGTGAAGACACGCGTCAGCGATGCCCTCGATGTGCGCAAGGCCGCACTCGAGGAAGCCGCCCTCGAAGCTCGCCTCGTCAACGAGCGCGCCGACATCACGCTGCCCGTTCGCAGCGGTCCCGAGCGCGAGGGACGCATCCACCCGGTCAGCCAGGTGATGGACGAACTCGCCGAGATCTTCGCCGACATGGGATTCTCGGTCGCGGAAGGGCCCGACATCGAGAGCGACGACTACAATTTCACCAAGCTCAACATTCCGCCGGAGCATCCGTCGCGGCAGGACCACGACACGTTCTATTTCTCGCCCAACGACAAGGGCGAGCGGCTCGTGCTGCGCACGCATACGAGCCCGGTGCAGATCCGCACCATGCTGAAGCAGAAGCCGCCGATCCGCATCATTGCGCCGGGCCGCGTCTACCGTTGCGACAGCGACCAGACGCACACGCCGATGTTCCACCAGATCGAGGCGCTGGTGATCGACGAGGCGACCCACATGGGCCACCTCAAGTGGACGCTCGAGGAAATGTGCAAGGCGTTCTTCGAGGTCGACGAGGTGAAGATGCGGTTTCGCGCCTCGTACTTCCCGTTCACCGAACCCTCGGCCGAAATCGACATCGCCGCCGACGCCATCGGCAAGCCCGGAAAGTGGCTGGAGATCGGCGGCTGCGGCATGGTGCATCCGAAGGTGCTGGAGAACTGCGGCATCGATCCGAAGAAGTACCAGGGCTACGCTTTCGGCATGGGCATCGACCGCATGGCCATGCTGAAGTACGGACTGACAGACCTGCGCGCGTTCTTCGGCGGCGACCTCCGCTGGCTCAAGCACTACGGCTTCTCGATGCTCGATGTGCCGACGCTGGCCGGCGGTCTTTCGTCGTGACGGGCCAAAACGTTCGCACGGACCGATGATCGCTGATCGCACGCAAAGGAGACTATCGATGTCGAGGATCGCGCGCGCACTTGCAGGCATCGCCATTATCGCATTCGGCGCGAACGCGCTGGCGCAGCAGCCGGCGCAACCGATGCCCGGACACGACATGCAGCACCACGGTCATCACATGATGGGCGACGGCAAGCCGGCCGCCGAAATCAAGGACGAGCGGCAAGCGATCCGGCTGACACCCGCAGAGCGCAACTTCGTGCTCGCCGAAATGCGCGCCTTCCTCGATCATGTGCACGGCATCGTCGCGGCGCTCGCCGACGACAAGCCGAAGGACGCGGCGAAATTCGCGCGCGCCTCCGGCATGGGCGCCACGCACGAGGTCCCTCCCGGCATGATGATGAAGATGCCGCCCGAGTTCCGCATGCTCGGCATGGACACGCACAAGCGCTTCGATGCGCTGGCGCTCGAGGCCGAAAGCATGGGCGACAAGGCCAGCGTGATGAAGCAGCTCGCCGGCATCCTCGCCAACTGCTCGGGCTGCCACGCCGCCTGGCGGATCGAGGCGCAATGATCGCCGCCACGTACACTCCGATCCTCGATGCCAGAAATCGAGAATGACGCGACATGCCGCTCGTCACGAACATGTCGGTCCCCGTGATGCTCGCCATCGGCCTGAGCGTCGCCATGGCGCTGATGGCGTTCTGGACATGGTTCTATCACGACAGCAAGCATCGCGATCTCGACGACTGGATCGACTACGGCTTCAGCCGCGATACGCTGCGCCACGTGCTCATCTACTACCGCTCGATGGGCGTCTCGATGCTGGTGTTCTATGTCGCGTTCGTCATCAGCTGCCTGCTGCTGCAGGCCGAAGGCCAGCAGCTGTTCGTCGATGCCAAGGGTGCGCTGACGTCGTCGGGCCCGATCGGCACCGCCTTCTTCGCGCTCGATCTGGTGCTGCGCGGCGGCTTCTTCGACGTCATGGAGCATTTCGAACTGTCCGTGAGTGTCGTCTATATGAACCGGGCACTGCGCTGGTTCGTCTGGTACTGCTTCGTCTTCCGCATCTACTACGGGCTGACGCTCATCCGCATCGCCGTTTCGTTCGTGTGGATCTGGGCCAAGGTCTATTCCGCACGCAAGAAGCACGCTGTGGATCGCTGACCGCCGCCGCGCTGCGCCGAATTGAAGGATCGCTTTCGTCATGAAGTTCACGCTCTCCTGGCTCAAGGACCATCTCGACACGACAGCATCGCTCGACGAGATCGCGACGCGACTGTCGGCGATCGGCCTCGAGGTCGAGAGCGTCGAGGATCCGGCCGCAGCTCTCGGCGCCTTCACCATCGCGCGCGTCGTCGAAGCCAAACAGCATCCGAACGCGGATCGCCTGCGCGTGCTGCAGGTCGAAATCGCCCCCGGCAAGCCGCTGATGGAAGTGGTGTGCGGCGCGCCGAACGCGCGTGAAGGCATGCTCGGCGTATTCGCGCCGCTCGGCACGTACATTCCGGGCTCCGGCATCACGCTGGAAAAGAAGCCCGTGCGCGGCGTCGTCTCCAACGGCATGATGTGCTCGGCCGCCGAAATGCAGCTCTCGAGCGAGAGCGAAGGCATCATCGAGGTCGACGCCGGCCTCTCCGGCAAGGTCGGCGAGCGCTACGTCGCGGCGATCGGCCTCGACGATCCCGTCATCGAGGTGAAGCTGACGCCGAACCGCCCGGACTGCACCGGCGTGCGCGGCATCGCGCGTGATCTCGCCGCGGCGGGGCTCGGCACTCTGAAGCCGATGCGCAAGCTCGACGGCGTCGAGGGCAAGACCGAAAGTCCGATCGCCATCCGCCTCGAGTTCACCCCGGAGACGGCGAGCGCGTGCCCGGTGTTCGCCGGCCGCTACGTCAAGGGCGTGAAAAACGGCGCTTCTCCGGCATGGATGCAGGCACGGCTCAAGGCCATCGGCCAGCGCCCCATCAACGCGCTCGTCGACGTCACCAACTACATCTCCAACGATCTCGGCCGCCCGCTGCACGTCTACGACGCCGGCAAACTGAAGGGCGCCGTGCGCGCACGCCTTGGCAAGAACGGCGAGAAGTTCCTCGGCCTCGACGGCAAGGAGCACGCGGTCGACGACACCATGTGCGTCATCGCCGACGACAACGGCCCGCTCGGCTTCGGCGGCATCATGGGCGGCGAAGCCTCCGGCGCCACCGAGTCCACCACCGACGTGCTGATCGAGAGCGCCTGGTTCGATCCCGTCCGCACCGCCATCACCGGGCGCAAGGCCGGCCTCGTCACCGACGCGCGTTATCGCTTCGAGCGCGGCGTCGATCCCGCTTCGGTGATGCCGGGCCTCGATCTGGCGACGCGCATGATCCTCGACATCTGCGGCGGCGCGCCATCGAAGGCGAAGGTCGCCGGCAAGGTGCCGGATACCACGCGCACGATCGCCTTCGATCCGGCTCGCGTCGGCAAGCTGACGGGGCGCGACATTCCCGAAGCCGAGGTGAAGAAGACGCTCACCGCGCTCGGCTTCACGCTGGCGAAGGGCAAGGGCACCATGCTCGACGTCTCCGTGCCGAGCTGGCGGCCGGACGTGCACGGCGATGCCGATCTGGTCGAGGAGGTGATCCGCATCGCCGGCCTCGATACGATCCCGTCGACGCCGCTGCCGCGTCTCTCGGGCGTTGCCGAACCTGTGCTGACCGAACGCCAGCGCCGCACGCGCCGGGCGCGCCGCACACTGGCCGCGCGCGGTCTGGTCGAGGCGATCACCTGGTCCTTCCTGCCCAAGAGCGAAGCCGAGCTGCTGGGCGGCGGCGATGCGGCGCTCGATCTCTCCAACCCGATCTCTGTCGACATGTCGTCGATGCGACCGAACCTGCTCGCCGGCCTGCTGACGGCGGCGAAGCGCAACGCCAATCGCGGCTTCGACGACGTGGCGCTGTTCGAAGTCGGGCAAGCCTATCGCGGCGCGCGGCCCGAGGATCAGTTCACCTCGGCAGCCGGCGTGCGCACAGGCACCGCGAAGTTCGATGGCAACGGCCGTCACTGGTCCGGTACCAAGGGCAAGGTCGATCTGTTCGATGCCAAGGCCGACGCGCTCGCGGTTCTCGCCGGGCTCGGGTTCGATCCGGCCAAGGCGCAGATCAGCCGCGATGCGCCGTCCTACTATCACCCGGGCCGCTCCGGCGTTCTGCGTCTCGGCCCCAAGGTCGTGCTCGCCGCATTCGGCGAGGTGCATCCGCGCGTTGCCGCCGCCCTCGGTGTCGAAGGTGCGGTCGTGGCGTTCGAGGTGTTCCTCGACGCGCTGCCGCCGGAGAAGAAGAAGTCGCGCGCCAAGCCCGCGCTCGCCGAGAGCAACCTGCTGCCGCTGTCGCGCGACTTCGCCTTCGTGCTCGACGCCAAGGTCGCGGCCGGGGACGTCGTTCGCGCGGCGCAGGGCGCCGACAAGGCCTTGATCCGTGATGTCGATGTGTTCGACGTGTTCGAGGGCGGCAAGCTCGCCGAGGACGGCAAGAAGTCACTCGCCATCGCGGTGACGTTGCAGCCGGGCGAACAGGCCCTGACCGACAAGGACATCGAGGCGGTATCGCAGAAGATCATCGCGGCAGTGAGCAAGGCGACGGGGGGCGAGATCCGCGGCTGAAGGCACGGCTGGCCCGGCGGCGCAAGCGCGTGAATTCTGTCGCGGTCGCGCGACCGAAAGTGCTATTGGCGTCGACATGGCGATGCTTTCGTCTGAGCGCGCGGACCAGATTCCGCTTGCGCCCGGACGATCGACAACAACAAGCCCGCAAAGGTGCCGCCGATGACCACAGCCAACCGCCGCCCGGATCCCGCCTTGCCGTCGATCTCCGACGCGGGCAAGCACCAGATCGTCGTCGTCGGCGGCGGTGCCGGTGGGCTCGAACTGGTGACACGGCTCGGCGACAAGCTCGGCAGGAAGGGCAAGGCCGGCGTTACCCTCATCGATCGCTCGCGCACCCACATCTGGAAGCCGCTGCTGCACGAGATCGCCGCCGGCAGCATGGATGTCGGCCGCCACGAGCTCGACTATCTGGCGCAGGCACACTGGCATGGCTTCCGTTATCGCCTCGGCGAGCTGACCGGCATCGACCGCAAGCAGAAGCTCGTCCACATTTCCGAGATGCTCGACGAGGAAGGCCGCGCCATAACGCCCAAGCGCTCGTTCCGCTACGACACGCTGGTTCTGGCCATCGGCTCGGTCTCCAACGACTTCGGCACGCCCGGCGTCAAGGAGCACGCCGTCATGCTCGACACACCCGAGCAGGCGGAACGCTTCAACCGCCGCCTCGTCAACGCCTTCATCCGCGCGCACGCGCAGAGCGAGCCGATCCGGCCCGGGCAGCTGCACGTCACCATCATCGGCGCCGGCGCCACCGGGACGGAACTCTCCGCCGAGCTGCATCGCACCGCGCGCGGCGTCGTCGCCTTCGGTCTCGACCGCATCGACGCCGACAAGGACATCAAGATCACGCTGGTCGAAGCGTCGCCGCGCATCGTGCCCGCGCTGCCCGAGCGGCTATCGGAATCGACCGCGAAGATCCTCACCGATCTCGGCGTCGACATCCGCACCGGCGCGCGCGTTACCGAGGTGACGGCGGAAGGTGTGAAGCTCGCCAGCGGCGATTTCATTCCGTCCGAGCTGGTGGTGTGGGCGGCCGGTGTGAAGGGACCAGACGTGCTGCGCCACCTCGACGGGCTCGAGGTCAGCCGGTCGAACCAGATCGTCGTTCGCGATACGTTGCAGACGACGCTCGACGACAGCATCTTCGCGCTCGGCGACTGCGCCTACCTGCTGCCCGAAGGCGCATCGAGCCCGATTCCGCCGCGTGCGCAATCCGCCCACCAGATGGCGTCACAGCTGCTGGTCAACATTCCCCGCCGCATGCGCGGCGAGCCCTTGAAGCCGTTCGTCTATCGCGACTTCGGCTCGCTCGTCTCGCTCGGCCACTATACGACCGTCGGCAACCTGATGGGCTTCGTCTCCGGCCGTTCGATGATGATCGAGGGCCTGTTCGCCAAGCTGATGTACCGCTCGCTCTACAAGATGCACGAAGTGGCGCTGCACGGCTTCACCAAGGTCGCGATGGATACCCTGTCGCGCACGCTGACGCGCCGCACCGAGCCGCACGTCAAGCTGCACTGAGCATCTGGCGCTGCCGATTCACGCTCGGCGTAGAGGACGCCGAGCGATCGGAGCGCGTGCGAGACGCCGTGCACTTGCGTCGAGGACGTGAATCGGCGGCGCAAACATAAAAAGCGATCAGCTTTCGCCGCGCAGGATGGCCAGCAGCTCCATGCTCGGGAAGCTGTCGGCCGGCAGCTTGTACTTGAGCTGCATCTGCTTCACGGCGGAGCGCGTCTTGGCGCCTGCGAGGCCGTCGATGTTGCCGACGTCGAAGCCACGCTTGGCGAGCCGCTGCTGCAGCTCTTTCGTCTCCTCACCCGAAAGCTCGACAACCGCAGCGCGGCCGTGCCCCATCTCCGGCGCCCCGGCGATGCGCGTGGCGAGATAGGCGGCCGTGGTCGCGTAGGTCAGCGACTGGTTCCACTCCAGATAGATGCGGAAGTTGTCGTAGGCGAGGAACGCCGGACCGTTGCGGCCCATCGGCAGCAGCAGAGACGCCGGCATCTGATCGGCGTCGAGCGCGCCGCCGTCGCGTCGCTGCACGCCCCACTTGGCCCACTGCGCGCGCGGATGCCTGACCGCGAGGTCCGCCTCCTGCCACGGCAGATCGCCGGTGATGCGCACTTCCTCGATCCACGGTTGCCCCGCCTTCCAGCCGAGGTGATGCATGTAGTTCGCGGTCGAGCCGATGATGTCGGCATCCGAGCTGAACAGGTTCGGATGCTTGTCGCCGTCGTAGTCGATGGCGAAGTCGACGTAGCGGGTGGGGAGGAACTGCGTCTGGCCGAGCTCTCCCGCCCACGAGCCGATCAGCCCCGACGCCTCGACGTCACCGCGATCGATGAGCTTGAGCGCCGCCTTCAGCTCCTCGCGGAACATCTCGCCGCGGCGGCAGTCGTAGGCGAGCGTCGCCAGCGAGCGCAATACCGGCAGCTTGCCCATGCCGGCGCCGAAATCGCTCTCGAGCGCCCAGAACCCGGTGATGACCTCGGCCGGGACGCCGAACTGCTTGCCCGCACGCTCGAAGGCCTCCTTGTTGGCGGCGATCTTCTTGCGGCCGGCGACGACGCGGCCGTTGGTGGCGAGGCGCTTCTGGAACGACAGGAACCCTTGCGCGAAGAAGCCCTGCTTGCGGTCGCGGCTGATGACGCCGGGGTCGAGCGTGATACCGTCGAGTGCGCTCGAAATGGCCCGCGCGGAAATCCCGTCGGCGCGCGCTTCCTTCTTGAAGGTCGCGAGCCACGGTTCGAAGCTGCCGGTGTTCTGGCAGGTACGCGGATTTTCCTTGAACTGGGTGGGCCCGGCGGCGTGTCCGGCGACTGGCGCGAGGCCCACGGCGGCCACGGCGGTCAACGCAATCCACAAGTGCGATCGCATGGTGAGAGGTCCCTCGGAGTTCAGGCGGGCTGCAATGCGGCGGGCAGTGTGCTTACGGCCGCCGTCGCGTCAAGGCGGGTTTTCGCGGGCGACCACGGCCGATGTTGGGCGGCAGCGGCGCAAAAAAGCAGAAAGCCGCAGGCGCGCTCGTGGCGCACCCGCGGCTTCGAGGGTCGTTCGGATGGGGTCAGCGGCCGCCCATGTCGCGGCGCATCTGCTCCATCATCTCGGTGAGGCCCTGCGGACCCTTGGTCCACAGCGACATCGCGCTCGCCCAGTTCTTCTGCCACATTTCGGCGGCCTGCATCCACATCTGGAACGGTGCCATCGCCATGCCGCCCATGCTGCCCATATCACCGAAACCCTTGGTGAAATCCGGCATGCCCGGCATGCCCTTCATGAAGTCCGGCATACCCATGCCCATCGATGCGGACGGATCGCGCATCTGCATCTTCCAGGCGTCCATCACCTGATCCATCATCTGCAGCTGCATGCGCGAGGCGTTCTGCAGCTGCTGGCGGGTGGCGTTGACCATCTCGTCGGGCATGCCCATGGCGCGGGTCGCCGCCGACATCTGGTCGAAAACCTTGGACGAGTAGCGCTCGTTGGCGCTGGCCATCTCGTTGCGCCAGTCGTTCAGCGCATCGAAAGCCGTATTGATTGCCCGGCGCGCCTCGTCGTTCATCTCCTTGCCCATGTAGCCCGGATTAACTGCCATGATGCCGACTCTCCATTGTTGCGCATCTGCCGCTGTCAACGCTTCGTATGGGCCATGCGGTGATCTGCCGTCAAGCGAATTGACCGGCGACTTTGTGCTTACGGAACTCAATTCTCCGGCTCTGATCGCTGTTCCACCTCGGCAAACGCCCGAGGGTGTTTGACCCTTCCGTCAACCCTCACCGCACACTGTAAATGCCTGTTGCACGCGTTGCCGCGAGGCGTCGCGGGGCCTTCCGCCGCTTCGGCGGCGATGCTAATGAGCCGCCATGACAGACACATCGCTGATCCGCAATTTCTCCATCATCGCCCACATCGACCACGGCAAGTCGACCCTCTCGGATCGGCTCATCCAGTTGTGCGGAAATGTCTCCGACCGCGAGATGAAGGATCAGATCCTCGACTCGATGGACATCGAGCGCGAGCGCGGCATCACCATCAAGGCGCAGACGGTTCGCCTCGATTACAAGGCCAAGGACGGCAACATCTATCAGTTGAACCTGATGGACACGCCCGGCCACGTCGATTTCGCCTACGAGGTATCGCGCTCGCTCGCCGCCTGCGAGGGCGCCATCCTGGTGGTCGACGCTTCGCAAGGCGTCGAGGCGCAGACACTCGCCAACGTCTATACCGCGCTCGACAACAACCTCGAGATCCTGCCCGTCCTGAACAAGGTCGATCTGCCGGCGGCCGACGTCGAGCGCGTCAAGCAGCAGATCGAGGACGTGATCGGCCTCGACGCGTCCAACGCCGTTCCGATCTCTGCCAAGACCGGCCTCAACGTCGCCGCCGTGCTGGAAGCCATCGTCGAGCGCCTGCCGGCGCCGAAGGGCGACCCGAAGAAGCCGCTCAAGGCCATGCTGGTCGACAGCTGGTACGACGCCTACCTCGGCGTCGTCGTGCTCGTGCGCATCGTCGAGGGCGTGCTGAAGAAGGGGCAGAAGATCAAGCTGATGAGCACCGGCGCGGTGCAGACCATCGAGCGCGTCGGCGTGTTCCGCCCCAAGCAGGAGATGATGGATCAGCTCGGTCCGGGCGAGATCGGCTTCTTCACCGCCGCCATCAAGGAAGTGGCCGACACCCGCGTCGGCGACACCGTGACCGACGAGCGCCACCCGACGGCGGAAGCGCTGCCGGGCTTCAAGCCGGCGCAGCCGGTCGTGTTCTGCGGCCTGTTCCCGGTCGATGCCGCTGATTTCTCGGACCTGCGCGAGGCGATGGCGAAGCTGCGCCTCAACGACGCGTCGTTCTCGTTCGAGACGGAGAGTTCGGCCGCCCTCGGCTTCGGCTTCCGCTGCGGCTTCCTCGGCCTGCTGCACCTCGAGATCATCACCGAGCGTCTGGCGCGCGAATTCAACCTCGACCTCATCACGACGGCGCCGTCGGTCGTCTATCACGTGCATCTGAACGACGGCAGCATGATCGAGATGCACAACCCGGCCGACATGCCGGACCCGACGCGCATCGACCGCATCGAGGAGCCGTGGATCTCGGCGACCATCATGGTGCCGGACGATTACCTCGGCGCCGTGCTGAAGCTCTGCCAGGACCGGCGCGGGCGCCAGAAGAACCTGACCTACGCCGGCAGCCGCGCCATGCTCGTCTACGAGCTGCCGCTGAACGAGGTGGTGTTCGACTTCTACGACAAGCTGAAGTCGGTCAGCCGCGGCTATGCGTCGTTCGACTACACGATCGTCGGCTACGAGCCGGAAGACCTCGTCAAGCTGTCGATCATGGTCAACGCCGAGCCGGTCGACGCGCTCTCCATCATCGTGCATCGCACGCGCGCGGAAGCCCGTGGCCGCGTCATGTGCGAGAAGCTGAAGGAGCTGATCCCGCAGCACATGTTCGTCATTCCGGTGCAGGCGGCGATCGGCGGGCGCATCATCGCGCGCGAAACCATCAAGGCGTTGCGCAAGGACGTGCTGGCGAAGTGCTACGGCGGCGACATCACCCGCAAGCGCAAGCTGCTCGAGAAGCAGAAGGCCGGCAAGAAGAAGATGCGCCAGTTCGGCAAGGTCGAAATCCCCCAGGAAGCCTTCATCAACGCGCTCAAGATGGAGGAGTGATGGGGACGAGGGCGGTCGGGCA
>ERZ1645187.1579-NODE-1579-length-20828-cov-148.316805_pt1 | contig 20828 bp, 18 predicted proteins | sample MGYA00575352_ERZ1645187 | MGnify/ENA primary metagenome ERZ1645187 (study PRJEB40837, sample SAMN11349314) | freshwater sediment metagenome | isolation source: river sediment | host: Sediment | place: India: Wazaribad , New Delhi | collected 2017-02-21 ... | reverse complement strand
CAGCCGTTCTGCACCTGGACGAAGGCCCGCGTCCGCTCCTCGAAGCCGGCGACCATGTGGCCGGCGGTCTCCTTGACCGAGAAGATGTCGTTGACCCGGACCTTCTCGCTCTCGGCGATGCCGAAGTCGGCGAGCGAGGCCCAGGACGACGCCTCGAGCTTGGCGTCGTTGCCGAGCACCAGATCGACCTCGGCCATCTCGGCGAATTTTTCCGGCTCCACCTGCGCCGCGCAGCCGGTGACGACGATGCGGGCGTTCGGCCGTTCGCGCCGAGTGCGGCGGATGGTCTGGCGCGCCTGACGCACCGCCTCCGTCGTCACCGCGCAGGTGTTGACGATGACGACGTCGTCGAGCCCGGCCGCCTTGGCCTGCTCGCGCATGGTCTCGGACTCGGCCGTGTTGAGCCGGCAACCGAGGGTGACGAGCTCGACGCTCACTCCGCCGCCCCTCGGGTCGGCTCGCCGACCTTGCGCCAGGTCAGCGTCTCGCGATCGATGACACCCTCGAACTCGGTCTCGATCGGCCCGGTCATCATCACGTGGTCGTCGCTCTCGCGCCAATGGATGAAGAGCGTCCCGCCCGGCAGGCGCACGTGGACGCGCCGGCCGGTGCGCCGGGTGCGGGCCGAGGCGACGGCGGCGGCGCAGGCGCCGGTGCCGCAGGCCCGGGTGATGCCGGCGCCGCGCTCCCACACCTTGAGGATCATCGAATCGTCGCCGGTCACCCGGGCGAGCGAGATGTTGGCCCGCTCCGGGAACATCGGATGATGCTCGAGCATCGGCCCGAGCCGTTCGAGGTCGTAGGCCTCGACGTCCTCGTCGACGAAGAAGATCGCGTGCGGATTGCCCATCGAGACGCAGGACGGCGAATGCAGGATCGGCGCGTCGATCGGCCCGACCTGCAGCTCGATGGCGCGAGTGTCGGCGAAGGGCTCGGCGAGCGGGATCTCGTCCCACTTCAGCCGCGGTAGACCCATGTCGACCGTCACCATCTCCGGCTCGCCGGCGTCGGACGCGTAGAGCAGGCCGGCGCGGGTCTCGATGGTGACGTCGGCCTTGCCCTTCTCCTGCATCAGCACCCAGCCGATGCAGCGCGTCGCGTTGCCGCAGGCCGAGACTTCGCCGCCGTCGGCGTTGTCGATGCGCATGAAGGCGTCGGCCCCGGCGGGCGAGGCCTCGATGGTGATCATCTGATCGAAGCCGATGCCGGTCGCCCGATCGCCGAGGCGGGCGATCTCCGCCGGCGTCAGCCGCGGCAGCCCGGCGCGCGCGTCGAACACCAGGAAGTCGTTGCCGAGCCCGTTCATCTTGCGGAAGGGCAGCTCGCTGGTCATGGTCGCTCCTCGGGGCCTCGCCCCGCTTCGGGGGCATGCGCCCACCGGCTCGGCCGGGCCGTGCCCGCCGACGTTTCACGACATATGGCGAATGTCGCCGCAAAAGACCAGTCGAGAGGCCAGAGAGATGAGCGAATCCGCCGCGCCGATCAATCCCCACGGCCACGGCCGCGCCTCCGATTGGGTCGAGCGCTTCCTCCCCGGGGTGCCGGCGGGCGGCACCGTGCTCGATCTCGCCTGCGGCGCCGGCCGGCACCTGCGCCGGGCGCTGGCTCTCGGACACCCGGCCGTCGCCCTCGACCGCGACGTCTCCGGCCTCGCCGATCTCGCGAACCGTCCCGACGTCGAGATCGTCGCCCACGACCTGGAAGCCGACGGCGGCCTCGACCTGCCGCTGGACGACCGCCGCTTCGCCGGGGTGATCGTCACCAACTATCTCTTCCGCCCGCTGCTCACCCGGCTCCACGCCCTCGTCGCCCCGGACGGGATCCTCGTCTACGAGACCTTCGCCCGCGGCCAGGAACGCTTCGGCAAGCCCTCGAACCCGGCCTTCATGCTCGCCCCCAACGAGCTCCTCGCCCCCGCGGTCCTCGGCGATCTCGTGGTCGTCGGCTTCGAGCAGGGCGAACTGCCGGCGGAGCTCACCGTCACCCGCGCCCCCAAGATCGTCCAGCGCCTCGCCGCCGTCGGCCCCACCCATCCCTGGGCGGAGGCGCGACCACGCCGGATCGGCGACTGACCGCGGCGAACGGCCATTTCGTCAGGTGGAATGTCGTGCAGCGGCAGGACGATTGCGCCATTCTTCCGCCGATCTCGATTCGATTCCGCAGCGGCACGAACGATCCCCCCGACCGACAGGTGAGCGATGCCCCGCAAGACCGTCCCGGCGAGCCTCGCCGTCCTGATCGCTCTCGCCGCGACGCTCGCCGCCGGGGCGACCTCGGCTGAGGAGCCGACGCCGCCGAAGCCCCCGGAAGCCGTCGTACCCGCCGCGACGCCGCCGGCCCCCCCCGCACCGGATATGCCGACCGCCACCGCGCCGGCCGCGACCGAAACGCCCGCCGCGACGCCCGCGCCGGCTCCTGCGGCGGCCGCCGAACCTGCTCCCGTGGCTCCGGCGCCGTCGGCTCCCCCCGCTGCGGCACCGACGCCCGAGATGCCTGCGTCATCGGCGCCCGCTCCCGTCGGGGCCGCCCCGGCTCCGGCACCTGCCGCTCCCGTCCAGACCGCGCCCACCACGCCGCCGGCACCGGCCGTCGTGCCCGCTCCACCTCCGCCGCCCGTCGCGGCTCCGGCCCCACCGCCCGCCAAGTCGACCGCCGTCGCCCCGGAGAAGGCGTTGTTCGCCGCCCGGCCGGTGTTGTCGCTCTCCGGCAACGGCACCTGGGAGAGCGCCGAGGACCGCCTCGGCGCCGCCTTCGAACAATTGGCCGCCGCCGCCAAGAAGGCCGGCGTCAAGCCGACGGGAGCACCGCTCGTCCAGTATCTGGAGAGCGACGACGAACGCTTCTCCTTCGTCGCCATGCTGCCGGTCGACAAGCGGACGAAGGCCAAGTTGCCGAAGGGCATCAAGGCCGACACGTCGCCCGCCGGCCCGGCGCTACGCTTCACCCCGGCGACCGTCGGCGACGACCTCGAGGAGATCTACGCCCGTATCGACGACTACCTCGTCGCCCACGACATGACGCTCGCCACCATGGTCGAGGAATACGGCGAGGACGCCATCGACTCGCCCGAGGATCGCGTCGTCGTCCAGATCTGGGTCTTCGTCGAATAGGCCGACGTCGGAGTCAGCCGCCGATCAGCCGCCGACAACGGCTCTCGAGGTAGCTCACCGCCTGCCCGAACCCGGCGAAGGCCGGGTTCTTCGCCTGTCCGTCGCGATGGCGACGATAGATCTGCTGGGCGATGCCGGCCAGCCGGAACAAGCCATAGACCTCGTAGAAGCGGAAGTTCGAGACGTCGAGCCCCGTCTTCTCACCGTAGCGCGCCACGATCTCGGCCCGCGTCGGCATCCCCGGCAGATGCGACGGCTGGCGCCGGATCGCCCGCATCCCGGCGTCGTCACCGGCCTCCACCCAATAGGCGAGCGACGAGCCGAGTTCCATCAGAGGGTCGCCGAGCGCCGCCATCTCCCAATCGAGGACGCCGACGATGCGGGACGGGTCGGCGGCGGCGAGCACCAGATTGTCGAGCTTGTAGTCGTTGTGGATCAGACAGATGCGGCTCTCGCCCGCCGGCCGCTCGGCGGCGAGCCAGGCCATCACCGTCTCGAAGTCGGCGACGTCGTCGGTGCGCGCGTCGCGGAAGCGCTGCGTCCACCCGTCGATCTGCCGCCGCACGTAGCCCTGCCCCTTGCCGAAGGCCGAGAGCCCCGTCGCCTCGATGTCGATCGCATGCAGATCGACCAGCCGGTCGACCATCGCCTCGCCCAATGCCCGCGCCGCCTCGGCCGACAGCACCACCCCCGCCGGCAGATCGCGCTGCGGCACGACGCCGACCAGCCGCTCCATCACCACGAATTCGGCGCCGAGCACGTCGACGTCCTCGCACGTCGCCACCACCGCCGGCACCAGCGGAAAATGCGGCTTCAACGCCCTCAGGATCGCCGCCTCGCGTAGCATGTCGTGCGCCGACTTCGCCTTGTGGCCGAAGGGCGGCCGGCGCAACACCAGATCGCGGTTCGCATAGCGCAGGAGATAGGTGAGGTTCGATGCCCCACCGGAGAACTGCAGCACCTCCGGCGAACCCTCGACCACCACCCCGACCCGCTTCAGGAAGGCATCGAGGCGGGCGACGTCGAACCCCTCGCGCGGGGAGATGGTGCCGGCGACCGGTTCGGCCATGGGGATCCTCGCTGTGCTTGTCTCGAACGGCGGCCGAGCGTAGCGTCGCCTCCCGATGACGAGAATTGAATAGACCATATGCGGGAGCATGAATCCCATGCATTACCGCCGCTACGATCTGAACCTGCTGGTGGTGCTCTCGGCGATCTTCGAGGAGGGCTCGATCACCCGGGCGAGCGAGAAGCTCAACCTGACCCAGCCGGCGGTGAGCCATGCGCTCGCCCGCCTGCGCGACGTCTTCGCCGATCCGCTCTTCGTCCGCCGCGGCGCCGCCATGGTGCCGACCCCGATGGCCCGCCAGATCGCCGAGCGGGTGCGCGGCGCGCTCGCCTCGCTCTCTGCTCTCACCGAGCCGGCCGAGTTCGATCCCGCCCGCCATGCCCGCGTCTTCCGGCTGGCGCTGCGCGACGTCTTCGAATCGGTGGTGCTGCCGCCGCTGATGGCCGAGCTCGAGGCCTGCGGCTCGCCGATCGAGATCCATTCGGTGCGCACCGATCGCGGCGACATCGAGGGCGAACTGCGCCGCGGCGCCATCGACCTCGCCGTCGACGTGCCCTTCCTCACCGAGCCCGAGATCGTCCGCGAGCGCGTCGCCCGCGATCCGCTGTTGGTGGTCGCCCGCGACGGCCACCCGGCGCTCGCCGGCGGCGGGCTCGATCTCGACGGTTACATGGCCCAGGGTCATATCCTGGTGTCGATCCGCCGCTCCGGCCCCGGCCTCGCCGACGCCGAATTGAACCGCCTCGGCCTGCGCCGCCGCATCCGCCTGCGCTGCCAGCACTATTTCGCCGCCTGCGAGGTGGTGCGACGCACCGACCTCCTGCTCACCATGCCCGGCCACTACGCCCGGGTCATGGCCGCCGTCGTACCCAATCGTCTGGTGCCTCTGCCCCTCGACCTGCCCGACCTCGACGCCGTCCTGTACTGGCACCAGAGCATGACCGAGGACCCGGCCTCGCGCTGGCTGCGCGGCCGCCTGACCGAAATTCTGGCCGACGCCACACCGGCGTGAGGCCCCTCACCCGATCGTCGGCATCGCCGGCGCGATCCCCTCGACGATCCCCTCGAGCCGCGCCCGCACGTTCGCCTCGCTCTCGGGGTGGGTCAGCACATAGAACCGCCCCTCGCGGATCGCCGCGAGCGTCGCCGCCGCCACCTCGGCCGCGCTGATCTTCGACGCAGCGACCACCTCGGCGATCTTCGCCCCGTAGGTCGGCGCCAGCGGGTTCCACTCCGCCAGCTCCTTCGGCCGGTTGCGGTAGGAGAGCGCGATGCCGGTCTTGACGTAGCCGGGGCAGAGCACCGTGACCCCCACCGGCGCCCCGGCCATGGCGAGATCGTGGGCGAGGCTCTCCGACAGCGCCACCACCGCATGCTTGCTCGCCGCATAGACGGCGAGCCCCGGCGGCGAGACGAGGCCGGCGATCGAGGCTGTGTTGACCACCCGCGCCGGCTCGCCTTTGGCGATCATTCGCGGCACGAAGGCACGGATGCCGTGGACGACCCCCATCAGATTGACGTCGAGCACCCATTTCCAGTCGTCGAGCGTCGCCATCCAGGCCGGCCCGGCCGCCGCCACGCCGGCGTTGTTGAAGACCACCTGCACGCCCCCGAAGCGTTCGTCGGCGAGCGCCGCCAGCGCCTCGACCTCCTCCGCCTTCGACACGTCGCAGCGCCGAGTGGCGACCCGCGCCCCGAGCGCCGCGACCGCCTCGGCGGTGGCGGCGAGCCCTTTATCGTCGACGTCGCCGAGCACCAGGTTCATCCCCGCCGCGGCGCAGGCGAGAGCGAATTCGCGGCCGAAGCCGCCGGCCGCGCCGGTGATCGCGGCGGTCTTCCCGGAAAGGTCCATGGGGTTCTTCTCCTCAGGCGAGATAGCCGCCGTCGACGGCGAGCGAGGCGCCGGTCGTATAGCTGCCGGCGGCCGAGACCAAGAACAGCACCGCCCCGGCCATCTCCTCCGGCGCCGCCATGCGGCCCATCGGGATGAGCCTGGTCACGCTCGCCAGGATCGCCGGGTTCCTGGTCATGGCGGCGGCGAATTTCGTGTCGGTTAGACCGGGGAGCAGCGCGTTCACCCGCACGCCGAGCGGCGCGCATTCCTTGGCGAAGGCCTTGGTCATCGAGATCACCGCCGCCTTGGTGATCGAGTAGATGCCCTGTGCCGGCGCCGGCGTGACGCCGTTGACCGAGGCGACGTTGACGATCGCCCCGCCGCCGCCCGCCGCCATCAGCTTCGCCGCGGCGCTCGACATGAAGAAATAGCCGCGGATGTTGACGTCGACGGTCTTCTGGAAGGCCAGCGGGTCGGTCTCGTAGATCGGCCCGAAATGCGGGTTGGTCGCGGCATTGTTGACGAGGATGTCGAGCCGCCCGAAACGCTCGGTGACGAAGCCGAAGAGCCGCTCGATGTCGGCGAGCTCGCCGATGTGGGCGGCGAAGGCCTCCGCCTTGCCGCCGGCCTCGCGGATCGACGCGGCGACCACCTCGCAGTCGGCCTGCTTGCGCGACGAGACGATCACCGTCGCCCCCTCCGCCGCGAGCAGACGGGCGATCGCCTCGCCGATGCCGCGGCTGGCGCCGGTGACGACTGCCACCTTGCCCGAGAGGTCGAACAGCGTCGCAGGGTCGAGGGACATCGGCGATCCTCCTCTTCGTGTCCTTGGCCGGCTCAGCGCCGGGTGATCAGGCCGGGTTCGCCCGGCAGTTCCAGATGGGCGGCGGCGTTGAATCCGGCGAGTGACAGACGGCCGCCGTCGACGGCGATGCGGGTGACGCCGGTGTTGATGGTGGCGGCGTTGAGATCGAAGACGCGCGCCGGCTCGACCCCCAGCACCTCGGCGCAGACGACGGCGATCGCCCCACCCGAGGTGAAGACCATCGCCTCCTCGTTTCGCTCGAGATCGGCTGCGAGCCGCGTCAACGCGTCGGTGACGCGACCCCGGAAGGCCGGCCAGCTCTCGCGGTATCCACCCGTCTCGCCGCCCGTCACCCAGGCCCCGACCGCCGCGCCGAACACCTCGCGGAAGGTCCACGCCGGGTCGGCGGCCGTGGTGATGAACCGGACGATCGAGGCGAAGTCGGTGAAACGCGGATCGAAGCGGCGCAGCACGTCGACGAAGTCGAACTCGTCGAAGCCCGCGTCGACCACCGGCGCCGGCGCCTCGCCCTTCCCGAGACCGAGGAGAAAGCCGTCGAGCGTCTGGCGATGGCGCCGCAGCGACCCGGTCACCATCCGCCCGCGACCGCGCCCGACGCGGGCGAACCATTCGCCCAGCAGTCGGCTCTGCCGCTCGCCGAGCGGCGTCAGCAGGTCGTAGTCGGCGCCGTGGGTGGTCGCCTGCCCGTGGCGGACGAGGAGGATCTGTCCCATCAGCCCTCGCGTCGCCCGACCATGTAGGTCTTCAGCTCGAGCTTGGCGACGTGGGCGCGGTGCACCTCGTCCGGCCCGTCGGCGATGCGCAACGACCGCGCCCCGGCATACATCCAGGCGAGCGGCACGTCGTCGGAGACGCCGCACCCGCCGTGCGCCTGGATCGCCCAGTCGATCACCTTGCAGGCGACGTTGGGCGCGACGATCTTGATCAGCGCGATCTCGCGCTGCGCCACCTTGTTGCCGACCGTGTCCATCAACCGAGCGGCATGCAGGGTGAGGAGCCGCGCCTGATCGATCATGGCGCGCGCCTCGGCGATCCGCTCGTGCCACACCGACTGCGCGGCGAGCGGCTTGCCGAAGGCGGTGCGGGAGAGAAGCCGCCGGCACATCAGCTCGAGCGCCCGCTCCGACGCGCCGATCAGCCGCATGCAGTGGTGGATCCGCCCCGGCCCGAGCCGCCCCTGCGCGATCTCGAAGCCGCGCCCCTCGCCGAGAATGATGTTCTCCGCCGGCACCCGCACGCCGGTGAAGGTGACCTCGGCATGACCGTGCGGCGCGTCGTCGTAGCCGAACACCGGCACGAAGCGCTCGACCTTCACCCCCGGCGCCGCCAGCGGCACCAGGATCATCGACTGCTGGCGATGCCGATCCGGATTGGCCGCATCGGTCTTGCCCATGACGATGAGGATTTCGCAACGGGTGTCGTTGGCCCCGCTGGTCCACCACTTGCGCCCGTCGATGACGTATTCGTCGCCGTCGCGGCGGATCTCGGTCTCGACGTTGGTGGCGTCCGACGAGGCGACGTCGGGTTCGGTCATGGCGAAACCGGAGCGGATCTCGCCGGCGAGCAACGGCTCCAGCCAACGCTTCTTCTGCTCGCGGCTGCCGTAGCGGACCAGCACCTCCATGTTGCCCGAGTCGGGGGCCGAACAGTTGAAGACTTCCGCCGCGAAATGGCTGCGACCGGTGATCTCGGCGAGCGGCGCATAGTCGAGGTTGGTGAGCCCCGCCCCGTATTCGCTCTCCGGCAGGAACAGGTTCCACAACCCCGCCGCCTTCGCCTCGGCCTTGAGCTCCTCGAGCAACCGCAGCGGCTTCCACCGCGTCTCGCCCTGCCCCACCTCGGCGTAGAGGGCAGCCTCGCGCGGCCAATAGTGCTCGTTCATGAAGGCGAGGAGACGCTCGCGCAGCTCGAGGCCGCGCGGCGAGACACCGAAGAGACGGGGATCGGCGGACATCGGGGGCTCCCGGACCATCGCGGAACATCGCTGCCCGGCACTCTCGGCCACAGGCGCCGATCGATCCAATCGATATTCGAGATCCCACATCATGCAGAGGGTGCATGATGTGGGCGCCCCGCCGGACGAGGCGATCTCGGCTGGGGTCGCCGCACGCGAAGAGGCCGCGGGTGATCCGCGGCCTCGATCGCGGACCCGGACGCGCGCCGTCAGGCGGCGACGCGGCGGATCATGTCGGCGGCCTTCTCACCGATCATGATCGACGGTGCGTTGGTGTTGCCGCCGATCAGCGTCGGCATGATCGAGGCATCGACGACGCGCAGACCGTCGATGCCGCGCACCTTCAATTCCGGCGTTACCACCGCCCCCTCGTCCACACCCATGCGGCAGGTGCCGACCGGGTGATAGACAGTGTCGACGCGCTGGCGCAGCACGGCGCGGATGTCGTCGTCGGTCCGAACGTCGGCGGTGAAGAGGTCGCGGCCGCGCCGCGAGGCGAGCGACGGCGCATCCATGATCCGCCGCGTCGCCTTGAAGCCGGCGACCATGTCTTCGAGGTCGTCGGGGTGGGAGAAGAAGGCCGGGTCGATCAGCGGCGGCGCCATCGGATCGGCCGAGGCGAGCCGCACCGTGCCGCGGCTCTTCGGCCGGAGCAGGCAGAGGTGACTGGAGAAGCCGTGGCCGAGCCTGAGCTTGCGGGCGTGGTCGTCGACCATGGCGACGATGAAGTGGATCTGGATGTCCGGCGCCGGCAGGTCCGGCCGCGTCTTGAAGAAGCCGCCGGCCTCGGCGAAGTTCGAGGCGACGAGCCCGCGCCGCTCGCGACGATACTTCAGGATCTCCTTGAAGAGGCGCACCGTTCCCGCCGCCGAGACTCCGATCAGATCGAGGCTCGGCGCTGCGAAGCCGAAGATGAAGTCCGGGTGGTCCTGGAGATCGGCGCCGACGCCCGGCAGATGGTGCACCACATCGATGCCCCGGCTCTTCAGCTGCCCGGCGTCGCCGATGCCCGAGAGCATCAGGATCTGCGGCGACTGCAGCGCCCCGGCCGAGACGATCACCTCGCGCCGCGCCCGATAGCTGCGGACCTCGCCGGCCTGCGACACCTCGACCCCGACCGCCCGGCCGTTCTCGACGAGAATCCGCCGGACGCGCGCCCCGCATTCGATCGCCAGATTCGGCCGTTTGCCCATGTGCGGATGCAGATAGGCCCGCGCCGCGCTCCAGCGTTCGCCGTTCTTCTGCGTCACCTGATAGACGCCGAAGCCCTCCTGTTCCGGTCCGTTGAAGTCGTCGTTGGAGCGGAACTGCGCCTCGGTGGCGGCGTCGAGGAAGTACTTCTGCCAGGGATTGTCGGTGCGCGGGAAAGTGACGTTGAGCGGACCGCCGCGGCCGTGCAGCTCGCCGCCGATGTCCTCGTTGTTTTCCGAGCGCCGGAAGTAGGGCAGCACGTCGTCGTAGGACCAGCCGACATTGCCGAGTTCGGCCCAGTGGTCGTAGTCCCAGCGATGACCGCGCACGTAGATCATCGCGTTGATCGCCGAGGAGCCGCCGAGCGTGCGGCCGCGCGGCTGGTATCCCTGCCGGCCGTTCAACCCCGGCTGAGGCACGGTGCGGAAGGCCCAGTTGTGCAGCCTGGTCGGCACCATCAGCGCCCCGGCGAGCGGCGTGCGGATCACCCAGTCGTCGCCGCGACCGCCCGCCTCGAGCAGGCACAGCGACACCGAGGGATCCTCGGTGAGACGGCCGGCGACGGCCGATCCGGCCGACCCGCCACCCAGCACCAGATAGTCGAATTCACGATCGGTCATGACGTTCCTCCCGCCTCCGCCGGATCCGGCCGATCAGGCGAAGCGCCGGAGCGCCGCCAACATCCGGTCGAAGAGCCTGCCGTAGGGAGGCTGCATGAAGCCCAGGCCGGAGAGGTCCGGGCGGTGGAAGATCGGTTTCAGGTGCGAGAAGGTGCGGAACCCCCACTCGCCGTGATAGGCGCCGATGCCCGAGGCGCCGACGCCGCCGAACGGCTGGTTCTCCTGCGCCAGATGGACGAGGCAGTCGTTGACGGTGACGCCGCCCGAGACGGTCTCGATCATCACCCGATCACGCGCCGCCGCGTCGCTGCCGAACCAGTAGAGCGCCAGCGGCCGCTCGTCGGCGACGACCGTGGCGATCGCCTCGTCGGCGTCGGAGACCGGCACGATCGGCAGGATCGGTCCGAAGATCTCCTCCTGCCGCACCCGCATGTCGGGGGTGGTGTCGAGGACGAGGCAGGGCGGGAACTTCGGCGAGTTCGACCAGCGGGCCGGATCGGCGACCGCCCACTCCACCCGGGCGCCGCGCGCCACCGCGTCGTCGACCAGCGCCTGCTGGCGGGCGCGATGCGAGGCGCAGACGATCGCGGTGTAATCCGGATTGTTCGGATCGTCGCCGTAGAGCCGGCCGACGGCGGCGCGATAGGCCGCGACGAAATCGGCCTCCCGCCCCTTGGGCAGCATGACGTAGTCCGGCGCGACGCAGGTCTGGCCGGAATTGAGCAGCTTGGCGAAGGCGATGCGGCCCGCCGCCTTGGCCACGTCGGCCGAGGCGTCGAGGATCGCCGGCGACTTGCCGCCGAGCTCCAGCGTCACCGGCGTCAGGTTCTTCGCCGCGGCCTGGGCGACGATGCGGCCGACTCGGGTCGATCCGGTGAAGAGCAGATGGTCGAAGGGCAGCGCGGTGAAAGCGGTCGCCACCTCCGGCCCACCCTCGATCACCACCATCTCGTCGGCGGAAAAGCGCGCCGCGACCAGTTGCGCCAACAGCGCCGAGAAGCGCGGCGTCAGCTCGCTCGGCTTGATCATCACCCGGTTGCCGGCGGCGAGTGCGGCGGAGACCGGGCCGAGGGTGAGCTGCAGCGGATAGTTCCACGGCGCCACGATGCCGACGACGCCGAGCGGCTGCGGCATCAGCCGGTTGTGGCCGGGCAGGAAGGCGAGCTCGGTCTTGACCCGCCTCTGGCGCATCCAGCCCTTGAGGTGGCGCAGCATGTGCTTGATCCCCGCCTCGACCACGAAGGCCTCGGCAAGCCGCGTCTCCTGGACGCAGCGATGGCCGAAGTCGGCGGAGATCGCCTGTTCGAGCGCCTCCTCCTCGTCCTTCATCAGGGCGAGGAGCCGGGTCAGCCGATCGCGGCGCAGCTCGAGGCTCGGGTAGGGCGCCGCCCGCGACGCCTCGCGCAGACGCGCGAAGGCCGCCCCGAGGGCCTCGGGGCCGGTCGTCGCGGTCGAAACGATCTGATCCATGGGTATCCTCGCCTGTCGTTCGTTGTCTTCTCAGTGATTCCAGGATCGCGTCAGGACGGTGTCGTCGCCGGCGAAGAGCCCGTCCATCACCGCCCGTTCGCGCGTCACGATGAGCTCCAGGAACTCGTCGGCGCCGGCCATCTTGCGGAAGGCGCGGTAGCCGTCCTCGAGGAAGGTCTGTAGCTCGCCGAAGCCGGCGAGGCGCGCCGGCTTGCGCATCATCGTCAGCGCCGCGCCGGCGAAATGATGGTGGGTGAGGTGATCGAGCGCATGGCCGATGTGCTCGACGAGGTCGATCTGCCGCGCCCGGTCGGCGGGCCGGCCGAGGACGCGATAGGCCGCGCCGTAGCTCGGCCCGTCGAGCCGGTCGACCCGATCGCCGAGAATCTCGACCATTTCCGCGTCGAGAACCTCCGACAGCGTGTCGAGTTCGACAGCGTCGGCGACGGTCTCGAGCCCGGAGAGCGGCAACAGTCTGGTGGCGATCGGCACCACGCGTGCGACGTCGGCGTCACGCTTCGCCGTGTCGGCGCCGCCGTAGAGTTCGGTCAGGAAGAACTGGGCGGTGTCGTGGAAGCGCGGGTCGGCGAGGAGGTCGCCGTGGGTGAGGCCGAGCCGCGCCGACTGCCAGTCGCGCAGCCGCAGCCGCCGACGCATCGCCTCGGCATCCGTCCGGACCCGTCCGCGCAACTCCATCCCGGCCGTCAGACGGGCGGTAAGTCTTTCGACGGTTTCCGCTTTCGTGTCCATGAAAATTCTCTACCATCCCGGGTTAGAAAGTGCCGCCTAAAGACGGACGCGGTCGTCTCGCTCGGCGAGAGGCCACCGCCGAGAACGGTACGGGGAGCCGTCGCCTCACGACGGTTGCGCGCAACGACGCGCGGGGGAGCGAAACATGGCACGCGGCGAACGCATGTCTCCGGTCGACACGACCTGGCTGCGCATGGACAGACCCAACAACCCGATGGTGATCGTCGGCGTGATCAAACTCACCGGGCCGGTCGATCCGACCGACCTGGAGCACGTGCTGGTCGAGCGCCTGCTCGCCTATCGCCGCTTCGGCCAGAAGGCCGAACACCGCCCCGGTGGCATGTGGTGGGTCGACGATCGCCATTTCGATGCCTCCCGTCACATCCACCACGTCCGCCTGCCCGGCGCCGGCGGCGACGCGGAACTCGAACGCTTCGTCGGCGAGCTCGCCGCCACGCCGCTCGATCACTCCATCCCGCTGTGGCAATACCACATCGTCGAGGGTTTCGAGGGCGGCGCCGCGGTGGTGGTGCGCATCCACCACGCCATCGCCGACGGCATCGCCCTGATCGGCGTCATGCTGTCGCTCACCGACGATCTGCACGGCCTCGACGAGCCGGCCGCCCACTGGACCTCGAAGGCCGAGAACGGCCACGGCGACTTCTGGGCGAGCCTCTTCGCTCCGATCTCGCAGGCGATGCGGGTCGGCGCCAAGCTCTCCGGGCGGGTGTTGAAGAAGTCGAATTCGCTGGTGTCGCGTCCCGCCAAGGCCCTCGGTCTGGTCCGCGACGGCGCCAATATCGTCTCCGAGCTCGCCGGCCTGCTGTTCATGTCGAGCGACACCAAGACCTCGCTGAAGGGCGTCCCCTACGGCGTCAAGAAGGTCGCCTGGACCGATCCGCTGCCGCTCGACGAGGTCAAGGCGGTCTCCCATGCCCTCGGCTGCTCGGTCAACGACGTGCTGATGTCCTGCGTCGCCGGCGCCATCAACGCCTATCTCGCCTCGCAGGGCGAGAAGACCCGCAAGGTCGAGGTCCGCGCCCTGATCCCGGTCAATCTGCGCGCCCCCGGCCGCCATCAGGACCTCGGCAACGAGTTCGGCATCGTCACTCTGGTGCTGCCGGTCGGCATCGACGATCCGATGGAGCGCCTCGCCGAGGTCCGCCGACGGATGGACGAGTTGAAGAAGTCCTATCAGGCGGCCGTCACCTACGGCCTCCTCGCCGTGCTCGGCTATACCCCGAAACAGGCCCAGGACGCGCTCTTCGGCCTGCTCCTGTCGCGCGCCACCGCGGTGATGACCAACGTTCCCGGTCCGCAGATGCCGCTCAGGATCGCCGGTGCGGAGATCTCGCAACTGATGTTCTGGGTGCCGCAGTCCGGCGACATCGGCATCGGCGTGTCGATCCTGTCCTACAACGGGCAGGTCCAGTTCGGCCTCATCACCGACGCCGCGCTGGTCCCGGAACCCCGCCGCATCATCGGCGAGTTCGCCCCGCAGTTCGAGCGCCTCCTCTACCGCACCCTGCTCGAGAACGCCGATCACGGCGAGGAACTCGCCGAGGCCGAACGCACCGCCGCGGTGAAGTCCCGCCATCGCCGCCGCACCACCACTGCCGCCGCCGCCGAGCCGCCGCGTCGGCCGGCGGCGAAGCGGGCGCCGCGCAAGAAGCCGGCGCAGCGCGAGGCCTGAGGCGAGGTCCGACCGCCGGAAACGTCCGTCTCCGGCGCGGTCGGTTTCGTCTCGGACGAACGGCCGGACGGACGGGCGTGGCCGAGCGATCCCCGCGCCACCCCACCGTCGTGGCCACTCAATCCTCGAGCTCGGACTTCGCCAGTTCGACGTCGAGCCGCTCCATCGCGTCGGCCGGCGTCGACTTGGCCGCCGCCTCGTAGAACGCCACCGCCTGCTTCATCTTCGAGTTTCCGAACATCATGACGAGGCCGTTGGCATATTCGATCCGGGCGACGGCCGACTCCGGATTGAGGGCGAGCGCCGCCTCGAAGTGCTTGATGCCGTCGTCCTTGCTGGCGCCATAGGTCAACCCACCGATCATGCCGCCGACCTTGGAGATGATCTCGGCGTGATAGGTGCCGAGCGCGATGTGGCTGTCGGCGTGCTTCGGCTCGAGCTTCAGCGCCGCGTCGAGGCTCGCCCGGACCTTGCCGGCCAACCCTTGAGTGAGCGCCTTGGTGATCGAGATGCCCTGCGAATAGCGGCCGAGCGCCTGGGCGTGGAGGTAGTAGGCGTTGGCGAGCTTCCGGGTCGCCCCCTGCAACTCCTCGGCCCGCTCCACCGCCGCCTGGAACAGGGCGAGCTTCGCCGTCTCGTTCTCTTCGAGATAGGTGGCGTAGATGTTGGTCGCCTTGTTGGCGACGTCGTATCCCAGGAGGCCGACCGACAGCCCCTTCTCCACCGCCTCGGCGAAGTCGCCGCGATGATAGGCGCGCCAGGCGTCCTGCAGGATCGCCGCCGCTTCGTCGAGCCCCATCTTCGGCTTCAGCTTGGGATCGGCCTTCACCTGCGCGTCGAGCGTGGCGACGTCGGGGAAGGGCTCGCGGTCGCCGCGATGCAGCCGCGGCCACGCCTTCTCCAGCGCTGCACCGGGATAGTCGTAGTCCTTCGAAGCGTGGGGGAAGGCTTTCCAGCGCGGCTTGGCCATGGGGGGTCTCCTCAACTGCGATAGCGTTCGGCGAGATGATCGAGCAGCGCCCGCTCGTGCGGGGCGAGATAGGGGGCGGCGAGCGCCATCACCTGATAGGCGCCGCGCGCCAGCGCCGCGCCGTCGCTCCAGCCCTTCGGATCGCGGACGAACTCGAACGACAGCCAATAGGTTGCGATCAGCGTCATGTTGGCGGCCAGCGCCTCGACGTCGGCCGGCGAGGCGGTCATCCGCCCGGTGGCGACGAGGCCGGAGAGGATCCGCGCTGCGGTCGACTGCTTGTGGGCGAGAACCAGACGGAACTGCCGGGCGACCGTGCGATAGCGGCCGGAGAGATCGGTGATGTCGCGATAGACGAAGCGGTATTTCCAGATCGCCTCGAAGACGAGATGCAGGAACAGCCAGACGTCCTCGACGTCGGACGGCCGCGTCTCGGGTGCCGCCAGCGTGTCCTCGATCTCCGCCCGGAAGGCGGCGAACAGCGCCTCGACGATCTTCTCCTTGGCCGGGAAGTGGTAGTGGAGATTGCCGGGCGAGATGCCCATCTCCTCGGCGATCGCGGTCGGCGTGACCGACGGCTCGCCGTGGCGATTGAACAGCGCCAGAGCCGTCTCCAGGATGCGTTCCTTGGTCCGTCGCTGCGGCTTGCGCGCCATTTCGGCCGTTCCCCCGACCCGGGCGGTTGTCCGCCGTCGGCTCTGCGGCCGATCTTCCGGGCTGACCGAGACTGAACCGCAGATCCGCCGCCCACTCAACAGGGCGGGCGGCGATCCGAGGTGGAATCATCGAAGAATTTCACGGCGATCCGATCATTCCGCCGGGATCCTCGTCTTCAGCGCCTTGTCGAGGCGATCGAGGGCATGATCGAGGTCGCGGGTGATCGGATGCGGCCTGCGGCTCCGGCGCAGGGGCGGGGAACGAGCGTCGATGATGTGGCGGCGACCGTCGAGCAGATCCTCGTCGAGGGTGATGCCGTGGCGGGCGAGGATCGGTCCGAGCTGTTCGCGCCGCCGCTTCAGGTCGATCAGGGTACGATCGTAGGCGTGTTGGGCGAGGCGTTTGCGGCTGGCATAGGAGAAGATGTTGGCGAAGAACATCTCCGCATCGGCCTGCCCCGGCTCGAACAACAGCACGTCGGCGTCGGGGTAGTCGGTCCGATAGCGGTCCATCCCGACCTTCATCCGCGAATGGATGATGGCGCGGAAGGTCTGCGACATCACCGCCGGCAGGCCGCGATCGAGGAGCGAGATGCGCTCGCCCCACCCGTCGTCGTCGGAATGGGTGAGGTCGGCGTTGAACGGCACCAGGGGGTTGACGCAGAGCAGCAGCTTCACCCCTTCCTTCAACGCCACCGAGGCGTGCAGCGTCTTCATCAGCGCCCCGTCGACGTAGTGACGACCGTCGATGTCGACCGGCGGGAACAGGCCGGGCAGGGCCGCGGAGGCCTGGACGGCCAGCGAGATCGGCACGTGATCCCAGCCCTGCGCCCCGAACGGCACCGCCTTGCCGCTGTCGAGGTCGGTCGCGACCACGAACAGCCGATGGCCGAGCTCTCGGAAGTCGTCGGTGCGCCCCGGCGCGGAAAGCAACTGCTTGAGGAAGGCGGAAAAGCCGACGTTGTCGAAGACGCCGGTCGGGATCGCACGGCCCAGTCGCTGGAACGACGCGAAGAAGCCCTTCGAGAACGGGTCGGAGATCCAGTGCTGCATCGCCTGCAACGCCAGACCGGGCAGCGAGGTGAGGCGGCGGGCATATTCCGCGAAGGCCGGCCTGAGCAGGATCTCCGGATCGAAGGCCTCGTTGGCGGTGTCGTTCTCGATGAACATCGCGTGGATGTCGCGCGGGCCGATGCCATTGGCCAGCCCCGCGGCCAACACGCCGCCGGAGGAGACCCCGACATAGACGTCGCATCCGACGAAGTCGACGCCCTGCATCGCATCCTGCAGAGCGACGAGCGCGCCGATCTCGTAGATGGCCCCGAGTGGCCCACCCCCCGCCAGGGCGATGCCGATCTTGTGGTGACCGCGCCGCGACATGAGACGACCTCCGCTGGTTGGGGACGGGGAAAGACGGCTTCACCCGGGCGGGAGCGATGCCCGCCCCCGCGCCGGGTGAACCGCCCTCACGGACGAACCGACGTCAACCGGCGAGATCCGTCTTGACCTCGTCGACCGCCTTTTCGGCCGCGTCCTTGACCGCCTTGGCGGAGCCGGCGACCTTCTTGGCCGTCATCTTGACGACCGAAGCGGTTTCGGCCACCGCTTCCTTCACCGCCGTCCCGGCCTTCTCGGCCTCGGTGTGGGCGGTGCCGGAGACCTTCTTGGTCGCCGCGGTCAGCTCGGCGATGCGGGCGGACAACGCGTCGATGTCCTTCTTGGTCGGTACGTTGAGGCTGTGGAGGGCGCGGGCGACGCGATCCTCGAACACGCTCTCCAGCTTGTCCCAGGTGCCGGTGGCGGCCTTGCGGGCCTCGGCGACCTTGTCCTCGGCGGCCTCACGGGTCCGCTTCTGGATGGTCTCGCCTTCCTTCACCAACGCCTCGAACACCTTGGTGCCCTCCTCCTGCGCCTTGGCGAAGGCGCCGAGGCCGGCGAGCCAGATCTGCTGGGCGGAATTCTTGATGGTCTCGGCGAGCTGGGTTTCGCTCGAACCACCGGCGAGAGCTTTCAGCTTCTTGGCCATGATCTCGTTCCTTCTGTCCGATTTCTCGTCACCCGGCGGGTGAATGCGCTTTCGATGAGAGAAACATAGCGATCACGTTTAGAAATCGTCGCCTAATCGCAACGGAACGCCTCAGAATCCCGCCGGCCTGCACCCCGCCCCGCCGCGACCTCTCCGCAAGACCCCGCAGGGGCTTTTCACGCCCCCGTCAACCGTTACACTGCCCGTCATGGCGCCGAAGCTCGCCCGCGAGACGGCGGAGCACGAGCGCCCGGGGGACACGGCCATGATCTATTTCGTCACCGGCGCCAGCGGGTTCATCGGCAAGCGTCTGGTCCGCAGGCTGCTCGAGCGGCCGGACGCGGTCGTCCACTTCCTCCTGCGCAATCCCACTCCGGAGCGGATCGACCGCCTCCGCGCCTTCTGGGGCGCCGACGCGAGCCGGGTCGTTCCCGTCGCGGGCGATCTGACGAGACCGCTGCTCGGCACCTCCGAGGCCGATCGCGCCGCCCTCGCCGGCCGCGTCGATCACGTCTTCCATCTCGCCGCGATCTACGATCTCGAGGCCGACCCACAGGCCGAGATGACCGCCAACGTCGAGGGCACCCGCAACACCGTCGCCTTCGCGGTGGCGATCGGGGCGAAGCGCTTCCATCACGTCTCCTCGATCGCCGCCGCCGGCATGTACGACGGCGTCTTCCGCGAGGACATGTTCGAGGAGGCGACCGACCTCGATCACCCCTACTTCGCCTCCAAGCATCGCGCCGAGAAGGTGGTCCGCGCCGAATGCTCGATCCCCTGGCGGGTCTATCGCCCGGGCATCGTCGTCGGCGACAGCCTGACCGGCGAGATCGACAAGATCGACGGCCCCTACTACTTCTTCAAGCTCATCCAGAAGCTGCGCCGCATGCTCCCGCCCTGGGTGCCGACCATCGGCCTCGAGGGCGGCCGCATCAACATCGTACCGGTCGACTTCGTCGTCGCCGCGCTCGATCACATCGCCCATGTCGAGGGCGAGGACGGCCGCTGCTTCCACCTGACCGACTCGCGCCCGCATCGCGTCGGCGACGTGCTGTCGATCTTCGCCCGCGCCGCCCACGCCCCGGCGATGGCCGCCCGCGTCAACGCCGCCCTCTTCGGCATCCTGCCGCCCGGCATCCTCAAGATCGTCGGATCGCTGACCCCGGTCCGGCGGATGAAGCAGGCGCTGATGAAGGAACTCGGCCTACCCAAGGACGTGTTCCGCTTCGTCAACTATCCCACCCGCTTCGACGAGCGCGAGGCCCGCCGCCTGCTGGAGCCGGCCGGCATTCGCGTCCCCGATCTCGACACCTATGCCTGGCGCCTGTGGGACTACTGGGAGCGCCATCTCGACCCTGATCTCTTCGTCGATCGCTCGCTCGCCGGGCGGGTGAAGGGCCGGGTGGTGGTGGTGACCGGCGGCTCCGCCGGCATCGGCAAGGCGGTCGCCTTCAAGCTCGCCGGCGCCGGCGCCCGCACCGTCGTCATCGCCCGCGACACCGAGAAGCTGGAGGCGACGCGCCTCGAGGCCGCCGCCCAGGGCCTCGAACTGATCCCGCTCTCCGCCGACATCGCCGACGAGGCCCAGTGCGCCGCGGTGGTGAAGACCCTGCTCGACGACTTCGGCGGTGCCGACATCCTGATCAACAACGCCGGCCGTTCGATCCGCCGCGGCATCGAGAGTTCGTTCGATCGCTTCCACGACTTCGAACGGACCATGCAGGTGAACTATTTCGGCAGCCTGCGCCTCACCCTCGGCCTCCTGCCGCGCATGTCGGAGAAGCACAGGGGCCACGTGATCAACATCTCGTCGATCGGTGTTCTGACCAACGCGCCGCGCTTCTCGGCCTACGTCGCCTCCAAGGCGGCGCTCGACGCCTGGACGCGCTGCGCCGCCTCCGAGTTCCTCGACCGCGGCATCGAGTTCACCACCATCAACATGCCGCTGGTGCGCACCGAGATGATCGCGCCGACCAAGCTCTACAAGAACGTCCCGACGCTCTCCCCCGAGGAGGCGGCCGATCTCGTCGTCGACGCGGTGATCCATCGCCCGGTCCGGGTGGCGACGCGGCTCGGCGTCTTCGGCCAGGTGATGCATGCGCTGATGCCGCGCATCGCCCAGATCATCAACAACTCGTCGTTCCGAATGTTCCCGGATTCGGACGCGGCCCGCCATGCCAGCCCCGGCGCCGAGATGCCGACGATGGATCAGATCGCCATGACCCAGATCATGCGCGGCCTGCACCTGTGAGATCGCGGCCGTCCGCCGAGAGATCGGCGACGACCAGATCGCGCACCGCCGAGGAGAAGCCGAGCGCCATGTGGCCGAGCCCCGGCAGCGCCACCTCGCGCGCGCCGGCGAGCCGGCTCGTCGCCTGCGGCGCCACGATCTGGTCGCCGTAGGACCAGATCGTCAGCGTCGGGACCTCGGTCGTCTCGACCCGGTTCAACGCGGCGAGCCAGGAATTGTCCGGCTCCATCTGCCGGGCGTTGCGGCCGAGGCCGAGGCGAGCGGTGACGGTGCCGTGATGCGGCCCCCCGAGCGTGACGAAACGGGCGATGCGGCCGCTCCGCCCGCGACCGAGCACCGTCCGGGCGACCAACCCACCCATCGAATGGGTGACGAGCAGCACCCGATCGGCGCCGGTCTCGGCGAGGA
>ERZ1645187.1578-NODE-1578-length-20834-cov-16.377545_pt1 | contig 20834 bp, 18 predicted proteins | sample MGYA00575352_ERZ1645187 | MGnify/ENA primary metagenome ERZ1645187 (study PRJEB40837, sample SAMN11349314) | freshwater sediment metagenome | isolation source: river sediment | host: Sediment | place: India: Wazaribad , New Delhi | collected 2017-02-21 ... | reverse complement strand
CGGCAAGTACAACGTCTTCAACAAGATCACCTTCTCGGAAGGCACCAGCCACTGACGGAGCGGCGTTCCGAGGGATCGCGACGACGGAGCGCTGCGGCGGCCGATGGCGGTGGCGTGCCTCGGCCGGGGCGGTTCCGGCGGGCGGGACGGCGGGCCGGCACGGTCGTCGTCACGGCCGAGCGGCGCGATATGACGCTACGTCACTTTTGAAATTTCAAGCAAAATTTGAATTCGTCGGCGCGATCGCGACGGGAATTCCGCATCGACGGGGGGAAAATCCCGTCCGGAATCGGTCTGTCGTGGACAGCGGCCGCCGCGGTTGCTATCGTCCGACTGTGCACGCAACGCGCATGAGCGTGCGATTGCTCGTTCAAGACGTTTCATTGCCCGTTCGGACCGGATCGACGCCCGTGACATCCCGACGAATACTGGTGGTCGACGACGATGCGCAAGTGCGCGCCCTGTTGCGGGCGATGCTGGAGGCCGAGGGCTTCCTCGTCACCGAGGCGGCGGACGGCGCGGCGATGCGGGCGGCGCTGGCGGGCGGAGACGTGTCGCTGATCACGCTCGACGTCGGGCTGGGCGGCGAGGACGGTTTCACCCTGGCGCGCGAGGTGCGCAGCGGCAACGACGTGCCGATCGTGATGATTTCGGCCAAGGCCGACGACATCGACCGGATCGTCGGGCTGGAACTCGGTGCCGACGACTACATCACCAAGCCCTTCGTGTTGCGCGAGGTGCTGGCGCGCATCCGGGCGGTGCTGCGGCGCTACGAGCCGCGTCCGCCGGCGCGTGGCGAGGGGGTGGATCGGTTCGCGGTCGACGGCTGGCGGATCGATCCGGCGGCGCGGTCGGCGACGCGGATCGACGGCACGTCGATCGATCTGACCACCGCCGAATTCAACCTGCTCGCCCTGTTCGTCGAACGGCCGAAGCGGGTCCTGACGCGCGACGTCATCCTCGACCTGCTCAAGGGGATCGAGTGGTCGCCGTTCGATCGGTCGATCGACACGCTGGTGGCGCGGCTGCGCAAGAAGATCGAGCCGGACCCGGAGCGGCCGAGCCTGATCAAGACGGTGCGCGGGGTCGGCTACGTGTTCGCCGGCGACGTGTCGCGCGACTGAACGGCGTCCGCACCTCCGGAAGCGAGGGCATCGGCGACGGCGCGGGCGAGATCGCTCTGCGACCAGGGCTTGCGCAACACCGGGAACTCGATGGTACGGTCGACGTCGCTGCGGACGATCTCTTCGGCGAAGCCGGTGGTGAGGACGATCGGCGGCGGGCGGTCGGAACGGGCGAGGCGGCGGGCGAGATCGAGGCCGGAGAGGCCGCCGGGCATCATCACGTCGGAGAAGACGAGGTCGACCGGGCGATCCTCGGCGAGCCGGGCGAGGGCGGCGGCGGCCGAGGCGACGGCTTCGACGCGATAACCGAGGGCGATCAGGCGTTCGACGGTGACGCGGGCGACGCCGGGGTCGTCCTCGACGACGAGGATGGTCTGGCCGGCGCCCCACACCGGCGGCGGGTCGACGACGGCGGCGGGCTCGGCGGCATCGCAGCGCGGCAGGTAGACGTTGACGGTGGTGCCGCGTCCGGGCTCGCTGTAGAGCGTCACGAAGCCGCCCGACTGGCGGACGAAGCCGTGCAGTGTGGCGAGGCCGAGGCCGGTGCCGCGTCCGAGCGGCTTGGTGGTGAAGAAGGGCTCGAAGGCGCGGGCGCGGACGTCGGCGGCCATGCCGATGCCGTCGTCGGAGACCGACAGGCGGACGTAGGCGCCGGGCTTGGCGCCGTCTTGGCCGCGGGCGACGTCGGCGTCGACCTCGACGTTGCGGGTCTCGACGACGATGCGACCGCCGTCGGGCAGGGCATCGCGGGCGTTGAAGACCAGATTGAGCACGGCGTTCTCGATCTCGGCGGGATCGACGCGCACCGGCCAGGGATCGGCGGCGAGGGCGGTGAGCAGGGTGACGTCGGCGCCGACCGAACGGCGCAGCAGATCGACCATGGCGCCGAGGCGATCGCCGAGATCGGTGACGACGGGGGCGAGGCGGCGGCGGCGGGCGAAGGTGGTCAGGCGATGGTTGAGGGCGGCGCCGGTCTCGGTGGCGCGCAACGCCTCGGCGATCCAGCGGCGGCCGGGATCGCCGGCCACCGTGGTCTCGAGCAGCTGCAGATTGCCGGAGATCACGGTCAGGAGATTGTTGAAGTCGTGGGCGATGCCGCCGGTCATGCGGCCGAGGGCCTCGAGGCGACGGGATTCCTCGAGGCGGCGTAGCGCCTGTTCGGCGGCGCGGGCCTCGGTGACGTCGTGGACGGTGCCCCAGATCTCGTCCTCGCCGCCTTCGCCGACCCGCAGGCGGGCGGTGAGGGCGAGCCAGACGACGTTGCCCTCGGGGGTGCGGCGGCGGGCGGTGAGCGCGGTCGTCCCGGTGGTCGACAGCGTCGCGTGGAGGGTGCGCAGGGTCTCGCCGTCGTCGGGGAAGAGGGCGACGAGGGCATCCCAGGAGGCGGCTTCGGCGACGCCGAAGTGGGCGAGGCTGCGCGGGTCGCCGTGGACGCGATCGCCGGCGACGTCGAGCCACCAGACGCCGACGCCGGCGGCATCGAGGGTCTGGCGCAGTTCCTCGCCGCGCTCGGCGAGACGACGCTCGTTGCGACGGCGTTCGCCGATGTCGGTCATGATGACCGCCCCGGCAATGACGGCGCCGGCGGCGTCGCGGACCGGCGTGGCGGTGCTCGAGACCTCGATCGCGCTGCCGTCGGCGCGGCGACGGACGGTCTCCACCGATACCGCCTCGCCGGCGCGGACCCGGTGATAGATGGCGGTGCCGCCGTCGGGACGGTCGGGGAAGGAAAGGATACCGACCGGCTGGCCGACGATGTCCTGCGGGCGCCAGCCGAGCATGGCGACGGCGCCGTCGTTCCAGGTCTCGATGCGTCCGTCCATGCCGACCGTGAAGATCGCCGCGGCGGAGGAGGTGACGACGGTGGCGAGGCGGGCGTTGAGACGTTCGGCGGCGAGGCGCTCGGTGATGTCGCGTAGAACCAGGGTGACGAGGCGCCCTCGTTCGGTGGCGAGCACCGAGACCGAGGCTTCGACGGGGAATTCGCTGCCGTCGAGGCGGGCGGCGAAGAGTTGGCCGCTGCGGCCGACGGCACGGGCGGAGGGACCGCCGGCCAGGGCTTCGGCGGCGAAGGCGTTCATGGCCTCGTCGTAGGCGGCGCGCAGGCGTTCGGGCACGAAGTCGGAGAGGCTGCGGCGGCGCGCCTCCTCGAAGGGACAGCCGAACACGCGCTCGGCGGCGGCGTTGAAGAGGACGATGCGGCGCTCCTCGTCGACGGCGACGATGGCGTCCATGGCGGTGTCGACGATGGCGGCGAAGCGGGCGCGGCTCTCGGCGAGGTCGGCGCGGATGCGGCGGCGCTCGGTGACGTCGTTGAAGGAGACGACGGCGGCGACGATCTCGCCGGTCTCGGGATCGCGCAGCGGGTCGGCGTTGTTGAGGATCCACATCACCTCGCCGCCGATGGGAATGCCGACGACCTCGCCGTGTGCCGGCGCGCCGGTGCGCAGAACCCGGACGACGGGGTAGTCGGCGACCGCCATCGCGGCGCCGTCTTCGCCGACGAGGCCCCAGACGGAGAAGTCCGACGGCGCGGCCTGCATCTCGGCGAGGGAGCGGCGCAGCATGCGCTCGGCCGAGGGGTTGGCATCGAGGACGCGGCCGTCGGGGGCGAAGACCATGACGCCGTCGTGCAGGGCGGTGACGATGGTTCTGCGGCGATCCTCGGCGGCGTCGATCTCGCGATCGGCGCGCGCGGTCTCGTCGGCGCGGGCGACACGATCGACCGAGGCGACGAGGCTGATGAGCAGGCCGGTGCCGAAGAAGTTGCCGATCGAAACGAGATCGCCGACCTGGGCGACGGCGAGGCTGCCGACCGGCTCGAAGAAGAAGACCGTCGCCGAGAGCGCCGTCAGGGCGGTCGCGGCGATGCCGGCGATCGGGCCGCCGACCAGGGCCGCGATCGCCACCGTGGGATAGAGAAAGTGGAAGCGCGGCGTGGTGTCGTCGGTGAGAAAGCGGATCGCCAGGGCGAGGGCGGCGAGCGACAGGCCGAAGGCGACGGCGCGATCCGGCGGCGCCAGCAGGATGCGCGTCCGTTGCAGACGACGCCCGAGCGATCGGGCGATCTCGGCCCAACGCGGGCGCGCCGGCCGGCGGAAACCCTCGACGCCCACGCCTTGCCTCCGCGGTTCGTCTTCTCCACCCAAGGTGGCGCGCCGGCGCGCCGTCGACAAGCGCAATTCGCCGTAAGCGATGCTCCCCAGGCGGCGAAGGCGCGCAGTCTCGAGCCTCTGTCACAAAACGTCACACGGCCGGCAAACCGACGTTGCGTCGGGGGGGTGCAATGGCCCTCGACCCGTCCGACAGATCCGCGAGGCGACGCCATGATCGAGCCGCTCCTGGAAGCCCTCCCCGTCCCCCACCTCACGCTGGTCGAATCGCTGCCGCCGGCGGCATCGCGGCTGGCGACGGCCGGCAACGCACCCCGTTCCAACGGAGAAAAGCGCATGACGCAGAATGCCCGCCTGATCGCCGCCATCGCCGAGCGTCTGTCGGGGGTGATGCGGTTCGGGCCGATCGCCGAGCACGACCTCTACACCATCGGCCAGCTCGCCGAGCACCTCGAGGTGTCGCTGCGGACGCTGCGCTTCTACGAGCAGGCCGGGCTGCTGCAGCCCGACCGGCGCGGCACCAAACGCCTCTACAGCCGACAGGATCTCGAGCGACTGAAGGTCATCGTGACGCTGCGCGAGATGGAGGCGTCGCTGACGGCGATCAAGGATCTGATGGGGCTCATCGGCGAGCGCGGGGCCGAGGGCAAGGTATTTTCGGCATTGGAGCGGTTGCTCGGCGATCTCGCCTCCGACAACCGGGCGCGGATCGACCAGCTCGGCGAACTCAACCGCCGCATCGCCGCGACCATGGCCTGCCTGTCGGCGGCCTGACGGGACGGCGTGCGGCGTCTCGCGCGTGCCTCCCGGGCGTGGCGCCGCCCCTGCCCTCTCGTCCGCTCGTCCCCTCCCGCCCCCTCCCCTCGGCCACGGCAGATCGAGCCGTCGCCGGGGGGACGGGTCGTGGAGCGCATGATGCGGAGTGGTATTCGGTCGTGGCGACGGACGCCGATACTGGGCGGCCGGGCGACGCGGTCCGCCCGACGCGGACCGCCGCGTCGCGCTTCGCGGCAGCGGTCGGTGGCGGCGGGAGGGGTGCGTTGTGATCGCCGGCGAATGGCGAGTTGGCGACCACCGCTCCGCCCAAGGGAGGAGTGGCAATAGCGGAAGACTACGATATGCGTCGTCGACCATATCGGCATAGAATGCGCTTCGTCGAAACGGCTTCTTCCGGCAACATGTTGCATCCGTTCGACAAATCCATGCCCGTCGTCCGAGTGGTGCGAGATCCGCCGAAATTGCGGATCTCGCCTGCGACGCCATGCATCAGTGTGCATACTCGCATGGCAAGCATGCAAAATCATTCAGAGCCGTCATCGCCGAGCAGTCGTAAAATAAACGCAAGTAGGATGATCCAAGCGAGATCACCGAAAGCTGACGGAATAGAGTATAAAATTCGTACCAAAGTACGAATTCGAAACTCAAAACGAAGACAAACAAGCTCTCTTCGCAAGCGCCGGCTTCCGACATCACGCAAAGGGTCCTCCCGCGAGGTCACGACAGAGGTGACTGCGATGGGCATGATGTTGACGATCCATCCGGAGAAATGCACCGGATGCCGGAATTGCGAATTGGCGTGCGCTCTCGAACACGAGGGGTATTTCCGCATCAAGGCGTCGCGTATCCACGTCTATGCGTGGGAACGCGAGGCGTTCTCGGTGCCGATGATGTGCCAGCAGTGTTCGGACGCGGCCTGCGTCTCCGTGTGCATGCCGAAGGCGATGCACCGCGACGCCGAGACCGGACGCATCGAATACGATGCGGCCAAATGCATCGGATGCAAGATGTGCGTGCAGGCCTGCCCGTTCGGCAATGCGGCCTGGGATGCGCTCACCGAATCCATCCTGAAGTGCGACACCTGCGGCGGCGATCCCGCCTGCGCCAAGATCTGTCCGGTCGGGGCTCTCGAATGGGCCGATCCGGATCTCGCCGTGCAGCCGAGGAAGAAGTCCTTCGCCGCCAAACTGAAGACTGCTTACGCGGAGGCTCGGTCATGAACGGCTGGATGGGCAAGATCCTCCGGGTCGATCTCGGCTCGGGCAAGGTTTCGGTCGAACGTCTGGATCCGAAACTGGCGCACGACTACATCGGTGCGCGCGGTCTCGGCACCAAGATCATGTGGGACGAGGTCGACCCCAACGTCGATCCGCTGTCGCCCGCCAACAAGCTGATCTTCGCGCCCGGGCCGTTCTCCGGCACGTTCGCGCCGTCGGCGGGACGCTACGACGTCGTCACCAAGGGGCCGTTGACCGGCACGATCGCCGCCTCCAACTCGGGCGGCTCGTTCGGCGCGGAACTGAAGTTCGCCGGATGGGACGTGGTGATCCTCGAGGGCAAGGCGGCGGCGCCGTCCTACCTGTGGATCGCCGACGACAAGGTCGAGCTGCGCAGCGCGGCGCATCTGTGGGGCAAGGACGTTCCCACCACCACCGAGATGCTCTACGCCGAGACGGCCGAAGACGCCAAGGTGGCGTGCATCGGGCCGGCGGGCGAGAAGCTGGTGCTGTTCGCCGCGATCATGAACGAGATGCAGCGCGCCGCCGGGCGGACCGGCGTCGGCGCGGTGATGGGGTCGAAGAACCTCAAGGCGATCGCGGTGCGCGGCACCAAGGGCGTCCGGGTCGCCGACAAGGACGGCTTCGCCGCCGCCTGTGCCGAGACCAGCCGCAAGATCAAGGAGCATCCGGTCGGTGGTACCGGCCTGAGGCTCTACGGCACCGACGTTCTGGTCAACATCCTGAACTCGGTCGGCGGGCTGCCGACCGGCAACTTCCGCACCGGACAGTTCGCCACGGCCGACAAGGTCGGCGGCGAGAGCCTGGCGGCGCGCGAGTTGCAGCGGCCGCGCGGCTGCTTCGCCTGCATCATCTCGTGCGGGCGCGGCACCAAGGTGCTCAGCCCGAAATATGCCGGTGCCGGTGAAGGACCGGAGTACGAGTCGGCCTGGGGCTTCGGCCCGGACTGCAACATCGACGATCTCGATGCGGTGACCAAGGCCAACTACATCTGCAACGAACTCGGGCTCGACACGATCACCATGGGCAGCACCATCGCCTGTGCGATCGAGATGTTCGACCGCGGCATCATCGGGACGGCGGAAACGGAAGGGCTCGAGCTGCTTCCGGGCAATGCCGAAGCGATGGTCGAGGCGGTGCGGCTGACCGGCATGGGCGAAGGCTTCGGCAAGAAGCTGGGGCTCGGATCGTGGCGGCTGGCCTCGATGTACGGTCATCCGGAACTGTCGATGACCGCCAAGAAGCAGGAGATGCCGGCCTACGAACCGCGGGCGATCCAGGGCATCGGCCTCAACTACGCCACCAACAACCGCGGCGGCTGCCATGTCCGCGGCTACACCATCAGCCCCGAAGTGCTCGGGGTGCCGATGAAGGTGGACAAGGACGCGACCGAGGGCAAGCCGGCGCTGGTGGCGCTGTTCCAGAACCTCACCGCGGCGATCGACAGCTCGGGGGCGTGCCTGTTCACGACCTTCGGGCTCGGGGCCGAGGACTATGCGGCGATGCTCGCTCCGCTGACCGGCGAGGCGTGGACGGCCGAAGAGTTCCTGAAGTGCGGCGAGCGCATCTGGAACCTCGAGCGGCTGTGGAACAACCGGGCCGGCTTCACCGCCGCCGACGACGCCCTGCCGCCGCGGATGACCCAGGAACCGATGCCGTCCGGCCCGTCGAAGGGTGCGGTCAGCCGGGTTCCGGAGATGATGCCGGAATACTACGCGGTGCGCGGCTGGTCGCCGGCCGGCGAGCCGACCACCGAGAAGCTCAGAGAGCTCGAACTCGCCTGAGACTTCTCTTCCCCCGGGCGCGGCCTCCCCGCGCCCGGGCCGGTTCGGAACGATCCCCATGAAGGTCCAGTACTTCGCCCTGCTGCGCAACGCGACCCACAAGCGCGAAGAGACGTGGACACGGCCGGCGGCGGACGTCCGCGGGCTCCTGACCGACCTCTGCACCACCTATGGCGAACCCTTCGCCAAGTGGGTGATGGAAAACGGCGAACTGGCGAAGTTCGTCGTCGTGCTGGTCGACGGACACGACGTGCGCTCGCTCGCCGGGCTCGACACGCCTCTCGCCGACACTTCCGAAATCGCCGTCTTCCCGCCGCTGGCCGGCGGCTGAAGGAGCAGGCCATGGCTGCCGTGACCCTTCCCTTCCTCGCCCTCGTCGTCGGGGGCCTTCTACAGATTCCGCTGGCGCCCTTCGCCTCCGCCCGCACCAAGGGGGTGGTGGCGACGGCGACGGCGCTCGTCGCGCTCGTCGCAGCCCTCTCCCTGTTGCCGGCGACGATGCGCGGCGAGACGCTCTCGGCGACGCTGGTGCCGGCGTGGGACGCCGGTCTTGCGATCGCGCTCCGGGTCGACGGGCTCGCCATGCTGTTCACGGTGATGGGGGCGGCGGCGGGAGCGGCGATCCTCGCCTTTTCGATCGACTACATGGCCGAGGAGGCCGAGGGGACGACGCGGTTCTATCTGACGATGACGCTGTTCGTCGCCGGACTGCTGCTGCTCGCCTCGGCCGCCGATCTACTGGTCGCCTTCCTGGCCTGGGAGATGATCGGACTGTGCTCCTATTCGCTGGTCGGCTTCTGGTATCGCCAGAAGGCGGCGGTCGACGGGGCGCGCAAGGTGCTGATCATCACCCATGTCGCCGGCTACGGTTTCCTGATCGGGCTCGTACTGATCCATCTCGACACCGGCACGCTCGACTGGGCCGATCCGCGGATGACGGCGGGGTTCGGTGTCGGCGCGGCGGCGCTGATGATCGTCGCGGCGATGGCCAAGTCGGTGATGTTCCCGCTGCACAGCTGGATTCCCGAGGCGATGAACGCGCCGACCCCGGTGTCGGCGCTCCTGCACTCGGCCTGCTACGTCAAGGCGGGCGTCTATCTGATCGCGCGGCTCTATTCGATCGGTCCGTGGACGGTGACGCTCGGTACGCCCTTGGCGATCGTCGGGGCGGTCACCATCCTGGTCGGCGTGATCTTCGCGCTGAAGCAGACCGATCTGAAGCGGCTGCTCGCCTTCCATACGGTCAGTCAGCTCGGCTACATCGTCGCCGGACTGGCGCTCGGCACCGCCTATGGCGTCGCGGCGGGCCTGTTCTACTGCCTCAGCCATGCGCTGTTCAAAGGCACGCTGTTCATGGTCGCCGGCTCGGTGCAGCACGCCACCGGCACGCGCGATCTGACCCGGCTCGGCGGGCTCGCCGGTGCCATGCCGTGGACGGCGCGGATCTGGATCGTGGCGGCGGCGGCGATCGCCGGGGTGCCGCTGACCAACGGTTTCGTCGCCAAGTGGCTGCTGTTCGGCGCGGCGCTCGACAAGGGGCTGATCTGGCTGGTGGTGGTCGGTTGGATCGGCTCGATCCTGACCGCCTTCTCCTTCCTCAAGGCGACGGTGAACTGCTTCTACGGGCCGATGCCGACCGAACTGGCGCGCGCGTCGATCCACGAAGCCTCGCCGGCGATGCTCACCGGCATGGGCGCGATGGCCTTCGGCTGCATCGCCTTCGGGCTGGCGCCGCAGATCCTGATGAGCGGGCTCGTCACCCCGGCGGTCGTCGGCCTCGGCTTCACGCCGGAGGTCGAGACCTCGTGGCTCGGCGTGGCCAGCGGGCGCGGCTCGGTCGGCGTGACGGTCGGGGCGACACTGGTGGCGGCGGCGGCGCTGATCGGCTGGCTGATCCATCGTCTCGCCCAGGCACCGGCGCGGGTTCCCGTCGCGGTGTTCACCGGCGGCGAGCCGATCCCGGTCGGCGACCGGCCGGGTGCGGTCGACTTCGCCGGCATGGCCGAACAGGCGTTCCATCCGGTCTACGGCCTCGATCCCGATCCGCTGTGGGCGTCGATCTGGCGGCGGACCACCGCCGGTGCCACGGCGAGCCTCGGCGCGCTCGGCCCCGTTCTCGTCGATCGTGTCCCGATCGCTCTCGGCGTCGGCGCCGCCGCCGTCGCTCTCCTCGCCGCTCTCGCGTGAGCCGCATTCCTCCGACAGGTGTCGCGATGGATCTCTCCCCTCTCCTCCTCTCTCTCGCCGGCGCTGCCGCCGTCGCCCTGGTGGCGGCGGGGCGCGGCGAGACCCGCCGCTGGTGGGCGGCCGCGGCGATCGTCGTGGCGACTGCCGCCGCAGCGCGGATCGCCGGCCATTCCTGGGCCCGGATCGGGCTCGCCGACGTGGCCGAACTCGCCGCTGTTGGCCTGCTGCTGGCCACCGGCACGGACGCCGCACGCAATGCGGCGAAGCGCTGGCTCGTGGCGATCGTCCCGGCGATCGTGGCGATCGGCCTCGGCTGGGCGCTGATCGGGCTCGGCCATGTGCGGCCGGGCGGTTCGCTCGAGCGGATCGCGGTCGGACTGTTCATCGGCGGCTTCGCGCTCGAACTGGCGCTGCTGCCGCTGATGTTCTGGCTGCCGGCGGTGGCGGGTGCGGCGTCGGGAACGACGCTGGCGCTGGTCGCCGTGGTGGTCGACGTGGCGGTCATGGCCGATCTCCTCGATCTCTTCGAGGCGGCGCCGTGGATCTTCACGGAGCATCGGTGGGCGTGGGGCGTTCCGGCGTTCCTGTCGCTGGTCGGTGCGGCGGCCTGGGCGGTGGCGGCCGAGGCGGTGACGGTGATCGTCGCGCTGGTCTCGGTGTCGGGCTTCGGCTTCCTGATCCTCGGTCTCGTCGGCGGCGACGCGATGGCGGTCGACGGCGTGCGGCTCGGCGCGGTCGGGCACGGGCTCGCCGCGGCGGCGGCCTTCGCGGCGATCGCGATCGGCGAAGACGCGGCCGGCGAACGGATCTCGATCGCCACGACGCGCGGGCTGGCGAGCCGGGCGCCGGTGGCGAGCGGGGTGTTCATGGTGGCGGCCGGGGCGCTGGTCGGCTTCCCGCCGTCGCTCGTGGCCGATGCGCATTGGCGGTTGTTCCGGGCGGCGGCGGAGATCGCCGGACCGGTGGGCCTCGGCCTCGCCTTCCTCGGGGCCACCCTGTCCTTCCTGGCGCTGGTGCGCGTCGTGCACCGCGTCTGGCTGGGGCCGGCGACTGCGACCGTCGCGACGCCATCCGCCCCGCGCGTGGCGACGGTCGCACTCGTCGCGCTGGCGCTGGCGATCGTCGTCAGCGGTCTGGTGCCGCGGGTCTTCGAGAGCGGGTCGGATGCGGCCCGGATCGTCACCGTCGCAGGAGTTCGGCCATGACCCTTCTCGATCGCGTTCTCGCCGTGGCGCGGCGGCGCAGTCCGTGGGTGTGCCGGGTCAACACCGGCTCGTGCAACGGCTGCGACATCGAAGTGACGCCGCTGATCTCGCCGCGCTACGACGCCGAACAGCTCGGCGTGCAGTTCCACGGCACGCCGAAGCACTGCGACATCCTGCTGGTCTCGGGCACGCTGACGGCGCGGTCGCGGGCGGCGGTGGTGTCGATGTGGGAGCAGATGCCGAGCCCGAAGGCGGTGGTGGCGCTGGGGTCGTGCCCGGCGAGCGGCAACGTCTTCGCCGGCAGTCCGGTCGTTCTGGGATGCTCGCTCGACGAGGTGATCCCGGTCGACGTGTGGGTTCCGGGCTGTCCGCCGCGGCCGCAGGCGATCCTCGAGGGGATCGCGCGGGCGGCGGCGCTGCTCGAGGCGGGAAAGACCCGCGATCAGATCGGGAGGGCGGCATGAGCGAGGATCTCCTGCGTTACGGGCTCGCCTTCCTGGTGTGGCCGGGGCTTCTCCTGGCGGCGCCGCTCGGCTGGTTCGATCTGTGGCTGATGCGCAAGGCGACGGCGCGGCTGCAGGGCCGCATCGGGCCGCCGTTCCTGCAGCCGGCCTTCGACTTCCTCAAGCTCGTCGGCAAGCGGGCGGTGATCCCGGAAGGGGTCAATCGCACGGCCTTCGTGGCGTTGCCGATCGTGTCGCTGGCCTCGGTCGGGGCGGCGCTCGTCGTGGTGCCGATGCCGGGCAATCCGGCGCCGCGGCTGCCGGGCGACGTGGTGCTGCTGGTCTATCTCCTGGAGATGCCGGTGCTGGTCGAGGTGGTCGCCGGGTTCGTCGGCCGCTCGGTCTATGGCGAGGTCGGGGCGATGCGCGAGGCGCTGATGTCGCTCGCCTACAATCTGCCGTTCCTGGCCGCGGTGATCGCGGTGGCCGAACACGCCGGGTCGTTCGATCTGGCGACGATCGCCGCCGCCCCCTTCGGGCCGGTGCACGTCTTCGCCGGGCTCGCCTTCCTGGTGGCGCTGCCGGCGCGGCTGAAGACCAATCCGTTCTCGATCGCCGAGGCCGAACACGAGATCGTCGCCGGGGCGCACATCGAATATTCCGGGCCGCTGCTCGGGCTGTTCGAGCTGTCGCATGCCTTGGAAATCGTGGTGCTGACCGAGCTGTTCGCGGTGCTGTTCGTGCCGGCGAGCGGGTCGGCGGCGGTGACGATCGCGGTGTGGGTGGTGGTCGGGCTCGCCCTGATCCTCGGCGTGGCGCTCCTGGCGGCGACCACGGCGCGAGTGCGGCTCGCCCAGGCGTTCCGGTTCTACTGGCTGTGGGGCGGGGCCGCGTCTGCGGCGGCGCTCGTGGCCGGGTTCGTTCGATAGGAGACGGTCATGGGGATGCTCGCAACCGTTCTCGGCAATCTCTTCGCCGGATCGCGGACGCTCACGCCGGACGATCGGCCGCCGGTGCCGGCGACCTATCGCGGGGTGCTCGCCCACGAGGCGAGCCGCTGCACCGGCTGCCGGACCTGCGCCCACGTCTGTGCGCCCGGCGCCATCACCTTCGCGGAGACGCCGGAGGTGTCGGTCACCTGGCAATGGTTCGTCGGGGCGTGCTCGTTCTGCGGCCTGTGTGCGCAGTGGTGTCCGACCAAGGCGATCTCGCTCGCCGAAGCGAGCCCGGAGACGGCGCTCGTCGGCGGCGAGCTGCGGATCGCCAGCACGGTCGCCTATCGGCCGTGCGCGCGCTGCGGGCGGCCGCACATTCCGCTGCCGGCGGCGATGACCGCCGAATACCTCGGCGGCGAACTGATCGGCCCGGCGGCGATCGAGACCGACTATTGCGAGGACTGCCGCCAGAGAATGTCGTCCACACGCATACGGGACGCCTTTCTCGGACCGGCGCCGGCAAGCGAGGAGACGAGACGATGACCACTCCCTCCCTCGAGACGGCGCTCGCCGCCCTGCCGTGGGCGCGGGCGATCGACACCCGGCCGGGGCGGATCGCAATCGCCGCTCCCGGCGTCGATCCGATCGTGATGGCCGAGGCGCTCGGCGGGCTCGGGCTGCGGCTCGGCACGATCACCGGCATTCCGCTCGCCTCGGGCGAAACGCGGCTCGTCTATCACTTCGTGGCGCACGACCGCATCGTCGACGTCGCCACGACGACGGTCGGCAACCGCATCGCCTCGCTGACGCCGCGGCTCAAACCGGCGTCGTGGGCGGAGCGCGAGATCCACGACTTCTTCGCGGTCGACTTCGTCGGCCATCCCGATCCGGTGCCGCTGATGCGTCCGGAGGGCTTCGAGCCGGGCATGCTGCGGGCGCCGATGTGCGCGGCGCGGCGGGCCGGCGCCTTCGACGCGGCGACGAGAGAGGTTGCCTGACATGGCCTACACCATTCCCATCGGTCCCTATCATCCCGCGCTCGAAGAGCCGTTCAAGGTCAAGGCGGCCTGCGACGGCGAGGTCATCCGCTCGGCGGTGGTCGAGGTCGGGTTCTCGTTCCGCGGCATCGAGCTGCTGGCCCAGCAGCGCAACTGGACCGAGGTGCTGACGCTGGTCGAACGGGTGTGCGGCATCTGCTCCAACACCCACGCCATGTGCTTCTCGATGGCGGCGGAGGCGATCGCCGGGATCACCGTGCCGCGACGGGCGCAGTTCATCCGGCTGATCGTCGCCGAACTGGAACGGCTGCACTCGCATCTGCTGTGGGCCGGCGTCGGGGCCGAGGACATCGGCTTCGCGTCGCTGTTCATGGAGGTCTATCAGGCGCGCGAGCGGGTGATGGACCTGCTCGAGGCGATGACCGGCAACCGGGTCAACTACGGCATGAACCGCATCGGCGGCGTCAATCGCGACATCGGCGATCCGGCGGCGGCGCTCGCCGGGCTCGCCGGGCTCGGGGAAGTGCTGAAGAGCGTGGTGGTTCCGGCCTTCGTCGAGAACGTCACGGCGCGGTCGCGGCTGATCGGGGTCGGGCCGCTCGGGCGCGAGGAGGCGATCGCCCGCGGTGTGGTCGGGCCGGTGGCGCGGGCCTCGGGGCTCGACATGGACGTGCGCCGCGACCAGCCGTATCTGGTCTACGAGGAACTGGGGTTCCGGCCCTCGGTGCACCCGCAGGGCGACGTGTTCGCGCGCGTCGTGGTGCGGGTCGAGGAGATGCTGGAGAGCGTGCGGCTGATCGATGCGGCGCTCAGGGCTCTGCCGGAGGGGCCGATCGCGGCCTTCGAGGGCATGGCGGCGATCCCGGCCGGCGAGGCGACGATCCGCATCGAGGCGCCGCGCGGCGAGGTGCTCTATCACATCGTCGCCGACGGCGGGCCGACGCCGGCGCGGGTGAAGATCCGCACGCCGTCCTTCGTCAACATTCCGGCGATCGAAGCGATGGTGCCGGGCCAGCAGCTCGCCGACCTGTCGATCATCCAGGCCTCGGTCGACCCGTGCATCTCGTGCACGGATCGGTGAGACGGGATCAGACGACCAGCAGGGCGGCGCCGGCGGTGAGGCCGGCACCGGCGGCGGTCATCAGGATGCGTTCGCCGGGGCGGACCGGGCGTTCGGCATGGTCGAGCGACAGTGCCAGCGGGATGGTCGCCGCCGACGAATTGCCGTTGTCGGCGACGGCGCGCAGGGTGCGTTCGGACGGGATGGTCAGACGCTCGGCGACCAGATCGAAGATGCGCGCATTGGCCTGATGGGGCACGAAGCGATCGACGGCGGCCGGGGCAGTGCCGGCGGCGTCGAGGGCGCGACGGGCGCAGTCGCTCATCATCTCGACGGCGGCGGCGAACATGGCACGGCCGTCGCGCAGGGTCATGCGGGTGTCGCGCGGATCGAGGTCGGGGGCGAAGGGGCGAAGGCTGCCGCCGGCCGGGATGCCGACGACGTCGTAGCCGGAGCCGTCGGCGGCGAGATCGACGCCGACGAGGCCGACCGCGGGGTCGGGATCGGGGGCGAGCACCACCGCGCCGGCGGCATCGGCGAAGAGCACGGCGCTCGCCCGCTCGTCGGGATCGATGCGGCGGCTGAGGATGTTGGCGGCGACGACCAGGACCGAGACGCCGCGGGTGCGGACATGGGCATCGGCGAGCGCCAGGGCGGCGACGAAGCCGGTGCAGGCGCCGGCGAGATCGAAGCCGCCGGCCCGTCCCAACCCCAGGCGATGGGCGACGAGCGGCGCCGAGGGCGGCAGCAGGTGATCGGGCGTCGAGGTGGCGAGGAGGACGAGGCCGACGTTTCCGGCGCGCGGGCCGGCGTCGCAGAGCGCGGCGCGGCCGGCGGCTTCGGCGATGTCGACGAGGCCGACGCCGTCTTCGACCCAGCGGCGGGTGCGGATGCCGGTGCGGCGTTCGATCCAGCCGGGCTCGAGGGCGAGGCGGGCCTCGATCTCGGCATTGGCGACGAGGCGGGCCGGCAGATGATGGCCGAGGCCGACGAGACGGGCGCCGCGCGGCATCATCGCTCGCCCCCGGCGACGAGATCGACGGCCTCGTCGATCGCCGCCCACAGGCGGGCGAGATCGGCGTCGTCGATGCAATAGGGCGGCATCAGGTAGAGGACGTTGCCGAGCGGGCGGATCAGCAGATCGCGGGCGCGGAAGAAGGCGCGCAGGCGCGGGCCGACGTCGGCGAGATAGCCGGGGCGGTCGCAGACGAGATCGAGCGCGGCGATGGTGCCGAGCTGCCGGACGTCGCGGACGCGAGGATCGCCGTCGAAGCGGGCGAGATGGGCGGCCTGACGGGCGGCGAGGGCGGCGATGCGCTCGGCGACCGGCTCGGTGCGCCAGACCTCGAGATTGGCCACCGCGGCAGCGCAGGCGATCGGGTTGGCGGTGAAGGAGCTCGAATGGAAGAAGGTGCGGGCGCGGTCGGTCGACCAGTGGGCGGCGAAGATCTCCGGTCGGCACAGGGTGGCGGCGAGCGGCAGCGATCCGCCGGTCAGGCCCTTGGAGGTGCAGAGGATGTCCGGGGTGATGCCGGCCTGTTCGCAGGCGAAGAGGGTGCCGGTGCGGCCCCAGCCGGTCATCACCTCGTCGGCGATCACCAGGACGCCGTGGCGGGCGGCGATCTCGGCGAGAGCCTTCAGAATGTGCGGCGCATACATTCGCATGCCGCCGGCGCCGAGCACCAGCGGCTCGATCAGCAGGGCGGCGACGTCGCCGGTGCGGGCGGCGCGCTCGAAGGCGTCGAGGGTTTCCTGCGCGCGGTCGGGGCTGGGGAAAGGCAGACGGTCGACGGCGAAGAGCAGCGGCTCGTAGGGGCGGTTGAAGACGCCGCGCTCGCCGGTCGACATGGTGCCGATGGTGTCGCCGTGGTAGCCGTCCTCGAGCACGCAGACGCGGGTGCGCGGCTCGGCGCGATTGTGGAAGGTGCCGAGCGCCATCTTCAGTGCCACTTCCACCGCGGTCGAGCCGCTGTCCGACAGGAAGACGTGCGAGAGCCCGGGCGGGGCGACGGCGAGGAGGCCGCGGGCCAGGGTCTCGGCGGCGTCGTGGGTGAATTCGGCGAAGATCACCTGATCGAGGCGCTCGGCGGCGTCGCGGATCGCCGCGGTGATGGTCGGGTGGCGATGGCCGTGGGTGATCACCCACCAGGACGAGATCGCATCGACGATGCGGCGGCCGTCGGCATCGACGATGATCGCACCTTCAGCCGACACCGCGCGGCGCATCGGCGGCTCGAGGGCGTGCTGGGTGAAGGGGTGCCAGAGCGGCGAGACGGGGGCGATCACGACGTCGCTCCGCGGAAGAGGGACAGGTCGAAGCCGCTCGCGAAGGCGGCGCGCAGCGTGTCGGGGGCGAGCGCGGCGAGGCGCGGCAGGCGGCCGAGGACGGCGACGCGGCCGAGCCGGGCGATCATGCGGGCGTTTTCGGCGTGCTCGTCGCCGACCAGGGCGACGCCGAGGATCGGTACGGAGCGGGCGCGCAGGGCCTCGAGGGTCAAGAGGGTGTGATTGATGGTGCCGAGGCCGGTGCGGGCGACGACCACCGCCGGCAATCGCCAGCGGGCGAAGACGTCGGCAAAGACGGTGTCGTCGTCGAGCGGCACCAGGGCGCCGCCGGCGCCTTCGATCACCAGCGGGCCGTCGACGGTCGGCGGGGTCAGCGCGGCCGGGTCGATGCGGGTGCCGTCGAGACGGGCGGAGAGATGGGGCGAGGCCGGCGTCGTCAGGCGGTGGGCTTCGGGCAGCATCCGGGCCGGCGGACGGCGGCCGAGACGGGCGACGGCGTCGCGATCGGTCTCCTCGTCGAGGCCGGACTGCACCGGCTTCCAGTACCAGGCGTCGAGGGCGTCGGCGAGGGCGGCAGCGAAGACGGTCTTGCCGACGCCGGTGTCGGTGCCGGTGACGACGAGGCGCGGGGTCATCGGCGGTCCTCGGCCATGACGGCGGCGAGACGATCGATCGCGGCGGCGATGGTCGGCTCGTCGACATTGAGGGTGATCGACAGGCGGAGCCGGGCGGTGCCCTCGGGCACGGTCGGCGGGCGGATGGCACGCAGGTCGAAGCCGCTCTCGCGCATCGCCGCGGCGATGCGGACGGCGCGGGCGTTGTCGCCGATCGGCACCGGCAGGATCTGCGAGCCGGAGGGGGCGACGGCGAGCGTCTCGGCGAGCCGGCGTTCGGCCAGCGCGACGCGGGCGGCGAGCCGTTCGCGGCGCTCGGGCTCGGCGGCGACGAGGCGCAGGGCGGCGCGCACGGCGGCGGCCAGCAGCGGCGACGGCGCCGTCGAATAGAGGAAGGAGCGGGCGCGGTCGATCAGGGTGTCGACGAGGATCGGGTGGGCGCAGACCAGCGCCCCGGCGGCGCCCAGCGCCTTGCCGCAGGTATGGAGGACGACGACGTTCTCGCGCCCGTCGAGATCGGCGGCGAGGCCGCGGCCGCCGGGACCGAAGACGCCGGTGGCATGGGCCTCGTCGACGACGAGGAAACCGTCGGTCGCCTCGGCGAGGGCGGCGAGTTCGGCCAAGGGCGCGCGGTCGCCGTCCATGGAATAGAGGCTCTCCACCGCGATCCACGGGCGGCCGCGACCACCGCGGCGACGCCAGTCGGCGATCGCCTCGGCGAAGGCGGCGACGTCGCCGTGGGCGGCGGAGGCGATCTCGGCGCGGCCGAGGGCGAGACCGTCGTGGACGCTGGCGTGGATCAGCGCATCGTGGACGACGAGGTCGCCGCGACGCGGCAGGGCGGCGAAGATCGCCAGATTGGCGGCGTGGCCGGTCGAGAAGAACAGGCTGCGCGGGGCGCCGAAAAACGCGGCGGCCTCCTCCTCCAGCGCCTCGTGCTCGACGGCATTGCCGCGCAAGAGGCGCGAGCCGCCGGAGCCGACGGCGACGCCGCGGGAGAGCGCCTCGGCGACTGCTTCGGCCAGCGCCGGGGAGCCGGCGAGGCCGAGGTAGTCGTTGGAGGCGAAGTCGTGGCCGAGGGCGGGCAGCAGACGGCGGGCGCGACCGCGCCGGGCGAGGCCGGCGAGGCTCGCGGCATGATCGGCGAGCCGCGGCGGGATCACTCGGCGACCTCGGCGAGCGCTTCGGGCAGCCGCGCCGGGCGCAGGCCGAGGCGGCGGAAGAGCGCGGCGTCGCGATCCTCGCCGGCATTGCCGGTGGTCAGCAGGGTATCGCCGACGAAGATCGAGTTGGCGCCGGCGAGGAAGCACAGCGCCTGGGTCTCGTCGCTCATCTCGGCGCGGCCGGCGGAGAGCCGCACCCAGCTCGTCGGCATGAGGATGCGAGCGAGGGCGACGACGCGGACGAAGTCGAGCGGATCGACCTTCGGCGCCTGCGCGAGCGGGGTGCCTTCGACCGGGACCAGCATGTTGATCGGCACGCTGTCGGGCGGGCTAGGCAATTCGGCGAGCGCCACCAGCATGGCGATGCGATCGTCGACGCCCTCGCCGAGGCCGAGGATGCCGCCGGAGCAGACCTTGATGCCGGCGGCGCGGACGGTGTCGAGCGTATCGAGGCGGTCGGCATAGGTGCGGGTGGTGACGACCTCCGGATAGAAGTCTTCGGAGGTGTCGACGTTGTGGTTGTAGTAGTCGAGGCCGGCGTCGGCGAGCGCCCCGGCCTGACCGGGGGTGAGCATGCCGAGCGTCATGCAGGTCTCCATGCCGAGCGCCTTGACGCCGCGGACCATGGCGAGAACCGTCGGCATGTCGCGTTCCTTGGGCGAGCGCCAGGCGGCGCCCATGCACCAGCGGGTGGCGCCCTCGGCCTTGGCGCGGGCGGCCTCGTCGACGACGCGCTGCACCTCCATCAGCTTGGAGGCGGTGAGGCCGGTCTCATTGCAGGCCGACTGGCTGCAATAGGAGCAGTCCTCGGGGCAGCCGCCGGTCTTGATCGACAGAAGCCGCGAGGTCTGAATCTCGTTGGCGTCGAAATGGGCGCGATGGACGGTCTGGGCGCGGAAGAGCAGATCGGCGAAGGGCATTTCATAGATTTTCTCTGCCGCGGCGATGCCCTCGGCCGAGGCCGCCGGACCGCTCCGCGTCGCCGTCGCATTCGCCGAATCCCGGCCATCGATGAGTTCGCCTCTCCGCACGTCGCTCTCCCTCGCGTCGGTCGCCGGTGTATCGCCCGGCGATCTCGGGGAAAGGCTTTATCTACTCGCGCAGCGAGGATCAACCGCAGGGCACGGGTCATCGACCATTCGGCGATATTTTATCTATAACTTGCGGCAGCACCGGTAGCGGAGCCGATCGGCACTCAGCCGACGATGGCGAAGGCCTCGCGGGCGGAGGGGCCGGCGGGGGCGGTGCCGATGCGCTGGACGTGACGCTCGAGCAGGGCGACGGCGGCGTCGGTGCGGCCGTGGCGCAGGTGATCGAGGATGGCGCGGTGCTCGTGGTCGGTCTTGGTCTCCCAGCCGGAGCGCCAGGCCGAGAACAGGAAGCGGGCGCTCATGGCGTGGAGATCGTCGATCGCGGCGAGCAGGCGCGGCAGACCGCAGGGGGCGAGCAGCAGGCGGTGGAAGCGGCGGTTGGCGTCTTCCCAGGCGTGGACGTCGGTGGAGCGATCGGCCTCGGCGGTGGCGGCTTCGGCCTCGGCGAGGATCGCCGCGCCGAGACGGGGGGCGGCGTGGCGCAGGGCGAGACCTTCGAGAGCGGCGCGCATCAGGGCGACTTCGCGCACGGCGGCGATGTCGAAGGAGGCGACGCGGACGCCGCGGCGCGGGATGCTCTCGACGAGGCCCTGGGCCTCGAGGCGGCGGAAGGCCTCGCGAACGGGGACGTGGCTGGCGGCGAATTCGCGGGCGATCTCGTCCTGACGCAGCTTGGCACCGGCGGCGAGGCGGCCGGCGACGATGCGCTCGCCGAGCTCTCGGGCGATGCGGACGGCGATGGTTTCCTCGGGAGCGTGGGCCATGGCCGTGGATAACCGGCCGGCGGGCGGCTGTCGAGGGCCGCGAGGCGCCGCG
>ERZ1645187.1576-NODE-1576-length-20876-cov-6.629509_pt1 | contig 20876 bp, 16 predicted proteins | sample MGYA00575352_ERZ1645187 | MGnify/ENA primary metagenome ERZ1645187 (study PRJEB40837, sample SAMN11349314) | freshwater sediment metagenome | isolation source: river sediment | host: Sediment | place: India: Wazaribad , New Delhi | collected 2017-02-21 ... | reverse complement strand
GAGCAGCGCCCCGAGCGCTTCGCTGCCGGCGAGAAGGTCGACGCCCGCGTCATCCTGTTCGACCGCAAGGCCCGCAAGGTCCAGGTGTCGATCAAGGCTCTGGAGATGGCCGAGGAGAAGGAAGCCATGGCGCAGTACGGCTCGGCCGATTCGGGCGCCACGCTGGGCGACATTCTCGGCGCCGCCCTCAAGCGCGGGAAGTAAGTCGTTTCAACGACGCGAAAACTGAGAACCCCGGCGGAAACGCCGGGGTTCTTGTTTGGGGCGATGGGTGCCCGGCCGGTCAGCCGATGAACACGGCCACCTCATCCAGCGGCTTTTTCTCGATCACCGGAACCTTGCAGCCCTCCGCCGGATAGCCAACCACGAGCAGGATCACTGCCTTTTCGCTCTCCGGGCGCCCGCAGATCCCGTTCAGAAACCCCATCGGCGCCGGCGTGTGGGTGAGACTGGCGAGACCGGCATGGTGCACTGCCGCAATTAGAAACCCCGAAGCGATGCCGACCGATTCGGGCACGTAATAGTGCTTGATCCGCCTGCCCGCCGCATCGTGCCCATAGCGCTGGGCGAAGATGGCGATCAGCCAGGGCGCGGTTTCAAGAAACGGCTTTTCCCAATCGGTGCCGAGATGGGCGAGCGCATCCAGCCACTCCTCGCCTGCCCGGCCGGCATAGAAGGTCTTTTCCTCCTCCTCGGCGGCAAGACGGATCGCGCGCTTCACCGTGGGGTCGGAAATGCAGACAAAGGTCCACGGCTGCTGGTTCGCGCCTGAAGGGGCGCCGGCCGCCGTCATCACCAGATTTTCAATCACCGCACGCGGCACGGCGCGATCCGAAAAGTCGCGAACAGTGCGGCGGCGCTTCATCTCCTGCCGGAACGCTGCGGCGCGCGCCGCGGTTTCATCTTCGCTGAGGGCCGCGAAAGACAGTGGCATTGCGGTCATCCCGGTCAAGTGGCCCTCCGATGAAGAGATTTTGTGTGCCGCGCACGCAAACGGTAGCAGTTCCGCCGCAGTCGTTCTAGGTTCAGGCATGATCGAACACTCCCGCCCCCTCAAGGCCGGCGACCATGTTTTTCTGGTCGATGGCTCTTCGTATATCTTCCGCGCCTATCACGCCCTGCCGCCGCTGACGCGCAAGAGCGACGGGCTGCCGGTGGGCGCCGTATCCGGCTTCTGCAACATGCTCTGGCGGCTGGTGCGCGAGACGGTGGCGGGCGAGAAGCCGACGCATCTGGCGGTGATCTTCGATCACTCATCGCAGACCTTCCGCAACGAAATCTACAACGAATACAAGGCACAACGCCCCTCGCCGCCGGAGGAGCTGGTGCCCCAGTTCGGGCTGGTGAAGGAAGCGACGCGGGCGTTCGACATCCCGGCCATCGAGCAGGAGGGATACGAGGCGGACGATCTGATCGCCACCTATGCGCGGCTGGCGCGCGAGGCGGGGGCGACCGTGACCATCGTCGCCTCCGACAAGGACCTGATGCAGCTCGTCGGTGCTGGCGTGACGATGTACGACACGATGAAGGACAAGCGCATCGATGTCGCCGAAGTCATTGAAAAATTTGGCGTTCCACCAGAGAAGGTGGTCGATGTACAGGCCCTTTCCGGCGACAGCGTGGACAATGTGCCGGGCGTGCCGGGCATCGGCCTGAAAACCGCCGCGCAACTGATCATCGAATACGGCGATGTGGAGACGCTGCTCGCCCGCGCCGGCGAGATCAAGCAGCCGAAGCGCCGCGAAACGTTGATCGAGAATGCTGAAAAAGCCCGTGTTTCCAAACGCTTGGTGCAACTGGAAGCCCATGTTCCGCTGATCCACGGGATTGCCAGCATCGGCATCCATGAGCCGGATTCGCGGCGGCTGATCGCCTTCCTCAAGGCGATGGATTTCAACACCCTGACCCGCCGGGTGGCGGATGCTGCCGGCCTTGCGGCCACCGACATCGAGCCCGATCCGCGCTTTTCCGGCGCAGGCGCGTGGATGGGCAAGCGCGGCCTTGGCGATGCGCCGAAAGTGCTGCCGCCGGCCGCCACACCCGCACCGGCCGCCACACCCGTCGACCCACCGCCGACCTCTGATCCGGCAACCGGCGCGGCCCTCCCCGCGCGTGCGGAAACTGCGCAAGCTGTTGTAAAATCGATTCCTTTCGACACCACCCGCTATGAGACCGTACCATCGGAAAGCCGCCTGAGGGAGTGGGTGGCGATGGCGCGGGAGGCCGGCGTTGTCGCTTTTGACACCGAAACAACCTCGCTCGATCCGATGCAGGCAGAGCTTGTGGGCGTCTCGCTGGCGGTGAAGCCCGGCCTTGCCTGTTATGTGCCGCTCAACCACCGGGCGAGCGGCGGGGGCGATCTCTTCGGCGGCGGCGAGCGCCTTGCCGGGCAGATCGACGAGCGGGCGGCAACCGCGATTCTCGCCGAACTGCTCGAAGAACCCGCCATCCTCAAGGTGGGACAGAACCTGAAGTACGATGAACTCGTGATGCTCGAACGCGGAATTACGCTGCGCTCGACCGATGACACGATGCTGATGTCCTACGTGCTCGACGCGGGGAAGAACGGCCACGGGATGGACGAACTCTCCGCCCTGCACCTTGGCCACACGCCGATCCCGTTCAAGGAGGTGGCCGGCAGCGGCAAGGGTGCCGTCACCTTCGACAAGGTGGCGATCGACAAGGCGACCGCCTATGCCGCCGAGGATGCGGAAGTGACCCTGCGACTGTGGCAGGTGCTGAAGCCGCGGCTGATCGCCGAAGGGATGACCACCGTCTACGAGACGCTGGAGCGCGGCATGGTGCCGGTGCTGGCGCGGATGGAGCGGGCGGGCATTGCCATCGACCGGCAGATCCTCTCCCGCCTCTCGGGTGATTTCGCCCAAGGCATGGCGCGGCTGGAGGCGGAGATCCACAGCCTTGCCGGCGAGAGCTTCAACATCGCCTCGCCCAAGCAGCTGGGCGATATCCTGTTCGGCAAGATGGGCCTGCCGGCACCGAAGAAAACCGCCACCGGCGCGCTCTCCACCGGCGCGCAGGTGCTGGAGGAACTGGCCGAGCAGGGCCACGAGCTGCCGCGCCGGATTCTCGACTGGCGGCAGATCGCCAAGCTGAAATCGACCTATACCGATGCGCTGCCGACCTACCTGAACCCGCGGACAAACCGGGTGCACACCTCTTTCGCGCTGGCGGCAACGACGACGGGGCGGCTCTCCTCTTCCGAGCCGAATATCCAGAACATCCCCGTGCGCACCGAAGAGGGGCGGAAAATCCGCACCGCCTTTGTTGCCACGCCGGGCCACCGGCTGATTTCCGCCGATTACAGCCAGATCGAACTCAGGCTGCTGGCGCATATCGCCGAGATTCCGCAATTGCGGCAGGCGTTCGCCGAGGGCATCGACATCCATGCGATGACGGCCAGCGAGATGTTCGGCGTCCCTGTCGCCGGCATGCCATCAGAGGTGCGGCGGCGGGCGAAAGCCATCAACTTCGGCATCATCTACGGTATTTCCGCCTTCGGCCTTGCCAACCAGCTTGGCATCGGCCGGGAGGAGGCGGGCGCCTATATCAAGAAGTATTTCGAGCGCTTCCCCGGCATCCGCGACTATATGGAGGCGACCAAGGCCGCCGCGCGGCGCGACGGGTTTGTCACCACCATCTTCGGCCGCAAGTGCCACTACCCCAACATCGCCTCGAAGAACGCGGCGGAGCGCGCCTTCAACGAGCGCGCGGCGATCAACGCGCCGATCCAGGGTTCGGCAGCGGACATCATCCGCCGGGCGATGCAGCGGATGGAGGGCGCGCTCGCCGCCGGCGGCTCCTCGGCGCGGATGCTGCTGCAGGTGCACGACGAACTGGTGTTCGAGGCGGCGGAGGCGGAAGTGGACACCACCATCGCGATTGCCCGCAAGGTGATGGTGGACGCGCCGCACCCGGCGGTTCAGCTGAAAGTGCCGTTGCAGGTGGACGCCCGGGCGGCGAAAAACTGGGACGAGGCGCATTGAGGGGCACCTCGCCCGCGCCGGTGTCTCGGGTGGCCGGGCCAAGACCGGCCCGCAAGGGGGTGATGCGGCGGTCGCATCGCCCCTAACCGGCTTCACTTCAGCCTCTTGACGATCTCGATGATGATCTTGGCCAGCACCGCGACCAGCGGAATGGCCGCGAGCGGGCTGAGACCGACGACGGCCCAGATGATGTAGCCGACCAACGCGGTGAGGACGGCGGCGAGGAGAGAAAGGACGATGTTCTTGATCATGGCGATCCCCATCGGTTGATGATGAGGACAGCATAAGGAAATTCTTAAGCTATTGAATTTATTGGTTTATTTTGTTTCCAGAAGATATCAATTTGGCGATTTACGCTCATGTTTTCGGGGCTCGCCACGGCGCCCAATGCTCATTCAGCACCGCCGCCCAGCGCCAGACAAATGAATGAACTCTCAATTTGAAACGCCAACCGACAATTTTTCGCCATAATGGTTAACAAAGGGTTAATCATAGGAAAAACAGAGCGATATACGAAATTGGAATTCGTTGGAATTAATTGCAATGCGCGAGCCAAAGCTTGAATTTATTGATGCTGATTGTCACACGAGAACTTCCGTGTTCTATTGCACTGCGAGATTGGGGTTTGAGGCCAATGTGCGGCAATGATGCAAACTTGGCGGAACTTTTGACCACTGCCGGCGGGCAGTGAGGCTCGTTTTTTGATGCACTTTCCGCCCTTCACGACCGCGGAAACGAATCAATCGCAAACCAAATCTACGACGATTTTGTTGCGAGGTACAGGAAAGCGTTCGGCAGCCCCCACGCTGAGAGTACCCCTGTCTTACAGACTGGTGAGGTGACCTCTAGAACAAAGGAACAAGACAGCGAAGCCACTGCTAGCGAACATGCGCAGGGAGGGAAGGAACCGCCTTCTGCGCAGGAACCGCAAGCCGAGGACGCAGCCGAAGACCAGACCTTTCTTCACGAGGTGAAGCAATCCGGCATCGACGCGCGAGACATCCTCCCCAAGTGGATCAAGGACCGTTCGATCAATGCGACGTTGCGATCCGACATCCTCCTGATCTTTCTTGCCCGCAATCCCGCCGGCGTTATTTCCGGTGATGTTTTCGACGAGCTTGAACGACTGAAGCTGAAGGAGCCGGTCGGCACGGTCCGCAGTCGGATTTCCGAACTGAGGAAGTTTGATCTGGTCGAGCAGCGCTCGGACAGCGGTTCCGGCCTCTACAAGTTGACGCCGAAAGGGCTTGATGCCGCCCGGAAAGCCATCCGGAAGTACGGGTTCACCATCACGCTCTGAACCGCCTCGACACGATATCATGGCCGCATCAAGCCCGGCCATGACGCAATCTTCTGTCTCCCTCACGCCGCCAGCCGGGCCAGCACCGCCATCGGGATGATCTCCACCGCCCGCCCCTCGCGCGCCACCAGCGCCGAACCCTGCGGGATCGGCGTCCAGCAGCCCGGGGTCTCGTCATAGGGTTCGGAGACGACGCAGAGGTTGTCCGTGCCGTCCTTGCGCCAGTAGAGCGAGGGGGCCTTGCCGTCGCAGGCCCAGCGAAAGGCATAGAGATCGCGCCCGTTGGTGAGCGCGGAGGTGAAGCGCAGCGCCTCGGGCACGGCGGCGGTTTTCATCAGCGCCTTCACATCGGCCAGCACGGAGGCGATGGCCGCGACGGGATCCTCCCCCTCCATCCGCGCCAACGCGGCAAGGAAGATCGCCTCGGAATCGGTGGAGCCCTGCCGGCCGTGATAGAACTCGTCCGGGATCAGGTTCTCGATGGCGCGGCGCAGGCGGGCATAGCTGCCGATCTGCCCGTTGTGCATGAACATCCACGCGCCATGCGTGTAGGGGTGGCAGTTGGCGCGGGTGGAGGCGGTGCCGGTGGCGGCGCGGACATGGGCGAAGAACAGGTGCGAGCGAACCTGCGCGCAGATCGACTTGAGGTTCTCATCCGACCAGGCGGGGCGGATTTCCCGGTACAGGCCGGGCGTTGCCCGCTCGCCGTACCAGCCGACGCCGAAGCCATCGCCGTTCGTCTCGGTCTTGCCCTCATGGGCGTGCAGCGACTGGTCGATAAGCGAGTGGCCGGGCTTGACGACCACATCCTCGATCAGGACCGGGTGGCCCCGATAGGCAATCCAGCGGCACATGGGCTCTTCTCGCAAAGATTCAGCCGGAGAAAATTATTCTGCCGGCTGTGCTTTGCCAAGCCCGTTTCGCGGGCGGCCCGCCCGGGCCGCGATCAGTTCTTCAGATCGCAGGAAAACTCGATCTTCGCGACCTTCCGCGTCTTGCCCACCTTGGCCTCCACTTCCAGCGGGGCGCAGGTGGCGTTGTCGACGATGAACGCCTTGTGGCTCAACCCGTTCTCGCCAAACACGAACCCGCCGTAGACGCGGTTGAGCAGGATCTTGTTGCCGGCCTTGGTGGCCTGCGTCACCTTCACCTGCGCAAGATCACGGGCCAGCTTGTCCGAGCCGCGGGTGTTCTTGGTGCCCTGGAAGACCAGCGTCACCATCACGGCATCGGCCGGCTCGCCGGCGTCGCCCTCGCCCAGCACGGTGTTGTGCAGCTTCTTCTTCGTGCCAACGAGGTTTTCCGACAGGGTGCCGGTGCGCTCCAGAACCATCTGGACCTTCAGATCCGTCAGCGCGACGGGGCCGGAGACGGCCTCCTCCTGCCTGGCGGCCTGCGGCGCCTTGGTCTGCGCCTTCTGCCCCTGCGCGGCCACCGGGACAGCCAGCACCAGCGCCATGCCGGCGCTCATCACGATCCGTTTCATTCCGGTTTTCTCCCCCGTCTTGCGACACACCCTTGCATCGCCTCTACCCCGGAGCGGCAAATAGCCGGGGAAAGATGAACGGACAATGGCTTTTTCTCCAATCGAGCATTGAAATGCGGCATCGGCTCCGCTTGACCCCTCCGCCCCCGTCCTTAAAGTCATCCGACAAGACGTCGGGAGGAGCCGGGCAGATGGGGTTGGGATTGTGGAGCCGCAGGGCGCCGGTTGCGCTTGCGGTCACGGCGGGGTCGCTGCCTGTCGAGGCCGCCGAGATGCTGGATGGCCGGACGCTCGGGTTTGCGTGGTCGCTGCCGTTCATCGGCCTGCTGCTGACCATGGCGCTGGCGCCGCTGTTCCTCCACCGGACATGGGAACACCACTACGGCAAGATCGCCGCCGGCTGGGCGCTGCTGGTGCTGCTGCCGATGGCGGTGATGCTGGGCTCGACGCTGACGTTCGAAGCGTTCATGCATGCGATGCTGGTCGAGTACATGTCGTTCATCATCCTGCTGTTCACGCTCTACACCGTGGCCGGCGGCATTCTGGTGACCGGCAACCTGCACGGCACGCCATGGACAAACGGGACGATCCTGCTGATCGGCACGGTGATGGCCAGCTTTGTCGGCACCACCGGCGCCTCGATGATCATGATCCGCCCGCTGGTGCGCGCCAACGACAACCGGCGCATCAACGTCCATGTCGTCATCTTCTTCATTTTCCTCGTCTCGAATGTCGGCGGCTCGCTGACGCCGCTGGGCGATCCGCCGCTGTTCGTCGGCTTCCTGCGCGGGGTGGATTTCTTCTGGACGGTGAAGGCGCTTTTCGTGCCGATGCTGATCACCGTGGCGATCCTGATGGTGCTGTTCCTGATCATCGACGGGTTCATCTACTGGTCCGAGGAGACGCTGCCGACCCTGCCGGACAAGACGCCGGACCGCGCCATCCGCCTCTACGGCAAGGTCAACTTCCTGCTGCTCGGCGGCGTCATCGGCGCCATCCTGCTCTCCGCGTCCTGGAAATCGGGCATCACTGTACACCTTCCGGGCGCGCCGCTGCCGCTGGAAGGGGTTGTGCGCGATGCGCTGCTGCTGATCATCGCCGGCCTGTCGCTGAAGCTGACGCCCAAGCAGGTGCGGGCGGGCAACGAGTTCTCGTGGGGCGCCATTCTCGAAGTGGGCAAGCTGTTCGCCGCCATCTTCGTCTGCGTCATCCCGGTGATCGCCATCCTGAAGGCGGGGTCCAACGGCGCGCTGGCGCCGCTGGTCGCGCTGGTTTCCAACCCGGACGGCAGCGCCAACCTGCAGATGTACTATTTCCTCTCCGGGCTGCTGTCGTCGTTCCTCGACAACGCCCCGACCTATCTGGTGTTCTTCGAACTGGCCGGCGGCAACCCGGTGGAGATGATGACCACCAAGGCGGCGATCCTGAAGGCGATCTCGCTCGGCGCGGTGTTCATGGGCGCCAACACCTACATCGGCAACGCGCCCAACCTGATGGTGGCCACCATCGCGCGCGACATGGGCATCAAGATGCCGAGCTTCATCGGTTATATGAGCTGGTCGTGCGCGCTGCTGGTGCCGGTGCTGCTGTTCGTCGGGTTCTTCCTGCTGTGAGGCGGGCCGGCCGCGGCGCCGGGCCGGGGTGACGGCAGAGCCTAGATCACGCCGCATTTGGATCGAATCATCCAAATGCGGATAACGTGATCGATTCCAATAGTTTAGAGCATGTCTATTGCGATTAACCGGTGTCCACTTAATCGCGACATGCTCTAGTCGTCGCCGCCTGCAAGGTCGATCGCGCCGAGGATCAGCGCGGTCGTCGTCACCGATGCCGCTGTGGCGATAACCCCCAGTGATTCCGGCCTGTGCCCTTCGAACGGGGGGCGCGGCGCCGGCCCCAGCGCCGGCGGCCATGCCCCGCCGGTGGCCCAGTCGACCAGTTCGACAGTGTGGACGATGGGTGTCGCATCCGCCCTGTCGGCCAGCCCCTTGGCGATCTGCGTCATGCAGCCGATGTTGCCGGCGGCGATGATCTCCGGCTTCACCTTGCCGATGTTGGTGACCTTCCGCTCGCGCAGCGCGCCGGCGATCTCCGGCTGGAGGATGTTGTAGACGCCGGCCGAGCCGCAGCAGAGATGCGCCTCGGGCACGTCCTTCACCTTGAAGCCCATGGCGGCGAGCAGCTTTTTCGGCACATCGGTGATCTTCTGGCCGTGCTGCATCGAGCAGGCGGAATGATAGGCCACCACCTGCCCGGTCGCGATGGTCGGCTTCAGGTCGAGCGTCGCGAGATATTCCGTCACATCTTTCGCCAGCGCCGAAACGCGCGCGGCCTTGGCCGCATAGGCCGCATCATCGCGCAGCATGAAGCCATAGTCCTTCACCGTGGTGCCGCAGCCGGAGGCGGTGATGAGGATCGCGTCCGCCCCGCGCGCGTCGATCTCGGCGCACCAGGCGTCGATCTGCGCCCTGGCGAAGGCGTGGGCATCATGCTCCTTTCCCATGTGGTGAACCAGCGCGCCGCAGCAGCCCTCGCCCTTCGGCACCACCACCTCGATGCCGTGGCGGGTGAGCAGGGCAATCGTCGCGGCGTTGATGCCGGGATTGAGCACCGGCTGGGCGCAGCCGGACATCAGGATCACGCGGGCGGTTCCGGGCGTGTTGGCCGGATGCACCCCCGGCCCCTCCCCCGGGGTGCGGCCGATGGGGCCCGAGGGCGCCAGCGCCAGCATCGCGCCCAGCCGCGGCCCGAGGACCGGCAGCCCCGCAAACAGCGCGCGGAACGGCCGCGCCAGCTTCGCCCCGGCCAGCGCGAGACGGAAGCGATCGGGATAGGGCAGGATGGCGCTCAGCATGCTGCGCATCATCCGGTCATGCCACGGGCGCTTGTAGGTCGTCTCGACATGGGCGCGGGCATGATCGATCAGGTGCATGTAATGCACGCCCGAGGGGCAGGTGGTCATGCACGACAGGCAGGACAGGCAACGGTCGAGATGGGTCACCACCTCGCCGGTGGCGGGCCGGGCATTCTCGAACATGTCCTTGATCAGGTAGATGCGCCCGCGCGGACTGTCGAGTTCATCGCCCTTGATCAGGTAGGTCGGGCAGGTGGCGGTGCAGAAGCCGCAGTGCACGCAGGTGCGCAGGATCTTTTCCGATACCTGCATCGCGCTGTCGGCCAGCTGGGCCGGGGTGAAGTTGGTTTGCATGGCAGGTCAGGCTCCGGCCTGGAGGCGACGCAGCGCCTCGAACGGGTGGATCAACTGGATGATATTGATAAGCAGGCTGTCGCGGATGGCGACAAACGCCGCCAGCTCCAGCGCCACGAAGGCCCCGGCCCCGGCCAGTGCCGGCAGGCGACCGGCCAGCCAGAAGCCGAGCGACATCATCGCCATATCCGACAGCGAATTGACCACGCTGTCGCCGAAATAGCCGATATCGATGGTGACGGAGCGATAGCGCTCGATCACCGCATTGGTGTTCTCGGCAATCTCCCACGCCCCTTCCAGCGCGAGCGCCGCGAGATAGCGCGGGCCGAGCGGCCACGACCGGCCGGCAAGGCGCATTGCCAGCGCGAGGGCGGCAAAGAACATCAACCCGTGGCTGACATGGGTGAGGCTGTACCAATCCGTGATGTGCTGGGAATTTTCCGACGACTGGACCACGCCATGCCACAGCTTGAGCGTACCGCAGGTACAGATCAGCGGGCGACCCATGGCCAGCAGCACCGCCCCCGTCGCCACAACCAGCAGCGCGGCGGCAGCGAGGAGACCCCGCCGGGAGGACAGGACCGAGGAGCGCGCCATCGTTCAGCCCGTCAGGCCGGGGTTGAACAGCCCGTCCGGATCGACCGAGCGGCGGATGCCCTCGGCAAGGCGGGCGAGCGCCGCCCCCTCGGGCTGGAACACCGGCACGGCGGCGCGCAGGTCCGCCGGGGCGCGCACCAGCGTCGCATGCCCGCCCGATGCGGCCACCGCCGCGCGGATGGCGAAGACACCGCCATCCTCCGCTGCCGGCACCGCCAGCCAGACGAGGCCGCCGCCCCAATCATAACAATGCCCGGCGACGGGCAGGCTTTCGCCGATCGCCGCCACCACCTTCGGCCCGTCGGAGGGTTTGACCGACAGCCGCCAGACCGCCAGATTCTCACCGCCGGCCAGCGGCGCGAGCGCGGCGAGGCCGGACCAGAGCGCAGCCGAGGCCGCGCCTTCCACCGTTTCCACCGCGCCGAAGGGGGCGAGCAGGCGCGTCAGCTCCCGCGCGCGGTAGGCCAGCGAATGGGCGAACCCTTCGAGCCGGATCAGCGTGCCTGCCCCGCCCGCGCCCGGCAGGTGGGCCGCGCCCGACACCTCGAACGGCGTCGTCAACGCCAGCGCCAGCGCAGCGATGGCGCGGGTATCCTCCAGCCCGTGCAGCACCAGCGTCAGCGCCGCCTCGGGCTTCGGCAGCACCTTGAAGATCACCTCGGTCAGCGGGCCGAGCGTACCGAAGGCGCCGGCCTGCAGCTTGACGAGATCGAGCCCCGTCACGTTCTTCATCACCCGCCCGCCGGATTTGACCGCCTCGCCCGCGCCGTTGACAAACCGCACGCCGATGAGACTGTCGCGCGCGGCGCCCGCGCTGATCCGCCGGGGGCCGGAAAAATTGCCTGCCGCCACCGCGCCGATGGTCGGCTCGCCCGCCGTTTCCAGCAATGCGCGATGGTCAACCGGCTCGAACGGCAGCATCTGGCCGGAGGCGGCCAGCGCAGCCTCGACCTCGGCCAGCGGCGTGCCGGCGCGCGCGCCGATCACCATCTCCGCCGGCTCATAGAGCGTGATGCCAGCCAGGCGCTTCAGATCAAGGCTGGCAGGGGCCGACACCGGCCGGCCGAGCGTCTGGCGTGTGCCGCCGCCGATGATGCGCAGCGGTGTGCCGGCGGCGCGCGCGGTCCGGACCGCGGCAACCACCTCGGCTTCGCTGGCGGGGGAATAAACCTTCATGACCGCCCCTCCAGCGGGAAGACCTTGGCCGGGTTGAGCAGCCATTGCGGATCGAACACCGCGCGCACCGCCATCTGCTGGCGGAGATCGACCTTCGTGAACTGATGCGGCATCAGATCGCGCTTTTCGATGCCGACGCCATGCTCGCCGGTGAGGCAGCCGCCGACATCGACACAGAGCCGGAGAATGTCCATCCCTGCCGCCTCGGCCTTCGCCGCCTCGACAGGATCGTTGACGTTGTAGAGGATCAGCGGATGCATGTTGCCATCGCCGGCGTGGAACACGTTGGCGACGCGCAGGCCGTAGTGCTTGACGATCCGGTCGGTCTCCTTCAGCACATGGGCCAGCTGGCCGGTGGGCACGGTGCCATCCATGCAGATGTAATCGGCAATGCGGCCGGTGGCGCCGAAGGCGGATTTCCGCCCCTTCCAGATCGCCGCCGTCTCCATCGCCGATTTCGATTCGCGGATCGTCTCGACGCCGTGCCGGCGGGCGATGGCAACAATGCGGGCGAGCGTCGCGTCCATCTCGGCATCCGAGCCCTCGACCTCGATGATCAGCAGGGCCTCGGCCTCCAGCGGGTAGCCGGCCTTGGCAAAATCCTCGACGATGGCGATGGCCTGGCGGTCCATGAACTCCATCGCCACCGGGATGACGCCGGCGCCGATGACAGCTGCGACGCATTCGCCCGCCAGTTCCGCGCTGGGAAAGCCGAACAGCACCGGGCGGGCGCCCTCCGCCTTGCGCAGGATGCGCACGGTCGCCTCGGTCACCATCGCCAGCTGCCCTTCCGAGCCGCAGAGCAGGCCGAGCAGATCAAGCCCCGGTGCATCGAGATGCGCGCCGCCGATGTCGACGATCGTGCCGTCGAGCAGCACGGCCTTCACGCCCATCAGGTTGTTGGTGGTGACACCGTATTTGAGGCAATGGGCGCCGCCCGAATTCATGCCGATGTTGCCGGCGATGGTGCAGGCCAGCTGCGACGAGGGATCGGGCGCATAGAAAAACCCGTCGGCATCCACCGCGCTGGAAATGCCGAGGTTGGTCACCCCCGCCTGCACGCGGACGAAGCGGTTGGCGTAATCCACCTCCAGTACGCGGTTGAGGCGCGAGACGCCGACGACCACCGCATCCTCCTGCGGGGTCGAGCCGCCGCAGAGCGACGTGCCCGCGCCGCGCGGCACCACCGGCACACCCTCGGCGCTCAGATAGGCCAGAACCGCGCTCACCTCCTCGGTGCTCGACGGCAGCACAACCGCCAGCGGCATCTTGCGATAGGCGGTGAAGGCGTCGGTCTCGAACGCCTTGCATTCGTTGGCGCTGGTGATCAACGCCTCAGGCGGCAGCAGGGCGGCCAGCCCGACAACGATCGAATCGCGGCGGGCGAGAATATCGGCGCGGGGCACGGGAAAGGCGATGGCGTTCATGGGCGTTGTCCTCTGGCGCGCAGTTTTAGGCGACAGCGCCGCAGGGTCAATCTCAATGCTCGGAATGCGCCTTGCGGATGCGGCGTACGGCGGCGGCGACCGCAAGCACCACCGGCACCACGGCCAGCGCGGTGAGCACGCCCGGATCGATCTTTACCACCCCGCCGTCCTTCAGCCCCTTGAACAGGTACCCCAGAAGGCCGAGCACATAATAGCTGACGGCCGCGACGGAGAGGCCTTCCACCGTCTGCTGCATCCTCAGTTGCAGCCGGGTGCGCTCGTTCATCGATTTCATCACCTCGCGGTTCTGTTGTTCGAGATCGACATAGACGCGGGTGCGCAGGAGATTGGCGGTGCGGGCCACCTTGTCGGCCAGGCGCGACTGGCGCTCCTCCATCATCCGGCAGGTGCGCAGGGCGGGCGCCATGCGGCGGGAGAGGAAGGCGGAAAAGGTGGGGTAGCCCTCCACCGGCTCCTCGCGCAGCGTTTCCAGCCGCTGGTCGATGATGCCCTCATAGGCCCGGCTGGCCGAAAACCGATAGCCCGAGCGGGTGGTATCCGCCTCCAGCCGGGCGGCGACGCGCATCAGCCGGTCGAGCAGCTTGTGGTTGGCCTCCAGCCCCTCGGCCTCGGTCATCGCGGCGGCGACATCGGTCAGCTCATCCTCCACCGCCTTGACGGAGGGGGCGAGATCCTGCGCCTCGGGCAGGCCGAGCAGCGCCAGCGTGCGGTAGGTCTCGATTTCCAGGAGGCGCTGGGTCAGCGCACCCGCCGCCTCGGGCGTCATGCCGTTATCAACCACCAGCATGCGGATGAAGCCATCGGACGAGACCTTGAAATCGGATGCGGCCAGCGCCCTGCCGCCATCGAGCCGGGCGGTGGCGAGGCTGGCGGGATCGAAAATCCGCGGCAGACCCTCGGCCGGCATCGCGCCGACCAGATGCAGATCGACCGAGACGAGATGCGGCCCCGGCTGCGGCAGATCGCGCATCACATGCGCCAGCACCGCCGCCGGCCGCTCGAACGGCGTGCGGTCCGCGCCGCCCACCTCCACCGTGTAGGTGGTGAATTCGGAATGCTGCTCCCAGCGCAGCACGGCATCGGCCATCGAGATGAGGCAGTGCTTCACCCCCTCCTCCGGCCCCTTCAGCCCGCGCGCGGCGCAGAATGCGGTGAGCGCTGCCCGGTCGCGCGCGGCGGCGGCATAATCGGTCATGAAGGCAAAGCGCTGGATGCGGCAGGGCGTCGCCACCGGGTGGAACGGCCGGGCATGCACCTCGGCCAGCACAGCGCCACGGCGCGGATGGGGCGCAAACGTGAAATACGGCGGCGCGGCCGATGCGATCTTGGTCACCATGGCGCCCTCCCCCCCGGTGCGTCCCCTGCCAAAGGCATGACACGGGCGCACCGGCATGCCAAGCATGGAGAATGTCGCACGAACCGCTACAACCGCAACCCGCGGGGAGCGCATTGCCGCCCCGCTTTTCCGCATGGTTCGCCCGGCGGGGCTGGCAGGCGCGCGACCACCAGCTGGCGCTGATCGCAGCGGCGGAACAGGGCCACTCCGCGCTGCTGATCGCGCCCACCGGCGCGGGCAAGACGCTGGCCGGCTTCCTGCCCTCGCTGATCCGGCTGACGGACGGACGGCGGGCCGGCAAGCGCGGGCTTTCCACGCTCTACCTCTCGCCGCTGAAGGCGCTGACGGTGGATATCGCCCGCAATCTCGCCGCGCCGGTGGAGGAGATGGCCCTGCCGATCCGTATCGAGACACGCACCGGCGACACCCCGGCCAGCCGCCGCCAGCGCCAGCGGCGCGATCCGCCGGATATCCTGCTGACCACGCCGGAACAGCTGGCGCTGATGCTGTCCGGCAGCGATGCGGAGCATCTGTTCGCCGGGCTTGAGCGGGTGGTGATCGACGAACTGCACGCGCTCAGCCCGACAAAGCGCGGCGATCTCCTCGCCCTCGGCCTTGCGCGGCTGCGCGCCCTTGCGCCCGGCCTCACCGTTACCGGCCTCTCCGCCACAGTGCGCGATCCCGATGCCCTCGCCCGCTGGCTGACCGGCAGCGAGGGCCCGCCGGCCCGGATCGTCACCCCCGCGCCGGGCATGGCCGCGCCGCCGGTAATCGGCCTGCTGGCGACGGAGGGGGAGCTGCCCTGGGCGGGACATACGGCGCAACATGCGCTGCCGGCGATCTATGACACGCTGAAGGCGCACAGGCTGACGCTGATCTTCGTCAACACCCGGATGCAGGCGGAGTTCCTGTTCCAGCGCCTGTGGGCGATCAACGATGACGGCCTGAGGATCGCGCTGCATCACGGCTCGCTCGATGCCGGGCAGCGGCGCAAGGTGGAAGCGGCGATGGCCGAGGGGCGGCTCGACGCGGTGGTGGCGACCTCGACGCTCGATCTCGGCATCGACTGGGGGGCGGTCGATCTCGTCATCACCGTCGGCGCGCCGAAGGGCGCAAGCCGGCTGATCCAGCGCATCGGCCGGGCCAATCACCGGCTGGATGAGCCATCGAAGGCGCTGCTTGTCCCCTCCAACCGTTTCGAGGTGCTGGAATGCAAGGCGGCGATCGACGCCGCGCGGGCCGGCGCGCAGGATGCGGAGGTGACGCGCACCGGCGCGCTCGATGTGCTGGCCCAGCATGTGCTCGGCCGCGCGGCGGCAGGACCGTTCGATGCGGACGCGCTGTTCGACGAGGTGCGCGATTCAGCGCCCTATGCCGGCCTGACCCATGAGGATTTTACCCGCGTGGTCGCGTTTGTCGCCACCGGCGGCTATGCACTGGCGAGCTACGAGCGGTTCGCCAAGATCCGGAAGACCAAGGACGGGCTGTGGCGCATCGCCAACCCCAAGGTGGCGCAGACCTACCGGATGAACATCGGCACCATCGTGGAAGAGACGATGCTGAAGGTGCGGCTCGGCCGCGCCCGCTCGACGGGCACCGGAGCCACCGGGCCGATCGGCCGCGGCGGGCGCATCCTCGGCGAGGTGGAGGAATATTTCGCCGAACAGCTGGCGCCGGGCGACACCTTCGTCTTCGGCGGGGAAATCCTGAGTTTCCAGGCCATTGTCGAGAACGAGGTGGTGGTGGCGCGCTCGGCCGCGCGGGAGCCCAAGGTGCCCTCCTACATGGGCGGCAAGTTCCCGCTGTCCACCCATCTTGCCGAGCGGGTGCGCAGCATGCTGAGCGATATCGAGGCGCACCGCGCCCTGCCCGAAAGCGTCGCCCGCTGGCTGGACCTGCAACGGCAGGTCTCGCTGCTGCCGGGGCGCGACCGGATGCTGGTGGAAACCTTTCCGCGCGGCGGGCGGTTCTATCTCGTCGCCTATCCGTTCGAGGGGCGGCTGGCGCACCAGACCTGCGGCATGCTGCTGACCCGGCGGATGGAGCGGGCACGGCTGCAACCGATCGGCTTTGTCGCCTCCGACTACGCCTTCTGCATCTGGGCGGCGAAGGACATCGGCGCCCATGCCGCCGCCCGTCCCGGCTTTCTCGATGACCTGTTCAGCGAGGACATGCTGGGCGATGACCTTGAGGACTGGCTGGCGGAAAGCTCGATCATGAAGCGGACCTTCCGCAATGTCGCGATCATCGCCGGGATGATCGAGCGGCGCTTTCCCGGCATGGAAAAGCGCACCCGCCAGCTCACCATGTCGTCCGATCTGATCCATGACGTGCTGCGCAGGCACCAGCCGGATCATATCCTGCTCAAGGCGGCGCGGGCGGATGCAGCGGAAGGGCTGATCGATGTGAAGCGCCTCAACGCCATGCTGCTTCGGATTTCGGGGCGAATCATCCACAAACCGCTGATGCGCGTCTCGCCGCTGGCCGTGCCGATCATGCTGGAGATCGGGCGCGAGCAGGTGCAGGGCGAGGCCGCCGATGCGCTGCTGGCCGAGGCGGCGATGGAGATGGAACGGGAGGCGACGGGTGATGCAAGCGGCAGCGGCCGGAGCGGAGGAAGCATCGATGCCGGCCCGTGTGACCCTCTGCGGGGTTGATCTGACGCTGGATGCGGCGGGCGTTGCGTGGTGTGCCGCGCATCGCGCGCTGCTGGCGGCCGACCTGCACCTCGAAAAAGGCTCGTCCTTCGCCCGCACGGGGCAGCTGCTGCCGCCCTATGATACGTTTGCGACGGTGCAGCGGCTGGCGGCTGCGGTTGCGCGCTACCAGCCGGATGTCGTCTATCTTCTCGGCGATTCCTTTCATGATCCCTTCGCCGGCGAGCGGCTGCCGGAGACGGCGATCACCGCGCTCACCGCGCTGGCGCACACCACCCGGCTCATCTGGATCACCGGCAACCATGACCCCGTGGTGCCGGCTGCCCTGCCGGGCGCGCGGGCGGGCGCGGCGCAGCTTGGCCCGCTGACCTTGCGGCACATCCCCTCCCCCGGTGTGGCGCGCGGCGAGATTGCCGGGCATCTGCACCCGGTTGCGCGGATCAGGACCCGCGCCGGCGTAGTGCGGCGGGCCTGCTTCATCTCCGATGCGGGGCGGATGATCCTGCCCGCCTTCGGCGCCTATGCCGGCGGGCTGAACGTGCGCGATCCTGCGTTTGCCGGGCTGTTCGAACGCCCGATGCTGCATGCGCTGGGGGCGCAGCGGGTGCTGCCGGTGGGGTTCGACCGGGCGCTGGGGTAGGATTGTCTGGTTCTTCACGCGAGCCGGCAGCCACTTCGCCTGAAAATGCGGAAGATGTCTCCGTTCCACGCATTTTCTTCACGCGAACCGGCGGCCACTTCGCCTGAAAATGCGAGGGTCAATCCCGCCGGAACATCAGATTGCCGATGAAGCCGATGGCGATGGCGGACAGGATCGTCACCAGCCCGTAGATCAGCCCGTTGTCGCGCGCGGCGGCGGCGACATAGGCCTCGAAGCCGATCTTGCGGACGACGAACGAGGTGTTCACCGTCTTGAGCGGAACGCCGCTGGCGAGCACCGTGACGCCGACGAGATAGCGCCCCGTCGGCGCCGAGGCCGGCAGGGGGATGGCCGACGAAAACAGGTTGGGCCGGGGCATCTGCACCCCCTTGATATCCTCGATCAGCAGCCCGCCGCTCTTGCGCAGGCGCAGCAGCGCCGCATCGCCCGCCTCCGCCGCCTCATCCGGCGCGGGCGAGGGCGTGAGAAAATAGCCCAGCCCCAGCTTCTGGCGTTCGCGCGCCGATTCATTGGCCACCACCGGCACCGGGCCGGTGGACATCAGCGCATAGAACCCCGGAAGATCGGGGTAGCGCTTCAGCGTCCGGTTGATCCAGAGCGGGCCGGTCCGCGTCTTCTCGCGCAGCACCACCGGCCCGCCCGGCCCCGCTACCGTGACCACGACATCGTACCTGCCCGAGCGGGAGACCGACGAGGCATCGCGCTCGATCATGCCGAACACCGTGACGCGCGCGCCCGTGTAGGTGGAGGTGATCGCCACATCCTGCGTCGACATCAGCACCACGAGGTCTTCCGCCCGCGCAGTTGCAGGCAGGAGCGCCAGCGCGGCAAACAGGGTGCGCCTCATCCGCGCACCTCCCCCCGCACGAGGGAGAACGGCTCGACCGGCTTGACCAGGATATCGGCCAGGAACCGCGCGCCCACCGCCAGGATCAGCAGCGCCAGCAACAGACGGAACTGCCGGCTGTCGATGTTCTGCCCGGCGCGCACGCCCATCTGCGCGCCGATGACGCCGCCGACGATCAGCACCAGCGCCAGGATGATATCGACCGCGCCGGAGGTGGCGGAATGCAGCAGGGTGGCCACCAGCATGGTGGCGAGAATCTGGAACTGGCTGGTGCCGACGACCACCGCTGTCGGAATGCGGAAGATGTAGATCAGCGCCGGCACCAGCATGAAGCCGCCGCCGATGCCCAGAACCGCACCGATGAAGCCGAACAGCAACCCGGCCAGCAGGAACGGCAGCACGGAGACATAAAGCCCCGATTGCTGGAAGCGCGTGCGCAGGGGCAGCGCCTCGAACCAGCGATGCGACCCGGCCGGACGGACGGGCCCCTCGCCCTGCCCGTCCCGGCGCAGCAGGGCGCGCAGGCTTTCGACCAGCATCATCGTGCCGATGCCGACCAGCAGCACGATGTAGGACAGGGAGATCACCAGATCGAGCTGGCCGATCCGCCGCATCGCATTGAAGAACACCACGCCCAGCACCGTGCCCACCAGCCCGCCGGAGATCAGCAGCAGGCCCAGCTTGCGATCCACCGCGCGGCGGCGCCACGCATTGAGCGCGCCGGTGACCGAGGAGGCGGCGATCTGCGCCGAGGCGGTGGCCACCGCGACCGGCGCGGGAATGCCGAGAAAGATCAGGAACGGGGTGAGCAGGAACCCGCCGCCGACGCCGAACAGCCCGGCGACAAAGCCCACCGCCGCGCTCATCCCCAGCACGGTGAGCACATTCACCGGCATTTCCGCGATGGGCAGGTAGAATTGCACGGCGCGGTCGAGCCTCCGGGGTCCGCGCCCGAGAGCATCAGGCGCGGCGTGGGTTTCAGGCGATCCCGGGGCGGCCCGTAGGAACGGTCAGACGCGGGTCTTCTTCTGCACCGGCGCCGGCGCCGGGGTCTTTGCGGTCTGGTCCCAGCCGCCATCGGGCACGGAGACCTCGTTGGCGCGCGGATCGGGCCGCTTGGCACGATAGGCATCGGAGGTTGCCCTGGCCTCGGCCAGCTTATCCGGCGTCATCTTGGTTTCAAGCTCGTCGCGCTTCTTCGCGGCGTCGGCATCGCCCTGCGCGGCGGCGGCGGCGAACCACTTGTAGGCCTCGACGAGGTTCTGTTCGACGCCCATGCCGCGGACATGCAGGATGGCGATGTTGAACTGGCTGTCCTTGACGCCGTGCTCGGCCGCGGTGCGGAACCATGTGGCTGCCGAGGCGTAATCGGGCTGGCCGTTGACGCCCTCGGCATGGAGAACCGCAAGGTTGTGCATGGCGAGGATGTGGCCCTGCTCGGCCGCGCGCTGGAACCAGACATAGGCGGTCCTGGAATCCTTGGCCAGGCCAAGGCCCTCGCGGTTGAAGCTGCCGAAGCGGTATTGCGCCGGGACATAGCCCTGATTGGCGGCAAATTCGAACCACTGCGCCGCGCCCTTGAGATCGCGCGCAACGCCGCGCCCCTCGGCCATGCGGCTGCCGATCTCGTACATCGCGGCAAAGTTGCCGTTGGCGGCGGCCTGACGCAGCCGCTCCGGCCCGCTGAACGGCGCCTGCCGCATCAGCGCCGCGACATCGGCCGGCTTGGCTCCGGTCTCGCCGGCCTCCGCCGGCAGGCCCTGCGCCGGCTCACGCGGGGCGAGCGAGGGGATGGCGCCCGGCACGGAGCCGGTGACCGTGGGATCGGCCGGCATCGCCATCTTCGGCAGATTGGCGCGGGCAACCACCTGCTCGGCGGTGTCGAGCCGCTTGTCGTAGCTCTCGGTGGTCATGTCCTTCTTCGGCGCGGCGGCCTGGCGGGCCGGCAGCGGGGTCTGCGGCTCCTCGGCCAGCTTGCCGGGCGTGACTTTCGCCGCCGGCAGCGAACCGGTGGTTTCCGGCTCGTCGCCACCGAGGAAGCTCGTCGCCACCTTCAGCCCGCCGAGCGCGAAGACCAGCGCGGCAAGGCCGAGCAGCAGCGGCTTGCGCCGGCTGGCGAGGTAGGCCTTGACGCCGCCGAGCTTGCCATCCGCCAC
>ERZ1645187.1575-NODE-1575-length-20894-cov-12.927540_pt1 | contig 20894 bp, 19 predicted proteins | sample MGYA00575352_ERZ1645187 | MGnify/ENA primary metagenome ERZ1645187 (study PRJEB40837, sample SAMN11349314) | freshwater sediment metagenome | isolation source: river sediment | host: Sediment | place: India: Wazaribad , New Delhi | collected 2017-02-21 ... | reverse complement strand
CCCGGGCACGGGGGGTGGCGAAGCGCCACTCCATCGTCTGGCGGGATGCCTCGGCCCAGAGGTTCCAGTGCCGCCAGGTCGACCGCTTCTCCCCCACCACCGCCACCACTCGGCGGCCGCCCTCGGTAACGATGTCGAGCGGCACGTCCTCGGCACGCAAACCCGTACTGCCCGCGTGGGCGATGACCGAGTGGGCCCAGCCGCCGGGATCCGTGCCGATCAGGTCTTGTGCGCGGTCGCGCCAACCGTCGGTCAGTTCGGCCAGGGAGTGCAGTTCCTTCTCGGGTCGGGTTGAGATCGTCGCCGTCGCCCGCAGCTCGATGATCGTCTTGCTCGACGGTCGCCGGCCATGCTTTGCGACGTACTCGTCGATCAGCCGGTCGGTTTCGATGTCGACATCGCGGGAGCGGTTCGAGAACTCCGCGATGAGTTCTGCGGTGACGCCGGTGATCTCCAGGGCCTGGTTGCGGTCGGCGCCCCGGTCGCGGCGGTCCCACGCGAGGCCGAGGCGTAGGGTCAGCAGGTCGGCCAGTACCGCGTTGTAGTGCTCGGAGATCGCGACCACGCTGCGGTGGATCGGGATCGAGTCAAGGCTGCGCCACTTCTGGTCGTAGACGGTGCGGACCTTGTTGGAGAGGACCACGTGGGTGTGCAGTTGCGGGTCACCACAGCGTGAGTCCCAGTGGTCGTATGCCGTCGCCGCCACACCGGCGACCTCGTGCTGGGCGACGGCGCCGTTGCGGGCATTAGCACCCGCCCGCGTGACAGCGACCTCGCGCTCGAAGAACTCCAACACCTCGGCTACGGCGTCGTGGTGCGCCTGCACGAGCTGCGTCTGCAGGTCAGCGTCCGCGAGCCCCCACAGCACCGAAACTGACTTGGGGACACTGAAGGTCAGGTCGAAGCCGGACACCGCGGTCTTCGGCCCCCGGGCTTCTTCCTCGTGAGTGATTCGGGCGACCGCGTCCGCTCGCTTCTCCGCCGTCAACGCGGCGTCGAGCCCTGCGATGCGCTGGTCGATCCGCTCCTGGATCGACGGGTACGTCGGATAGCCCCGCCCCAGTTGCTTGCCGGTGATCGGGTCGTGGCCGTGGACGAGGAGCAGTTCGAGTTGTGACGGCGTGACCTCCGCTCCAGGTGTCAGCTGGCCTGCGCCGAACTCGCGGACGCCGGAGCCCAACCAGACGCCGGGCGGGGTACCGGCCTCGGCGTAATACCGCGTCATCGGCGTACGCAACGCCCGGTTGCCGTCGCCCACGACGACACTCTTGAGCAGGTAGTCGCACCCGTGCCCGGGGCTCATCTTCCGCAGCGAAACCGTCACGACGCACCTCCTCGAAACCAAGGTGCGCCGGGTGTTCCACCTCGCTGTGCCAGAGGTGTGACCGGATTGAGCGGTGGGGGCCGCTCAGCAGTCGATTTCGAGTGAGTGCGGCCGGTGGGCGGTGGCTGTGCACCTGGTCCTTGAAGTGCACAAAGGAGGACTAAATGTTGCGCAGATCACATTTGACTGGCTCAATGGTGGGAGGCGGTGAGCTCGGTGCGACCGCTATCGGGGCGCCGTCGGCTGCTCTCTCGGGAACTTCCCGCGGGGGCGGATGGACTCGGCCATGACGAAATTCTCCGGAACGTTCTCGGTCGCGACGGCAGTATTTCTGCTCGCCGCAATGGCCGCCTGCGGCTCGGACTCCGATGCCGAACCAGCTCCGAAACCAAGCACGAGCGCGTCTTCTCCAAGCAGTGCTCCACCCTCGACGGCGGGTTCCCCAGAAGACTCCGCAGCCACGGCGGCTGAAGTTGCCGTCGGTGACTACTACGCGCTCACCGATCTCTTGCTCCAGGACGACACGGTCTCACTCGATCGTCTGGAGGAGGTCGCGATCAGCACCCAGCTCTCGGCGCAGAAGAACTTCCTGACCACCGAACGAGCTGCCGGAACCCAGCAGCACGGTGACACGAAGCTCGTCGAGACCAAGGTGCAGTCGGTCAGCTTGGACAACTCGGATCCGAAGGCCGGCCGCGTCCCCTCGGTGACGATCGACGTCTGTTGGGACGTCAGTGCCGTCGACGTCGTGGATGCCTCCGGCAAGTCGATGGTTCCCGCTGACCGGCCTGATCGCGGATGGACTCGACTGACCGTCGCGAACTACACCTGGGACACCGATCCCGACACGGGCTGGCGCGTTGCCGGCGGCGAAGACCTGGAGAAGACTCCGTGCGCCGGGTGAGTACGCGGTTCCTCGCGCTACTGCCCCTCCTCGTCGTGTGCCTGATCGGCATCGCTGCTTCCCCGGCTGCCGCAGATTCCAAGACCGTCTGCCAGCAAACACACCCGACCACCGGCAAGTGCCTGGTGTGGGTGGTCGTCGAGGTGCCGGGCAACGAGAACGTCGACGACGGCCCAAAGGACACGGGCTCGGGCCAGAGTTGCTACTGGGACGGCACGAAGCAGGGCATCAGCAAGCCACCACCGGGACCGGTCCCCTGCACGTCGGAATATGGCTACTGGTCGAACACCTATCGCTGCTACATCCGCCTCCTCGACCCTCAGCCACCCGCCGGCGACCCTGCTTGGGAGGGACACGAGCCCGGCGACGGCGCGGTGTACGACTGCTACCAGCCGCAGGCCCATCTGCTGATCCACATCTGGGCTGACAACCCTCCGGAGAACTCGGGCACGGGGCCGAGCCCGCGCGACGTCGCGCAGTTGGCCATCGACGACATGGCACTACGCGCGATCGACGTCGGCATCACGCCGGAGCCAGGAGCGAATCGGATCGGGTTGGTCGGGATGCCGGTGTGGATGTGGGCCGCCAACCCAGACGACCACACCTACGGGCCGATCACCGCCACCGCCACCGCAGGTGGGATCACGATCACCGCGACGGCGAACGTGCAGAAGGTGACGTGGCAGATGGGCGACGGGACCACCGTCGAGTGCCGTACGGCGGGGACGCCGTACAAGGCCCCATACGGCAAGAAGTCGTCACCGGACTGCGGTCACGTCTATACGAAGTCGAGCGCTGGGGAGCCCGGTGGCACCTACACGGTGACGGCGACGTCGTCGTGGGTGATCACGTGGGAGGGCGCCGGCCAGACCGGAACCATCCGTCTCGACGGCCTGCAGAGGTCAGTCGAGATCACCGTCGGAGAGGCACAGGTGCTCGTGGAGTAACGGGCAGCGGCGAGAGGGCAGACGAAGATGAGCAGCACCGCGACACGGTATGAGCGATCGCAGATCCCCCCTCCGTCCTCTGCCGAGCCACCGCTGCCTCCACCTCCGAAGCTGCGGCGCCGTCCGGCCCTCATTGCTGCCGCGGTCGTAGCGATCTGTCTGGGTGCGATCCTCGGCGGTTGGGCGTGGACCGCCACGACGAACACCCAAGAAGTTCTTGCCGCACGTGCCGACATCGAGCGCGGGGCGATCATCGAGGCCGACGACTTGGTTCGGGTCCGGGTCAACATCGACCCCGCTTTGAAGCCCGTCGGTGCGAGTTCCCTGGAGTCGGTAGTCGGACAGCGCGCCGCGGTCGACATCGCGGCCGGTTCGCTGCTGACGCCGTCGTCATACGCCGACTCGGTAGTGCCGGCCGAGAACCTGTCGGTCGTCGGCGTCGCGTTGACGTCGTCGCAGGCGCCGGGAATGGATCTGCAGACGGGTGATCGGGTGCGGGTGGTTGCGACGCCGGCCGAGGGCAGTGATGCGCCGACCGGGGTTCCCTCGTTCAGCGAGGCCGAGGTGGTCGGAGTTGGAGTCGCTGATGACACCGGTCAGCTCGTCGTGGATCTCTTGGTCCCCCACGCCGAGGCGGCCACGCTGGCCGCCCAGATCGCGACCGGGAACGTGGCAATCGTCCTGGACTCCAGGGCGCGGTGAGGGTCATGGCTGTCATTGCGCTCTGCTCTGCGTCCGGCTCCCCCGGGGTCACGACAACCGCGCTCGGGATGGCGTTGCTGTGGCCACGACCGGTGTTGCTGATCGAAGCGGACGCCACGGGCGGGTCTGGGATCTTGGCGGGGTACTTCCGCGGCATCAAGTCCTACGACCAGGGCCTAGTCGAGCTGGCCCTCTCGGCTGACGACGTGGCCGATCTGCTCCCGCGGATGGCGCAACCGATCGGGTCCTCGACCGCTGCGTTCATCCCAGGCCCAAGGGCCCACACCCAGGCACCCGCACTCACCGGCCTCTGGGGTCCGTTGATGACGGCGCTCCAAGATCTCGAAGCGACCGGCCAGGATGTCATCGTCGACTGTGGTCGTCTGGGTCTCGTCGGATGGCCCGAACCCGTGCTCGCCGAGTCTGATCTCTCGTTGATCCTGTGTCGAACGCACCTGCCTGCCATCGCAGCCACCCGGTCGTGGGCCGAGACCGTCCAGCGCGGGCATCCGGCGTGGGCGAACCCCGGCGTGATGCTCGTGGGCGAGGGCCAGCCGTATTCGGCCAAGGAAGTCAGCAACGTCCTCGGGCTGCCGGTTCATGCAGTCGTCGCAGACGATCCGCAGTCCGCAGCGGTCTTGCACCGCGGCGTCACCATCCCCGACCGATTCGATCGCAGTCCGTTGGTGCGCAGCCTGCAAGCGGCGATCTCCGCGATCCACGCCGCAGTGAACGTCCGGCGCGATCGCCTCGGCACGGAGGTGCACTCCGATGTCCAGTGACCACCTCGTCCGTCCCACCAACGCCGACCCGCGGCTGATCGACCTGCCGCTCTTCGGCCAACCACTGCCCAGCCGCTCCGCTGCGACTCCCCCACGTCCGCCCGACCCGCCGCTTGATTCGTCGTACGACGACGTGGACATCGACTGGGGCGTCGTCGCCTCGCTGCGCACCCTCGCTTCCAAGCAGCTGAGCCAGGCAGTGAGCGCGGAGTCATCGCGTCTCGATAAGACTGCCCAGACTGAGTTGGGCCGCGCCATCGTGCTGGAGCTGATCGAATCGACGATGGCCGATCGGGTCAATGACGGGCGCGGCGCGTGGAGTTCGGCAGCCCAAGCGGCTCTGGCCCAGGCGGTGTTCGATTCCCTGTTCCGTCTCGGTCGGCTGCAACCACTGGTCGACGACGACCGGGTCGAGAACATCATCATCGCCGGGCACGACAACGTCATGCTCGAACTCGTCGACGGATCTCTCATCGAGGGACCACCCGTCGCCGACTCCGATGCCGAACTGATCGACTTCCTGGTCTTCCTCGCTTCGCGCAGCGAGGTGAACGCCCGCGGATTCTCCGAAGCACAACCGCGGCTGCACCTGCGTCTTGACGGCGGTTCGCGACTCGCGGCCGCAGCCTGGGTGACACCACGTCCATCAGTCGTGATCAGACGGCACCGGCTGATGCAGGTGACACTCGACGACCTCGTTGAGCGCGGGATGCTCTCGCCGCTACTGGCCTCGTTCCTGCGTGCTGCCGTCCGTGCCCGCAAGAGCATCGTGATCTCGGGATGCCAAGGAGCAGGGAAGACGACGCTGGTGCGTGCTCTCTGCAGCGAGATCGATGAGCACGAGGCGATCGGCACGTTCGAGACCGAGTACGAACTCCACCTCAACGAACTCGGCCGTCACAAGATCGTTCACGCCTGGGAAGCACGCCCTGGGTCCGGCGAGCGTGGCGCCGACGGTCGCCTGGCCGGCGAGTTCAACCTCGATGAGGCGCTGATCGACTCGTTCCGGTTCAACCTGTCGCGTCAGATCGTCGGCGAGGTCCGCGGCCGGGAAATCTGGGCGATGATCAAGGCGATGGAGTCTGGCACCGGCTCCATCTCCACCACCCACGCCTCCGATGCCGTTGCGGCTATCCGCAAGCTCGTCACGTGCGCGATGGAGGCCGGCCCGCATGTCACCCACGAACTGGCGACGAGCAAGCTCGCATCGACCATCGACCTGATCGTGCAACTCGATCTCACCACCGAGCGTGCAGCGGACGGCTTCCAGCGGCGTCGCTGCGTGCGTGAGGTGATCGCGGTCGCGCCGGGCGAACGCGAGACCGGTTACGCCACGACCCACCTGTTCTCCCCCGATGCCTCCGGCACCGCACGGCCCGCGATCCTCCCCGAGGAGTACCGGGCGTTGGCGTCCTGCGGATTCGACCTCGGCAGCTTCCTCAGCGAGCAGCAGGTGCTGTCGTGATCGCCTTGGTGCCGGCTGTTGCAGGAGCGCTGACCGTCACCGGAATCATCGGGTTGGTCGTCGGCCTGAAACCGGCGCCGGTGCGACCGCCGCGGTCTCGCCCGGTTCGGCGCACGCCGATGAGCGCTGCCACGAAGCGGCTGCTGCTGGTGGGCGTGGCCGGCGGGTGCTTGGCGTGGTTGGTGACGGGTTGGGCTCTCGCGCTGGTCGCTGTACCGCTGGCCTGCGTAGGTGTGCCGATGCTGCTCTCGAACTCCGGCGCAGCGGCTCGCATCGACCGTCTCGAAGCGATGGAGGAATGGACTCGGTCGCTGTCTGGGGTGCTCACGGTGGGCATTGGTCTGGAGCAGGCGCTGGTGGCCACTGAACGATCGACTCCGACCTCGATCCGACCGGAGGTGCAGCGACTGGTCGCGCGTTTGCGTTCGCGGTGGAACACCGAAGAAGCGATCCGGGCGTTCGCTGACGAACTCGACGATGCCACCGGCGATCTGGTGGCTGCGAATCTCATCCTCGCGGCACGGCGTCGGGGAGCCGGGCTGGCGCAGGTGTTGGAGAGCCTCGCTGAGTCGGTCTCTGCCGACGTACGTGCTCGACGTCAGATCGAGGCCGACCGCGCCAAACCCCGCGCCACCGCCCGGTGGGTCACGATCATCAGCGTCGGGGTCCTGGTGATCCTCGCGATCTCCGGGACGTACGTCGAGCCGTACCGCAGTCCGCTGGGGCAGGTCATCTTGGTGACGCTGTTGACCGCGTATGTCGCGACGTTGGTGTGGATGAAGCGAATGGCGATCGGCAAACCACTGGCACGCTTCCTCGTCGGTCCACCGGGGCCTGTCGGGCGGGCGTCGTGATCGCGGGCCTGCCCTTGGCGATGGCGGCCGGAGCGCTGCTGATGCTCGCCGGCGTCCTGCTGGTCGCGCGGTTGCTACCGGCTCAGGTGGATCTCGCCGAGGCACTCGGGCGGCTCACACCGTCCCGGCACGCCGATCTGGTTGCCACCACCGAATCGACCTCGGGCAAGGAACGCCTCGGCGTGTGGGCGATCCGGGTTCTGCCTCCCGGGATGTGGGTGCGCACGCCGACTCGGGAGCTGGCGCTGCTGCGGATCCCGCTGGCGAAGTTCTACGGCGACAAACTCACGTTCGCTGTACTCGGGCTGATCGCACCGCCCCTGCTCGGCGCCTTCTTCGAGGTGTTGGGCATCGGGCTGCCGATCATGGTGCCGGCGTTCGCCTCGGTGGCGCTGGCTGCGGTGTGCTTCTTCATCCCGAACTACAACGCCATCGACGACGCCAAGCGAGCGCGGGTGGAGTTCGCGCGGGCGCTTGGCGCCTACATCGATCTGGTTGCTCTGGAGCGCCACAACGGCTCCGGCGTACGCCAGGCGATGGAGTCCGCTGCCGAAGTGGCTGACTCGTGGGTGTTCCGGCGGCTCAGTGAGGAGCTCGGCCGGTCCCGATGGTCGGGCCTTCCGCCGTGGGATGCGCTGCATGCCTTGGCTGAGGAACTCGGACTGCCCGAACTGGAGGACTTCGCAGACATCATGCGGCTCTCCGGGGAGGAGGGTGCCGCGGTGTACGGCAACCTGCGGGCGCGGTCTGCCGGGATGCGCACGGCGATGCTCAACGCCGAAGTCGCCCAGGCCAACGCGGTCGGCGAACGGATGACGATCCCCGGCTCCCTGCTCGGCGTCATCTTCATGGCGCTGCTCGTGGCGCCGTCCCTGCTGCGAATGTTCAGCGGCACCTGAATGTCAGAAGGAAGGAAGGAAGAAACCATGAAGCGATTGATGACGGCGGTCACGACGCTGATGCTCGTGTGGGAGGACCGACTGAAACGTGACGAGCGGGGCTCGGTCACCACTGAGCACGTCTTGTGGGCGGTGGCGGTGATCGCCATCGTCGGGATCGTGGTCGCGGCGGTGAAGACCTTTGTCGAGATCCAGGCTGGCAAGATCAACTGAGCGACGACGGGATCAGCGTGGTTCGGTCTCGGTCGAACTCGTGATCCTGCTGCCGGCTCTGTTCGCGGTCCTCTTCCTGGGGATGCAGGCCGCGCTCTACTACCACGCCCGAACGGTCGCGATTGCCGCCGCACAAGAGGGTGCCCGAGCAGCCGGGGCGGAGACAGGCAGCGAATCTCGCGGCGTTGATGCCGCCAACGCCTTCATCGACGACATCGGCAACGACGTCCTCCAACAGGCCGTCGCCCAAGCAGAACGTACGGCGACCACCGCCACCGTGGTCGTTGAGGCCCGCAGCCTCAGCGTCATCCCCGGCTGGAGCCCGGTGATCCGGCAGAGCGCCACCGTCCCCGTCGAACGGGTGACCGCACCATGAAGCGCCGAGACGACCGGGGATCGGCGTCGATCGAGGCCGCCATCGCCGTACCGGCCTTCGCACTGTTCGTGGGACTCATCATCTTCGGCGGCCGCACCGCCGTCGTGCGTCACTCCGTGGAGTCGGCCGCTGCGGACGCTGCCCGTTCGGCCTCCATCCTGCGCGTCGAGGCCGACGCCAAGAAGGCAGCGAAGGACGCGGCCGTCACCAACCTCGCCAACCAGGGCATCAACTGCCTGCGCGTCGACGTCGATATCGACACCCAGCAGTTCTCCCACGATGTCGGCACGCCAGCACAAGTCGACGTGACCGTGTCATGCCTTCTCGACCTCTCAGATCTGTCCGTTCCCGGAGTGCCAGGCACCCGGACCATCTCGGCCACGATGACCAGCCCGATCGACACGTGGCGGGAGCGGTCGCCATGACACGGCAGCGCAACGAACGGGGCTCGATCAGCATCTGGGTCGTCACCGCGACCATCGTGATGATGACGCTGGTCGGCCTGGCCGTCGACCTCGGCGGTCAGGTCCACGCGCAGCAACGCGCCCACGACGTTGCCGCTCAAGCAGCGCGCGCCGGTGGACAGGAGGTGGAGGCAGCTCCGGCGGTGGAAGGCCGGTACGTCGCCCTCGACACCGCCGCTGCCCGACGTGCCGCCGAGCAGTACTTGGCCGCCGCCGGGGTCGAGGGAACCGTCACGATCACCGGCGGCACCACCTTGGTCGTCCGTGTCACCGATATCTACGAGCCGACTTTCCTCTCGATGGTCGGAATTGGAGATCTCACGGTGACCGGTGACGCGTCAGCACGGCTGATCAGAACAACTGGAGGAGTCGAGCGATGAATCGCACCCCGTCCCGTGCCCGAGGCCTTGTAGCCGCCCTCCTGATCGTGACCGCGATCGCCGGCGTGCCAGTGCTGCTCGTCGCGCTCGGCGCAACGCCGTGGACCGTCGACCTGGCCGATCTGCGGCTCAGACTGCTGAGCCCGGACGACGGCAGCGTCGCGCTCATCGTCATCGGCGCTACCGCGTGGATCGCATGGGCTGTGATGGCCCTCTGCCTGCTCACCGAAATCGCCGCCGCCGTTCGTGGTGTGCGCGCGCCACAGCTGCGCGGTCTCGGAGCCGGGCAGCAGCTGGCATCCCAGTTAGTTGCTTCGGCCGCGGTCCTCTTCGCCGTCGCACAACCGCTGAGCCTCACCCTCGCCGCTGCCCCGGCTCACGCCGACAGCATCACTGAGGTCCAGGCCCCGCCTCCTGCTGCATCTCTGGCAGAACCAATCGCTGAAGCGACCACGCCTGCAGTCCTACCTGCGAAGTCCGCTCCTGCGACGGAGTCGTACATCACCCGGGCTCATGACAGCCTGTGGAAGATCGCGGAAGCGCACCTCGGCGACGGCACTCGGTTCACCGAGATCGTCGACCTCAATCCCGACTTGTTCCCCGACGGACCGGGATTCCTCACCGCGGGAACGGTGCTTCAACTCCCGGCGAGCGACGCCACCACGGCGGTCGAATCCGAGGACAGTCCCTACGTGGTCGAGCCTGGCGACACATTGTGGGACATCGCCGACGAGGAGCTCGGTGACCCGACCCGCTACGACGAGATCTTCGAGGCCTCTGACGACATCGTCCAACCCGATGGTCGGACATTGACCGATCCCGACCTGATTTACCCGGGCTGGGAACTGAGGATCCCCGACGATTCGCCGGTCGAGATGACTCCGCGGGAGGCCACTCCCGAAGATCCGATTCCAGCGCCCCCATCCGAGACCGCTCCCACCACACCTCCGGAAGCCACACCCGCATCCCCGCCCCTCGCTGTCGATTCACCGGCAGAATCGGCCTTCGAGGAGCAATCCAGCGACGTCGACCAGAGCGGCGATTCACCCACCTGGCTGCTACCCGGCCTCACCGGCGCCGGCACCGTCCTCGCAGGATCCCTTTTCCTCGTGCTGCGTGCCCACCGCCGTACCCAACTGCGCTTCCGAAGCCCCGGCGAAGTGATCGAGCCACCTCCCCAGGAGCTGGTCGCTGTCGAGAAGACCGCACGCCTCAGCGCCAGCACGGTGCCGCGACTCCAGGACCTCGACCGCCTGCTGCGGCACCTCGCCGACGGGCTGGACCTGACTCGTCAGCCGCGGCCTCATCTCCAGCACATTTTGCTCGCCGACCAGTGTGTGACACTCCACCTCGCCGGACCGGCCGCGCCACCGCCCGGATGGGGTGGCACAGACGATGCATGGACCTTCGAACTCGGCCAGCCGCTCCCTCACCCCGAAAGTCCCGCGCCCTGGCCACTGCTGTGCACCATCGGCGCCACCGACGACGGCCACTTGGTGCTGGCCAACCTGGAGGAACTCGGCACCATCGCACTCACCGGCGACCAGGACGCAGCGACCGCGCTCGCGCGCTCCATGACGGCGGAACTCACTCTCAGTCCGTGGAGCATTCTCACGGACGTCGACACGATCGGCGTAGCCGCGGAACTCTCTGATCTCGATCCGGTGCGGCTCCATCACCATGAGCCCGGCGACGTCGGATTCCTTGACCGCCTCACGGCTGAACTTGCGACCCGAGGTGAAGACGAGCCGGAGATGTTCCACGCCGTCATCGCGAGCGACGTCGACGCGGCCGCGCCTCTGATCCGCGTCATCGCCGACAGCACCGGCCGACTCGGAGCAGCAGTGGTGACCTCAAGCGACTCACCTGTCGCCGATGCGGTCTCGTTCCATCTGACCGGGGACGGCCGCTTGCACATCCAAGGTCTCGGACTCGACCTCGCGAGTGCTGGGCTCACGGCCGACGAGGCTGCCGCGACCGCAGCCATCGTCGCAGTCACCCGCGACGCTGCACCCGTAAAACCACCAGAGCACCACGCTCAAGAGCCGGCATGGCGTGCGGCTACGGACCGGTCGCGGAACCTCGTAACGGCGTACGCCGACGCCCCGCCCACGGCACAGGAGGTCGCGCACACAGCTGACGACACCGCCGATGGTGCGCCCGAACCCGAGACCGTGGAGGAGACCGTCTCCCCCTCGCAACTGGAAGCGGCTGAGGTGCTCGATCCGACGCTCGACGAGGACGTCGCCGCCTGGTTCGACACCAACAGTCGGGTCCCGAAGTTGCACCTACTCGGACCGGTGCGCGCCACTGCACACGGGAACCCAGCCGCGGTCGCGCGCCGCAAGCCTCACTACGTCGAACTCCTCGCCTACCTGGCGCTGCACCCCGAAGGGGTCGCCTCCCAGCAAGTCGCTGAGGCGTTCTCGATGAGCAAGGACCGTGTTCGCATCGACATCGGCGTCGTCCGCAAGTGGCTCGGCGACAACCCGCGCACCGGCCGCCCCTACCTACCGCCCGCAGCACAATCTCGCGCAGCCAGCGAAGCGGGGGTCTGGACCTATCAGGTCGACGACGTGCTCGTCGACGCCGACCTGTTCCGACGCCTTCGAGCCCGCGGCCAGACCCGCGGAGACGAGGGCCAAGAAGACTTCGACACCGCCCTCCGTCTCGTCGAGGGCCCACCGTTCTCCGACCTCCGCGAATCCGGCTGGAGCTGGCTGCTCGACGCAGAATCTCGTGACGACGAAATCCTGGCTTGCGCGATAGTTGACGTCGCGCATGAGGTTGCCGCCACCGCACTCCGAGACAACGACGTGGACCGAGCTGCCGAGGCGGTCTCAACTGCGACGCTGGCCTCGCCCTACGACGAGATCGCTCGGGTCGACCGGGCTGCGGTACTCGTGGCCCAAGGACACGAGGACGCCGCCCGAGAGTTCCTTGCGTCAGCAGTACATAACCGGAGCGATGATCAGCTCGGACCCGTAGAAGTTCCGCCCACCGTCGCTACCGTTCGCCATCAGGGGCGCCGCAAATAGCTGGGCCGCAGTGCCAGGACTGGCACCGTTCCAGCCTCACCGGGGCGTACCGAAACTGAGCAGGGAACGCACCACCGGCCTCTGGGACCCAAACCTCAGCCATTCGCTGACGCCAGTCCGTCCCGCGACAAGAACCGCATGGCCAGCAACAACTATGCGAAGGCAGGCCAGTGTCATGCGGTAGAGTGGGATTATGCATTTGTACTTCCTGTGACGGCTGAGTAGGCCTACCGCGCTCGTTGAGTAATCCGAGTCTGCGGCGGCCGCTCGTTCTGACCCCCTCTGTGGTCGCCGTCATTTGCGTGCCCGTGTGCCTAACGGCTCGTGGTGCGCCGTCTCGAAGGACTCGAATGCTCACCCCCACCAACCGTCATCCGGCGCGCCATCGCGCGCAGCTCATTGCTTCCGACGTGTCTTTGATGCGCGGAGCCACACCCGTTCTCCATCATGTCGACCTCACCTTGACTGCCTCATCGCGTATCGCGATCGTGGGAGAGAACGGGCGAGGGAAATCGACGCTCCTGCAGGTGCTCGCTGGCGTCCTGGTTCCGGACAGCGGAACAGTCCAGTGCATTGGCACGATCGGTGTTGCCGAGCAAGAGATGACCGCCGCTGCCAGTCGAACTGTTGGGCAGGCGGTCGCGGAGGCGATCGCCGAACCACTTGCCGCGTTGGCGGCGCTCGACGCGGCCGCTCTCGCTCTCGCGGACAACACGGACCGGGCGGAGGAGCAGTACGCGACCGCGTTGGAACACGCCGAAGCGCTCGATGCGTGGGATGCCGAACGGCGCGTGCAGATCGCGCTCGAAGCACTCGACGCGGAGACGGACCCGACCATGCTTCTCGCAAACCTCTCGGTGGGACAGCGGTATCGAGTACGGCTGGCGTGCCTCCTGGGCGCCGATCACGACTTCCTCCTGCTTGATGAGCCCACCAACCACCTCGACCGAAGTGGGCTGGAGTTCCTGACCGCGCAGCTCCGAGCGCGGAGCGGGGGTGTTGTCCTCGTCAGCCACGATCGCGCGCTGTTGTCCGACATCGCGGAGACCATCGTCGACCTGGACCCGACGCCGGACGATCAGCCGCGCGTGTACGGGAACGGTTATGCCGGCTACCGGGAGGGACGTCTGGCCGAGCGGGAACGCTGGGAGCAGGACTATGACCGCCAGCAGGCCGAGCATGCTCGGCTACAGGACAGTCTCAGCGCCGCGCAGAACCGACTCGTCTCGGGGTGGAGACCAGAGAAGGGCACCAACAAGCATGGGCGCGCTACCCGGGCCGGCGGGCTTGTGCAGAACGTGCACCGACGCCAGGAAGCACTCGAAGCCCACGCCGTCACCGTGCCGGAACCGCCTCAGCTCTTCCGGTTCCCCGAACTCCCCACACGAACTGGCGCGGTTCTCCTCAGCGTCGATCACGTCAGCGTCGCCGGGCGGTTGAGCCAGCCAGTGTCGTTCTCACTCTCCCACCGCGGCCGTCTCGTTGTGACCGGCCCGAACGGTGCTGGCAAGTCCACACTGCTGAGCGTGGTCGGTGGTGAGCTGTCGCCGGACACGGGAGCGGTTCGGTTGCCTCGGAGCACGCGCCTCGGCTTTCTCCATCAGGAGACGACCCTGCCGCCTGATCGGAGAGCGAGCGAGGTGTACGCCACGCACGTCGGCGCGCTCGTGGCCGAAGGCACCTTGCAGGAATCGGATGCGATCGGCCTCTCTCAGCTTGGTCTCCTGCGCCCGCGCGAGGCGGGCAAACGAGTGGGCGAGCTCTCGATGGGGCAGCAGCGCCGGCTCGATCTGGCACTCGTGCTCGCGATGCGCCCGCATGTGCTGCTCCTGGACGAACCCACCAACCACCTTTCAATTGCGCTCGTTGACGAACTCACCGACGCACTTGGAGCGACCGCGGCGGCGGTCGTCCTGTCAACGCACGACCGGCAACTGCTCCGTGACGTTGACGAATGGCCGAGCCTCGAACTGACTTCGATGGTCGCAGGCGAGGCGCTGGTATGAGCGAGAAGAACCTCAACCGGATACGTGCCCTGCGGCCACTGGCTTCGCAGGACTATCGGCTCCTGTTCACCGCGGTCGGCATCGAGGTCTTCGGCACCGGGATGTGGACCATCGTGATGGTCTTCCAAGTGCTCGCGCTTGATGACAGCCCGCTCGCGCTCTCAGCGGTCGCAACAGGGATGAGCTTGGGCCTGTTCGCCTTCTCGGTCCTGGGTGGCGTTGTCGCCGATCGGTTGTCCAAACGCCGCATCATCATCACCGTGCAGGGATGCACCGCGGCCGTGATGACCGTGGTGGCAGTCCTGTCCCTCACCGAGACGATCGAACTGTGGCACGTCGGCGCCGCCTCATTCGCGATGGGCGCAGGAAGCGCGTTCTTCTACCCCGCCTACAGCGCGTATCTGCCCCAGGTGCTCCCGCCTGAGCAGCTCCTCGCCGCGAACGGGCTCGAAGGCGCTCTCCGACCCTCGATGGGACAGGGCCTCGGTCCCGCCCTCGGCGGAATCGTCGTCGGCATGTTCTTCCCCGCCATCGGGGCCGTGATCGTCGCAGCGTCGTACGCGATCGCGTTCATCCTCACTCTGTTCCTCAGTCGGCGCGACGAGCTAACCACGGTCACTTCTCCGGAGCAGCGCACGAGCGTATGGGGCGACCTTCGCACAGGCGTGAACTATGTGGCTCGCACCCGCTGGTTGCTCTGGACCCTGATCTTCGGCTCCTCTCTCGCCCTCATCATCCAGGGACCGATCGAAGTCCTGCTGCCGTTCATCACCCGCGACAGGTTCGAGGACGCCGAATCCACGTTCGGTTTCCTCCTCGCCGCACTCGGCATCGGCGGAGCGATCGGCTCACTCGTTGTGTCATCGCTGAAACTCCCGCGCCGCTACCTCACATTCATGATCGCCTGCTGGGGCGGCGGAACCCTCCCTCTTGCGATCATCGGCGTCGCCGACAACCTGATTCTGATGCTCTCCGCACTGTTCATCGTCGGCGCAGCGACCGGAGCCGGTGTCGTCATCTGGGGAACCCTGCTGCAACGTCTGGTGCCGCTCGACATGATCGGCCGAGTCGCGAGCCTCGACTTCTTCGTCTCGATCGCCTTCATGCCGGTCTCGATCGCCATCGCAGGCCCGCTCTCACTGCTCCTGCCCATCCCCGTGATCTTCATCATCGCCGGCATCGCACCACCCGCCCTTGCGCTGATCGCGATGCTGGCGGGACGCATGCGCGAAAGCGAGATGGAACGCCCACTGGACGAACACTGAGACGCGACTGTCCGGGTCAAGAACATGTTGGGATTCGAATCGCACGACAAGGCGCGCGCTCACCCATCACGGACTTGACCCGGACCGACCATCGTCCGATGGGTCTTGTGGTCAGGCCTACGAGGGTCCTGGAGGTATGCCTGCTGACCTGCACAAACACGTTGGGGTATGGGCGTACCCCCACCTTTACCGACCGGTAGGGGGTACGAAGTCGGATACGGGTTCTGAGGATCGTCGAGCCCATGACCGACTCGACACTCCACGCCACCAGCTCTCCTCGCTGGTCACCAGCGCTGGTCGCGGGCCTGGGACAGTCTGCGACACCCGCGGACACTGCGGCGATGCTCGCTTCTGCGGGCATTCCGGTATTCCCGTGCGTTCCGTTTCAGAAGAACCCGCTCACCGAGCACGGCTTCCACGACGCCTCGACCGATACCTCCGTCGTGACCGAGTGGTGGCGTCGGTGGTCCGACGCGAACGTGGCCATGCCCACCGGCTTCGCCTCTGGCGTCGACGTCGTGGACGTCGACGTGCATGCCTCCGGCAGCGGCTTCGACGCGCTGCAACAAGCTCGGTCCACCGGCCTCCTGGGTACACCTGCGTGGGTGGTCTCGACACCGTCGGGCGGGATGCACGCGTGCTTCCTCCGGACAGGTTCGGTCGAGCAGCGGTCGTGGCAGGTTCCCGGGCGACACGTCGACTTCCGTGGCGACGGCGGATACGTGGTGCTGCCGCCGTCCACCGTTGTCCAGCCCGATGGCGAAGCCCGCCCGTATCGGGTCGTCAACGTTGCTACTCGCCAACCTGATGCTGTCAATGCGAACACGCTTCGTCGGTTTCTGGAGCCGCCTCGCCCGACCCGTCCCCCGGCTGACCTGCCGAACCTCGGAGCGCGGCCAGACCGGCTCGCTTCCTGGGTCGCCACGCGGGGTGAGGGTGAAAGGAACCGCGGGCTCTTCTGGGCCTCGTGCCGCATGGCCGAGTCGGGCGAACGGTTCGATGTCGCCGCCACGGTGCTGGGCGAGGCTGCTCAGTCGGCTGGTCTGACCGAGCGCGAGGCGATGACCACGATCCACTCGGCTTACCGCATCGCGAACCGTCTGGGACCTCCGTCTGCGGCGGGTGAGCGTCTGGGCCCTTCTCGAACGGCTGAGGGGGTGTGCCTTTGACGCTCATCCCCGACCTTGCCGACCCATCCCGACTTCACGAGGAACCTTCCATGAACGGACCTGACCCCTACGACCGCCGACTCGACCGACTTCCTGACGAAACAGACCCTCGTCGCGAGGCCACTCGGACGGCTGAACCTCCTGCGCTGGCAGTCCGACGCGATCCCTCCCAACAGCCGGTCATGCCCAGCCCGCAGAGCGCCGGCGGCATCGCCTGGGTGCGCCCCACCGAACTCGCCATGCGTGTCGGCTCACCCGTTGCCGGTCGTGGCATCGACCTGCAATCAGCTCTGGCGACTCGGGCTCGGCGTGCCCCGTCCTCCATCGCCAAGGCGGGACACCGCACGACCCGGTCAGCGATCGCCCGGCCGGCCACGCCCCCTTCACACGAAGGAGTGGAGCTGTGAAGACGCCATCGTTCACTACCGCGCAGGGCCTGCGGCTCCTGCTCGTGCGACTGTACTACTCACCGACCGGCTCCTGGCAGCAAGACCCGGCCGCGCACGAACTGATCCAGTTCGCGACCCAGAAGTACGCCGCCCTGGCACGCAAGTACGACCTGGCTCCCGAGGATGCTGCCTATGCCGCGTTCGAGGCGATGCGGACCCGCGCGGTCCGGACCGCTATCGACCCGTGGGCGGTGGTCACACGGGCTGTCCAGGTCACCTTGATCTATGAGGCCCGTGCCCAAGGACTGCTGTGCTCGAACCACCAGGCACGCCGTCCCGAGGTCGCAGCTCACCACGACGCGGAACGATTCTGTGAACGCGAGAACGACCTCACTGACTACCACCCGGCGTTCCACGTCACCGACCAGCCCGACGAGCAGTACGGCGACTGCGCAACGGACGCGCCGGAGGCCGACGAGCCGACCAACGCGTGGGTCGCAGCCGAGCACGCCGCGTCGATCATGGTCGATAATGGATGGCCCCAACCCACGGCCACGGGATGCGTCGAGTACGTCTGCAGCCAGTTGATCCGCTCGGGCAATCGCGCCACGGCGTACGCCCGTCTGACGCGTGATCACCACGCCGAGGCGTTGCTCGACCTGTCGCACGATCACTGGATCGCTGTCTTGCAGGCGCTTCTGGGCAACCAACTGCCCACGCACGAACGCGCACGCGAGGGCCGCGGGCTGCTGCAACTGCTGGCGCTCGGCTACCTGCCGGGCGAACTCAGCGGCGTGCCGTGTTTCGCCGACGTATTCGAGACGACCGCACCCAGCCATGGGGGGGTCTCCCATGTCTGACGCACACGGGCACATCGAGTTGGAGCGCCGCGTCGACTCCATCAAGGTCGGGGTGCGGCACCGCTCCGACGCCGAGCGAGACCTGGCGCCCCTCATGCGGTCGATCGAACGCCTCGGGCTGCTGCAACCGGTCACCATCACTCCCGACGGCGTACTGGTGTGCGGGCATCGCCGGCTGGCGGCCGTGAAGCAGCTCGGGTGGCCCACGCTGCGGGTCTGGGTCCGAACCGGGGTCTCTGACCACCTGACGCGACTGCTGGCCGAGCAGGACGAGAACACGATGCACCGGCCTCTCTCCCCGCTGGATGCTGCAGCGCTGTATCGCGAACTGAAGACACTCCTGGCAGAGGACGCCACCCGCCGGCAGCGGGCCACCCGGTTCGGCAACGACGACGGGGAAGAAGGCAACGGTGGTGCCGATTCGGCACCACCGCACACCGAACCGGGAAAGTCGCGCAACCAAGCGGCCCAGATGGTGACGAACTCCGCGTCGCACACGCGGCTGGAGCAGATCTGCAAGATGGAGAGCATCGCCTCCGACGAGTCGACGCCCAGCAGCGTGCGCAAGGTCGCGGAAGAAGAACTCGAGCGGATCCGTGAAGGCGGGGCAGTCGACCCCAGCTATCAGCGGGTCCGAGCCGCCGTCGCTGCAGCCGAACAGGCCCCCGACGATGATCAGGAGGAAGCCGAGGACCTGGAGGAACTGGCCGCTCGGGCATTGGCCCAAGCCAAAGCAGATCGCGCACGGCGCATCCGGGAGAACCGGCTCAAGCGCGAGGCCGCTGCCGAAGCCGCCCGCCGTTCGGTGCACTCCTTCACGCTGATGTGGGACGACCTGGCCGGATGGGTCAACCGGTACGACCCGATCAAGGTTGGCCGTGAACTCACCGTCGAGCAGTGGGACTCGTTCCAGCAGACCCTGGCCGAGTCGGTGGCCTTCGCCGATGTCGCGCGCGAGGCACGCGAGAACCAGCCGAGCGATGCGCTCGTGGACGCGTGAGGAGGAACCAGATCATGCTCCGCTCCCCCAACTACGATCCCGACCTTCGTCGGCGTCGTCTCATCGTCCTGGCGATCGTCACGGGCCTGCTTCTCATCTCCGCAGTGACCTACGCGCTGATGGTCCGCGGCGAGCCGGACAGCGCTCCGCCCAGTACCCCGCCAGTCGCCAGCGCACCTGAGGTAGACGCGGGTCCGTCCGGCATGTCGGACGACGGCACCCTGCCGGAGTTGCCGCCCCTCACAGAGCCGGAGGAGTTCGCCGAGCTGGTTGCTCACTCGATCTTCAATTGGGACACCTCCTCGTTGGCGCCGCGGGCGGCGTACCTGCAGCGCATCGCCACCGTGGCCGACCCGACTGGCGAATCCTCACCCGGGCTGATCAGCGACGTCGACGCCTACCTACCGCCGGAAAAAATCTGGGTTGACCTGCGCGAGTACGAGACGCGCCAGTGGATTGAGGTCAACACGGTCGAGGTCCCCGCAGAGTGGGACACGGCTCTGGACCAGGCCGGCAGCGGCCTTGCACCCGGGACGACCGCGTACACGATCACCGGAGTGCGGCACCGCGACGGCGTGTGGGACGGCGAGCCGGTCGCCAGCCAGCACGACGTGGCGTTCACCGTCTTCATGACCTGCGCACCAACGTACGAGCAGTGCCGTCTGCTGCGGCTCTCCCTGCTCGACGAGCCACTGGAGTAGGCGAGGTGCCCCATGCAGAAGGCACTCATCGGCGGACTCGTCGCGCTCATGCTCGGGCCTGCGACGATCCTGCTGTCACTCACCGCCATCCTCAACCCGGCAGCCGAGGCATCCTGCCTGCCGTTGACGTCGATCAACTTCTTCGGCAAGAACGACAACCCGACGCAAGCGCCGGTCGGTGAGTCTTCACGAGTGGTGTTCCCCCTGCCAACTGGAACCTGGGTCAAGACCAGCGACTACGGGATGCGTCTCCACCCGATCACCGGCATCTACAAGCTGCACTCGGGCGTGGACTTTGCTGCCCCATCCGGAACGCCGATCTTCGCTGCAGCCGATGGCCGGGTCGCCTCCGCCGGCCCGTCGGCGGGTAACGGGAACCTGATCCTGATCGAGCACACTGTCGCCGGGCAGACCGTGGCCACCGGGTACGCGCACATGACCGAGGCCAGCATCATGGTCCGAGCCGGTGATCGGGTGACCGCCGGCCAACAGATCGCCTCCGTCGGATCGACGGGCTACGCCACCGGACCGCACCTGCATTTCGAACTGCGCCCCGGCGGCGCGAACGCCGCCACTGCAGACCCCGTGCCCTGGCTCAACGCGCAAGGAGCCGTCGATCTCGCCACCGGCACGCCGAGCGCCACCGGCGAATGCGGACCCGACGGCGACGCGACGACGTACAACGGAGACAACCCCGCCGGGATGGTCGATGACCCGACCACCACCGGCAAGATCACCCAGCGGACCGCGCACATCTTGTCCCAGGTCCGCCAGCAGTTCCCGCACTCGGCCTGGTCGTGCTTCTCCCCTCGCGCGGGCCAACCTTCCGAGCACTCCCTGGGCCGCGCCTGCGACGGCACCTTCGGCAACTCCATCGGCGTCGCCGCCCAAGGACCGGCTCTCGACCTGGGCTGGAAGGTGACCAACTGGATGAAGGCGAACGCCGAAACACTCGGCGTCCAGTACCTCATCTGGCAGGGCAAAATCTGGTCGGTCGCCCGATCAGCCGAAGGGTGGCGGCCCTACAACGGCGGCGGCATGCACGACCCCGCCAGCATCACCGGCGGCCACTACGACCACCTCCATTTCACCGCCATCCCCTTACCTCGGAAATTACATCTAACGGAAGATTCTTACGGTAGATGTAAGCGTGAAC
>ERZ1645187.1574-NODE-1574-length-20902-cov-44.744088_pt1 | contig 20902 bp, 13 predicted proteins | sample MGYA00575352_ERZ1645187 | MGnify/ENA primary metagenome ERZ1645187 (study PRJEB40837, sample SAMN11349314) | freshwater sediment metagenome | isolation source: river sediment | host: Sediment | place: India: Wazaribad , New Delhi | collected 2017-02-21 ... | reverse complement strand
CGAGGGGCAGGGGCCGGTCGTGTGGCTCGACGCGCTCGACCTGCCGATGGTCTATGCGCTCGAAGCTTCCTATTGCATCGAGGGCAAGCCGCAGACGATCCGCAATCAAGCGGATTCCTCGCAGACGCGTTATCGCCGCTCCGGTCTTGTGCCCTACAAGTCTCTGGGCGCGCGTCGCGGCGACTATCCGCTTCTGCGGTTCCCGTGGCGCGACGTGAAGGCGGCGCTCGGCGATCTCGCCTCCGTCACCGACAAGGGCGAGGCCGTGCAGCTTGCCTATGTGAATCCCGAGACGGGTGCGGAATGCCTGCCGATCCTCGGCTTCTCGGCGATCATGCTGCGGCCGGGCGAGAGCGTGAAGCCGGCGAAGCGCTCGGCCTCGGCCGTCCTGCACGTCGTCGAAGGCGAGGGCCAGGCGCTGATCGACGGCGTCAGCCTCGACTGGACGCAACGCGACACGCTGGCCGTGCCGACCCATGCGCAGGTCGAGATCGTCAACCGCAGTGCGACGAAACCCGCCTACCTCTTCCAGGTCGACGACGCGCCGATGCAGCGCAAGCTCGGCTTCTACGAAGTGTTGCGGTAATTCCCCCTCCCTGACCCTCCCCCGCTTTGCGGGGAGAGGGAACGCGCGGCGTCTTTTGTGATGAGTCTGAAAGGTCGATGACGGCCTCGGTCTGTCCCCTCTCCCGCAAAGCGGGGGAGGGGCAGGGAGGGGGCTTATTCCCCCTCGACGCTCTTGCCGCCGAGCGGCGCGCGCGAGGCGTCGTTGTTGATGTCGACGAGTTTCGTCAACAGCTTCATGAAGGTGCGGCGTTCGTTGTCGCTGAGCGGCGCGAGAATCCGCGCCTGCGTTTGCGCCACGGCCCCGTCAACGGCGCGTAGCAGGGCTTCGCCGTCGTCCGTGATATGCAGCACCTTGATGCGCCGGTCTTCGGGGCTCGCCGAACGCTCGATCAGGCCCTTTGTTTCGAGCCGCTCCAGCACGTTGCCGAGCGTCGAACGGTCGAAGGCGACAAGCGCGGCCAGCCGCGTCGCGTCGGCGCCCGGATTGTCGCGAATGCCGGACAGGCAGGCGAATTGCACTGGCGTCAGATGATGCGCGGCGCACTCGTCCATGAAGATCGCCACGGCGATTTGATGCGCGCGCCGGATGAGATGGCCCGGCATGCCGTGGAAGTCTTCCATCGTCCCCACACACTCGTTCAGACGCTGAGATAGGCGTCCTGTATCGTTTTATCCGCCATCAGCGCGTCGCTGGCGCCGCTCCACACGACTTCACCCTTCTCGATGATGAAGTGACGATCGGCGAAATCGGCCAGCGCGTCGAGCTCCTTGTCGATGACGATCATCGACAGGCCGGTTTTCTTCAGCTTGTCGAGCTGCTCCCATATCTGTTTGCGGATCAAGGGCGCAAGGCCCTCGGTCGCCTCATCCAGAATGAGCAGATCCGGATTCGTCATCAGCGCGCGGGCGATGGCCAGCATCTGCTGTTCGCCGCCGGACAATTGGTTGCCGCCGTTGGTCAACCGTTCGCCAAGGCGCGGGAAGAAATCGAGCACGCGGTCGAACGTCCAGGACTCGCGTTTCTCCGGCCGGCGGATGGCCGACATCAGGATGTTCTCGCGCACCGTGAGATTGGGGAAGATATGACGGCCTTCCGGCACGAGGCCAAGGCCGAGGTGCGTGATGCGGTGGGCGGGCATGGCGTCGATGCGTTGCCCCTTGAACAGGATTTCGCCCATGACCGGGCGCAGCAGGCCGGAGATTGAACGCACGGTCGTCGTCTTGCCCATGCCGTTGCGGCCGAGCAGCGTGACGATCTCGCCTTCCTTCACATTGAGCGACAGGCCGAAAAGAACTTCGCTCAATCCGTAGGAGGCGTGCAGGTTGCGGATGTCGAGAAGCATCGCGCGCCTCCTCAATGGCCGAGATAGGCGGCGCGGACATCCGCGTCGTTGCGGATTTCGTCCGGCGTTCCGGTCTTGATGATGTGGCCGGCGACAAGCACGGAAATGCGGTCGGCGAGCGCGAAGACCGCATCCATGTCGTGTTCGATCAGGATGATCGAATATTTGCCCTTCAGGCTCGCCAGCAATTGCGTCATGCGCGCGCCTTCCTGCCGGCCGATGCCGGCCATTGGCTCGTCGAGCAGCAGCAGCGTCGGGCGTTGCGCCAGAGCGATGGCGAGTTCGAGTTGGCGGCGCTCGCCATGCGAGAGATCGCTCGCCAGCGTGTGCATGCGGGCTTCAAGCCCGACCGTGACGACGGCTTCGCGCGCGGGAGCCAACAGGCTTTCATCCTCCCACGCCTTTTTCCAGAAACGGAAGGAATGGCCGGCGCGCGATTGGACAGCGAGCGCGGCGTGGGCGAGCACGGTGAATTCGGGGATGAGCGAGGCGATCTGGAACGAGCGCGCAATGCCGAGATGGGCGCGCGCATGCGCCGGCGATTGGGTGATGTCCTGACCGTTCAGCACGATGGAGCCGGTGTCGGGCGTGAGCAGCCCCTGCAATTGCGAGACGAAGGTCGTCTTGCCGGCGCCGTTCGGCCCGATGATGGCGTGGGTTTCGCCACGCTCGACGACGAGGCTCAGATCGTTGGTGGCGATGAGGCCGCCAAAGCGCTTCATCAGCGCCGTGACTTCAAGAACCGGCTCAGTCATGCGCGCCTCCCGCAGCGCGAGGCCGAACCATGCGCGTCAGATCGGCAAGGCCGCCGCGCAGGAAGATCACGACCATCAGAATGATGAAGCCGAAGGCCAGGTGCCAGTGCTGGGTCCATGACGACAACGCCAGCTCCAGCACGATGAAGGCGGCGGCGCCGATCACCGGGCCCCAGACCGTGGCGATGCCGCCGAGCACGGCCATGACGACGAAATCGCCGGAGCGATCCCAGGCCATGTCGACGGGCGAGATGAATTGCTGGCTGGCGGCCAGCAACGCGCCCGCCATGCCGGCGAAAAACCCCGAGACGATGAAGGCGACGAGGCGATAGGCCCAGGGCGCGACGCCAACGGCGACGACGCGCGTTTCGTTGGCTGCCGCCGCGCGCAGGATGATTCCGAAGCGGCTGGCCGCCATGCGCGTGATGACGATCAGGGTCAGCGCAAGCCCCGCCAAAGCGACGTAGAAGAAGCGATAGCGGTTCGACACGTCGATGCCGGCGAGCGTGACGCTCGACAGGATTTGCAGGCCGTCCTCGCCGCCGTATTTCTGCAGCGCGACGGCGGCGTAATAGAACATCTGGTTGAAGGCCAGCGTGATCATGATGAAATAAGGGCCGCTGGTGCGCAGCGAGATGGCGCCGACGATGGCGGCGATCACGGCGGCGAAGACGGCGCCGAGCGGCAGCGAAATCGCCAGATTGGACGTTCCGCTCCACGCGCCGAAAATCGGCTCGGCGTTGAAGTCGTGAAAGGCGAGGATCGCCACGACATAGCCGCCAATGCCGAACAGGCCGGCGTGGCAAAGACTGACGAGGCCGCCGAAACCGACGACGAGATCGAGCGCCACGGCGACGATGGCGAAGACGACGACCCGCGTCGCCACCTTCACCAGAAAGGGATCGCCGAGCGCCAGCGAGATCGGCGGCACGAGCGCGAGCAGCACAACAAGAATCGCCGGAGCGATCCAGTCGCGCGTCTTGCGGGGAGGGGCGGAGAGTTCAGCCATGGACTGCGAACAATCCTTTCGGGCGGAAAGCGAGGATGGCCGCCATCAGCATGAAGATCACCATGGAGCCGAGCGCCGGCGTCAGCAGCACGCGGCCGAACGTGTCGACGACGCCGACCAGCAGCGCTGCGACAAAGGCGCCGCGAATGGAGCCGATGCCGCCGATGACGGTGACGACGAGCGCGAGGATGAGAATGGGCTCGCCCATGCCGACCTGCACGGAGAGGATCGGCCCGGCCATGATGCCGGCAAGCCCGGCGAAAGCCGCTCCGACGGCGAAGAGGCCGGCGAAGACCAGCGGCACGTTGACGCCCATGGCCGCCGCGATGGCGCGGTTCGAAGCCCCGGCGCGCACCCACATGCCCATGCGCGTCTTCATGATGATGACGTAAAGCGCGCCGGCGACCGCAAGGCCGACGGCGAGAATGGCGAGACGGAAGGACGGGTAGGGAACCCCCGGCATGATCTGGATCGAGCCGGACAGCGCTTCGGGCAGGTTCATGCGCAGCGGCGTCGGGCCGAAGATGATGCGCGTCGCCTCGTTCATGATGAGAATGAGGCCGAAGGTGGCGAGCACCTGATCGAGATGATTGCGCGCGTAGAAGCGGCGCAGGACGAGCTGTTCCAGCAACGCGCCCATCAGAGCCGCAACGATCATGCCGACGAGGATGGCGAGCAGGAAACTTCCGGTCAGGCGCTGCGTCACGGCGGCGGCGAAGGCGCCGGTCATATAGAGCGAGCCATGCGCCAGATTGATGAAGTTCATGATGCCGAAGACGAGCGTCAGGCCCGAGGCGATCAGAAACAGCATGACGCCGAACTGCACGCCGTTGAGAAGCTGCTCGATGAAAAGGGCTGCGGTCACGTGGCGTTTCTCTCCGGAGGGTCGCGCCGCGCTTTCTCCGGACAGGAGCGCATCTGGGCGAAGACCGGGGATGAAGACTGCGCCGCCTTCGTCCGCATGAGGCGAAGGCGGCTTTCGTTCGTCGCGCTTATTGCGCCGGCATCTTGCACTGGCCGACGTAGGCGTCCTGATGGTCGGAATCGATCTTGGACTTCACCGCCATCACCGGGCGGCCCTTGGCGTCCTTGACGATCTCGATCAGGTAGAAATCCTGAATCGGATAATGGTTCGTATTGAAGCGGAAATTGCCGCGCAGGCTTTCGAACTTCACGCTTTCCAGCGCTTTCTGGAAGCCCACCTTGTCCTCGATCTTGCCGCCGACGGCGGTCGCCGCCGCATTGAGGGCGCGCGCGGTGTCATAGGCGGCGGCCGCGTTGGGCGAGGGGATGCGGCCGTATTTCGCCTCGAAATCGGCGACGAACTTCTTGCTCTGCGGATTGTCGAAAGTCTCGGCCCAGAAGGCCGAGGCGAAGGCGCCGACCGCAGCGTCGCCGATCGCCGGCAGCACGGTCTGGTCGAGCGAGAAGGACGGGCCGAAGAGCGGGGTCGTCTCCTTCAGGCCCGACTGGGCGTATTGCTTGACGAAATTGATGCCCATGCCGCCGGGATAGAAGAAGAACACGCCGTCGGGTTTGGCGGCGCGCAATTGCGCGATTTCGGCGGCGTAATCGAGCTGGCCGAGTTGGGTGTAGACCTCGCCGGCGATCTCGCCCTTGTAGAAGCGCTTGAAGCCGGCGAGGAAGTCCTTGCCCGCCGGATAATTGGGGGCCATCAGATACATCTTCTTGAGGCCGAGCTTCTGCACATGCACGCCCATGGCTTCCGGCGCCGTGTCGTTCTGGAACGAGGCGACGAAGAAGCGCGGATGGCACTGGGCGCCGGCATATTGCGACGGGCCGGCGTTGACCGAGACGATGAAGGCGCCGGCGTCGAGCGCGGGCTTGGCCACCGATAGCATGACGTTGGAGAAATTGACGCCGGTGAGGATCGCGATCTTGTCGCGCTCGATCATCTTGTCGGCGGCCTGACGCGCCACGTCGGGTTTGGCCTGATCGTCGCCCTGGATGATCTCGACCGGACGGCCGCCGAGCTTGTCGCCGGATTGGGCGAGGCCGAGCTTGAAGCCGTCAAGCAATTCCTGCCCGAGTTGGCCCGAGGGGCCAGAGAAGGTGGAGAGGAAGCCGATCTTGACCGGCTCCTGCGCGTAAGCGGCGCTCGACATGAGAACGGCCGCAAGGCCGGCGAAAACGACTTTCTGCATGAGGGTCTCCCTCCCCTGTATGTCCGCTCTTGCGGCGGCGTTGAATAATGTTCGCGCGGCGGGCGCATGCGCAACCCTCTCACAGGGGCGCATGTCCTATTGGCGTCGTTTCGGCCGCTGGATCGCAGCTGGTCCTTATCATTCGCGAAAAAGCGGGCTCAGGCTTCCGGCGCGCCGATGGTCACCGAAATGGTTCCGATCCCGTCAACGCCGCCTTCCAGCTTGTCGCCGACGACGACCGCGCCGACGCCTGCCGGCGTGCCGGTCATGATGACGTCGCCGGCCTTGAGGCGCATGGAGCGCGACAGGATGGAGACGATCTCGGGCACGCTCCAGATGAGATCGGCGATGTCGGCGTCCTGCTTTACCGCGCCATTGACCGTCAGATAGATGCGGCCCTTGCCGGGATGGCCGATCTTGCTGGCCGGGACGATTGGCGCGATGGGCGCCGACTTGTCGAAGCTCTTGCCCCAGTCCCACGGACGGCCCTGCTCGCGCGCGGCGAGCTGGAGATCGCGCCGGGTCATGTCGAGGCCGGCGGCGTAGCCCCACACGTGCTCCAGCGCCTTGTCCTCGGGAATATTGAAGCCGTCCTTGCCGATGACGACGACGAGCTCCATTTCGTAATGGTAGTTCTTCGTCTCGGGCGGATAGGGGATCACGCTGTTATTGTCGACCACGGCGTCGGCCGGTTTGGTGAAGAAGAAGGGCGGCTCGCGCGTCGGGTCGCGGCCCATTTCGCGGGCGTGGGCCTCGTAATTGCGGCCGACGCAGAAAATGCGGCGGATCGGAAAACGATCCGTCGTTTCCGCGACAGCGAGCGAAGAGACGGGCGGCGGCGTAAGGACAAAACCCATGCGAAGACGTTCCCCTCGTTGTTGATTGGCGCCATTCTGGGGGTGTTCGCCTGATCGTTCGCGACGTTGCGCGAGCGAGAAATTCAGACGCCGGCTCCCCAAGGCGTTTGATCTAGATTAATGTGCACTATGCTGATTATCAGCCAACTGTCAAATTGGGCGCGGCGCGACGCCTGCGGCGCAAGGAGAAGAAAAGAACATGATCCTGCACGGCTATTTCCGCTCCTCGGCGAGCTATCGGGTCCGCATCGCGCTGAATATCAAGGGGTTGACGGCGCGGCACGTCAGCCACCACCTGCGCAAGGGCGAGCAGCGCGCCTCCGATTACCTGTTGCTCAATCCGCAGGGCTTCGTGCCGACGCTGGTGACGGAGGCCGGCGCGGTGCTGACGCAATCCATGGCCATTCTCGAATGGCTGGACGAAACGCATCCGACGCCCGCGCTGCTGCCGCGCGAGCCGATGGCGCGGGCGCATGTGCGGGCCTTTGCCTACGCCATCGCCTGCGACACGCATCCGGTGCAGAATCTCAAGGTTCTGGCGCGGGTGCGGCAAATCGGCGGCGAGGAGGCCGCCAACGACTGGGCGAAATGGGTCAACGAGGAGGGGCTCGACGTCTGCGAAGCGCTGGCCAAACGGCAGGACGGGCCGTTCTGCTTCGGCGACAGCGTGACGATCGCCGATATCTGTCTCATTCCGCAGATGGCCAATGCGCGGCGTTTCGGCGCCGACATGACGCGCTGGCCGCGTCTTGTCGCCATCGAGGCCGCCTGCAAGGCGCTGCCGGCTTTCATCGACGCCGCGCCGGAGAACCAGCCCGACGCCGAATGAGGCTCAGGATTTCGTCAGCGCCGCAACGCCGGCGCGGGCGATGATTCCGTCCTGAAACGACTGCACGCCGGAGACGCCGACGGCGCCGACGCATTGGCCTTCGATCATGATCGGCTCGCCGCCTTCGACGGGCGTCGCGCCGGGCAGATGGGCCATATGCGGCTTGCCGTCCAGCACCAGCTTTTCGAAAACAAGCGAGGGGCGCTTGAACAGGGCCGCGGTGCGGGCTTTCTCGATGGCGACGGCGCAGGAGCCCTTCTGCACGGCGTCGGCGCGTTCGAAATGCACGAGCATGCCCGAATCGTCGACCACGGCGATCACCACGTCCCAGCCGTTTTTCACGGCCTCGGCGCGGGCGGCGGCGGAGGCGGCTCTGGCGTCGTCGAGGGTCAGCGCCCATTTCTTCTGCATGTCGGGTCCCGCATTTTCGAGAAAAGTCGCCGCAGGCTAGCCGGGGCGGACGGCGTCGACAAGGCGCGGCGAAGCCTCTCGCCAAGTTGGCGGCCCATGCAATAAAGTGCGCGCCAAATCGGCGCGAGGAGCGAAAGGCGCGAGGTTCATGCGGAAATTCATGGCCGGCAAGCTGCACGGCATCAGGGTGACGGAAGCGGATCTGAATTATCACGGTTCGATCACGCTCGATCCCGACCATTGCGAGGCGGCGGGCTTCCTGCCGCTCGAATATGTCGAGATCTGGAACAAGGCGTCCGGCGCCCGGCTCTCGACCTATGTCATCTACGGCGAGCGCGGCTCGAAATGCTGCGTGCTCAACGGCGCGGCGGCCCGCACCTGTCAGGTCGGCGACGAGATCATCATCTGCAATTCGGTCTATGTGTTCGACCGCGAAATCCCCAACATGCGGCCGCGCATCCTCACCTTCGACGATCATAACAATGTCGTCGACAGGCTCGAATATCGCGTGACGGCCGACGCCAAAGGCAATTACGATTTCGCCATCCTCGATCATGAGGGCGACGAACTGGTCGTGCCGACGCCGACGAAGGGGGCGAAGAAGAAGGGCGAGAAATAAAGAGCAAACGCAGCCTTCCGCCGGAGGGCCGAGAAAACAAAAACAATCATAAAGGGAGAAACCCATGGGCCGGCTTTCGGGCAAATCCGCCATCATCACCGGCGCGGGCAGCGGCATCGGCCGCGCCAGCGCGGTCCTCTTCGCCCGCGAAGGCGCGCGGCTGGTCATCGCCGACAAGAACGAGCCGGGGCTGAAAGAGACGCTGGCGCTGATCGAGGCTGAAAAAGGCGAGGCCGACGCGCTCGTCGTCGACGCCGGCGCCGAGGCTGAGGTGAAGGAACTCGTCGCGCACGCCATGGCGCTCTACAGCGGACTCGACGTGCTGTTCGCCAACGCCGGGATCAGCGGCGGCTGGACCGGATTGTTCGAACATACGGCGGAGAGTTTCGCCGATATTCTGCGCACCAATCTCATCGGCCCGTTTCTCGCGATCAAATACGCCGCGCCGCATATGATCGCCAAGGGCAGAGGCTCGATCGTCTGCACCGCCTCGGTCGCGGGCCTGCGCGCCAACGCCGGCGGCGTGCCCTATAGCGCTTCGAAGGCTGGCGTCGTCAGCCTCGTGCAGACGTCGGCCAACGCCTTCATCGGCACGGGCGTGCGCGTCAACGCCATCTGCCCGGGCCTGATCGAGACCGGCATGACCCGGCCGATTTTCGAATCGGCGCGCGCCAAGGGCACCGACGGCAAGATCGGTCAGCTCAACCCGTTGCTGCGCGCCGGGCGACCGGAGGAAATCGCGGCGATGGCGCTGTTTCTCGCCAGCGACGAGGCCTCATACGTCAACGGTCAGGCGTTCCCGGTTGACGGCGGCTTGTCGAGCACCTTGCCTTTCGCGCGTCCGCGCGGCTGAAAATTCGCGAACAAGAAGGAAGAAAAAATGTCGCAGGATTTGCTGACCCTGTCGTTCGAGACGATCCCCAATCTTGTCGGCCAGCACGCGAAAGAGCGACCGAACGCTCGCGCCCTGTCGGACGGCGTTCGCAACGTGACCTACGCCGAACTTGATGCGGCGATGGATCGCATCGCCGCGAGTTGCCAGCAGCATGGGCTGAAATCGCGCGACGTCGTCGCGATCTGCGCGACCGCCTCAATCGAATATGGCGAAGTTTTTCTTGGCGCGTTGCGCGCCGGCGTCGCCGTGTCGCCGCTCGCGCCGTCGTCGACTCCTGAGAGTCTGGCCGGCATGGTCGCCGACAGCGGCGCGAAAATCATTTTCTATGACGCTTCGACCGCCGATGTGACCGCCGAGGCCCGCACATTGCCCGGCGTGACGGCGATCGCCTTCGACGGCGCCGGCGAGGACGGTTACGCGCGCTGGCTCGCGCCGCAGGGCGCGACGCCGCAGCCTGTCGAGATCGACCCGGATCAGGCGTTCAACATCATCTATTCCTCCGGCACGACAGGCGCGCCGAAGGGCATCGTGCAGCCGCACAAGATGCGCTGGGCGCATATTCAGCGCGGCGGCAAATTCGGCTATGGGCCGGCGGCCGTCACCATCGTTTCGACGCCGCTTTATTCCAACACGACGCTTGTGTCCTTCTTCCCGACTCTGGCGCTCGGCGGCGCCGTCGTGCTGATGCCGAAATTCGACGCGGCGAAATTCGTCGCGCTGGCCGAGAAGGAGCGCGCCACGCACGCCATGCTCGTGCCGGTGCAATATCGCCGCATCATGGCGCTGCCGGATTTCGACAGCCGCGATCTGTCGAGCTTCCGCATGAAGCTGTGCACCTCGGCGCCGTTCTCGGCCGAGTTGAAAGCCGACGTGCTGAAGCGCTGGCCGGGCGGGCTGGTCGAATATTACGGCATGACCGAGGGCGGCGGCACGCTGATCCTCGTCGCGCATGAATTTCCCAACAAGCTGCATACGGTCGGACGCCCCGCCGAGGGTCACGAAATCCTGCTCATCGACGAGAACGGCAAGAAGGTTCCACAAGGCGAACTCGGCGAAGTCGTCGGCCGCTCGCCGGGCATGATGACCGGCTACCACAACCAGCCGCAGAAGACGCGCGACGCGGAATGGTTCGACGAGAACGGCGTGCGCTTCATCCGCACCGGCGATGTCGGTCGCTTCGACGAGGACGGCTTCCTGACGTTGATGGACCGCAAGAAGGACATGATCATCTCGGGCGGCTTCAACGTCTATCCGAGCGATCTCGAAGCCGTGTTGCATCAGCATCCATCCGTGCATGAAGCGGCGGTCGTCGGCGTGCCGTCCCTGGCCTGGGGCGAGACGCCGATCGCGTTCGTGACGCTATGGCCGGACAAGAAGATCGCGGCTGAAGATTTGCGCGCCTGGGCGAATGGCCATCTCGGCAAAACGCAACGCCTGACGAAAATCGAAATTGTCGACGTGTTGCCGCGCTCGTCGATCGGCAAGGTGCTGAAACGCGAATTGCGCGACGGCTTCAAAGGTCAGGTGGACTGACCCAAGACGGTCTGGATTACGACATATTTCATCTGCAAGGTCATTGTCATGTCACGCTTTTTGCGTGAGCATGGCTTTGACCGACGCCGTGTCGCCCAGGTGCGTTTCATGCGGCGTCATTTCGCGCTCGCGTCGAACGGGAGCGCCAGACGTGGGGCGTCGCATGGGTTTCCCCCTTTCCTCGGGTTTCCCCCTTTTCTCGGGCTTCCCCCTTTTCTCGGGTTTCCCCCTTTTCTCGCACGTCGCCGTTCTCGTTCTTCTGGCCAACTCGACCGCGGTCGCGCAATCGTTCGATTGCGGCAAGGCGCGCACGCCGATCGAACAGGCGATCTGCGCATCCCCGGCGCTCGCCGCGCAGGATAAAGCCCTCAATGACGCCTATATCGCCGCGCGGGCCAATCTGGCGTCGGATTCCCCCGAGGCGGCCGCCTTGCGCGACAGTCAGCGCGCGTGGATTTCCGAGCGCAACCGCGTTTGCGGCGCCGGTGACGTCGCCTCGTGCCTCGCTGCGTCTTATGCGGCGCGTCTGAGCGCCATCGCCGCTGCTGCGAAAGCCGCGCCGGCCGCGCCGTCTCCTGCGGCGCCCGCGTCAACCGCCGTTGCGTCGCCGCCGGCGCCGTCGTCCAAACCCGCTGTCGCTCCCGCATCGGCTGGCGTCGCCAGGTTGACGCAAACGCGCTTGCCGGCCGGCGGAGAGGCGCAGACGCTCGTCACCGTCGAGCGCGCCGGGCGTTTCGCCATTTCGGCAAAAAGCGCGACGGGCGTCGCATTGCAGCTTGTCGATATGATCGCCGGTCCCGGCGAAACGCTGGGCGAGGCGGGCCAGCGCGACGGGCGGCTCGATCTGTTGCTCGACAAAGGCGTCTACAAGCTGAAGACGTTCGGCGCGAAGGATGCGAAGGGCGAAGCGGACTTGAGCGTCACGCCTTTCTCCGAGCTTGAAGCGGCGAACGCGCAGCTTGGCGAGGGGCACTCGGCTGCGCTTGGGGATTTGCAGCAACGATCTTACTGGGTGGCGGTCGGCAAGGACGGGCGGCTGTCCGTCGAGGCGGTCGGGCGCGCGCTGCAGGACATGCGCGCGTGGCGCAACGGTCGCGACATAGCCGATCTCGCGCCGTCCGCGGCGACCGTCGAGCCGAAAGCAGCCAAGCCGATGACTCGTCTGCGGCTTGAGGGCAATGTCGAGCCCGGCGCCTATCTCGTCACGGCTTATGGCGGCGCGCCGGCCGTCTGGACGGATGGGGACGCCGCAACGCCCTTCCATATCCGCTCGGCCGAGCCGACAAATCTCGCCGCCGGGGTCGTCGAGGGCGCACTGGGTCCGTTCGGCTTTGCGCGTTATCGCGCGCAGCCTGACGCCGATCGTTTCCGGCTTGAATTGTCCGACATTGCGCCAGTCGAGATTTCAGCCGAGCGCGACGGCGGCGGCGTGGCCTTCGCCGCTATCAGCAAAACGAGCCGCGAGGCTTTCGCGCAAGCGGATCTTGCCGCGAAAGACGGCAAGCCCGCGATCGTCGAAGTCGGCGGGCGCGAGGGGCAGGCGTTCCGTCTGCGCGCGTTGAGCCGGAAGAGCAGTTTGCGTTTCGACGGCGTTGGACCGCATTTCGTTTCCGTGTCGGTGGCGGGCGAGGGCGGCGACGAAGCGCCGGCGACGGTCGTGCTGGCGCGAATGGACGGCAAGGCGCGCGCGCTCGCTTCCGACGCGATCCGTCTGGGGCCGGGGCAAGCGTGGCGACGCAAGTTCAACTTGCGCGGGACGACGACGCTGATCTTCGAGATGACGGCGGCGGGACCGGTCGCGATCCGCACGCAAGGCCCGGTCGTCCGCGCAACCATCGAGCCGCTGCTCGGCGCCAACGCGCCGCGCGCGGATGGCCGCGCGCCGGGCAAATACGATCTCGAAGCCGGATGGTATTTGGCGCGTCTTGAGCCGAACGCGGGCGCGCGCGGCCTGATCGACGTGACCATCGGCGCGCCGGGCCTCAGCGTCGAGCCGACGCCGGCGCCAGCGCCGCGCGCGCTTATCGATTTCGGACAACGCCCGCTCGAACGCGGCGCCTCCTATCAATTGCTGGTCAATTCCGCGCCGGGTTTGACGACCGCGCCGCGCGCGACCGCCTCGCCGGCCGATCTCGCCAAGTCGTCTCTTGCGTTGGCGCAGAACATCGCCGCGCCCGCCGCGCCGCCGGCTCAAAACGTGCGGCCGATGTCGCCGGTTCCGCGTTCGGCCGCGCCCGAGAACGGGCCGAAGCGCGATCTGCCGCGTCGCATTGATCGCGACGGTGAGCGCCGCGCGCCGACGGCGCAGAAGCCTGCGGGCGACGCCACGCCGCCGACCCCGCCGGCGCGGCCCGCGACGCAGGAGACAAGCGCGCCGTCGAACGCGCTCGACATCGCCGTGCGCGCGCCGCTTGGCGGCGAGATCGTCGTCGTCGATTCGCGCGGTCAACGCGTCGGCGCGGTCCTGGCTGACGAGAAGGCGGAGAAGACGCATCGCACGCTGGTCGTGAAAATTCCGCCGTCGGACAAGGCCCGCGCGCTGGCGATCGCCTGGAGCCCCGCCCCGGCGCCGCGCGCCGTCGCCGCGCCCGCGCAGGAAGAAGCCGCGCAAGGGCTGAAAGCCGGCGAGCCGATTTTCTTCGATCTCAAACGTGACGAAAAGCGCGCCTTCCGTCTCGATGTCGCCGAAGGCGGGTTGATGCGCGTCGAAACGTTGGGGCGGTTGAAAACCGCCGCGCAGATCGGCACGTCGTTCTTGCCGAAACTCGACGAGGCTGACGACAACGGCGCGGGCCATAACGCGCTGCTGCAAACCTATCTGCGCGCCGGCGCGTATCGCGTCGGCGTCAGCGCGTCGGAATCGTCCGGCCGCCTTGGCCTCGTCGCGCGTCCGGCGAAGCTTTCCGAGTCGCAGCCGCTTGTCGCGGATGGCGTCGTGCGCGCCGTGCTCGGCGATGGCGAAGGCGCCGTCGTGCCGATCGTGATCGCACAGGCGGGCGATTATCGACTCGATCTTTACGCGCTTGGCGACGACCCCATGGTTCGTCTCGAAGACGCGGACGGATGGCCGCTGGCCAAGCCTGATCGGACGGGCAAAATCACGCGACGTTTCGAGGCTGGCCGCTATCGCCTCGTCATCGCGCCGGAAAGCGTCGAGACGCGCGTCGTCGCACGCTTGCGCGCCGTTGTTGCGACGCAGGCGCGCGAAGGTCATGGACCGTTCGATCTGCCGTTCGAGACGGCGGCGAAACATCAATGGCGGGAACCGACCGCCGCCGATGCGCCGCGCGCGCCTGATGTCTGGCGCTTCATGCTGGCCGGCGAGGCCGATGTGAAACTCGACGTCAGCGAAGGCATGATCGGCGAATTGATCTGCGGCGAGAAGGAAAGCCTCGGCAAGATCGTCGCCAAGCGCGGCTTCGCCGGCAAGCTCGGGCCCGGCGCCTATCGCGTCGAGGCGCGCGCGCTCGGTCGCGATGATCGGCTCGATTACGAAATTTCGTTGAAGTCGGACGCCTTGCAGCCCGGCGCGCCGCGTTTCGTCGATGCGCCGCAGACGTTGAATTTCGCCATCGCGGAAGATCGCGTCGTCGCGCTTTCGAGCTTCGGCCGCACCGACATGACGGCCATGCTCAAAGACAGCGAGGGCCGCGTGGTGGAGCGGCTCGCCGGCCGCGCCGACGACTGGAATCTGTCGTTCTCCAGGCTGTTGCCGGCAGGCGCCTATAGTCTGGTCTTGTCGGAAGTGGCGGCGGCGAATGTCAGCGCCGAATCCTCCGGAGAGGAAGATTCGTCCGATCAGGCGAGAGGCGAGGGCGACGATTCGCAGGCGGCGGCCGACGCGGAGCAGGACGGCAAGATCGAACTGCGTTTCGCCTTGCCGCGAGCTGTCGCGCGGGACGCGCTCGATTTTGCCGGATCGGTCAAGCTCGATGGGGCCGCGCTCAATCGTCTGGCGCTGAAGCCGGCCGAGGCCGGGCGGCTTGTCGCCATTGCGGCGCAAACGTCAAGCGAGGCGTTGCTGTCGCTGGAGCGTCAGGACGCGGACGGACGATGGCGCGTCATGGCGACCGACCGCGGGCGTGAAGCGCTTGTGGCTTTCGTCGCCGATCAGGATGCGCAACGCGGCTGGCGCGTCGCCGTCTGGTCGCTCGACGGCGCGGGGTCGATCACGCTCGCGGCGCGGGCAGTGCAGGAGGGCGCGCAGCCGTTGGGGCGCGTCGGTTTGAGCAAGTTGCCGTTCGACGATGCAGCGGGCGGCTTCTGCGCCGCGCGCGTCGCGGCGCCGCAGGTGGGGCTTGTGACGCTGACGCATCCGGGCGCGTTGCTGCATGGTTCGAAGCCCGGCCGGGCCTTGCGTCCTGTTGGCGATGAAACCATCGCGCCGCAATCGGACGCTTTGTGGCTGGCGGCGCGCAGCGGTTGCGCGGAAGCAGCGATTGCGCAATCGGCGCCGCCTTCGAGCGATCAGATCGTCGCGCTCGGCGCGGGCGAGCGCGCCAGTCTCGCCGCCCCCGGGCCGGAGGCCGGAAAACTACGCGCCTGGACCGCGGAATCGACCTTCGGCCAGCCGGGCCTCGACGCAGGGCGGGGCATGGGCGTCGTGGACGGCGGCGCCTTCGCGCTCTCGGACGGGCGCGCGGTTAGTTTGTGGAACGCCGGCGGCGCAGACGGTTTACAGATGCGCGCGCGTTACGTCGATGTTGCGGTTGCGCCGGCGCGCGAGGTCAATGGCGCCTATTCGGCTCTGTTGCCGCCACGCAGCGCGCAAACGCTGCGTCTTGGCGCGGGCGACAAGCGTCTCGCGCTTGATCTCGCTGCAAGCGTCGCCGCGATCGCGAGCGGTCCGCAACGCAACGAAACCTCGTGGAGCGGCGTCGCGCCGCTGAGCCGCGCGCTTGACGGCGCTTTCGGTGAAATCACGCTCGTGAATGTCGGCGATGCGCCTGCGCCGGTGTCGATCACCTTGGCGCCTTCGGCCGGTCAGACGCTGGAAGCCGGCCGCGCCTTCAAGCGGTTCGTCGGATCGGCCGGTTCGCTGGCGCTCGCGGTTGCTGCGCAAAATGGCGATCTGCTGCATGTCGTCGGCGCACAAGCGACATTTGTCGGCGCCGATGGACGCGTCCAGCGCGGCGAGATGTTGCGGCCCGGCGGTCCCGGCGCGCTCGTGCTGACGCATTCGCCCGGGCTCGTCGTCGCGTGGCTGGCGCGCGACGGCAAATCCGCATGGCCGATGGCGCAGGCGAAAGCGCTCGCCCTGCCGGCCCGCGCGGCGCTTGGCGGCGACGCGATGAGTTTCGCGCTCAAATTCGACGCGCCGGTTCTTCTGACGGCGCGCTCGGCGGCCCCGCTCATCGCCGTTGTGCGGCAGGGCGGCGGCGAAACGCCGCTCGTCTTTCCAGCTGGCGCCGATCTCAATCGTTATTTCGCGGCGGGCGAGGCGACGCTCGACGTCTATTCGGCGCATGACGGGCCGCTTGCCGGCGCGCTCGACCTCACGGCCACGCCGATCAGGTCGATTGGCGAAGGGCTCGGCGAGCCCGTCGCTCTGGCGCCCGGCGCGACGGCGCTCTTCGGCTTCGAGGTGAAGCGCGAAAGCGAGATCGGCGTCGGTTTGCGCTCCGATCCAGATCGGGCCGGCGCGCGGCTGCTCGACGCGAGCGGCAAGGAACTGGCGGTCGGCGTCAATCGCATGATCAAGCTGGCGCCGGGGCGCTATGCGCTCGAAGCGCGGGCGCCGGCGGATGGCGGCACATTGCTCGTCCGGCCGGCGATCATCGGCGTCTCACCGCCGCCGACCGCGCCGCCGGAAGATGTGACGAAGCAATTTCTCGACCTGGTCGGTCTGAAATCCGGGACTAAGTGAGGCGCGACATGAAACGCTTGGCTTTCCTTCTCGCCCTTGCCCTCGGCGCGCCGGTCGCGCTCGCCGAAACGCCGCCGCAGCTCGACAAGCTGCAACGCGCCGACGGCGCCAAGTTTGTGCCGGAGACATTCCTGCGCGCCTGGGATCCGGTGACGATCTTTTTCGACCGCGACATCGGCCCGGCGCAGGGCGGGCCGGAGGATCACCCGGAGAAATATGTCGAGACGACGCCGGCCGTCGCCGGCGCCTGGCAATGGCTCGGGCCGCGCGCATTGCAATTCCGCCCCGCCGACGCCTGGAAGCCGCTGCAACGCGTCAGTTTCGCGTCGCAGGGCGCGCGCATCGAGCTTGCGCCGTTGCTGCCGGCGCCTTCCGCCGTGTCGCCGTCCGATCAAAGCGAGGGCGTCGCCGATCTCGATCAGATCGTGCTGACCTTCGACGATCCCGTCGAGACTGCGGCGCTGGCGCGGCTGATGAGCCTCGAAGTGCGTCCGGCGCCGGGTCTCAGCCCGGTCGGCGGGCAGATTCTCGGCAAGCAGGATTTCGAGATCAAGGCGCTGGAGCGCAAATCGCGCGACGACAAGTCGTCCTATATCGTGCGGCTGAAACAGGCGGTGGCCGACGGCCGCGTCGCCATTTTGCGGCTCAAATTATCCGACGCGGCGGGTCTCGACGCGCCGTCCTACGAGTTGCGGCTGCGCAGCGCGCCGCCATTCGCGGCGACCGATCTGTCGTGCGGGCGCGGGCTTGACGGAACGACGCAGGACGGCGTGATGCGTTGTTCGACTTATAGCGGCGGCGGCGGCGACGACGGCGTCGGCGAATATCCCGAGTCGACGAAGCGCCGGCTGACCTTGAACTTCAGCGAGAAGCCGGAAGCGCTTGACGTCACCCGGCTGCGCGACGCTTTGCGCGTGTCGCCGCCCGTCGACGATCTGGCGGCCGAAGTCGACGGCAAGCGCCTGCGGCTGACGGGCCGCTTCCTGTCCGACATTGTCTACGACATTCGCCTGGCGCCCGGTTCGATGCGCGACGAGCGCAAGCGCGGACTTGCGGCCGAGTTTTCGCAGCGTTTCGCTTTTCTGCCTGACCAACCGCTGATCCGCTGGGACGCGACGCAGGGGCTGGTCGAGCGCTTTGGTCCGCAATTCCTGCCGCTGCGCGGGCGCGGCTACGAGCGCGCCGACATCCGCATTCACGCCATCGATCCGCTGTCGCGCGATTTCTGGCCGTTCCCGGCGGATGGCCTGACGACGAACGACGACGACGCGCCGCCGCTGCCCGGCAACGAGCCCGCGACTTGGCGCGAAGCGAATGACGCGGAAGGCAAGGCCATCGCCGAGCGCATCAAGGCGCTGGGCTCGCCCGCCGTGTCGCAACTCGTCGCGTTGCCGCTGCAACGCAATGGCGGCGACGCCAAATTCGGCCTCGATCTGAAACCGTTCTTCGCCAAGATTTCCGGGGGCGAGCAGGCAGGCGCCTATCTTGTCGGCCTGCGCCCGACCAATGGCGGGCCGCGTCGCTGGATGCGCGTGCAGGCCACGGATCTGACGCTGTCATCCATCGAGGAGGCGCAGCGCGTGCGCTTCGTCGTCACGTCGCTCGCCAAGGCGACGCCGATCGCGGAAGCGCAGGTGCGGCTTGAGGGCTTGCGCGACGACAAATTCATCACGCTTGCTTCCGGCGCGACCGACGCCAACGGCGCCTTTGTCTGGAATCTCGACAAGCGCGTTCAGGCCGAAATCAAGCGCGTCGTCGTCAGCAAGGGGCTCGATACGCTGGTGATCGAACCGTCGCGCGCGCCGTCAGAATATGCGCGCGAAAACTGGACGAAACCCGAAGAGCCGTGGCTCGCCTGGACCGTCGATCCGCAGGCGCCGCGCACGGAGAATGCGCGCACGCTCTGCCACGTCTTCACCGAGCGGCCGATCTACCGGCCGGAAGAGCCGGTGCATGTGAAGGGCTACATCCGCTCCTATCTTGGCGGCAGGCTCTCCTACGCCAAGGGCGGCGGCACGCTCGTCGTGCAAGGGCCGAGCAATCAGGAATGGCGCATTCCGGTGAAGCTCGATTCCATCGGCGGCTTCTATCACAAGTTCGATGCGCAGACGCCGGCGAGCGGCGACTACAGCGCCAAATTCGAGCCCGATACGCCGAAGAAGGCGAAGGCCGGTGGCGGCGGCGAAGATCAGCCGGCGCAGGAAGCCGAGCGCGAAGGAGAGGGGGAAGGCGAAGGCGAAGCGCCGCAGCGCGCCGCCAATGCCGAGGGCGAGGCGACGCCGTCCGTCGATCCGGCGACTTGCGCAGCCGGCGCGACGAGCTTCAAGAAAGAAGCCTATCGCCTGCCCACTTTCGAGGTCGTGCTGAGTGGGCCGCAAATGGTTCCGCTCGACGGCTCGTTCAATGTCGATCTCATGGCGCGCTATTTTGCCGGCGGACTTGCCGCAGACAGGCCGATCACGTGGCGCGCGGCGCAATTTCCGCATCAGTGGACGCCGCCGGGTCGCGAGGGCTTCCTGTTCTCGACCGACGCGCGTTTTTCCGGCGAGCAGAAGTTCAAATCGTCGAGCGTGTTGCAACGCGAGGCCAAGACCGACGCCTCGGGCGCGGCGCGCATCGCTTTCGACACGACGGTCGAACCGACGGCGCAACCGCGCCGCTATTCGATCGAAGCGACGGTGACGGGCGACGATGACATTCAGGTGCGAAACGTCATCAATATCGTCGCGACTCCGCCTTTCGCTCTCGGTCTCAAGCTGCCGCGCTACATGCCCAAGCCCGGCGCAGTCGAGGCCGACGCCATCGTCGTCGACGGCAAGGGCGAGGCGCTCGCCGGCCTTGAGGTGACGGCGCGCTTCATTCGCCGCAACTGGGTGTCGGTGCTGCAAGCCTCCGACTTCAGTCAGGGCTCGGCGAAATATGTGACGCAGGTGATCGACGACACGCTGGTCGAGAAGAAGATCGCCAGCGCGAAAGAGGCGCTGAAGCTCGCTTTCGAGGCGAAGGAATCGGGCGTCTATGTCGTGCAGCTCGAAGCTTTCGACAAGATCGGCCGACGGCAGCAGGTCAGCGTCGATTTCTTCGTCGGCGGCGAGACGCCGGTGACATGGGCGCGCGCGCCCTCACAGACCGCCAATGTCACGCTGGAGAAGGATTCCTACGCGCCCGGCGAGACGGCGACGCTCGTCATCCAATCGCCGTTCCAGAGCGGCCGCGCGCTCGCCATCGTGGAAGAGCCGGGCGGCGCTTATCGCTATGACTGGGTGGACATCGCCAACGGCTACGGCCGCTACGCGGTGGCGCTCGCCAAGGAGCATACGCCGAAGCTCGCCGTGCATTTTCTCGTCATGCGCGGACGCCTTGCCGACAATGCGCCGAACCCGACAGCGCCGTTCGATCTCGGCAAGCCGGTGACGATCGCGGCGACGAAATGGATCAATGTCACGCCGGTGAAGAACATCGTCACCGCGAAGCTCGACTATCCGCAGAAGGCGCGGCCAGGGCAGGAAGTCGAGGTGACGTTGCGGCTTACCGACGACCTAGGCCAGCCTCTCGCAGGCGAGGCGACGTTCTGGATGGTCGATCAGGCGGTGCTGTCGCTGGCGAAAGAAAAGCCGCTCGACCCCTTGCCGAATTTCATCGTGTCGCGGCCGACGAAAATGGCGGCGCGCGACACGCGCAACATGGCGTTCGGAATCATTCCGCTTGAGGAAACGCCGGGCGGCGATATCGGCCTGGCCGAATGGGGCGCGGAAAACAATATTTCCGTGCGCAAGAATTTCACGCCCGTGCCGATCTATCTGCCGAAGGTCGTCGTCGGCGCGGACGGCGTCGCCAAGATCAAGGTGAAACTGCCGGACTCGCTGACAGTCTTCAAATTGCGCGCCAAGGCGGTGAGCGGACCGGATCGGTTCGGCTTCGCCATGGGCGAAATGCTGATCCGTCAGGAACTGGTGGCGCAGCCGGCTTTGCCGCGTTTCCTGCGGCCGGGCGACGCGCTCGATCTCGCCATGGTGGCGCGCGTCGTCGAAGGGCCGGGCGGCAATGGCCGCG
>ERZ1645187.1571-NODE-1571-length-20929-cov-13.072051_pt1 | contig 20929 bp, 12 predicted proteins | sample MGYA00575352_ERZ1645187 | MGnify/ENA primary metagenome ERZ1645187 (study PRJEB40837, sample SAMN11349314) | freshwater sediment metagenome | isolation source: river sediment | host: Sediment | place: India: Wazaribad , New Delhi | collected 2017-02-21 ... | reverse complement strand
GCCTTCGCGAGAACACCCCGAGAAGGACGCGTACGGCGCCCTGACGGCGGGCCGACTAGGTCGTCGCATTCGTATCGTACGACAGATCCGAGATCCTGAACCGGTCCGATTTTCACGTTGCCTCCTTGCTCCCTGTGGCTCAGAGCCGCTCTGCTGCGCAGGTGTGCCGCCCCGGCCGTCGTCGCGCTTCCTCGGCCCTCCGCCCGTCCTCTGCGTCCGCTGCGCTCTTCTCGACATACACGTCATGCAGAACGAGGAGGGCTCTGTGGCCCGGGGCCTGTGGACAACTCAGGTCGAATCGCGGGCTGTGAACCGCTTCGCACACCTTCACGACGAGGAGGTGTGCGGCCATGACCGTCTCGATGCGGAAGATCTACGCCGGTCGGGGCTACGACTACCTCCTCAAAAGTGTGGTGCGCGGTGATGCCAACCTGGCCGACCCGAACCCGGTCACCCGGTACTACACCGAAGAGGGCACCCCGCCCGGACGGTGGATGGGCTCCGCCCTCCACGCCTTCGGCAACGGCGAGATCAAGCGGGGCGACGTCGTGACCTCGCAGCAACTCCAGCTGCTGATCGGCGCGGGCCTCGACCCGGTCACCGGCGAGAAGCTCGGCAGGGCCTTCCCGACGTACCCGCCAGTCGATGAGCGCGTCGCCGCCCGTGTGGCCGACCTGAGTCCCCGCTTGACCGAGGAGCAACGCGACGCTGCGGTCCACGAGATCAAGGCCGAGGAGGCGAGTAAGCCCTCCGCCGGGGTTGCTGGGTACGACTTCACGTTCAGCGTCCCGAAGTCAGTCTCGACCCTGTGGGGCGTTGCCGACGCAGGCACCCAGGCACTCATCGTCCAGGCCCATCACGATGCCATCGCTGAGGTGCTCGACTTCATGGAGCGGGAAGTCGTCGCGACCAGGAGAGGCGTTGCAGCCGGTGACGGTGCGGTGATGCAAGCCGACGTCGTCGGCGTCGCCGCCACGGCCTACGACCACTGGGACTCCCGGCTGGGCGACCCCCAACTCCACACGCACGTCGTCATCTCCAGCAAGGTCAAGACGACCGAGGACGGCCGCTGGCGAAGCCTCGACGGGACCCCGATGTACGAGGCAAACGTCCCGATCTCCGAGCACTACAACGCCGTGCTCGCCGACCGCATGACCCGCTTGTTCGGCATCGAATGGGAACAACGCGATCGCGGAACCGAGCGCAACCCAGCGTGGGAACTCGAGCCGGTCCCGGAAGCGCTGATCCACGAGTTCTCCAGCCGATCCAGCCACATCGACAAGGAGAAGGACCGGCTCATCGCCGAGCACATCGAGCGCACCGGGCGCCGCCCGTCACCCGCCCGGATCATCCAACTGCGCGCGAAAGCCACGCTCGCCACACGCCCCGACAAGGAGATCCACTCCCTGTTCGACCTGACCACCGAATGGCGAGGACGGGCGGAGAAGATCATGGGTACGGACTCAGTCGGCTGGGCGAAGCAGGTCACCGCCCGTCCCATCGCCCGTCCTACTCTCCGAGCCGACGACGTACCGCTCGACGTGATCGGCGAGGTCGCCGTCTCCGTGGTGGGCGTCATCGAGGAGAAGCGGTCGACCTGGCGGCACTGGAACCTCTGGGCCGAGGCCTCCCGCCAGACGATGAGCTGGCGGTTCGCCAGTGCCGACGACCGCGAGGCTGTTGTCGGGATGATCGTCGACGTCGCCAAACAGGAGTCGCTCACGATCACACCACCGGAGATGGTCACGGTGCCGGACACGTTCCGGCGCCCTGACGGCACCAGCCGCTTCCGGCCGCGGCACTCGGTCGTGTTCACATCCGAGACACTGCTGGCTGCCGAGGACCGGCTGCTCAGCCGCTCGGAGGACATGACGGCCCCGGAGGTCGGCCTCGACGTGATCGAGCGGGTGACCCGCAACGAACACCTGCTGTCCGCTGAGCAGGCCGAGACGCTGGCGGGCATCGCCGTGTCCGGACGCCAGGTCGACCTCCTCGTCGGACCGGCTGGCGCGGGCAAGACCACCGCGATGCATGCCCTCAAGACCGCCTGGATGAGAGCCCAGGGAAAGGGCAGCGTCGTCGGAATCGCCCCGAGCGCCGTCGCCGCCCAGGTCCTGGCCGAGGACCTGGGCATCGCCTGCGAGAACACTGCGAAGTGGCTCCACGAGCACGACCGAGGACGGGCCCAGTTCCGCATGGGCCAGCTCGTCATCATCGACGAAGCCACCCTCGCCGGCACCCTCACCCTCGACCGGCTCACTGCACTCGCCGCCGACGCGGGCGCGAAGGTGCTACTGGTCGGCGACTGGGCACAACTCCAGTCCGTCGACGCAGGAGGGGCGTTCAGCCTGCTGGTCTCCGCCCGTCCTGACACTCCGGAGCTGACCGAGGTCCACCGCTTCACCCACGAGTGGGAGAAGACCGCCTCTCTCGACCTACGACACGGCCGGGCGGAGGTCATCGGCACCTACGTCGCCAAGGAGCGCGTCCACGAGGGCACCACCGACGAGATGATGGCCGCCGCCTACCTCGCCTGGGCCGCCGACGTGGGGGAGGGGCGCACCTCGCTCCTGGTCGCGGAGGCGAGCGAGTTGGTGAAGTACCTGAACAGGCGAGCCCGTGCCGACCGGATCGTCGCCAATCCCGAGGGTGACATCGAGGTCAACCTCGCCGACGGCACCCAGGCGTCCGAGGGCGATCTTGTCATCACTCGGCGCAACGACCGTCGAATCCACACGCTACGCGGAGGCTGGGTCCGCAACGGCGACCGCTGGACCGTCACCCGCGTCCACCGGGACGGCTCGATGCAGGTCCAGCGCCTCGGAGTCGACTTCGGTGGCACCGTCACGCTTCCGGCGGCGTACGTCGCGGAGGACGTCGACCTCGGCTACGCCGTCACTGCCCACCGTGCCCAGGGCCTGACAGTAGACACGTCACACGTCGTGGTCACCGGCTCGACGACGCGCGAGAACTTCTACGTCTCCATGACCCGTGGACGTGACTCCAACATCGCGTACGTTGCCCTCGATAAGCCCGACGAGGGTCACGCCCCTCCCGAGCCCGACGAGGTCAACGCCCACACAGTGCTCTACGGAGTGCTCCAGCACGTCGGCGGCGAACTGTCCGCGCACCAGATGATCGCCGCCGAGCAGGAGCGGTGGACGTCGATCGCTCAGCTCGGGGCCGAGTACGAGACCATCGGCGCCATCGCCCAACGAGATCGCTGGGTGCAAACGATCAGGAACAGTGGATTGACTGATGCCCAGGCCGAGCAGGTGCTGGCATCCGAGTCGTTCGGCCCGCTCACCGCCGAGCTGCGCCGTGCCGAGTCCAACCACCACGACGTTGACCGACTCATGCCGACCCTCGTCAGGCGTCGGTCTCTCGACGATGCCGAAGACATCGGAGCGGTCCTCATCAGCCGACTTCAGAAGGCAGCTCAACCGAAGCACGGCAAGCATCGCCCGTCCCCGAAGCTGGTTGTCGGTCTGATCCCCGTCGCCAACGGACCGATGAGCGAACCGATGGCCAAGGTGCTCGGCGAACTCACCGACCTCATGGAAGGACGGGCGATGACGCTCGCGGAGAAGGCTGTCGAAGACAGGGCACCGTGGCTGAAGCGGCTCGGGGCCGTGCCCATGACCGAGGTCGCTCGACGTCGTTGGCTCTACGAAGTCAGGACGGTCTCCGCGTACCGAGACCGATACGGCGTGGACGGGCGTAGGACTCTTGGCGAACCCAGGAACATCGCGCAGAAGCTCGATGCCGCCCGTGCTGAGCAGGCGATCAAGCGTGCACGGACGATCTCCGAGGAAGCCACCAACGCCCAGGACGGGCGCAGTCGGGCTGTCGAACAGCAGAGACGGGCGCTGGCGTAGCGGTGCACAGCGGTAGTTCCGGCCCGGTTATCCCCAGGAGGGGCGATGGTGCGCCCGTCCTGTCGGATGTCAGGCGTAGGGAGGAGGTGATCCCCGACCGAAAGAGACCGTCATGCTCACCGCACTCTGGCACCTCAGCGCCACGATCCGCGGCTACCTCCGCTTCTACATGCCCACCAACCGCGCAGTCGACTGGTTGCGTAGCCCGCGCGGCCTAAAGTGGGCAATCCCCGTTGCCCTCGTCGCCACACCCGCCTACCTCGGCCTGACCGCTCTCGCCATCGAGTTTGCCGCCCGCCCCGGCCTCGGATGTCTCAACGTGCTGGTGTTCCTGTTCTTCTGGAACGCGGCGAAGTTCGCTTGGATGGCAGTTCTCCGCCTTCCGCTGATGCTCGCAACAGTCACCCGGGCAACGACCTATCGGTGCAGGGCTGCCCTGGCCTCCGAGTAGCTGTACCAGTCATCGTCCTCGAGGGGCGGGTCCTGTCCGCCCGCATAGGCATCCAGGGTCGCGTTCCAAAGGTCTCGCGCTCCCGGGAGACGGATTGTCTGAGTGATGAGGTTCTCCATCAATTGTGGAACGTCCCCAGCGCGGTGAATCTGGTCGTTCTTCAGGAACTCGGCGGCAACAACGCTTACGTCATCGAGAGAAAGGCCGTCGGAGACCTGAAGCACCATCCGCATCGCCCGCTCACCGCCCCTCCACGAGCCGACCGCGCGCACGACATCGAGAACGCGAGGCACCCATTGAGCCTGTGGGTACGGCTTCCGAACCATGATTTCAAGTTGCTCGTCGCTCAACCTTGCGACGGCGTTGGCATACGTCGCTGCTAGCGCAGCATCGGCTGGCGGACCGGAAGCGAACGCTCGCTCCTCAATGAGCGTCTCCACGGCGGCGCTTCCGAGGAGCGTTCTGACCCGAGCGACGTTCTCGCTGCCGAGTTGCTCCCACGTCGACTTGTACGGCCCGATTGCGCCTACCGCACGGAGCAAGTCGGTGTCGGACATGTGGTCACGCCACTTGGTGAGCACGGATCCTAGGACGGCCAACACGAGATCCGCGTTGATCTCCGTTGCTGCCTTCGTCGCCGCGACGCATCGGCCCGCAACCTGGTTGTCGCCGTCGGGCGGCCTGATCGCAGCCTTGACTGCGACTTCGATGATGTTGCGCATGACTCCGCTTCGGGCACGATCGAAGTAGCGGGTGCGCAGAAAGTCGGCCAGGTCCTCGTCCGGCCACGAGCCGCTCTTCGTGTCGGCGATGAACCTCTCAACGAGTGCTTTCCCGACGATCGGTGGTTGTGAGAGGACCGCCTCCACCACGGTCCGGGCGTACGCACGAACTTGCTCCGCCGAGATCTCAAATGGGTCGTCGGAGTCGCTCTGGAAGGAGGGGTGAGCGCAGAGATTTCGATCATCGCCGAGCCGCCGGAGCTCTTCCGCTTCGCGCGCCGTCAGGAACTCGAACTCGCCCCTTGCGCGGTCGAGTAACCCGTTCTCGAAGTTCTGCATCGCGCGCACATCCTGGGAGACCCGCGCAGCGTCCACGACGGCAATGGCGGACGTTGCTGCGCCGTCGCCCGCGTCGGCCAACACCCGGAGCTTGTCGGTCAGGTCTTGCATCACCGACGTCCACAGCAGGATGGTTGCCGCCCGGTTCGCGCCCGCGGAATACGCCTGCATCGCCTCGCGGAACCGCGCCCGGCCCGCTGGCGTCCGGATCGCGTCGGTCAGGTCCTCGATACTGCGCACGGAACAATCTTGGCATCGGGCGGCGCATCGGAGGGTTGGCGTCGGCTCGACGGGATGTGTTTGCGATGTTGAGTCCATTTCTGTCGGCCCTCCCCAATAGGGTTGTCCCTGTGACTGCCGATACCGATGGGACTGACGACGTGGGGGCCGGGCCTGCTGGCCGGTCCCTTTATGAAGTCGTCCAGGTCGGTGCGACCGTCACGGGCCTCGCGGGGCCCGAGCCGGTCAAGATCATCGCTGTCGAGCGGCTGACCGACGACTCGGCCAACGTCATGTACCGCGGAGAGTCGGGTCCTGCCGAGCGGATCGTCTACGCCAGCGCGGTCCAGCACATCCGGGCGGTGAAGCCGGGGCTGGCGTTCAGCTTTGATGCTGACTCCAATGCTTTCCTGCTCGCGGCTGAGGCGCGTCGGATGCGGCTGGCCTACCTCTTCGACCCCCAGGCAGCGCTCGGGACCAGCGACGTCCAACCACTCCCGCACCAGTTACGCGCGGTCTACGAGACGATGCTTCACAAGCAGCCGCTGCGCTACGTCCTCGCCGACGACCCGGGCGCCGGCAAGACGGTTATGGCCGGCCTGCTGGTCAAGGAACTGTTGCTTCGCGGCGACGCCGCGAACGTCATGGTCGTCTCCCCAGGGGTCCTCGTTGACCAGTGGGACGAGGAAATGCGGGAGAAGTTCGGGCTTGAGTTCGAGATGCTCACGCGCGACAAGATCCTCAACGAGGGGAACCCGTTCGCGCGCGGTGGCCTGTGGCTCGCCCGGCTCGACGTGCTTGCCCGCAACAGCGAGGGCATCCTCGACAAGGCATGTGACGTCGACTGGGACCTAATCATCCTCGACGAGGCCCACAAGATGTCGGCGACCGTGTGGGGCAGCGAGGTCAAGAAGACCAAGCGCTACCAGATGGCGGAGGAGCTTGGTAAGCACACCCGCAACCTCCTGATGATGACCGCCACCCCACACTCGGGGAAGGAGGAGCAATTCCAGCTCTTCATGGCCCTGCTGGACTCCGACCGCTTCGAGGGAGTAGCCCGCGAGGGAAGCCGCAAGGTCGACGTCGACGACCTGATGCGCCGCCTCGTCAAAGAGGAACTCCGGACCTTCGAGGGCACTCGCCTGTTCCCCGAGCGCTTCGCGTTCACCGTCAAGTACGAGCTGTCGCAGCCCGAGAAGGAGCTGTACGTCGCGGTCACCGACTACGTCCGCGAGGAGATGAACCGCGCCGATCAGATCGAGGGCGACAAGCGTCGACGCACAGCGGTCGGGTTCGCCCTCACCACCCTCCAGCGGCGGCTGGCCTCGTCGCCGGCAGCCATCCACCGCTCACTTGAGCGGCGGAAGGCGCGCCTGGAGTCCGAGCTTCGCGAGTCACGTATGTACGCCGCGGTCAAGAGTGACGACGTGGACGTCCCCGATGACTGGGAGGACCTCGACGACCTAACCGATGAAGAGCGCGAGGCACTCGAAGAGAAGGCGATCGCTGGAGCCACCAGCGCCCGCAGTCCCGAAGAGCTGGAGACCGAGATTGCGGTGCTCGACCGGCTGCTGATCAAGTCCTCGGCCGTGAAGTCCTCACCGACCTATGCCAAGTGGGATGCGCTGCGCGACACGCTCGACGACAACGACGAGATGCGCGACGACACGGGTGCCAGGCGCAAGGTCATCATTTTTACCGAGCACAGGGACACCCTCGACGACTTGGTGATGCGCCTCACTCAGCACCTGGGGCGAGACGACGCGGTCATCACCATCCACGGTGGCACCAAGCGCGAGGACCGCAAGAAGGCCAAGGAGACGTTCGAGCAGAACGAACGCTGCGTATTTCTCATCGCGACCGACGCCGCAGGCGAAGGCGTGAACCTGCACAAGAACGCCCATCTGCTCATCAACTATGACCTGCCCTGGAACCCCAACCGCATCGAGCAGCGCTTCGGCCGCGTCCACCGCATCGGGCAGCCCAACACCTGCTTCATGTGGTCACTGGTCGCCGATGACACCCGCGAGGGCGACGTCTACACCCGGCTGCTGGAGAAGCTCGAAGAGCAGCGCGCCACGCTCGGCGGTCGCGTCTACGACGTCCTCGGGCAGCTCTTCCAAGGCAACGCGCTTCGCGACCTGATGATTGCCGCCATCCGGGAGGCAAACAAGCCCGAGCGGCAGCGTCACCTCACCGAGGTCGTTGACCCCAAGATCGCCGACGGCATCCCCGAGCTGCTGCGCGCCAACCAGCTCGTCCCGTCGGCGATGGACGATGCCGAGATCGACGCGATGCGCCGCGAGATGGAGCGAGCCGAGGCCGCGCGCCTCCAGCCGCATCATGTCGAGGCATTCTTCCACCGCGCTTTCGCCGATGTCGGCGGCTCGCTGCGCATGCGAGAGAGCCACCGCTTCGAGATCAAGCGCGTGCCATCAGAGGTCAAGGAGCGCGACCGGATCACCGGCTACGGCCAGCCCGTCGTGGACTCCTACCACCGCGTCACCTTCGACCCGAAGTACGTCCGAGTCGAGGGCAACAACCACCTCGCCACATTGCTTCACCCAGGGCACCCGCTCATGGCCGCCACGATGGGCGTCGTCTTCGACCGTCACCACGACGCACTCCGACGAGGCGCAACCCTGGTTGATCGGTCAGACCTCTCGACACAGCCCTACGTCGTGAGCCTCCTGGAACACGACGTCACCGACGGCCGCACGGCACGAGATGGCCAGCCCTGGGTGGTCTCCCGCCGAGCGCAATACGTCCGCATCGACATCGAGGGAACGATCACCGCGCTCACCGGATCGCCCATCCCCAACTTCGAGGTTCCGACCGATGAAGAGCACACCCTCGCAGGAAAGATCCTCAGCGAAACTTGGGCGCAAGCCGCCGACCTCGACCAGAGGGTGATCCGCGAGGCATCCGTCACCATCGCGAGAAGCCACGCCGATGAGGTCACGAAGCGCACGATCGAGCGAGTCGACAAGACCGAACGTCTCGTTCGTGAGCGCCTCACCCGCGAGATCAACTATTGGGACCAACGGGCCTTCGAGCTCGGCGAGCAAGAGCGTGCCGGGAAGAAGACGCGCCTGCCGGCCTCCCAGATGCGAGAGCGCGCCGAGTCGCTTGTCCGACGCCTCGACCGCCGCATCAAAGACCTCGAACTCGAACGCGACATCTCCGTACGCCCCCCGCGAGTAACGGGAGCATGTCTCGTCGTCCCAATCGGTTGGCTGGACGCCCAGGAGGACCCTGAAGGTGCCGACGCCCGCGCTCGCGAGACCACGCGCGTTGAGCGTCTCGCAGTCGATGCCGTCCTCCGCGCCGAGCGAACCCTTGGACACCATCCGATGGAGAAGCACCACAACAACCCCGGATACGACATCGAGTCAGACACCGGGCAGCACATCGATTTCATCGAAGTCAAGGGCCGCGTTCTCGGCGGCAAGACCTTCATGCTCACGCGCCAAGAGGCAGTCACGGCGCTCAACAAGGGTGACCATTCCGTCCTCGCCCTTGTCCAGGTCGCTGACGACGACACCACCACGGTGCGATACCTACGACACCCGATTACCCAACCCATCGACCCCCGCGCTGCCCGCGTGGAGTACGACTGGGAACCCTTCTGGAACGACGCAACAGAGATGAGCCAAGAGTGAGTGAAACGACCTACAAGAAGAAGCTGATCGAGGTCGCCCTCCCGCTCGACGAGATCAACGCCGCATGCAAGGCGTATAAGGACCGCAAGGTCGGCACAATCCGCAATCTGCACAAATGGTTCGCAGCAATGCCCCTGCCAGCGTGGCGGGCCCTCTTGTTCGCGGCGTTGGTGGATGCACCCGATGATGACAACGCGCGCATCTACCTACTCGATCTTGTGAAGCGTCTAGTCGCAAACGGAGCTGACTTGCCCGACGCAGCGGACCTGCGTGAGGCGAATGATGTGCTTCGGCGGGCGTACCCAGATGGCCTTCCGACGGTGATGGACCCGTTCTGCGGTGGTGGTTCGACTCTCCTAGAGGCACAGAGGCTCGGGCTGGCGACGCTCGCAACCGACCTCAACCCCGTGCCTGTCCTCATTACGCGAACATTGACCGAGCTGCTACCCAAAGTGTCAGGCGGCAAGGCCGTACATCCTCCTGTCCAGTCATCTGGGCTGTTCGACGCCGCCACAGGTGTAGGTGGCGGATTCGGTGGCTTGATCGAGGATGTCCGGTACTACGCATATGCCGTCCAGGAAGCCGCATTTGAAGAAGTCTCATCTCTGTTCCCGCCGTCGGAGCAAGAGGACTTCGTTGCTTGGCGTTGGGCGCGATCCGCAACCTGCCCAAACCCGACGTGTGGTGCAGATACCTTCCTGATGCAATCCATGTGGATTTCGAAGAAGAAGGGTGATCTGGCGTGGTTCGAGCCGTCAGTTGATGGCGGACAACTTGGACTGAGCGTTGTGAGCGGCCAGGTCAAGGGCGAGGCGCCCGAGGCTGCCAAAGTCGGCAGAGGAGCCAACTTCCAATGCTTGGCGTGCGGAGGGGCGGTCCCGGAAGAGTGGTTGATCGCTGAGGGGAAGAGCGGACGGATTCGCGACCGATTGGTGTGCGTCGTCACCGAACGTGCGGGGAAGCGGCACTATCGCGCACCGTCGGCGGACGAGACCGCCGCAGCAATGCTGGACTACCCGGATGACTTCCCGGCTGTGGCCCTTCCAGATATTCCTCGCTGGTTCTCTGGACCGCGATTCGGCTTCACAGACCAGCGCGATCTATACACGCCGCGTCAAGTCGCCGTGCTGAGCGCTTTCGCGAAGGCAATCGGGTCCGTGTTCGATCGGGTCCAGGCCGAAGGCGGTGACACTGACTGGGCATCTGCCGTGGCGACCTTGCTTGGGTTGAGCCTTGGCAAGATGGCTCAAGCCAACTCCCGTCAGGTTCGGTGGAACACCGCTGTGTCAGGGGCGCCCAAGGCTGAGCCTGCTTTCGGGCAGAACGACATGCCGATGCTTTGGGACTATGTGGAGACCAATCCTTTTGGAAAATCTGTCGGCTCCTTCTCGGGAATAGTCACCGACCAGGCTCGTGCTCTCCGCTACGTCGTCAAGGGCAAGGGACAAGCCCTTCGCCGAGACGCACGGGAAGCGACGGGCGATGGCGCCACGCTCATCGCCACTGATCCGCCCTACTTCGATGCGATTGGCTACGCGGATCTTTCCGACTACTTCTACCTCTGGCATCGGCTCGCGCTCCGACGCGTGCATCCCGACCTCTACCTAACCGTCGCCGCTCCGAAGAAGGGCGAGCTCACCGCGGTGCCAGCGCACCACGGGAACAGTCCAGCAGCGGCCAAGAGCTACTTTATCGACGGTTTCACCGAGACCTTCAACGCGCTCAAGCGGGCACAGTCTCCAGACCTTCCAATCCTTGTTGTGTACGCCTCGAAGGAGCAGAAGGCCGGCTCGGGCGAGGAGACGCGTTGGGCATCGATCCTCACTGCCATGATCGCCGCGGATCTGGAGATCACGGGCACCTGGCCGATTCACGGCGCCACAGTTGCGCGACTCATCGGCAATCAAGCCAACTCGATTGCGTCGTACATCGTGATGGTCTGCCGTCCCCGATCGGCGTCTGCCGGGACCGTTTCGCTCGCAGACTTCAGCCGCATCCTCCGCCGCGAGCTAGCGCCTGCTGTCCGCGACCTTCAGGCTGCTTCGATTCTCCCAATCGACCTCGCTCAGGCGGCTATGGGCCCCGGGATGCAGATCTATTCGCGCTACCGAGCGGTTCTTGACCAGTCCGGCAAACAAGTCCCCGTGGAACAGGCCCTCCGGATGATCGACACGGCACGATCGGAAGTGCTGGACGAGCAGGAAGGCGAACTCGATTCGGAGTCCCGCTTCGCCGTTCGATGGTGGGCGACCTACGGGTGGGCATCCTCGACTTTCGACGCGGCCGACAAGACAGCGAGGCCCCTCGGAATCGGAGTCGATGATGTCGTCAGAGCACAAGTGGCGGTGAGTCAAGCGAACAAGGTCAGCCTTCTTGGACGTGGAGAACTCGACCCCGACTGGTCGCCTTCGACGGACCGGCGCCCTACCGCTTGGGAGGCGGTCCACCACCTCGCGCACCGTCTCATTGATGGCGGAGGCGAGTTGGAAGCAGCTCGGCTAATGAGCGAACTTGGCCCTCTGCGGGAGACAACGATGACGCTTACCTACCGACTGCACGACCTCGCTGCAGCCGCCGGACGTACAGCGGATCAGGAGCGGTACAACGCGCTGATCAACTCCTGGTCGGAACTCGTGAAGCTGAGCGCAAGCGGTGGGGCCGCGAGCGCAGAGAGGTTGTTCTGAGATGGCCGCACTGACCAACAAGGAACGCGTGGGCCGTGCGCTTGATCTTGTGGCCGAGGGACTCGGCCCGTGGATGGTTGCTGCTCTGCACGCGAAGTACGGGGATAACTGGCCTACCGAGGTTGGTCGCACCGCCGGGTTGATGGGGCGTGACGCGACGCCGAACCAGTCTGACCCGGCATACCTGTTCTGGGTCTTCGATAAGCAGTGGCACGGACTGTTCAAGGACCAACTGTCTTTCGAGGACAAGCGGGCGGTCTCGGCTCTCTGGGACGCTCGCAAGGAGTGGGCACACGGCGAACGGATCTCCTCCGAGCGCACCGAGCGCGTCCTCATGGACGCGGAACACATCCTCCGCTCGATTGGTGCTGTGCAGCAGGCGGACAAGGCCGACGAGATGCGCCGGGAGTTCCGGCGACTCATGTTCGAGGAGGACCAGAAGCGTCTCCAGCGTGCGCAGGAGAAGGCACTTTCGGTCCAGGTCGACTCGACCGGATTGCCAGCGTGGCGCGATGTCGTCGAACCGCACGACGACGTGGCGCGCGGCACGTTCGAGCTCGCCCAGTTCGCGGCCGACCTCCGCCAGGTGCATCAGGGCGTCGCAGGTCCTGAGTACGGCGACCCCGTGGAGTTCTTCGGCCGGACTTACCTGACGCGCGGCCTTCGGTACCTGCTGGAGCAGGCGATCCGGCGGCTCTCAGGTGGTGGCGGCGAGCCGGTCGTCGATCTGATGACGACCTTCGGTGGTGGCAAGACGCACTCGCTGCTCGCGGTGTATCACGCCGCGGCTGGGGTCTCGGCCGAGAAGCTGCCGGGGATGCGCGAGCTGCTCGACGGCATCGGGATCGACGAACTGCCGACTAAGGTCAACCGCGCCGTGCTGGTCGGCAACGACCTCTCGATCCTCGGCATGCCCAAGCCGGAGGGATTCACGGTCAACACGCTGTGGGGCGAACTGGCGTACCAGCTCGGCGGCAAGGAAGGCTACGACCTGGTCGCTCGCTACGACGAGCAGTCGGTGCCTCCCACGACAACGGCCATCGCGGATCTGTTGGCGAAGCACGGCCCGTGCATCGTCCTGATCGACGAGTGGGTCGCCTACCTGCGGCAACTGTGGTCGCGGGAGAAGCCGGCTCCGGCCGGCACGTTCGACGGACACATGACGTTCGTTCAGTCGCTGACCGAGGCGGTCAAGTCGGTCCCTACTGCACTCCTTGTGGTCTCGCTACCTGCCTCTGATGTGGTGCGAGACATGGCGGGTGCGGAGGCACCGATCGAGAACGAGCACGAGGTCGGCGGCACCGCAGGCTTGGAAGCACTTCGACACCTGCGCTCGGTGATCCACCGTGTGGAGTCCGCGTGGCAGCCGGCGACGATCGAGGAGTCGTTCGAGATCGTCCGGCGCCGGGTCTTCAAGCCCTTCGGTCGGGAGCAGGACGCGGCTCGCGATCTTGTGGTGCAGAAGTTCGTGGATCACTACCTGCGCTACGCCTCCGATGTCCCGAGTGAAGTGATGCAGCCCGGCTACCGGGCGTCGATGAAGACCGCGTATCCGATCCACCCTGAGTTGTTCGACCGCCTCTACAAGGACTGGTCGACGTTGGAGCGCTTCCAGCGCACACGTGGCGTGCTGCGTCTGATGGCGACGGTCGTCTATGCGTTGTGGATCAGCGGCGACAAGTCTCCGATGATCTTGCCGGCCTCGATCCCGCTGGACAGCGCCAAGGTCTTCGACGAGCTCGCCAACCACCTTGATGACTCCTGGAAGCCCATCGTTGACGCGGACGTTGCCGGCGAGACGTCGACCGCCCACGTGGTCGACAGCGAGATCAAGATCCTCGGGAAGTCGATGGCGACCAAGCGAGCCGCTCGCTGTGTGTTCCTTGGTACGGCGCCGATGGCGAACCTGCGCCAGCGCGACGGTAGCGCGGCCACGATCCGAGGCATCGAACAGAAGCGAGTCGTGCTCGGGTCGACGTACCCCGGTGACAACCCCGCCCACGTCACAGACGGTCTGCGGCGCCTCGGAGACCTCGGCAAGTACATGAACCGAGACCAGGACCGTTACTGGTTGTCGTTGCAGCAGACGGTTGCCCAGATCGTTCAGGAGCGCGCCGACTCGTACCACGAGGACCAGGTCTTCGACGAGCTTGCCGAGGTCGTCCGACAGGAGACGGACAAGGGGCTGTTCGAGCGGGTCCACCGTTTCCCCCACGGCAGCATCGACGTGGAAGACGACCCCGGCATCGGCCTTGTTATCTTCGGCCCGGACCGCCCGTTCTCCAAGCGCGGCCGGTCAGTGGCAGAGGACGCGGCGACTGAGTTCCTTACTAAGCGCGGAACGAACGCGCGCATCCACAAGAACAGCCTGGTGTTCCTAGCTCCCGAGGTCGACCGCATCGACGTGCTCATCAATGCCGTCCGGCAGCGAATGGCGTGGGAGTACATCCTGGGGAACAAGGACTCGCTGAACCTTGACCAGCACAACATCAAGGTGGCCGAGTCTCGGGTTGCGCAAGCGAAGCAGACCGTGGCGGACTCGATCCGAGAGGCGTACCGCTGGATCTTGGTACCGACTCAGGAGCCCGGTTCGGCGGAGATCGAGCTGGAGTCGATTCTGATGAACGGCGACGGAACGCTCGCCGAGCGGGTGACGAAGAAGGCCGATGCCGGCGAGTTCGTCGTGCGCTCGTTCTCGCCGTCGCTACTGCGCATGCAGATCAACCGGCTCAACCTGTGGAAGGACAAGCCGTACGTTCCTCTCGACACTGTCGTCGGGTACTTCAGCCAGTACGTCTACATGCCCAAGGTCGTTCAGCCCAAGGTCGTGATGGACGTGGTCTGGCACCTCGACGAAGTCCTCAGCATCGAGCTCGACGGCTTCGCCTACGCCGACTCATACGAGGACGGCCGGTTCGTCGGTCTGACCGTCACCAACCCGACCGCGGTCCGTCAAGGCGGCCTGCTCGTCGACCCCAAGCTGGCACTAGAGCTGATCGCTAGGGACGCCAAGCCCCAAGACGAGACTGACCCCGAGGAGCCCTCGGAGGACACCGACCCTGAGACGACAATTGACCCCTCGCAGCCAGCCACTCCCCGAGTGGCAGCGGTGCCCAGGCGATTCCAGGCGACGAAGGACCTCAGTACGAACAGGGTTGTCCGCGACGTCGGCCAGATCTACGAGGAGATCGTCTCTCACTTCGTCACGAGCGGAATCCCGATTCGGGTCTCCCTTGACATCGAGTCCGACCAACTCGACAAGTTGACCGAAGACCAGCGGACGGCGATCCGCGAGAACCTCAAGACCCTCGGCTTCGAGGACGACGACTGGTCGATGGACTGATTGCGATGGGCCGGATCGGGTCTTTCGTTCGCGGCCTCTGGCGAAGGTCTTTCGCGTCACAAGGAGAGGAGCCGAGCCTGCCTGACGACGGCGACCGGAGAGTTGAGGATCTTGCAACGATTCTTCAGCGACTGGTGGACGCATGGGTCGAGGTCGGACGGGGCCTGAGCGTGGTGCCGCCGCCGACGTCACCGGCTGGTACTGATGCGGCTCAGTTCGAGGCGTTCAAGTCCGATGGGCCCGCAAACGTCGGTCATGCGCCGGGCCAATATGCCGGCCTCTACGTGGAGGCCATAAGCCAACAGCTCCTGGCCCTGAAGGCTCTTCTCAATGCAAGAGCGATCACGGTGGGACCGTGGCCACTTGTCCGGGCGGAGCTTGAGCTCGCTGGTCGAGTCTCATGGCTGCTGGAGCCTGACCTCGGACCGAGGTCGGGGGAGAGGCGCGTTGCACGGTTCTACCTCGAATCCGTTTCGTCCCTTCAGCGTGAGCGCTTCACGGCTGGGAAGTTCGACAAGGCTCAGGCGAAGAAGCTCAAGAGCGAGCGGGACGCCAAGATCTTCGAGGCTAGATCGGTATTTGGCGTGTTCGCCCCTGATCTCTCAGGTATGGACAAGATCGAGACCTGGGAACTGCACGGAGAGATATTGCCGGGGCTTGGTGCAGGCGCGTCGAAGTTCGTTGACCTCTGTCTCTCGACGGGCGCGGGACTCTACGACTTCCTGTCCGACTACTCTCATCCGTCCTTGACCGCGATTCTCCGGCAGACGACGGCGGTCGACATCGGGGGCATCACGAGTCGCCCGTGGCTCACCACCTTGGACACCGTGGAGGAGCAGGTGCGGCTTGCGTGCATCATCTCCTACAAGGCGTGTCATCTGCTCGCTGGATACTACGCACTCGATGACTCCCCGTTGGAGCGTTGGGCCTCCTCGGTGCCCACCGCCTGGTTCACGGACGGCGTCGGGGCGGAGGGCGCTTCATGAGCCCAGCCACTGTGGGCGGCGGGGAGCCTGTGGATAACTCTCCACGTTGTGTCGGTGGGTCGGAGTAGCCTAGTTACAAGGCTGTAGTTCCGTCCGTTCAGATCTTGCAGTCGGTAGCACCAAGCCACCGCGAGACCTAGGAAGGATCGACACACCGATGGACCTGAAGGACCTTCTCGACGAGCTGTCGTCAACGACAAAGGGCGAGTTCTCGTCCATGCCGGAGGTTGTCGATGGCACCGACGACGTCGATGTTTCGACCTTGCCGATCACGGCCCGCAAGTGGACCAGGATGGACGACGTCGTCGTAGTCGTTGCAGACCTGAAGAGCTCTACCCAACTCGGCACCGGCTCGAAGGCCGCTTCAACCGCCAGCATCTACGAGGCCGGCACCGGCGGCGTCGTGAAGATCTTCGACAAGTTCGACGCCAACTTCATCCAGATCCAAGGAGACGGCGCCCTCGCGATCTTCTGGGGTGACCGCCGTTACGAACGCGCGATGTGCGCTGGGATCACCGTCAAGACCAACTCTCTCGACTTCGCCACGCAGATTGAGACCAAGTGGCCGACCAAGCCGGAGACGGGCTTCAAGGTCGGCGTCGCCTCGGGTCGAGTGCTCGTAAAGCGGGTAGGAACGCCGCGGAACCCCGCCCAGCAAGAACCGGTGTGGGCTGGAAAGCCCGTCAACTATGCGACGAAAGCCGCGCAGTGCGCCGACCGACACCAGTTGATCGTCGCGGGTTCCGTGTGGGATCGGATCGAGAAGAACGACTACCTCACTCTCAGTTGCACCTGCGGCGACGGCCCCGGCGACGGGATATGGCAGGACTTCGAGATCGACAAGCTCCCGATCGACGACCCGGAGCGTCAGGGCCGCCGCCTTGTCTCGTCCTGGTGCCAAGTCCACGGCGAGGAGTACTGCAACGCGATCCTCGACGGAAAGAAGAACCGCCCCGACGTGAACGCCCTACGCGAGTCCATGATCCAAGCACAGTGGGCGGATTCCCTCCGAGCCGTCGCACGACGCAAGCGGGACGACGTGCGCAACCGGAGACGGGGCCTGAGCGCATGACCGAAGGACCCGGCGAGGCGCCCGACCCCGCGGTCGAGTCCACCGAGGACACGGCCGACGAAATTCCAGAGATGGCCGTTGCGGCGGTCGCAGGCAACCCCGATCAAGCCTGGAAGATGCTCGGTCTAGTTAACGACTGGATCAAGCATGCCGAGACGAAAGCAGCCGGGACCGTGGCGGCTTCCGGCATCTCGGCCGGGGTTCTCTACAACCTGATGAACGGCGTGACCGACCCCGGCAAGTGCATAGAGGTACCCGCGGTGATCTGCGGCATCTTCATCACGATCGCTGGCCTGTCCGCAGCTTGGGCGCTGCGACCGCGACTGTGGGCACGGGAGGACCCCACGAGCAACCTCTACTTCGAGCACATCGCTCGACGCCACGGTCGCAAGGCCGGAGTCGCCGAATACGACAAGACCGTGAGGGCGCTCAGCACGGAGGATGCCGCACTGGTCGGAGAAATCGCCGGTCAGATCTGGGCCAACGCGCACGTTGCTCGTGCCAAGTACCGCTGGGCAAGCATCGGGCTGACGGCCGTGCTCCTTGCTCTGGCGGCCCTTGCCGTGACCGCGCTCGCCGTCGCCAAGTCGGGATGGTGACGGTGTGGACGGCAACTACAAGAGCTATAGCCACATCGATAGTTTCGGCCGGCTGGACGAGATCCTGTCGCCGTCGAACAGTTCGTTCGACGAGCTCGACTCCCTGCCGAGTCGCGATCGCCTCACCTTCACCAACGGCTTCTACGGATACTGTTCAGCAATCTTTGTTGACGTCCGCGACTCGTCGAAGCTTCCCGATACGTACCAGCGCCGCGTGCTCGCGCGGATCTACCGGGCCTTCATCTCAGAGACGGTCGCGATCTTGAACAGCGATCCCTCGGTGCGGGAAGTCAACATCGTCGGCGACTGCGTCTGGGCGGTCTACAACACGCCGACAACGACTGACATCGATGATGTCTTCAGTATTGCCGCGCGGGTGAACATCTTGGAGAACGTGCTGGCCTTCAAGATGAAGAAGGCGGGACTTCAAACTCCGATTCGGTTCGGGATTGGCTTGTCGTATGGCCGCGCTCTGATGATCAAGGCGGGGTACAAAGGCAGCACAATCAACGACGTCGTGTACATGGGCGATGTCGTCAATCAGGCGGCGCACCTTGCCAATCTTGGCGGCAAGGGCGCGACCGCGTGGAACGGAGGATCGCCTCGCATCCACATGGATGGCGTCTTCCAGCAGAACCTTAACGACCACAATCAGGGCCTTACGCGCCGGGTCTCGTCATGGCCCAGGGAGGTCTACTCGTCCGACGCGGTGAACACGGCGATGAGCGATTGGCTCCAGGCGCAGTCATGAACGAAGTTCCTGATGACAAGAGGATGAAGCTCCGCTACGCCGGGACGTGCCGTCTCTGTGGCACCTCCCTCCCGGCGAAGCAAGAGGCGATCTACGAGCGGACCACCAAGACCGTTCGATGCGTCGAGTGCCCAACTGGCATCGCGGTGGTCCTCACGGCTGAAGCCGAGGTCGCGGATGCGCCGAATGAACAGGTGGTCGTCGTGCCAGTCAAGGCTTCAGGTGACGCCGGGTCCTCTGCCCGTCGTGAATACGAGCGCCGCAAAGCCAAGGACGAGGAGCGACTGCGTCAGAAGTGGGGGAAGCTCGGCGGCATCGCTGTGGCGTTGTCCGACGAGAAGCAGAGCACCAAGGCGTGGGCGACCGGTGCCGTCGGCGAGGAGCGACTCGGCGCTCGACTTGATTCGTTGGTCTCGGAGTCGATCGCGGTGCTGCACGACCGCCGCATCCCGGGCTCGAAGGCCAACATCGACCACATTGCCGTCACCCCTGCAGGCGTCTGGGTAATCGACGCGAAGCGGTATAAGGGTCGCCCCGAGCTGAGGATCGAAGGCGGTATCTTGCGTCCGAAGGTCGAGAAGGTGCTCGTCGGTCGGCGCGACTGCACCAAGCTTGTCGACGGCGCGCTCAAGCAGGTCGAGTTGGTGCGCGAGGTCGTCGGCGACGTGCCCGTTGTCGGCTCGCTCTGCTTCGTTGAGGCTGACTGGCCGCTGATCGGTGGCGCCTTCGCAACCCGTGGTGTGCAGGTTCTCTGGCCCAAGCGGCTCGTCAAGCTCCTCGTCGAGGCAGAGGGGACGGTTGAGGTGCCGTCCGTACGTGAGGCCCTCGCGGCGCACTTCAAGCCTGCGTGATCTCGACGGGCTCGGCCCGGACAAAGTCGATCCTGGTGGCGATGGGAGCGGCCATCGTCTTCCGCTGCAAGAGCCACGCGAGCAGCCGTTCAGGTCGGCTGGCCGGACGGCCTCGACGGGAGTTGACATCCACGGCGCCCTCCTCAGAGTCCGGGTGCGGGTTGTGCTGGTCCGGCCTGGGCGGCAGACCTGCGGGCGATGAAGTCGGCCGCGTTGTCCAGGCCGCGCTCGGTCGGGCGGCTTGCTGCCTCCCACTCCCGCGGATGTATCCCTGCCTGGACGGCCGCAGACACGAGGTTGGCGAGAGCGTACGGCCTGTCCTTCGGCACCTGGTCGAGGGCGCACCAGGCCAGGGCGCCGTGGCCGCTGAGCCAGCCAGCGAACCCGAGGAGTGAGGCCGGGGCAGCACGGACGTCGTCAGGCGCACGCTTTGTCATGTCGGTCCACAGCGCAACGTGGGAGCCGGCGTTGCCTCGATTCATGTCGAGCCACAGTCGATCCCGAGTCGGGATGGACTCGACTGCTACGAGAAGACGGGCCGCGTCGCCGTCATTGAGCCGGATGCCGTCATTGTGGAAGCGCTGCAGGCGTGCAAGCGCCCAGCGGTCCTCCGCCTTTGCCGAGTTCTGGCGGGCGGCCACGCGTGTCTCTGAAAGAAGCGCCGCGACAGGCTCGCGATTCCCGACCAGCGACTCAGCGAGTGAGTCGCGATTGACGGCCGGCTGGGCGCGGCCGGACAGGACGGTCGCTGCGGCGATCCGCTCGCGGGCGGCCTCGGTCTGGAGGCCCATGTCGCCGGTTCCCAGGTCGGCCCATCGGGTGTCGTCGGCCCACAGCATGACGCGGGTGTCGATGCCGATGGAGTCAAAACGGGCCGCGAACTCATGACCGATACCGGTGGCCGTCTCGCGGTCGGCGGTGACGCAGACGATGGCGAGGCTGGACCCGGGCTGTGCGTGGCGGCCGTAGGCGTCGCGGATCGAGCTCCAGACCACTTCGCGGTCGTCCGGTGTGGTGGGTAGGTCGACACGGGCTGCTGGGAGTTCGGAGATCATCGGCAGGAACACGAGCGACTCCTCGGGCTTGAAGCCGAGCAGGTGCGGGATCACCGCGATCAGCTCGTCGGGGGAGCGGACGGAGAGTGTCATACCTCCTAGGTGTGACGGCTCGTCCGGTGTCTGGCGGCCGGAGTCTGGGGCCGCACTGGGGCCGCAGAACAACGAAAAACGGCCCCTGACGCTGGAAGACGCCGAAAGACGTTTTCCCAGGTCAGAGGCCGTTTTCGACCACTACTGACAGGGGGCGAAAACCCTCAAATCAGATGTCGTAGTACAGCTCGAACTCGTGCGGGTGCGGCCGCAGCTGCACGGGC
>ERZ1645187.1570-NODE-1570-length-20930-cov-10.910850_pt1 | contig 20930 bp, 9 predicted proteins | sample MGYA00575352_ERZ1645187 | MGnify/ENA primary metagenome ERZ1645187 (study PRJEB40837, sample SAMN11349314) | freshwater sediment metagenome | isolation source: river sediment | host: Sediment | place: India: Wazaribad , New Delhi | collected 2017-02-21 ... | reverse complement strand
CACGCTCGAGCTGGCCGTCAAGCTGCGCGAAGGGCAGGGCCTGCGTCTGTCGGACGTGATGGACGGCTGCGGCAAGAAGCTGCAGGAGCTCGTGCAGTTCGCCACCCATCCCGATGTGCTTGGCCGCTACGACAACATCCAGGGCTTCCTCGGCGACCTCGAAAGCGTCGAGGACGAGCTCACCACGCCCGACCCTGAGGCCACTGTCGATCCCTGCGATGCAGTCAAGGGCGACCGCCTCGAAGGCGGTTTCACCGTCCTCACGCGGCTTGGGCGCGGCTCGTCCAGCATCGCGCTGCTCGTGCAGCAGGACGACAGCGACGAGGAGTTCGTCCTCAAGGTCGCCAACGATCTTGCCCACAGCGACAACCTGCAGGCCGAGGGCGAGGCGCTGGCCAAGCTGCGCCACCCCAACATCGTCGAATATCGCCAGACCCTGCAGATCGCCGGGCGTACCGCGCTGCTGCTCAAGAGCGCGGGCGAGCACACGCTGGCGGAAAAGCTGCGGGATGGACGCCTGTCGCTCGACCTCCTGCGCCGCTTCGGCGAGGAGCTGATCGAGGCGGTTCGCCATATCGAGGACATTGGCGTCATCCACCGCGACATCAAGCCCGACAACATCGGTATCAGCGGCGGGCGTGGCGGCAAGCTACAGCTCGTGCTGTTCGACTTCTCGCTGTGCCGCACCCCGGCAGAAAACCTTTCCGCCGGCACGCCGCCTTACCTCGACCCCTTCCTGCCGCTGCGCCCCGGCAAGCGCTGGGACCTCTACGCCGAGCGCTTCGCGGTGGCAGTCACGCTCTACGAGATGGCGGTCGGCAAGGCCCCGCGCTGGGGCGACGGCGCCAGCGCGCCGACGGTGGTCGACGGCGAGCTCTCCTTCGAGACCGGCGTGTTCGACCCCGCCATCCGTGGCCCGCTCGACAAGTTCTTCTCGCACGCGCTGGCGCGCGACTATCGCGAGCGCTTCGACAACGCCGAAGACATGCTGCGCGACTGGCGCCGGGTGTTCGAGGTCTTGTCGACCAGCCATCCCACCTCGGCGCAGGGCTTCGAGTCCATCGCCTTCGCCGCCACCGGCGAGACGACGATGGCCGAGCTCGGCTATAGCCTCGAGGCGCGCGACGTGCTCGAGCGCATGAGCATCCACAACGTGCGCGAGCTGCTCGCGGTCGATCGAATCCGCTTCCGCTATCTGCGCGGTGTGGGCGACAAGATCCGCAAGGAGATCCGTCTCAAGGCCAAGGAGCTCGCCCGGCTGCGTCCCGACCTCACCCAGGGCCGCGGCACGCTGCACGACCTGGAGGAGGGCGGCGGCAAGGGCGCGGACAAGCTTGCCATCAGCATCAACGAGCTCGCCCGCCAACTGCTGCCGCGGCGCCCTGCTGGCGACGACCGTCCGGAAGAGGCCGCGCTCGCCTGCTTCCTTGGCCTGGATGAGGACAGCGAGGGCGAGGATGCCAGCGCGGCCCAACCCCGCACCCCGCTGCGACCCGCCGGCACCTGGCCGGCGCTTGGCGAGGCCGCGACGGCCTACGGGCTCGACCGCAAGGCGCTCACCGACGCCCTGGTCAAGGCCCGCGAACGCTGGCTCAAGAACCCGGCCTTCACCGAGCTGCGCAACCAGCTCGAAACCCTGCTGCACGGCCAGGGTCAGGTCATGACCAGCACCGAGGCCGCGCTCGCCCTGCTGGCCCTGCGTGGCTGTGCCGAGCAAGGCGACGACGAGCGCTTGCGCCTGGCCAGCGCGGTGCTGCGTGCCGCGCTCGAGGCCGAGAACCACCTCGAAAAGCCCCGCTTCGAGCTCTTCGACCATGCGGCCACGCCGCTCATCGCCACCAGCGCCGCCTGGGCCGAGTACGCCCGCCGGCTCGGGGACGTGGCAGACACCTGCGCCCTGGCCGACCCGCTGCTGCCGCCCGCCCGCGTGCTGCAGGCGCTCGAAGGCATCCATGCGCCGCAGCCGGTGGATGACGACGCTACCGAGTCGCTGCGTGGCATCCAGCCCGCGCGTCTGCTGCGCCTCGCCACTGCGGCCTCGCGCACTGCGGCGCTGTCCAGCCGGCAGGAGATCTACCCGCGCCAGATGCCGGCCCTGCAGGCGCTGCGCCAGTCGCTCGGCGCCCTGGTCAGCCTCAAGGAGCTCGAAGTCGGCGACCTCAGGGCCCGCGTGCGCGGCCGCTATCCCGATGCCGAGCCCTTGCCCGACCGCCCCGTGCTCGACCGCCTGCTCGAAGAGGTCGACGCCCCCTTCCGCTGGGATGACGAAGCGCGCCACTACTGTCGCCTCCAGTCGGGCACCACCAACGGCGGGACCACGTCCTTTCAGCGCCTCACCACCGTCGATGGCCTCGCCCTGGTCGACGTTGCGGCGCAGGACGCTCAGGCGCTCGAAGACCGCTTGCAGCGCAACCTGCGCCAGGGTGGGCTGCTGGTGCTGTGCGTCGAGCCCCGCCTTGCCGTCCGCGCCGAGGCCGAGCTGCTGCGCCGCTTCGGGCCGGGTGCGGCCGCCGCCGGCGGACTCGCCCGCTTCAGCTTCGACGCCCTGATGATCCAGGCCCTGCGCGCGCAGGCCGACGCCCTGGGCGCCGACTGGAACGTCATCCTGCGTGCCGACGGCGCCGCCCACGACAGCCGCGACTGGGCCAACTTGCAGCGCCTGGTGCAGCGGACGCTGCCCGGTCTGCGCGACCGGTTGCTCGGCAGCGCCGACCCGGTCCTGCTCACCAGCCCCGGCCTGCTCGCCCGCTACGGGCTGATGAGCCTGGTCTCCGAACTCGAAGCCCAAGTCGGCCGCCCCGGCTGCACACCCGCGCTATGGCTGCTCCTGCCCACCCACCGCCAGGGGTTGCCGATGCTCGATGGCGTGCCGGTGCCGCTGGTCCACGCCAGCGCTGCCGCCGACGTCCCGCAGTCCTGGATCAAGAACCATCACCGTGCGGCGCTCGCCACCCAGCCTTGAACTGCACTGCCTGCTCACTGCGCTCTTAACGGAATCCCTTCGTGATCCACGCCCCGCAACTCCTCTCCGACCTCACCCGCCAGCTCAAGCGCCTCGAAGACGACCTGCGTGCCCGCATCGCGGAGCTGCCCGAGCTCGACGTCGCGCTGCGTGCCGAATGGCAGGCCGCCCGCGATGCCGACCGCTGCGCCGAGGCCTTCGAGAGCTGGGCCGACCAGGTCATCACCCAGGCCGGTGTGCATTGGCTGCTGTCCAGCGTGTTCCTGCGCTTCATCGAGGACAACCAGCTCGTCGACCGCCCCTGGCTGTCCGGCACCCCGGACTCGGGCAGGCTCGCGCTCGCGCGTGACCGTCACGAAGCCTACTTCCGCGCCAACCCGCTCGAATCCGACCGCGACTACCTGCTCGCCGCCTTCCGCGAGGCCGGCACCCTGCACGGCCTGCAGACCTTCTTCGACGAGGCGCACAACCCGGTCTTCCGCCTCGGCATCAGCGGCGATGCGGCGATGGCGCTGCGCCAGTTCTGGCAGGCGGTGGACCCGGCGAGCGGGGCGCTGGTGCACGACTTCACCGACCCCGAGTGGGATACCCGCTTCCTCGGCGACCTTTACCAGGACCTCTCCGAGGCCACCCGCAAGCGCTATGCGCTGCTGCAGACCCCCGAGTTCGTCGAGGAATTCATCCTCGACCGCACGCTGACCCCTGCGATCCGCGAGTTCGGCTACCAGACCGCGCGCATGATCGACCCCACCTGCGGCTCCGGCCACTTCCTGCTCGGCAGCTTCCACCGCCTGGTGGCGGAATGGCAGCGCCGCGAGCCCGGGCGCAACCCGCGCGACATCGCGCAGAAGGCGCTCGACGCGGTGGCAGGCGTGGACCTCAACCCCTTCGCGGTCGCCATCGCGCGCTTTCGACTGCTGGTGGCGGCGCTCAAGGTGTGCGAGGTGCGCCGGCTGGCCGATGCGCCCAACCTCAGGCTGCAGGTGGCCATCGGCGACAGCCTGCTGCACGGCCCGCGCTTCGGCTTCAAGGAAACCGAGGACATGTTCCAGCGCGCCGACGACTACGCCGACACCGGCCTGGCCCACGCCTTCGCCAGCGAGGATCTGGCCGAGGTGCAGAAGGTCCTCGGCCGCCAGTACCACGCCGTGGTCGGCAACCCGCCCTACATCGTGGTTAAGGACGCGGCGCTGAACCAGGCCTATCGCCGGCGCTATCCAAACAGTTGCCATCGCCAGTATTCGCTCGGCTGCCCCTTCACCGAGCGCTTCTTCGAGCTCGCGCAGACCGGGCGCGACGGACAAGGCGCGGGCTTCATCGGCCTGATCACCGCCAACAGCTTCATGAAGCGCGAGTTCGGTTCCAAGCTCATCGAGCAGGTGCTGCCGGCGCTGGACCTGACCCACGTCATCGACACCTCCGGCGCCTACATCCCGGGCCACGGCACGCCGACGGTGATTCTGTTCGGACGTCACCGGGCGCCGATCGCGGGCGAGGTGCGCACGGTGATGGGGATCAAGGGTGAACCAAGCACGCCAGATGATCCGGCGACAGGGCAGGTGTGGTCCGCGATCGTTGGGCAGGTCGATGTGGCCGGCTCGGAAAGTGATTTCGTCAGCGTGATGGATACGCCGAGAGAGATGCTTGGCAAGCACCCGTGGAGTATCGGCGGGGGCGGGGCTGGTGAGCTGATGGAGACGATCGAGTCAGCTAGCGCTGAGCGCTTGGGTACTTTTGCTGAGCTTTGGGCTGGAACCGGGCGAACGAGTGCTGACGAAGTGTTGGTGGCGTCCTCCCTCGCTTTTGTCCGAAAGGGTGTTCGAGAAAGTGCTTTGCCACTCGTGGAGGGTGATCGTTTGCGGGATTGGCACGTCAATGTTGGCGAGGCAATTCTAACGCCCTACAACGATTTAGGGATCAAGCCTATCGGCAATGTTCCTCACGTGAGCCAGTGGCTTTGGCCGACGAGAACAGTTCTCGGTAATCGCGTCACATTTGGCAACTCGACATACTTCGAGGATGGTCGGCCTTGGTGGGGTTGGCATCAGATTAGTGTGAGTCGCCTGTGCTACTCATATGTGATTGCCTTCGCCGAGATCGCCACCCACAACCACTTCGTCCTCGACCGCGGCGGCAAGGTGTTCAAGCAGACCGCGCCGGTCATCAAGCTGCCGGCGGAGGCGACTGAAGACGAGCATCTGGGCCTGCTCGGGCTGCTGAACTCGTCGGTGGCGTGCTTCTGGTTGAAGCAGGTTTGCCACAACAAGGGCAGCACGGTCGATCAGCATGGCGCGCGGCAACGCACCGCGCCGTTCGAGGATTTCTACGCCTTCAACTCGACCAAGGTTGCCGAGTTCCCCCTGATTGACGCCCGCCCGCTCGACCTGGCCCGCCGACTCGACACCCTCTCCAGCGAGCGTGCTGCGACCCTCCCGGACGCGCTACTGCGCGAAGGCCAGCCGCTGCCGACCCGCGTCACGCTGGGCGCCGCCCGCCACGAGGCCGAATCCCTGCGCCAGCGCATGATCGCGCTGCAGGAAGAGCTCGACTGGCGCTGCTACCGGCTCTACGGCCTGCTGCCCGAGGGCGTGGCCGAGCTGGAACACCCGAACCCGCCCGAAGTCCGCCTCGGCGAGCGCGCCTTCGAGATCGTGCTCGCCCGCCGCATGGCCGCGGGCAAGGAGAGTACGACCTGGTTCGAGCGCCACGGCTCCACGCCCATCACCGAGATCCCGGTCCACTGGCCGGCGGACTACGGCGCGGTGGTCGAGCGGCGCATCGCGCTGATCGGTTCCGACCGCAACATCGGCCTGATCGAGCGCCCGGAATACAAGCGGCGCTGGAATACGCCGTCGTGGGAGGAGCAGGAACAGGCCGCGCTGCGCGACTGGCTGCTCGCCCGCCTGGAATCCGCCCGCTACTGGCCGCGCGGGGAAGGGCGCGAGGATGCGGCCGGCGCTGCAGGCGGTGCGGGCGAACCGGCGCAGCTCTCCAGCATCAACCGCCTGGCCGACGCCGCGCGGCTCGACGCCGACTTCATGCAGATCGCCGAGCTCTACGCCGGCCGCGCCGACTTCGACGTCACCCGCTTGGTCGGAGAGCTGGTCGCCGCCGAATCCGTGCCCTTCCTGCCCGTGCTGCGCTACACCGAAACCGGCCTGCGCAAGCGCGCCCAGTGGGAAAACTGCTGGACGCTGCAGCGGCGCGAGGATGCCATCGATGCCGAAGTCGAGCAGGGGGCCGACGCACGGCGCCAGGCGTTGCTTGCGATCGTTGTCCAGGGGCGCGATGGAGGCGAGCCGGATGTGGAGGACCTGCGCTGGGTCGAGGAGACCTTGGCCATGGAACTGGCAAAGACCAAGGCTGAGCGCAAGGCGGCTGAGGTCGGGCGGATTCCGGTGCCTCCCAAATATCAGAGCAAGGACTTCCAGAAGGCCGACTTCTGGCGCCTGCGCGGCGGCCTCGACGTGCCCAAGGAGCGCTGGGTGAGCTACCCCGGCTGCGAGCGCGGCGCCGACGGCAGCTTGGCCCTGTCCTGGGCCGGCTGGGACCCCCTGCAGCAAGCCACCGCGCTCGCCGCCTACTACCTCGACATGAAGGACACCGAAGGCTGGCCCATCGATCGCCTAGTGCCGCTGCTCGCCGGCCTGCTCGAACTGCTGCCCTGGCTCAAGCAATGGCACAACCAGCTCGACCCCAACTTTGGCGAGCGCATGGGCGACTACTACGACGGCTTCGTGCGCGACGAGGCCAAGGCGCTGGGGGTGACGCTGGAGGCGCTGCGGGCGTGGAAACCCGCGGTGACGGCGGCCCGGCGTGGGCGTCGGCGTGCGAGTTGAGCCGTGATCATGAAACCGACCGGGACAGCGTGTGATTGGGGGTTCGAAATGGGCGGCATGGCGATGCAGCGCTTCGAGCTTGCTGCGCAGGGGGCTGAAGAATGATTCGAAGTTTCTACATAGACAATTTCAAGTCTCTGGTCGATTTCCGCATTCCGCCCCAGCCGCAGGCGCTCGGACAGTTCGTCTGCCTGGTTGGCCTGAACGGCGCGGGAAAGTCGACGGTCTTGCAGTCGCTCGACTTCCTCGCGCACATGGCGATTGGCTTTGTCGAAGGTTGGCTCGACGTCCGCGAGTGGAAAAAGGCTGACCTCACGAGCCGTTTCCTGAAGCGACACGTGATCCAGTTCGAGGTGGAGATCGAGGTTTCTCCGCTTGGCCGTATCGTTTGGGAGGGGACGTTCAACAGCGTGCAGTTGCGCTGCACTCGCGAGCGGATTACGGCCAATGGCAGCGTGGTGCTCAACCTCGCCGACCAGAAGCTGTCGGCTGTCAGCGCGCTGGCGGAGAAGACCGGGAACTCACACGAACTGCACCCGTTCGACATGCAGGGACTGCAGTACGAAGGCTCGTCGTTGTCGATCCTGAAGAGCATGCAGTGGCATTCGGCCATCGAAGCCGTGCGTGACACCATGGAGTCGGTGCGAGCCCTCGATCTGCTGTCTCCACACTCGATCCGCAGGCGTGCGAAGAAGGCCAAGGACATCGGCTACGGCGGCGAAAGACTCTCTGCCTACCTGCATGGCTTGAAGAAGGACGACAAGGAAAAGCTGCTGACGAAGCTTTCCGAGTTCTACCCGCAGGTGAAGGCGCTGACGACGAAATCCTTGCCCGCAGGCTGGAAGGATCTCAGCGTGGGCGAGGTTTATAAGGATGCGTCCGGCAAACCTCTGGAGACAGCGGTTCGCCACGTGAGCGATGGGTTGCTCAGGGTGTTGGCGGTCCTGTCCCAAGTCGAATCGCTGGACTCCATATCGTTTCTGCAGGTGGTGGATACGCTTGACGAGCGGCTACCTGTCTCGAGCGTGCTGTTCGACGAGATCGAGAATGGGATCAACCCCGAGCTGATGGGCAGGCTGGTGCAGCACCTTCTGCATGCTCGCTGTCAGGTGTTCGTCACGACGCACAGTCCGCTGATCCTGAACTATCTGCCGGATGAGGTCGCCAGGGAGTCGGTGATCTTCCTGTACCGGAACCCGGCCGGTCTGACCCGGGCGGTCCGCCTCTTCGATCTTCCCAGCGTGCACCGCAAGCTCGAGTTACTTGGGCCGGGTGAGGTCTATGTCGATACCGATCTCACGACACTTCCGAAGGAGGCAGAGACCGTCCTGCTGCTGGGGGCGACGACTTGAAGCTGCTGCTGTCAGGCGAAGGGCCGACGGACCTGGGTGTGAATCGGGCGGTGGCGGGTGGGGTGGAGTTCGTGCCCGGACCGATGGCGCATGTTGTGGATCGGCTGCTTGAAACCCATCTTGGCTACTCCATCCTCAAATGGCACGAGTTGGGCGGCGATTGCGTGTCCTATGTGGGTGAGTCGGAGCTTGCGAGCTTGGGCAAGCCGGGCTCTCCGCTCTTTCCAGGCGTGAAATTCGGCAAAGGCACGGCGCTGTTCACGCGGAATGCACAGGTGCTTGGTTTGAAGGCCATCGAGGAGGCACGCGGCGCAGCGGTGCCGGTCATCGCGGTCCTGTTTCGCGACGGCGACGGCACTCGTTCTGTGTCTCGCACCGATTGGGAGCAGAAGGTCGCCTCGATCGAGCGCGGGTTCGAACTGGTGAAATTCAATGCCGGCGTGCCGATGCTGCCCCGGCCGAAGTCCGAAGCGTGGCTGCTGTGCGCGCTGAAGCCGCAGGCCTATGCAGATTGCGATGCGCTGGAGGAGGCGCCCGGAAACGACGCCAGCCCGCGCTCGCTCAAAGGGCGCCTGGAGGCGCTTGTGGGGCACGAAGCGCCGGCAGCGGAACAGTCCGATTGGGTGCAGAGCGGCCGGGTCGACCCGCAACGGATCGAAATGCCCAGCTTCCGCAGATTCCGTGAGGCGCTGGACGGGGCCTATGGGAACGCTTCGAGTGCAGCGTGACTGTCACGGTGTCGAGTCCGTCATGCTGACTTGCTGGAGGCTGTTTCCGGCTTTTTATCACAATGATAAGATTATCGCTGGCTCGCGGCTTGGCCGCCTTCCCGCGATTCCACCGCCCCGAGCCCATGCAATGGTCAAGGTCTGGAGACGTCGATGAGCGGAGTCGCGGCAGAAGATGCTGTCTGCCCCATGTGCAATCGAGGGCGCTTGCATGCGGCCGAACGCGTTCGCACCTTCGAGCCGCACGGCAAGCCAATCGAAGTGCGACTACAGACCATGGCCTGCGACGCCTGTGGCGAGACGGTGACTAGTGCTTCGCAGCATGCGGAAAACCTGAAGGCGCTGGCTGCCCGCAAGGTGCATTACGGAAATCTGCTGATGGGCGAGGAGATTCTGGCGCTGCGCAAGCGCTATGGGCTGACTCAGCAGCAGGCGTCGAAGGTCTTTGGCAAAGGCAAGATCGCCTTCTCGCGTTACGAGTCCGAGACGAGCTATCCGGACGAGAGCACGACCTTGTTGCTGACGCTGGCGATCGAGCGGGCGGAGGTGATGCGGGATCTGGCCGAGAAGGCGGGTGTCGAGCTGCCTGTCCGGACCGACCCTCGTGATGGAACGGAGGAAGGCTTGGATACCTGAGTCCTTTTGCGTCGCGAAGGCCCTTTGTCGTTCGGGATCTCGAGCGCGTGAAAACAAGCTGCGTGAACAATTGCAGGAAACCAGACCATGTTGAAGTCTGAACTGTTGGAGATCATCGAAAACGGTGAGAACTCGGGCGTCGAGTTCAAGCGCGACGACGTCCGGCCCGAGCAACTCGCCAAGGAGATCGTGGCCCTGGCAAACCTTCAGGGCGGACGCGTGCTGCTGGGTGTGGAGGATGATGGCAGCATCAGCGGCGTGCAGCGGGACGATCTCGAGACCTGGGTCATGGACACGGTGTTCGGGCGCTACATCCACCCCCTGATCCTGCCGTTCTACGAAGAGCTCGTGCTTGACGATGGCAAGCGAGTCGCCGTTGTGACCATCACGCAGGGCACGGCGAAGCCCTATGTGCTGAGAAGTAACAATCGCGAAGAGATTTATGTGCGCGTGGGCAGCACGTCGCGGCTGGCGACCCGGGAGCAGCAGGCGCGGCTGTTTGAAAGCGGGGGCATGCTGCATGCCGAGACGCTGCCTGTATCCGGCACGAGCCTGGGCAATCTGGATATGGCGCGGCTCACGGACTACCTTGTGAATGTCGCCGGCGACCTCGAGGCGCCCGCCACGAACGAGGACTGGGAGCGCCGCCTGGAGGGCCTGGGCTTGCTCGTCGCCCGCGAGGACGGCAGGCCGGTGTGCACGATTGCCGGTCTGGTGCTGTTCGGGCGCAGTCCGCGCCGCAGCCTGCGCCAAGCCGGGGTGCGGTGGATGTCGTTTGACGGCGACGACATGGAGTACCAGGCGCAGGACGACACTCTGGTCGATGGGCCGATGGTGGCCTTGTTCGAGGGACGAGCCGGCGTGGGCCGACAGCTCGTGGAGCCGGGGCTGGTCGAACGTCTGGTCGATCGCATGCGCCCCTTCATCTCGGAGGAGAGCAATGCGAGTAGCGAGGGGCTGCGCCGCGAGCGGGTCTATCGCTACCCGCTCGACGCCTTGCGCGAAACCATCCTCAACGCGCTCGTGCATCGGGACTGGACACGATCGCTCGAGGTCGAGGTGGTGAACTATGCCAACCGCCTCGAGGTGGTCAGCCCGGGCACGCTGCAGAACTCGATGACGATCGAGAAGATGCTCGCCGGCCAGCGCTCGCCGAGAAACCCCATCATCGTCGAGATCATGCGGGACTACGGCTATGTGGACATGCGCGGCATGGGGGTGCGCAGGAAGATCGTTCCGCTGACGCGCGAGTACACCGGCCAGGACGCGCAGTTCGACCTGACCGAGGACCACCTGCGGGTTGTGATCCCGGCGCGGTCCGACAAGAAAACCAAGGAATGACCGAATGCCCTTGCTGAAAGACCTGATCACCATCCCTGAGCGCGTGCATCAGGGCGACTTCGTGCTGAAGCTCTCCGAAGGGGTGAGCCACGCCGAGCAGACGCTGCGCGACTACGTCGTCACGCCGCAGCTTGCCGATGCGTTCAACAATGCGATGGGCTTCATCGAGCAGGCGGTGCTGTCGTGCAACAGCAAGGCGGCCTACCTGCACGGCAGTTTCGGCTCGGGCAAGAGCCATTTCATGGCGGTGCTGAACCTGCTGCTGGCGGGCAATACGCAGGCGCGGGCGATTCCGGAGCTTGCCTCCGTCGTGGCACGCCACGGCTGGACGCAGGGGCGCAAGTTCCTGCTCGTGCCGTATCACATGATCGGCGCCCGCGACATGGAGAGCGCCATCCTTGGCCAGTACGCCGAGTTCGTGCGCAAGCAGCACCCCGAGGCGCCCGTGCCGGGCTTCTACCTGGCCGAGGGGCTGTTCCACGACGCGGTGCGCATGCGCGAGACGATGGGTGACGCGGAGTTCTTCGAGAAGCTCAACGCCGGCGCCCAGGGCAATGCGGGCGGCGGCTGGGGGGCGCTCGACAGCGGCTGGGATGCAGCGAGCTTCGAGGCAGCGATGCTGGAGCCGCCGCACGGTGAGGAGCGGGCGCGGCTGGTGGGCGACCTGATCGGGCAGTTCTTCTCGGCTTATCGCTCGGTGGCGGCCGGCGGCGAGGGCTTCGTGCCGCTGGACGACGGGTTGGCGATCATGAGCCGGCACGCGCGCGACCTCGGCTACGACGCGGTGATCCTGTTTCTCGACGAACTGGTGTTGTGGCTGGCGAGCCATGCGGCGGACGTGAGCTTCGTCAGCCGCGAGGGCACCAAGCTGGTGAAGCTGGTGGAGGCGACCAACGCCGATCGGCCGATTCCGCTGGTGAGCTTCGTCGCTCGCCAGCGCGATCTGCGCGACCTGGTAGGCGAGAACCTGGCCGGCTCGGTGCAACTGCAGTTCAGCGACGTGCTCAAGCACTGGGAGGCGCGCTTCCACCGTGTGACGCTGGAGGACCGCAACCTGCCCGCGATTGCGGAGAAGCGCGTGCTGCGTCCGCGCGACGAAGCGGCCCGGCAGACCTTGCAGGCCGCCTTCGAGGATGTGCTGAGGTTGCGCCGCGACGTGCTCGACACCTTGCTGACCACGGAGGCCGACCGCGACCTGTTCCGCAAGGTCTATCCCTTCAGCCCGGCGCTGGTGCAGACCCTGATCGCGGTGTCGGCGGCGTTGCAGCGCGAGCGCACGGCGCTGAAGCTGATGTTGCAGTTGCTGGTGGACCGGCGCGAGGATCTCGAGCTCGGCCAATTGATTCCGGTCGGCGACCTGTGGGATGCGATCGCGGAAGGGGATGAACCCTTCTCCGAGGGCATGCGGCTGCACTTCGAGAACGCCAAGCGGCTCTACACCCAGCGCCTGCTGCCGATGCTGGAAACGCGCCACGGCGTGACCTGGGAGGCGATCAAGCTCGGCCAGGCGGATGCCGGCGCGGCGCGTAACCTGCGCAACGACGCGCGGCTGCTCAAGACCCTGCTGCTGGCGGCGCTGGTGCCCGAGGTGGAGTCGCTCAAGGGTATGACCGCCGGCCGGCTGGTTGCGCTGAACCACGGCACCTTCCGCTCGCCGATTCCGGGGCGCGAGGTGCAGGACGTAGTGCGCCGACTGCGCGACTGGGCGGGCGAGATCGGCGAGATCAAGGTCTCCGACGACAACAACCCCACGGTGGCGATCCAGGTGACCGGGGTCGATATCGAGCCCATCCTGCGGGCCGCTGAGGTGAACGACAACGACGGCAACCGTCGCCGCAAGATCCGCGACATGCTGTTCGAGCAGTTGGGCATCGAGGACGACGGTGGCCTGTTCATCCGCTACGAGTTCGTCTGGCGCGGCACGCGGCGCGAGGTAGAACTGCTGTATGAAAACGTGCGCCAGATGGCCGACGAGCGCCTGCGCGGCCGCAGCGAGGCGTGGTCGGTGGTGCTGGACTTTCCCTTCGACGAGGCCAACCGCACGCCCCAGGACGACATCGCCCGACTGGACGAATACAACGGCGGCAACACGCGCACCGTGGTTTGGCTGCCGGCCTTCCTGAGTAACAAGGCGATGGCCGACCTCGGGCGGCTGGTGATCCTCGACCACATCCTGCAGGGCGAGCGTTTCGAGCAGTATGCCGGCCATCTGTCCTTCGTCGAGCGCACGCAGGCGAAGGCGCTGGCGCGCAATCAGCTCGATTCGCTGCGCATCAAGCTGCGCACCCAACTCGACGTGGCTTACGGCCTGAGCACGGAACCGCGCGACGCGGTGATGTTTGCGCTAGAGCCCGAGCAGCAGTTCCGCTCGCTCGATCTCACCTTCGCGCCGCGACCGCCGGTGGGGGCGGACTTCCGTTCGGCCTTCGAGGATTTGCTCGGGCAACTGTTCGCCCACCAGTATCCCGCGCACCCGGAGTTCGATACCGAGATCAAGGCCAGCGTGGTCAAGAAGGTGTGGGCCGAGGTGCAGAAGGCGGTTGCCGCGTCGGGGCATCGTGGGCTGGTGGCCGACACGTCCACCCGACGCCTGGTGCGCTCCGTCGTGAATCCCTGCCGCCTGGGCGTGATGGGCGAGACGCATCTGCTGATCGAACACCGCTGGAGGGAACATTTTTCGCAATGCCATGCGCGCGATGGCGGTGGGGCGATCACGGTGGCGAGGCTTCGGCAGTGGATCGACCTTCCGCAGCCGATGGGCCTGCCCGTCGAGCTGCAGAACCTGGTCATCCTGACCTACGCGCTGCAGACGAACCGCAGCTTCGTGTTCGGCAGCACGCCGGTCGATCCGGGGGTGGAGCAGCTTGCCGACGACCTGGAGCTGCGCGAGCAGTCCTTGCCCGAAGCCTCGGAGTGGGTGCGTGCGGTGGAGCGTGCGGCGTCGCTGTTTGGCCTGACGCTGCCGCAGACGCTGAATGCGGCGAGCGTGGCGCAACTCGTCAGCCAGGTCCGCGAGGCGGCGAGGCCGAAGCGCATCAAGATCGGCGAACTTGTTGCCCGTGTGCGCGACCGTGCGGAGCGCTACGCGCCTGGGGCGCCCGGGTCGCGGCAGCGAAGTGCCGAATCGGCGCAGGCGCTGGTGGCGGCGCTCGTGACGGCCGATGACCGCGAACTGGTGCGCGTGCTGGCGTCGATGGCGCTCGAGACCTCGGAGACCGCGGTGGGTCGGACGCTGGGGCAGGCCGAGACCTCGTTGGCAGTGCTCGACGCGGCCAAGTGGCAGTTGTTCGATGCGATGGGCGATCTCGCCGACCATCGTCGGGATGCGGCACAGCTCATCCTCGTGCGCCTGAAGGAGGCGCTGACGGCAGACGAGCATGTGGTGCCTTTGAAGGCCCGCTTCGAGGAGATGGAGCGCGATGCCGTCCGGCTGCTGGCCGCAGCCGCAAGCATCGGTGCTCCTAGTCCTACAGCAACTGGTACCCCAGGGGTGCAGACAAGTACGCCCTCCACGCCATCCGAACCCACCGCGCCGACCGTACCGCAGCCGGGGCCGCGCACCATCGTGGTCGAAGAGGCCCAGAAAACCGACCTCAGCGCCCAGGAGGCGACCCGCGTGCTCGATGACTTGAAGGCGCGCCTGGCGAGCGATCAGGCGCTGGAACTGACGGTGACCTGGCGTCTGCAACGTCGGGGAGAATGAACATGGCACCTGCAACGGGGGTGTCGGCCGCGCAGGTCGCTGCACAACTCGAAACGATCGTCGCGAGGGACACTAGCGCCAGTGCCCGCGCGGTGGCGGTGCGCTCGGCGGCACGGCAGCCGTGGCCCGAGCGGATCAGCGCACGGGGGAGGCCTTTCGAGGTGCGCTGGTGCGACTCTCTGCTCGGCTTGCGCGAGGCGCTGCTCGGGCTCGAGCCGCAAGGCGCAAGCGGAGGCGGGCCGGACGAGGCCGGTGTCGTCCTGCTGACGCCCTTTGCAACGCACGAGTTGCCGGATGACGTGGCCGCGCGCCTGTTCAAGTCGCGCGTCTGGCAGCCGGAGGGCTGGGAGATCGTGCGCGAGATGTTCGAAGCGAAGGAGGTTGATGCCCGCCTCGCGCGCTATGGCTGGATGCCGCAGGTGCTGATCGATGCGGCGGCCGCTGGGCCCTACGACCCGGTGGCCACCGGCTTTCTCGATCTCGGGACGGCGTGGCGGGTTGTCCTGCAGCGCTGCCTCGGGCTGGAGAACGAACGACCCGACGCGCAAGCGTTGCTGGCCTGGACTCAGCAGCCCGACGCCGTCGCTCGGCTGGAAGCCCTGCCGGCCGCGGCGCAGACGGACGTGTGTGCGTGGCTGCAGGATGCAGCCGGCGCGGTCGGCAGACTGATTCTCGCCACCCGCAGGAGTGAGCGCCTGGCGGATGCCCTGCCGATCGGGCTGGTGTGCTCGGTGGTGTTCGCTGCCGATGCTGCCGGCCAGACGGAGCGGGCCCTTGCGGCCGTGCGCCTTGAGCGTCATGTCAATGACGAGCACATCGGCGTGGTCGAAGGCCGGGCGTGGGCGAAAGCAGCGACCGCGCTCGTCACGCGTGACGGGGCTTCAGTCTGGCAGGGAGCGCTCGATCGCGCCGACACCCTGCTCGAGGAGTTGCGCGTCGCCGAGTTCGCTTGGTTGAGCGACACGCTTTACGCCGGTCTGGACCAGCGCATGGCGCGCTTCGGCTCAGCGGTCGGGCAGTTTGTGGTGGACCTCTCCGGTGAGAAGGGGCGTGATGCGCTGAACGGGGCGGTGCGCGAGGTTTTGCAACGGGCGGCCGAGTTGCGCCGGCACGTGCTGGTGGGGCGCTTCACCCAGCGCCTCGAGCAGGTGGCGATGGCGTGCCGTCTGGTTAAGTGGCTGGCGAGGCCGACACTCGACCTCGATTCGGTGGCCGCTGCCATCGAATGGCAGGCCGACGAGGGAGCATTCGTCGATTGGGCACGTTTCCGCTTGCGCGGCGGCGATGACCTGGCGCCGGTGTCCGAGGCGTACGCTGCACTGCGTGGTGCAGTGACCACCAGGCGGGCGCGGCTGGCAAAGAGGTATGCGGGCATGCTCGCACAGGGGGGCGGGCACGACTGGAGCCCGTCGCCGCGCATCGTGCCGGTCGAGAACGCGCTCGCGGACGTGGTCGCGCCGCTGGCGGCTGCGAACCCGGTGCTCGTGCTGGTCATGGATGGACTGAGCGTCAGCATCTTCCGGGAATTGTTTGCTGATCTGGCCGCACTGAGCTGGTCCGAGTGGGTGCACAGCGACCTGGGGCATGCCCTGACCGGGGTGGCCGCATTCCCCACGGTGACGGAGGTCAGCCGTGCGAGCCTGCTCGCCGGCACCGTGACGACCGGTGGAAGCGGGCAGGAGAAAAGTGCGTTTGCGGCGCATCCGGCCTTGCTTGCGCGTAGCAATGCCTCGCAGCCGCCGAGGCTGTTTCACAAGGGTGAGCTGGCCGAGGACGGCAGCCTGTCGTCGCAGGTGCGGGCAGCGATTGCCGATGGCCGGCAGAAGGTGGTCGGGGTCGTTTACAACGCGGTGGACGACCATCTCGCCGGTCCGGACCAGTTGCATCAGGCCTGGCGACTGGAGGGGCTGCGCCTGCTGATGCCCCTGCTGAGAGAAGCGCGTGACGCACGCCGGGTCGTGATCGTGACGGCGGATCATGGTCATCTGCTCGAAGACGGCACGCGTCAGTGCTCGGGCGGTGAGCGCGATCGCTGTCGCGATGGCAGCAAGTTAGGCAGCGAGGACGAGATCGTCCTGCGCGGGCCGCGGGTGCTGACCGCCGCGGGGCAGCGCAGCGTGGTGTGCCTGTGGGGCGAGGACACGCGTTACACCGGTCGCAAGAACGGCTACCACGGCGGCGCCTCTCTGCCCGAGGTGGTGGTGCCGATGAGCGTGCTGGTTCCGCTGGGCATGAGCCTGCCGGGATGGCAACCGGCGGTGCCGCCGCAGCCCGAGTGGTGGGATCCGAGCTTGCCTTTCGGCGCGGCAGCGAACGGTCTGAAGGTGACGGACCGACCTGCCGCTTTGCCGGCTGCGGGGAAGCCTTCGCGTGCTCCGTCTCGCAAGCCGGCAGCGCCGGAGGGGCAGGGGGCGCTGTTCGATCTCGAGCCCCCGGCTCTCGTGCCTGCCGAGTCCAGGCAGACGCACTGGGTGGATGGGCTGCTCGCCTCCGACACCTATGCGGCCCAGCGGCGCCTGGCTGCCCGTGTGGCGCTGCCCGATGAGCAGATGCGGCGTTTGCTGTGCACGCTGGAAGAGCGTGGAGGCAAGCTGTCGAAGACTGCAGTGGCGCAGCGTCTGGCCGTGCCCGAACTGAGGCTGGCGGGCATGCTGGCTGCGGCGCGACGGGTGCTCAACGTCGACCAGATGCCAGTGATGGAGCTGGATGAGGGGGCGGGAACGGTGGAACTGAACCTGAATTTGCTGATGAAGCAGTTCGGATTGAGCACAAAGGGTCAGTGAAGATGAAGCCAGCCAGGATGAAGGAGCGCGCATGATCAGCGCTGCCAAACGCGAGGACATCATCGGCGCGCTGCGCCGCGGGACGGTGCCGGGTTCGGGCCTCGACGCCTTTGCGGTCGGGGTGGATGCGTTTGCGCCGGTGATCGACGAGGAACTCGAGCGCGTCGCCGCCGGGCGTGGCGCTTTCAAGGCGGTGCGCGGCGAGTATGGCAGCGGCAAGACCTTCTTCGGGCGCTGGTTCCAGGAGCGGGCGCGCAGCCGCGGTTTTGCGGCGAGCGAGGTCCAGATCAACGAAACCGAGGCCCCGCTGCACAAGCTGGAGACCGTCTATCGACGGCTGGTGGAGCGCCTTGGCACGGCAGACGCCGCGAACGGCGCATTCCGCAGCGTGATCGACGGCTGGTTCTTCGCGCTCGAGCAGGACGTACTGGCGGAGGGGGGCGTCGATGCCGATGACGATTCCGCCCTGCTGGCCAGGACCGATGCCTTGATGGAAGCGAGGTTGGCGGCCATCAGCAAGGCGGCGCCGGCGTTTTCGGCGGTGCTGCGCGCCTATCGGCAGGCGGTTGCACGGGGCGATGGAAGCCTCGCCGACGGACTGATCAGCTGGCTGGCGGGGCAGCCCAATGTGGCCGCGAGCGTGAAGCGGGCGGCAGGCATCAAGGGGGATCTGGACCACTTCGGTGCGGCGAATTTCCTTGCCGGTCTGCTGGTGATCCTGCGTGACAGTGGTTACGCCGGGCTGGTCCTGGTGCTCGATGAAGTCGAGACTTTGCAGCGCATGCGGGCCGACACCCGGGAGCGCGGCTTGAACGCGCTGCGCCAATGGATCGACGAGATCGACGCCGGACGCTACCCGGGGTTCTATCTGCTGGTTACGGGTACGCCGGCCTTCTACGACGGCCCACAGGGCATCCAGCGTCTGGTTCCGCTTGCGCAGCGTCTGCATGTGGATTTCGCCACCGAGGCCAGATTCGATAACCCGCGTGCGGCGCAGATCCGCTTATCGACCTTCGATCATGGCGCCCTGGTCGCAGTAGGGACGCGGATACGCGACATCTACGCCGAAGGCGCGCGAGACCAGGCGCGCATCCACGGTGTGGTCGATGATGCCTACGTGGAAACCCTGGCCCGCGCCGTGGCCGGCGGGCTGGGTGGCAAGGTAGGGGTTGCGCCCCGCCTGTTCCTGAAGAAGCTTGTCGCGGACGTGCTCGACCGGGTGGATCTGCACGCCGACTTCGACCCGCGACGCCACTACAGCCTGACGCTGTCCGAGACCGAGATGTCTGCCGCCGAACGGGCGGCGGCGAATGCGGACTCGGTGGACGACATCGCGCTGTGAGCGCGCCCGACCCGAGGCGGGAACTGGGTGTTGATCCTTTCGATACCCTGCACCCCGCGCTGCAGTACCACGTCGTCAATTCGCTGGGCTGGACGTCTCTGAGACCGACGCAGATCGAGGCCATCGGCCCGATCCAGGAGGGGCTCCACTGCCTGTTGCTGGCGCCGACTGCAGGTGGCAAGACCGAGGCGGCGATCATCCCGGTGTTGTCGCGCATGCTTCGCGAGAACTGGAGCCGCGTGAGCGTGCTGTACGTCTGCCCGATCAAGGCGCTGCTCAACAACCTTGCCCAGCGTCTCGAACACTACGCAGGACTCGTTGGCCGACGGGTGGAGCTCTGGCATGGCGATGTGTCGCAGTCGCGCAAGCAGCGTGCGCTGAAGGACCCGCCCGACATCATCCTGACCACGCCCGAATCGATCGAGGGCATGCTGATCTCCACCCGAGTCGAGCGCGATACCTGGTTCGGCAGCCTGCGGGCGGTGATCGTGGACGAGCTCCACGCCTTTGCGGTCGATGATCGCGGCTGGCATCTGCGCGCCATCCTTTCCCGCCTGGCGGACTACACGGTGCGCCCGCCCCAGCGCATCGGACTGTCGGCCACCGTCAGCAATCCGGATCAGTTGCTGGCCTGGCTCGCTCCGGAAGGCGAGCGCAGGGTGGTCGGCAGTGCGGGGGTGAGCACCGATGCCGACGTCACGCTGGACCACGTCGGCTCGCTCGAGAACGCGGCGATCGTGATCTCGCGCCTGCACCGCGGCAAGAAGCGCCTCGTCTTCTGCGATTCGCGCAGCTACACCGAGCAACTCGGCAACCTGCTGCGGGGCCACGGTGTGCGCACCTTCGTCAGCCACGCGTCGCTGAGCGCGGTTGAGCGTCGTCAGGCCGAGACGGCGTTTGCGGAAGAGAAGGACTGCGTCATCGTTGCCACCTCCACGCTCGAACTGGGCATCGACGTGGGTGATCTCGACGTCGTCATCCAGATCGATGCACCTTCGACAGTGTCATCGTTCCTGCAGCGGATGGGCCGTACCGGCCGTCGCGCCGGAGCGAGGCGCAACTGCCTGTTCCTTGCCACGACCTATCAGGGTTTTTTGCTGAGCCTCGGCGTGCTGCAGAAGTGGCAGGAGGCCTGGGTGGAGGCAGCGCTGCCGCCTTCCGAGCCTTGGGGTGTGGTGGCCCAACAGGCGCTTGCCATGGTGCTGGAGCAGGGCCTGGTGCCGCGACATGCGTTGCTGCAGCGCTTGCAGAGGGCTTTCCCGGAATGTGAGCAATCCGACATCGCCTTGCTGGTGGATTCGGCCATCGACAAGGCCTACCTGTCGATGGCTGAGGCGGATCTCCTGCAGGTTGGGCCCACCACCGAGCGCGAGTACGGCCGGGGACATTACCGGGACCTTCTGGCGACCTTCTCGGGCTCGCCGCTGCTGACTGCGCGCTTTGCAGGAGCGGATGTCGGTTACGTCGATCCGAGTGCCCTGAGCGGCGAGGATGCGCTGATGAGTATCCTGCTCGCCGGACGAAGCTGGAAGGTGGTCGACATCGACTGGGGGCGTAGGGTAGTCACGCTGGAGCCTGGCACGGGGGAGGGCTCGGCGCGATGGAGCGGAACTGGCCGAGTGCTCGGTGCGGAGCTCTGCGGGGCAATACGCACCGTGCTGCAACGCGGTGAACTGGTAGGTGTGATCTTGTCGAAGAGGGCAGCGGCTAGCCTGGAAGAGTTCAGCGACAGCCTTCCCTGTGGGGGGACTGGACCGATCATCACGCGTGACGAGAAGGGGCGCTTCCGGGTGTGGACTTACGGTGGAACGCGATTCAACCGCTGGCTCGGATATCAGCTTCGAGCGGTCGCAGGAACTTCACGGCAGGATGACTTGGGTGTCGACGTTCGACGGGACCCGACGGAGGCGATCCGCGACAAGCTTGATCAAACAGTCGAACTGAGCGACAACGAGCTTGGTGAGGGCGGGGGTGAAATAAAGTTCAGCGACTGCTTGCCGAGATCCCTCTTGCGGCGGGTTCTGCTTCAGCGGACGTATGGAGACCAGTTTTCGCGAAACTGATAAACGTGCATCGGCAACGACACCGCGACGGTATTCAAGCAATGATCAGGTGGTTACTCAAATGGTAACTCTGGAAAGGTAAAAAACCCGCAAAGCCAATAGCTATGCGGGTTTCAGGGTGTTCGGTGGCGGACAGGGCGGGATTCGAACCCGCGTTGGGATATTATCCCAAACACGCTTT